>DGYMI06202__coassemble_994_pt1 | contig 39894 bp, 31 predicted proteins | sample DGYMI06202__metabat2_low_PE_006 | metagenome-assembled genome bin DGYMI06202 | reverse complement strand
GGCCCCATATCCCCCCCCTCCGTAACCCGGCTCACCGCCCGCCCCGGATAATCGGTTCGGACACCCCGACACCTCGTTCGGACCTATTCGCCCCAAAGGGGGATAAAATTGTATTAAATATTTTATAATTAAAATAATTAATTGTATATTTGAATGTGAACACAAGACGCAACTTCTTGTTCAGAAAACCAAAACACAATTATTACATGAAGAATTCTACACCTTTGTCGGCCCAACAGCCGATGATTGTGAAGTATGTTGAAACGCTTCACAACGGGATTCAGTCCCAGGCCCTCTCGCGCTACGCCATAGGCTACGTGCTGCGGGGGACCAAATACGTCTACGACGGAGACAAGCGCCAGGCGTTCAACCGCGGCGACGTCTTCTACCTGGGCCTCGGCCACCACTATGTGGAGAACGTGCCCGAAAACGGCCAGCCCTTCGAGCAGGTGCTCTTCTACTACACTCCGGCCGACCTGCAGCGCATCCTGCTGCACCTGAACATCACCTACGGACTGAACATTTCGAACGACCACACGTGCGAAAACTGCCACAACCGCCCCCATGTGGCAATGCCCGCATGGAACTCGCTGCGCAACTTTTTCGTCAATACGAACAACTACCTGCGCGACGAGAGCTTCCTGCACGACGAGACGGCCGAGAACATCAAGATGACCGAACTCATCTACCTCATCTCGTCACACGAGGACTGCTGCATCAAGAGCAAACTGCTGGGCAACATCGACACGGCGAGGGAGAACTTCGAACAGACGGTCTACGACCACATCTTCAAGGATATCTCCATCGAGGAGCTCGCCCGGCTCACGAACCGCTCGCTCACCTCGTTCAAGAAGGAGTTCCGCCGCCACTTCCAGATGCCGCCCCACAAGTGGTACATCCGCCAGCGGCTCATGCACTCGCGCCTGCTGCTCATCTCGACCTCGAAATCCATCTCGGAAATCGGCGTCGAATGCACCTTCCCCAACACGTCGCACTTCATCAAGCTCTTCAAGAAGGAGTACCAGATGACCCCGGCCGCCTACCGCTCGCGACACATCCACACCAACCCGGAGGCCGACACCTCCCTGCAGCAGCCCCTGACAGCGGCGCCGCAGCTCCAGGAGGCGCTCTGAGCCCGCACCGGCACCGCCCGGCAGCGCCCCGCGGCACAGATGTACCGGGTCACAGGCGCACCGCCCGGCAGGGACGTCGGGACACCGGCCGTCACCCCACTGCCCGACAGGGACGCCCGCAGCCCCCGCAGCACAGGTGCACTGCCCGACAGGGACCCCAAGACCTCCGGGTCACAGGGACGCCGGCCGTCACCCCGCTGCCCGACAGGGACGCCGGGACGCCGGGTCACAGATGCACTGTCCGACAGGGACGCAGTCCTTCACCCCGCAGCCCGGCCCGGAGAATGCCCCGGCCTGAGCCGCAACGGCGGACGCCCCGCGTGCCCGGAGCGTGACGGAGCGTGACGGAGGGACAATAATGGGCAGAATGCGGAGAACAACCCGCCCGTTTTATGGAAAAACTTACGAATTTTCCCCTAATTAAAAAATTTTAATTGCAAATTGATGCAATACGAGGCGGAATATTGTAAATTTTGTAACAAAAATTTTGTTTTTCCTAAAAATCGGTTTACCTTTGTGTAACACAACGTGGGAATCTCCCGCTTCTCATTAACCTAACTAACCTAACCAGAGGGGCCCGTTACCGCCAGGTACGCGTGGTCCCCTTTTTTTATGTCCCTGCCGGAGCTCCCCGGCCGGGCGCGGCGGCCCGACCCGCCCCCAATCTTTTTTGCTCGGCCGAAACCCTGCTGCACGCGGCTGCAGCGCGACTTTGGAGCGAAACGCCTGCTCGGAAGTTCCGGAATCGGCCTCCGGCTGTTGCTTTTCATGGATTATTTTTTTATTTTTGCATCAATTGGAAAATAATGAACTTAAATGCCGAGGTTGTATGACAAAGGCGATGTGCTGAAAAAACCCGACTGGCTGAAGATTCGACTTCACCGCACGGCTCAGTATGCCGAAGTGCAACGCATCGTCCTGGAACATGGCCTGCACACGATTTGCAGCAGCGGTCTCTGCCCCAACAAGGCGGAGTGCTGGAGCCGCCGTACGGCGACTTTCATGATTCTGGGCGACATCTGCACGCGGGGCTGCCGCTTCTGCGCCACCCGTACGGGACATCCCGCACCGCCCGACCCCTCCGAGCCCAGCCAGGTTGCGGAGAGCGTCCGGCTCATGCAGCTGAGGTATGTCGTCGTAACCTCCGTCACGCGTGACGACCTGCCCGACGGCGGGGCCGCCCACTGGGCCCGTACCGTCGAGGCCATCCGCACGGAGAACCCCGACGCCGCAATTGAGCTCCTTATTCCCGATTTGGATGCGAAGGCCGAACATCTGGCCACCGTAGTCGCATCCGGGCCCGACATCATCGGGCACAACATCGAAACCGTCGAACGACTCACTCCCGTCGTACGTTCCCGTGCCAAATACCGCACGAGTCTGGAGACGCTGCGCATCCTCGCAGAGCAGGGAGCCGCGACGAAGAGCGGACTGATGGTCGGACTTGGCGAGAGCGATGGTGAAGTATTGCAGACCCTGCGCGACTTGCGCGACGTGGGCGTGAAGATTGTGACGCTTGGTCAGTACCTTCGACCTACACTGGAGCATTACCCCGTAGCGGCGTACGTAACTCCCCAAAAATTCGAATGGTACAGACTTCAGGCGCTGGAGATGGGATTCAGCTACTGCGCGAGCGCACCGCTGGTGCGGTCGTCGTATCTGGCTGAGGAGGCTCTCCGCAGTGTGAAAAGTTTGTAGCGATGAAACTCTGTTTGTGCGACCTCGGGTCGATGGACTACGGGCGCTGCTGGGAACTCCAGCGGCAGCTTTTCGACGCCCTTGTCGCCGCCAAGACGCCCGCCCGCACACCCTCCGCGCCGCATGAGGCCGGGAAGCGGGCCCACAGAACGGAGCAAACCCCCGCAACGGCCCCGGAGTGCAACCCGGCCGCGTCGGGTGGCCCGGCCGAGGAGGCCGGCACGCTGCTGATGGTCGAACATCCGCCCGTCTATACGCTGGGCAAAAGCGGCCATGCCGAGAACCTGCTCATCGGGCGCGAAACGCTCGAACGGCTCGGCGCCCGGTTCTACCACATCGACCGCGGAGGCGACATCACCTTCCACGGCCCCGGTCAGCTGGTCGTCTATCCGATTCTCGACCTCGAGCGGCTGGGCATCGGCCTGCGCGAGTACATCGCGGCGCTCGAGGAGTGCGTCATCCGCTGTGCGGCGCACTACGGACTCCGCACGGGGCGCATCGCCGGAGCCTCGGGCGTATGGCTCGGTGCCGGCACCGACTACGGCCCCGCCGCCACGACGGACGCCGCCGCCCGATGCCTCGGGACGGCCGCCGACGGGCCGACGCGCAAGTTGTGCGCAATAGGAGTGCGTTCGTCGCGTTATATAACCATGCACGGCTTTGCGCTCAACGTAGCCACCGACCTCGTGTGGTTCGAACGCATCAATCCGTGCGGCTTCCGCGACCGGGGAGCCACGTCGCTCGAGCGCGAAACCGGCCGCACGATTGCGATGGAGGAGGTCAAGAGCCTCGTCGCGAAGAACTTAAGTGAGATATTGAATGTTGAAATATATAAATAACAGAACGTATGCCCATGGAAAAACGATGGGTAGTGAAACCGCAGGGCGACCCCGCGACGGTAGCGATGCTCGCATCCGCGCTGAGGCTCTCGCCCGTGCTGGCGAATCTACTCGTACAGAGAGGCATAGACACACTTGAGAAGGCTGAGAAGTTCTTCAGACCGAGCCTGTCCGACCTCCATGACCCCTTCCTGATGAAGGACATGGACAAGGCGGTCGCCCGCGTCGAGGAGGCCGTCCGCAACCATGAGAAAATCATGGTCTACGGCGACTACGACGTCGACGGCTGCACGGCCGTGGCGCTGGTCTACAAGTTTCTCCGCCAGATTGGACACAAGAACCTGACGTTCTACATCCCCGACCGGTATACCGAAGGATACGGCATATCGTTCAAGGGAATCGACCACGCTGCCCGCAAGGGCGTGGGGTTGATTATCGCGTTGGACTGTGGCATCAAAGCCATGGAAAAAGTGGTCTATGCGAAGCAGAAAGGCGTGGATTTCATCATCTGCGACCATCATCTCCCGGCCGACGAGATTCCTCAGGCCGTGGCCGTACTGGACCCCAAGCGGGTCGACTGCACCTACCCGTTCGACGAGCTGTCGGGCTGCGGGGTAGGCTTCAAGCTGGTTCAGGCCTATGCCCAGAAGAACCGCATCCCCTTCGAGCAGATTCGTCCGCTGATGGACCTGCTGGTCGTAAGCATCGCCTCGGACATCGTGCCGCTGGTGGGGGAGAACCGCATTCTGGCCCATTTCGGCCTCATCAACCTCAACCGCGAACCGTCGAAGGGGCTGCTGTCGATTATCAAAATCTGCGGACTCGACAAGCACAGCATCACCATCGACGACATCGTCTTCAAAATCGGTCCGCGCATCAACGCCGCCGGGCGCATGCGCATGGACGAGAACGACGAGAACGCCTCGCCCTCGGGCGGCCATGCCGCCGTCGAGCTGCTCATCGAGGGCAACGAGCGGGTGGCCCAGGAGTTCGGCAACGTCATCGACGCCTATAACCAGGACCGCAAGTCCATCGACCGTTCGGTGACGCAGGAGGCGCACGACTACATCGAGCACAATCCCGAGCTGAAGGCCCGCAAGAGCACGGTCATCTACAACCCCAAGTGGATGAAGGGCATCGTGGGCATCGTCGCCTCGCGCCTCATCGAGACCTACTACCGCCCGACGGTGGTGCTGACGATGAGCAACGGCTTCGTGACGGGCTCGGCCCGTTCGGTTCCGGGCTTCGACCTCTACCAGGCGGTCGAGTCGTGCTCGGACCTTCTGGAGAACTTCGGCGGCCACATGTACGCCGCAGGGCTCACGATGCGCCCGGAGAATGTCGAGGAGTTCACGCGCCGCTTCAATGCCTTCGTCGAGGAGAACATCGACCCCCAGATGCTCATCCCCCAGGTGGACATCGACAGCGAGCTACTCTTCTCGGACATCACGCCGGCCTTCCGCGCCGCGCTGAACCGCTTCCAGCCCTTCGGGCCGGGCAACACGGCGCCGGTCTTCGCCACCTACGGGGTCATCAACCACGGCGAGGTGAAGCTCGTGGGAATGGACTGCGAGCACCTGCGCATGGACCTCATGCAGCGGCAGAAGCCCAACACGACCATCCAGGCCATCGCCTTCCAGCAGCCGACGCACTACGAGTGGTGCCGTTCGGGACGCCCCATCGACGTCTGCTACCAGATTGTCGAGAACCACTACCGGGGCAACGTCACCACGCAGCTGCGCATCAAGGACATCAAGCCGGTGGTCAACCGATAGGGTAGCGGCCTGTGGCCCCGACCCGGATAACCCGAAAAGCGAGCCCCGAACTTCTGATGAGTTCGGGGCTCGCTTTTTGCCATACGCTCCGCAGAGGCGTACCGCACACGCCGGACAGGCCGTTGGAAGCCCGCCGAGCCGTACAGCCATGCAACCGTGAGCCGCGCAGCCGCGGCCGCCCGCTCACCGGGGACGGGCCTCCGGAGATTCCGCTCAGAGGCGGATGACGCGGTCGCTGTCGTCGGCCTCGGGCAGCGGCGCCGGCACGAAGTCCGAATAGCCGATAGCCAGCGCGCAGAGGGGTTCGCACCCCTCGGGAATGGGGAGGAACGTGCGCAGGTAGTCGGCCGCCGTCTCGCCCTCGGGCTCCTCCTTCAGGCGGGACCGTCCGTCGATGTGGACCCAGCACGAGGCGAGCCCCTCGTCGACACAGGCCAGATGGAGCACCGTCGCCGAGATGGCTGCATTGACACGCCACAGATCGCTGCGCGTCGTATCACCCAGCACGACGATGGCCAGCGGCGCCCCCTTCATGAAGGCCGCGCCGTAGTCGCGCATCGAGGCCATGCGGGCCACCACCTCGGGGTCGTCCACAACGAGCAGCCGCGTCGAGCGCGAATTGCGCGACGAGGGAGCCCCGAGCGTTTCGCCGAGCAGCCGGTCGACCACCTCGCGGGGTACGGCCGTGGGCGCATACTTGCGCACGCTGCGGCGCTTTTCGAGCAATGTCTTGAATTCCATGGAAACGTCTTCTTTTACGGGTTCTCAGAGACAAAAATAGCGAAAAAATTCGTTATCTTTGAACAAACTTTGCACGATTGCCCGCCGCATCCCGCGCACCGGGCAGTCCAGCACCAAAACCGCAGCCATGGAACAGAACCGCATCACCATCGCACTGATTTACGATTTCGACGGCACGCTGGCGCCCGGAAACATGCAGGAGTACGACTTCATCCCCGCCGTGGGCAAGAGCAACAAGGAGTTCTGGTCGGAGGCCAACTCGCTGGCCGAGGAGCAGGATGCCGACATGGTGCTCACCTACATGGCCCGGATGATTCAGGAGGCCAAGTCCAAGGGGCTGTCGCTCCGCCGCGAAGCCTTCCAGGAGTCGGGACGCCGCGTCTCGCTCTACCGGGGCGTGCGCGAATGGTTCGGCCGTATCAACCGCTACGGCGAGGAGCGCGGCGTGCGGATTCTCCACTACATCAACTCCTCGGGGCTGAAGGAGATTATCGAGGGGACCGAAATCGCCCACGAGTTCCGCAAAATCTACGCCTGCTCGTTCCTCTACGACGTCGACGGCATCGCCTACTGGCCGGCCGTGGCGGTCAACTATACCAACAAGACGCAGTTCATCTTCAAAATCAACAAGGGGGTCGAATCGGTCTTCGACTCGAAGCTGGTCAACCGCTACATCCCCGAGAACGAGCGTCCGGTCCCCTTCAAGCGTATGATTTACGTGGGCGACGGCACCACCGACATCCCCTGCATGCGTCTGGTCAAGAGTTCGGGCGGCCACTCCATAGCGGTCTACAACCCCGAGCAGAAGGGGGCGCGCCGCGAGCTTTCGTCGCTCATCCACGACAACCGCGTGAGCCATGTCTGCCCGGCCGACTACAGCGACGGCTCGGAGATGGATATCCTCGTCAAGACCATCATCGACAAGATTGTGGTGGACCACCGCCTCGAACAGCTCGAGGTGGTCAAATAAGCCATGAAGAGCCCCTCGTCCGACATACCGGTCCCGGAAACGGCCGCCGACACTCCGGCCGCCGGACCCGCCGCGCCAAGCGGAGAGCCCGCCTCCACGCCGTGCAGCCCCGAAAAGGGCTCCGCGGCCGCACGGCCGGCCGCTGACCCCGCCCGGTGCGCCGAGTCCGCCAGAAATGCCGAAAATCCCGGGACAGCCGGACCCGCCCGGAGCACCGGAGCCGCCGAAAATCCCGGTGCTGCCGCCCCGGCTCAGAGCGCCGGACCCCGGCCCGAAGCTCCGTACCGCTCCGACCTCTCGCTCACGCGCCTCAGGCTGCGCCTCGCCGCCCGGTGGCTGCGCAGGGTGGGGTGGTTCCTTCCGGTGGTCCTGCTCTTCGCGGCGGGGGTTGCCGCCCTTTTCCTCGCCGTGGCCGGCCCTCATCCCCTCTGGGCAACGGGCGTCGCCGCACTGCTCCTCGTGCGCTTCCACCTCACGCGCCGCAACACCCGCCTGGCGGCGCTCATGGTCCCGCATCCCCGCCTTTCGGCCTGGCTCGACTGCCTCGCGCTCGCCGTTCCGGCATCCCTGCTGCTCCTCGCCGCCGGCCACCCGTGGCACGCCCTCGGCCTCCTCGCCGCCGCCCCCAACATCGCCCTGCTGCCCCGCACGCTTGCCGCCCCGCACCTGCGCAGCCCGCTGCGCATCGGCTGGCTCGCCTGGTCCCCCGAGTGGTGCGCCGCCCTGCGCCGCCACCGCATCACGGTGCTCCTGCTCGCCCTCGGCGCCCTGCTGCTGGCGGCCGTCCCCTACTGGAGCTTCATCTACCTAGGCTTCACGGCGCTCATCGCCGTCGAGTGCTACACGCGCAACGAACCCCTCGCCCTGCTGCTCCTGCCCGAGCTCGACAGCAGCCGCCTGCTGGCCCGCAAGGTGGGCGAAGCGCTGCGCAACTACCTTCTCGCCACGGCCCCCTTCGCCCTCGCCGCCGCCCTGCTGCACCCCCGTGCAGCCTGGGTCGCCGCCCTCTGGCTCGCCTTCTCGACGCTCGTGCTGCTCTACGCCGTGCTGGCCAAATACGCCCTCTACGACCCCGCAGAGCCCCGTCCCGCCGCCTCGACCGCCATGCTGCTCGGGCTCTTAGGCTTCCTGCTTCCGCCGCTGCTGCCCGTTTCGCTCGTACTGCTCATCCGCTACGGCCTCCGCGCCGAGCGCAACCTCAACCGCTACCTCCATGATTACAGCCGATAACCTCACCGTACGCCTCGGCCGGCGCGACATCCTCAGCCGCCTCAACATGCACCTCACCGAAGGGGCCATCCACGGCATCGTGGGCATCAACGGCGCCGGCAAGACCACGCTGCTGCGCACCCTCTACGGCCTGCTGCGCCCCACGTCGGGCTCTGTGACCCGCAACGGGCGCCCGCTCAACTGCCGCGAGATGGCGCTGCTCGAGACCGAACCGGCCTTCTACGAGGGGATGACGGGACGCGACCTGCTCGACCTGACGGCCCACTACCACCCCTCGTCGGACCCCGAACCCTACCTCCGCCTCTTCGCCCTGCCGGCCGACGAGCCGGTCGACAACTGGTCGACGGGCATGAAGCGCAAACTGGCCCTTTCATCCGTCCTCATGCAGCGCAAGGAGGTGGTGCTGCTCGACGAGCCCTTCAACGGCCTCGACATGGAGAGCCTCTACGTCACGCGGCAGCTGCTCTCACGCCGCCGCGCCGAGGGGGCGACGCTGGTGGTCACCTCGCACCTGATGGAGCCGCTCGCGGAGCTCTGCGACGATTTGTTCGTGCTCGACGGCGCGGCCATCGCCGCCCGCTACGACCGCCGGGAGTTCCCGCGCGCCGTGCGTGAGCTCGAAGTCATCTTCCGCCGCCGCTACGAGGCCGAGTTTGCCGAAAAATAGTTACCTTTGCCGCCGAATCCGCACCAGACGATGAAAATAGTTTTCGCAACCAACAACGCCCACAAGCTCAAGGAGGTCCAGGCCGTCCTGGGACCCTCGTTCGAGCTGGTGACGCCGCACGCCTGCGGCGTCGACGAGGAGATTCCCGAAGAGCAACCGACGCTCGAAGGCAACGCCTCGCAGAAATCGCACTACCTGCACGCACGTACGGGGCTCGACTGCTTTGCCGACGACACGGGACTCGAGGTCGAGGCGCTGGGCGGCGCCCCGGGGGTCCACTCGGCGCGCTACGCCACCGACGGCCACGACTTCGCGGCCAACAACCGCCTGCTGCTCCGCAACCTCGAGGGGCAGACGAACCGCCGCGCACGCTTCCGCACGGTCATCTCGCTGCTGCTGGGCGGCGAGGAGCACCTCTTCGAGGGAATCGTCGAAGGGCGCATCATCAACCACGAGCAGGGGAGCGAGGGTTTCGGCTACGACCCGCTCTTCATCCCCGACGGCTACGACCGCACCTTCGCCCAGATGACCACCGAGGAGAAGAATGCCGTCTCGCACCGCGCCCGTACAGTCCGAAAACTGGCCGACTACTTGCATTCCATCAAAAAATAGGGTACCTTTGCGCCCCTTTGCGGCACCGCCCGCAGGGGATGAACCAAACCGAGCAAGAAGACATGGAAGAGATGAGATACGTCAAGGAGGAGCGTTTCGACGTCGAACGAATCGAAGCCCTCAAGCACCACTACACCGAGATTCTGCGCCTGCTGGGCGAGGACCCGGCGCGCGAAGGACTCGTCAAGACCCCCGAACGGGTGGCCAAGGCGATGTCGTTCCTCACGCAGGGCTACGAGGCCGACCCGCTGGAAATCATCCGCTCGGCCACCTTCCGCGAGGAGTACAAGCAGATGGTGCTGGTCAAGGACATCGAGCTCTATTCGCTCTGCGAGCACCACATGCTCCCCTTCTACGGCCGCGCCCACGTGGCCTACATCCCCAACGGCTACATCACGGGGCTGTCGAAAATCGCCCGCGTAGTCGAATGCTTCGCCCGGCGGCTTCAGGTACAGGAGCGGCTGACGGTGCAGATTCGCGACTGCATCCAGGAGGCGCTCCACCCGATGGGTGTGGCGGTGGTCATCGAAGCGAGCCACATGTGCATGCAGATGCGCGGCGTCGAAAAGCAGGGGTCGGCAACGACGACCTCGGCCTTCACGGGCATCTTCCTTTCGGACCACCGCACGCGCGAGGAGTTCATGACCCTCATCTCGCACCGCTACAGATAACAGCCCGCCACGGCCCTTCGGCCGCCGCAGCGAGACACACGCCTCATCCGGAAACCGAACGTTCGGTTTCCGGATTTTTTGCTTCACGGCCGTCCGGAAAGGGCGCTTCCCGCCTCCCGGACCGCCGCTCTTCCGGCACGAAAAAACCTCTTTGCGGCAGATTCGGACCGCACCTCCTCTCCCCGCACGACTGGAACAGAATTTGAAACGCTTCCCGACGACAGCTAAAAACCATAAAACTCAAAATGTCATGAGCGTTCGATTTTTCCGAATCCTTGCGGTCGTCCTCCTGGGCATAACGGCCGCTTCGTGTCAGAAGGAGCCCTCCGCATCGGGGCTCAACAACGACAACCTGGTCTACACGGCCTACGACGAGGGCACCGACTTCGCCTCGTTCGACACCTATTTCCTTCCCGACAGCATCCTGCTCATCGGCAGCGCCGACAAGGCCGAGTACTGGAAGGATGCCGATGCGCAGCAAATCATCGCGACGGTGGCCGACAACCTCGATGCGTGCAACTACATGCGCGTCACCGACAAGGCCGAGGCCCAGCTGGGCCTTCAGCTGAGCTACGTCCGCCGGGTGACCTACTACGTGGGCTACAACTACCCCTACTGGTGGGGCTATTACCCCTACTACTGGGGCCCGGGCTACTGGGGCGACTGGCTGGGATGGTACTACCCCTATCCGGTCTACTACGGCTACCAGACGGGCTCGCTGCTCATCGAGATGGTCAACCTCGACGGCAGCACCGAGGCCGGCAACAAACAGCTCCCCATCGTCTGGAGCTGCTTCCTGGGCGGCCTGCTCACCTCGGACGACGAGCTCAACCTGCAGCGCACCCTCGATGCCATCGACCAGGCCTTCATCCAATCTCCCTATCTGGCACAATAACCTTCAAAAAACGCACGGAACCATGAAAAAGATAAAACTCCTGCTGCTCGCAACCGGGCTCTTCGTACTGACGCTTCCGGGCAAGGCCCAGCTCTTCCCCAACACCTACATGAACATCGACTGGCAAAGCAACCTCCCCGTGGGCAGCGGCCTCTTTGCCGACAAGGCCTCGGGCTGGGGCATGAACTTCGAGGGCGGCTACTACTTCTGCCCGCGCATGTCCGTCGGTCTGTTCATCAACTACCAGACCAACCTGCAGTCCATCCCGCGCCAGACCATCTATCCGACCGGCACCTCGGCCCTGACCGCCGCCCAGAAGCACGCGCTCTTCCAGCTGCCGTTCGGCGTTGCGAGCCGCTACGTCTTCCTGCCCGAGAGCATCTTCCAGCCCTACGCGGGCATGAAGATGGGCGCCTGCTATGCGGAGATGTCCTCCTACTACTATACAATCAAGCAGTACTCCGACTCGTGGGGCTTCTACTTCTCGCCCGAGGTGGGTGTGAGCATCTTCCCCCGACCGGAATACCGGCTGGGCTTCCACGTGGCGCTCTTCTACAGCATCGCGACCAACTCGAGCGAGGTGCTCGGCTATACGCTCGACAACATCGGCGGCTTCGGCATGCGCGTCGGCGTCTCGTTCTGAGGCGCCCCCCGTGCAGCGACCCCGCAACCCGTTGCGGCAGCCACGCAAGGGGTATTCCCTCCGCCGACCGGCCCGCAACCACGCAAATACCCCGTCTCCGGACCTTCGGAGACGGGGTATTTTCCATAAGAGGGTGCGTCCCGCCGCGGACTCAACAGCCCGCCGCAGATTCAACGTCCCGCCGCGGACTCAACGGTCTGCCGCGGACCCGGGAGCGGCCCCTCCAGCTTCAACGACACGCAACGTGCCCCCGGCTGCCGACCGCCCGCATCCGGCGCTGCCCGAAGGGTCAGTGCGCCTCGAGCCAGTTGTTCCCCACGCCGCACTCGACCACCAGCCGCACGCGCAGCCGCGCGGCCGACTCCATCGCCTCGGTGACGATGCGCGTCACGCGCTCCTGCTCCTCACGCAGCAGGTCGACCACCAGTTCGTCGTGCACCTGCAGGATGACCTTCGAGCGGATGCCCTCGGCCGCAAAGCGGCGGCTCACCTCAATCATCGCAATCTTCATGATATCGGCCGCCGAGCCCTGAATCGGGGCGTTGACGGCATTGCGCTCGGCCAGACCGCGCGCCACGGCGTTGCGCGACGCGATGTCGTTCAGATAGCGGCGCCGCCCGAAGATGGTCGATACGAAGCCGTCACACCGCGCCTGCTCCACCACGCGGTCCATATACTCCTTGACCTTGGGATAGGTGGCAAAATAGCCCTCGATAAGCTCCTTGGCCTCCCCGCGCGGGATTTCGAGCCGCTGGCTCAGCCCGAAGGCCGAAATGCCGTAGATGATGCCGAAATTGGCCGTTTTGGCCCGCCGACGCTCCTCGGGAGTCACCTCGTCGAGGCTCTTGTGGAAGAGGCGCGCAGCCGTGGCGGCGTGGATATCCTCGCCGTGCTCGAAGGCGGCGATGAGCGACTCGTCGCCCGAGAGGTGGGCCATCAGCCGCAGCTCGACCTGGCTGTAGTCGGCCGAGAGGAGCAGATGGTCGTCGTCCGAGGGGATGAACGCACGGCGGATGCGGCGTCCCAGCTCGTCGCGCACGGGGATGTTCTGCAGGTTGGGATTCGTCGACGAGAGGCGCCCGGTGGCGGTCACCGCCTGGTTGAACGACGTATGGATGCGCCCCGTGCGGGGGTTGACCAGCTGGGGCAGCGCCTCGACATAGGTCGACAGCAGCTTCTTCACACCGCGGTACTCGAGCACGGCGTCGACGATGCGGTGCTTGTGGGCAAAGCCCTGCAGATACTCCTCGTCGGTGCAGAACTGCTTCGTGCGGGTCATCTTGGGCTTTTCGGCGATGCGCAGCTTGCCGAAGAGCACCTCGCCCAGCTGCCGCGTCGAGTTGATGTTGAGCGTCGGCTCGCCGGCCAACGTGCGGATTTCCGCCTCGAGCCCGGCCAGACGGGCATTCAGTTCGACGGCATATTCGGCCAGTGCGGCGGAGTCGATGCGCACGCCCGCCGTCTCGATGTCGGCCAGCACGCCAATCATCGGCTCCTCGATTTCCGAGTAGAGGCTCTGCAGCCCCATGCGCTCGACTTCGGGCCACAGCGCCTGCTTGAGCTGCAGCGTGATGTCGGCATCCTCGGCGGCATACTCCGCCACGCGCGTGACGGCCACCTGGTCCATCGTCAGCTGACGCGCCCCGCGCCCGATGAGCGTCTCGATTTCGATGGGGTGGTAGTTGAGGTATCGCTCGGCCAGGGCGTTCATGTTGTGGCGCGATTCGGGGTCGAGCAGGTAGTGGAGAATCATCGTGTCGTAGAGCCGGCCGCGGAGGGCGACGCCCAGCCGCCGCAGCACCATGAGGTCGAACTTGATGTTCTGGCCTATTTTGGCAATCTGTTCCGCCTCGAAGAGCGGGCGGATGATGTCGGCATACTCCGCCTCGACCTCCGCCGTGAAGGGAACATACCACGCCTGATGGGGCACGACGGCGAGCGACAGCCCGACGATGCGGTCGTTGAAGAGGTCGAAGCCCGTGGTCTCGGTGTCGAAGCAGAACTCCGTGCAGCGGAGCAGCGTGTCGACCACCCGGCGCAGCTCGCCGGCATTCTCGACCAGCCGATACTCGTGGGGCGTGGTGGCCGCCGTGGCAAAGAGCGGCTCCGCAGCCTCCGGGGCAGGTTCTCCCCCTGCGGCGGGATTCTCCGCCGCAACCGGAGCCGGTTCGGGGGCGGCGAAGAGGTCGCCCTGACCCGCCATGGCCGCCTTGCGTGCGGCAGCCGACTTGGCCCGCGCCACCTCGGCCAGCTGCGTCTGCGCCTCCTGACGGGGGCCGTCGGGCAGCGGTTCGGCCGGAGCGAGGTTCGCCAAATCGTTCATGAAGGCCCTGAAGTCGAGCTCGGCAAAGAGAGCCCGCAGCTGGTCGAGGTGGGGCTCGCAGAGGGTCAGCTCCTCGGGTCGGAACTCGATGGGTACATCGAGCCGGATGGTGGTCAGACGCTTGGCCAGCAGCAGTTTGTCGCGCCACGAGGCGATGCGTTCACCCTGCTTGCCGGTGATGCTGCCGACGTTGCGCAGGATGTTCTCCACGTCGCCCCACGCCTGCACCAGTTTGCAGGCCCCCTTCTCGCCGATGCCCGGCACACCGGGGATGTTGTCCGAGGCGTCGCCCCACAGTGCCAGGATGTCGCGCACGAGCACCGGGTCGTCGATGCCGTACTTGAGGCGGATGGCCTCGCGGTCGACAATCTCGATGCCGTCGGTTCCCTTCTGCTTGTAGATGACGCAGTGGTCGCGCACGAGCTGTCCGTAGTCCTTGTCGGGGGTCACCATGTAGACCTCGTATCCCGCCTCGACCCCCTTGTGGGCCAGCGTGCCGATGACGTCGTCGGCCTCGAAGCCCTCGACCTCCAGCACGGGGATGCACATCGCGTCGAGCACCCGCTTGACATAGGGGACCGAGAGGAGGATATCCTCGGGCGTCTCGGCGCGGTTGGCCTTGTAGGCGGGATAGAGCTCGCGGCGGAAGCTGCCCCCCTTGGGGTCGAAGGCGACCCCCAGCAGGTCGGGCCGCTCGCGCTTGAGGATGTCGCGCAGGAACTTCACGAAGCCGAAGACCACCGAGGTGTTCATCCCCGCGCGGTTGCGCATCGGACGCCCCAGAAAGGCGTAGTAGTACTTGAAAATCAATGCGTAGGCATCGACCAGAAAGAGCTTTTTCATCGCATTCGTCTGTTTTTGAGTCGTTCATCGGCCCGCAAGGCCGTCCCATGGCGGGATTCCGACGCCGCGGCGGCCCGTCTGCGACCGCTGCCAGGTTCCTGCCCGCAGGTGCCGCACGCCGCCCCGCCGCCTCAGAGGTTGTCCTCGGCGTACCACTCGGCAAACGAGGTGGCCGTCTCGTGGAGCCGGAGCGCATGGAGCTCAACCCCGGCAGGCAACCGCCGCCGGATGCGCGCGGCAAAGTCGGCGAGCATGTTCTCGCACGTAGGCTGGTAGTCGACCTCGACGAGCCGGTGGAACCGCTCGCCGAGCACCCGGGCCAACGGGGCGTTGGCCTCCGAACGGCGCAGCACGAAGGCGTGGTCGAGGCGCGAGATGACCTCCTCGCCCACGATGCGCTTCAAGTCGCCGAAATCCATCACCATGCCGCACTTGGGATGGGCCGTATCCTCGCACGGGCACCCCTTGACCGTCACGAAGAGGCGGTACGAGTGGCCGTGAATCTCGCGGCAGGCGCCGTCGTAACCCTCGAGCGCGTGCGCCGCCTCGAAGGTGAATTCCTTGGTAAGTCTGATTGTTGCCATAGCGAACAAAGTTACGCATAAAAAACGGAAGGAGAAAAGCCTCGTCCGACTTTTCTCCCCCCTCGGTCATTGCCGCGCGCGGTTGTGCGCCGCTGCGCGGTGTTACTCCCACTCGGGCTGCCACGGGCAGTACATCAGCACGCCCTGCAGCGAGGTGACCTCCTGCACGCGGCGGTACTCCTTCATCAGGTCGCCCAGCTCCGAGCGCAGCGCCCCTTCGCGCACGCTCATGTTGAGCTCCGCAAGCAGTGCAGCCAGCCCCGTCGGGGTCTCGAGCACCTCCTTCACGCGGAAATCGGCGCCCAGCTCCGCCTTGTCGGCCGCCAGGGCAATCGCCTCGCGCAGGCCGCCGATGCCGTCGACCAGACCGATGTTGAGCGCATCCTCACCCGACCAGACACGGCCTCCGGCAATCTCGAGCACCTGCTCGATGGGCAGGTTGCGGCCCTCGGAAACATTGCCCGTGAAGGTGGCGTAGACCTTGTCCACGCCGCGCATGATGGCGGCGCGCTCGGTGGCCGTCAGCGGCGAGATGGAGCCCATGCCGGCCGAGCGGTTGCTCTTCACGCCGTCGAGCGTGATGCCCAGCTTGTTCTTCAGCGCGTCGGGCGTATAGAGGTACATGCCGTAGACGCCGATGGAGCCGGTCAGGGTCATCCGGTCGGCCACGATGGCATCGGCCGGACAGGAGATGTAGTAACCGCCGCTGGCCGCATAGGAACCCATCGAGACGATGACGGGCTTCTCAGCGCGCAGCAGCTCCAGCTCACGCCAGATGATGTCCGATGCCAGTGCGCTGCCGCCGGGCGAATTGACGCGCAGCACCACCGACTTGACCTTCTCGTCGCGGCGCACGTCAGCCAGCGTGGCAGCCAGCGTGTTGCCGTAAATCTTGTCCATCTCGCTGCCCTGGCCGTCGACAATCGCACCGTCGGCATAGACCACCGCCACGGCCGGCTGCGAGAGACGCGCCGCGCTGAGGCCCGTCTGGGCGGCATATTTGCCCAGCGTGACGAAGTTGTAGTCGCCCTCCTCATCGGCCTCGAGGCCGTACGAGGCGAAGACCTCCTTCATCTGGTCCTCATAGAGCAGGCCGTCGACAAGACCCTTCTCAAGGGCATCCTCCGGCAACGTCACCTCCAGATTGTCGGCTATGCGGTTGAGCTCCTCGACCGGAATATTGCGCGCCTCGGAGACCGCCCCCACGATGGTTCCCCAGAGGGAGTTGACCAGCTCCTGCATCTGCTGCCGATTGGCGTCCGACATACGGTCGAGGATGTAGGGCTCAACGGCGCTCTTGTACTTGCAGACCGTCGGACGGAAGACCTCGGCCCGCAGGTCGAGCTTGTCGAGCAGCCCCTTGTAGAACATGAGGTTGAAGCTCAGACCCGACCAGTCCATCCCCCCTTCGGGATGGAGGTATACGCTGTCGGCCACCGATGCGAGGTAGTAGCCGCCCTGGGAGTATACCTCGTTGTAGGCGACCACGAACTTGCCGCTCTGCTTGAAGTCGGCAATCGCACCGCGCAGCTCCTCCATGAGCGCCGAGCCGGTCACCCCGCCGCCGCCGTTGAGGCGGAGGTAGATGCCGCGGATGCGGCTGTCCTCGGCCGCCGCCTCGATGGCGCCCATCGCCTTGAGAATCGACAGCGAGCTGCGCGAGGTCATCGTTGCGAAGTCGAATCCTGCAAGCGGATTGTTTGCAGGCGAGTCGGTGACGGTCTCGTCGAGGTTGATTTCGAGAATCGAGCCCTCGGGTACGGTCACCGCCTGCTCGAAGGAGCCCGCCAGGCTCACCAGCATCATCATGCCGATGTAGCATACGAGGAAGCAGCCTACCACGAAGGCCAGCACACCCGCCAGAAAAGTCTTGATGAAATTCATATCCGTATTGTTTTTGATTGTTGTTTCGCTGCTCCGTCTCCCCGCCGGCAGCCCCCGACCTTTGTCCATTCCGACCGGCGGCCGCCATGCGACTTCACGCGCACACGCGGGTTTCATTTCAACATACATTCTACGGCAAAGATAAAAACTTCATTTCGAAAAACAAATAAATTTTATCGTTTTTCGATAAATTTCTTTATTCATGAAGCACTTTTCTTCAAAATAAGCATTATATTTGCGAAAACAACGCCCCGCTCGCTCCGCCGCAGCAAAGCTTTCCGAGCCGAGCCGCAGCGCCGAGCCGGGCCCGAACCACGCAAAACATTCTGTTTCAACCTATGGATATAAAGGAGAAAATCATCGGGCTGCTCGGCTCGCTCATCCACCCCGAAACGGGCGAGGACCTGGTCAAGAGCGGCTTCGTCGAGCAGGTCAACGCCTCGGAGGAGCACATCTCCGTGGCCCTGCACTTCGCCAAGGCGCGCGACCCCTTCGCCTTCAAGCTCAAGGCCCAGGCCGAGGAGCTGCTGCGCGAAGCCTTCCCCGACGCCACCGTCACGGTGATGCTGCGCGAGGGAGCGCCCCGCAAGCCGCAACAGCAGGAGCACCGCACTACGACAGGCTCCATCCGCCACGTGGTGGCCGTCGCCTCGGGCAAGGGCGGCGTCGGCAAGTCGACCGTCACGGCCAACCTCGCCGTGGCGCTGCGCAACATGGGCTACCGCGTCGGCGTGCTCGATGCCGACATCTACGGCCCCTCGCAACCCAAGATGTTCGGCGTCGAAGGCTACCTGCCCGACGCCGTGCAGGAGGACGGCATCGACCAGATTGTCCCGGCCGAGGCACAGGGCATCGAGCTGATGTCCATCGGCTTCTTCATCAAACCCACCGACGCGCTGCTGTGGCGCGGCGCCATGGCAGTCAACGCCCTGCGCCAAATGATTCACCAGACGCGCTGGGGCGAGCTGGACTTCCTGCTCACGGACCTGCCTCCCGGAACGGGCGACATCCACCTCTCGATTATCGGCGAGCTGAAGATTGACGCCGCCGTCATCGTCTCCACCCCGCAGCAGGTGGCCGTGGCCGACGTGGTGCGCGGCGTGGAGTTGTTCCGCAACCCGCAGGTCAACATACCCGTGGCGGGCATCGTCGAAAACATGGCATGGTTCACCCCCGAGGAGCTGCCCGACAACCGCTACTACCTCTTCGGCAAGGGCGGTGCGCGCCGCTATGCCGAGCAGAACGGCGTCGACTTACTGGGCGAAATACCTATCGTACAATCGATTATGGAGTGTTCCGAGGAGGGACGCCCGGCAGCCGGCATCGACCCGAGGGTTGAAAAATGGTACCGCGACATCGCCGGACGGATTGTGGAAAAGGTGCGCAAATAATGTTTGCAACCTGTCGATAACCGTTCGAAAAAAGAGGAAAACTTCCATCTCGAAAAGTTGCAGATTCCGGAAAAAGGCCCGGTGTACGGATTTTCCGAACGACCAAAAAAAGTTTTCGAAACTTGTTGTCGGAAGTGTTGCACGGAAAAAGCGGGTCGATGTCGATAAACGGAGGATGTCGAAATGTGGACAATCTTTTTCAACAAATGTCGATATCTTCATTTTCCGCCGGAGAATCAGCCGCTTGCGCCGCGAAATTGCCGACATCGGGTTGCCGGAATGTTCATAGCGATTTTCCAAATCGAATTGTGAACACTTTCAACACCCATTATTATTCTTCTTTTTGAATTATTTTAAATTTAAATAAAAAGTAAAAACAAAAGATGACTGTGGACAACAGCCCGGCGCTCCGCCGGAAAATCGAAGAGCTCAAGCGGCAGAAGAACGCCGTGATTCTGGCCCACTACTACACGACGCCCGAGGTGCAGCAGGTGGCCGACTTCCTGGGCGACTCGCTGGCCCTTTCGGTCCGTGCGCAGTCGGTCGACGCCGACATCATCCTCTTCGCCGGGGTGCATTTCATGGCCGAGACGGCCAAGGTGCTCTGCCCCGACAAGAAGGTGCTCATCCCCTGCCCCGAGGCGGGATGTTCGCTGGCCGAGTCGTGCGACGCGGCCGACTTCGCCGCCTTCAAGGCGCGCTATCCGGGCTACAAGGTGGTCTCCTATGTCAATACGACGGTGGGCGTCAAGGCGCTCACGGACATCTGCTGCACGTCGTCCAACGCGCTGAAGGTCGTCGAGTCGCTCCCGGCCGACCAGCCGCTGATTTTCGCCCCCGACCGCAACCTGGGCTCCTACATCCAGAAGCTCACCGGACGGCAGAACATGGTGCTGTGGGACGGCGCCTGCCACGTCCACGAGGAGTTTTCGCTCGAGAAGCTGCTGGCGCTCAAGCGTGAGCACCCCGCGGCGAAAATCGTCGTCCACCCCGAGTGCCGCGCCTATATCGTCGAGGTGGCCGACTACGTGGGTTCGACGGCCGGCATCCTCGACTACTGCGGACGCAGCGACGCGCAGGAGTTCATCGTGGTGACCGAGGCGGGAATCCTTGCCGAGATGCGCAAGCGCTATCCCGACAAGACCTTCATCCCCGCGCCGCCCGACGACGAGACGTGCGCCTGCAACAACTGCAAGTACATGAAGATGGTGACGCTCGAAAACATCGCCGAGTGCCTCGAGCGCGAGTCGCCCGAAATCCTCCTCGACGAGGAGGTGCGCCGCGCCGCCGAACGCTCCATCCGCAACATGATTGCCATCCGCTGAGTCGATGTTCCGCTACGACAACTCCACGGTGCGGCGGCGTGACCGCCTGCTGGCCCCAGAGCGTGCGCTCGAACTGCTGCGCGAGGGCGAATACGGCTTTCTGGCCATGGTCTCCGACGATGAGCGTGGAGGCGCCTACGGCCTGCCGCTCAGCTATGTCTGGGACGGGGCCGATGCGCTCTACATCCACTGTGCCCCCGAGGGGCGCAAGCTGCGCTGCCTGGAGCGCTCGCCGCGGGTAACGTTCTGCGTGGTGGGCCGCACGCGGGTCTTCCCCGCGCGCTTCACCACCGCCTACGAAAGCCTCCTGCTCGAATGCCGGGCTGTGCGCGGTCTCGACGACGAGGAGCGGATGCACGCCCTCGGGCTGCTCCTGGAAAAGTACTCGCCCGACGACCGCGAGGTGGGGATGCGCTATGCCGAGAAGTCGTTCCACCGCACCGAGGTGGTGCGGCTCGACATCCTCGGCGCCAGCGGCAAGTGCAAGGTCATCCGCTGACACGTCCAACGCTTCATTTTTTGTCAAAGTCGGAAAATCCGTATAAACCTGTAAAATCCCAAAACCACAACAAGACCTTTTATGAAGAAAATTCTTTTGCTGCTCGGAGCGGCTTTCATGTCGCTCACGGCTCTGGCAGACGAGGGCATGTGGCTGTTGCCCTACCTCCAGAAGATGAACATCAAGAACATGAAGGAGCGCGGCTGCAAGCTCACGGCCGAGGACATCTACAGCGTCAACAGCTCCTCGCTCAAGGATGCCATCGTCATCTTCGGCGGCGGCTGCACGGGTGAAATCGTCTCGCCCGAGGGACTGCTTTTCACCAACCACCACTGCGGTTACGAATCCATCCAGCAGCTGTCGTCCGTCGAGCACGACTACCTGAAATACGGTTTCTGGGCGATGTCGAATGCCGAGGAGCTTCCCGCTCCGGGGCTTGAGGTGCGCTTCATCCGCAAAATCGGCGACGTAACGGCCGACATCGTGGGCAACGTCCCCTCCATCGCCTCGCAGGAGGAGTACGACCGCATCACGGAAGAGAACATCAAGGCCCTCCAAAGCCGTCTCGAGGAGGAGAACCCCGGCATGGAGGTGCTCGTTCGCTCATTCTTCGGCGGCAACCAGTACTTCTCGTTCGTCATGGAGGTCTACCGCGACGTGCGTCTGGTGGGTGCTCCCCCTTCGTCCATCGGCAAGTTCGGCGGCGATACCGACAACTGGATGTGGCCGCGCCATACGGGCGACTTCTCCATCTTCCGCGTCTATGCCGGCAAGGACAACCGTCCGGCCGACTATTCGCCCGAAAATGTCCCCTACCGCGCCGAGAAGTACCTCAAGGTGTCGCTCGACGGCGTGCGTGAGAACGACTTCGCCATGATTATGGGCTTCCCCGGTTCGACCGAGCGCTACATGACCTCCTTCGAGATGAAGAACCTGCTCGAGACGCAGAACCCGCAGCGCATCTTCATCCGCGGCGAGCGTCAGGAGATTCTCTGGGAGGACATGATGGCCGACGATGCCGTGCGCATCCAGTACGCCTCGAAATATGCCCGCTCGTCGAACTACTGGAAGAACTCCATCGGCATGTCGCAGGCGCTGCTCAAGCTCCGCGTCATGGAGCGCAAGCAGGCGCAGGAGGCATCCTTCCAGGCCTGGGCCGAGAAGAACACGCTGCCCGAGGAGGGTTATATCGACGCGCTGGACAAAATCCGCCGTGCCGAGGAGGCGGGCGGTCCGGTCTATGCCGGCGTGCAGTACCTCTCGGAGGCCTTCCTGAGCGCTGTCGAGCTCATCACTCCCGTGTGGACGTTCTTCGACAGTGACGCGATGAAAATCACCGATTCGATTGTCTATCCCAATGCCCGGGAGATGCTGGCCGAGTGGTACAAGGACTACAACCCGGCGACCGACCGCAAGGTGGCCAAGCGCATGCTCACCATCGCGCGTGAGCACATGAAGGAGCTGCCGTCGTTCTACGCCGAGGTGGTCGACAAGCGCTTCGGCGGCGACATCGACGCCTATGTCGACTACCTCTACGACAACTCCGTCTTCGCCTCCGCGGAGAAAGTGCTGGCGCTGATGGACGATTACAGCCCCGCGAAGGTTGCCGAAGACCCGGCCGTTGAGCTGGCCGCATCGGTATGGTCGAAGTACATGGAGCTCATCAAGAGCTACCGTGAGAAGCATGCCCCCTATGCCGAGGGCAAGCGCAAGTACATCGCCGGCCTGATGCTGCAGCAGCCCCGCAAGGCGTGGGCGCCCGACGCCAACTTCACCATCCGCCTGACCTACGGCAACGTGCTTCCCTACTCGCCGGCCGACGGCATCGAGTACAACTACTACACGACGCTCAAGGGTGTCATGGAGAAGGAGGACCCCGAGAACCCCGCCGAGTTCTCGGTACCCGAGCGGCTCAAGGAGCTCTATGAGGCGCGTGATTTCGGCCGCTACGCCAACGAGCGGGGCGAGATGCCGGTGGCCTTCCTGGCCAACTGCGACATCACGGGCGGCAACTCGGGTTCGCCGGTGATGAATGCCCGGGGCGAGCTTATCGGCCTGGCGTTCGACGGCAACTGGGAGGCCATGTCGGGCGACGTGACCTTCGAGCCGGAGCTGCAGCGCACCATCGCCGTCGACATCCGCTACGTGCTCTTCATCGTCGACAAGTTCGCCGGTGCTGGCTGGCTGCTCGACGAGCTCGATATTGTACAGAAATAGCCTCTTTGGGCACGTTTCGACCACGGGGAGGAGTCCTTATAGGCTCCTCCCCTTTTTTTGCCTCAGCGGGGCGGAAAACAGGAAGTTTCGAGGGGGCTTCGCGGAGGTGCTCCCGGGGGGCTGCTCTTTGCTGCAGGGGGAAATGTTATTTAGGTTCCCCTGTAATGCTGAACATTTGCCTTTGCCCGTTACGCTCTATTTCCAAGGTAAGGCTGTCTGCCTGTTGGATGTATGTCTCCAATCTGCCGCTTGATACGGACATCATGCCGGATTCGATTGCCCCTTTGTCTACGGCAATGACCTTGTCGCCCAACATCAATCCTGCTTTTTCTGCAGGTCCGTTTGTTTCCAATGCCGTAATACAAACAACATTGCTGCGGACATTAAGGCGTAAACCGAGTGGTGCCAGCCCGTCGCGAATGACCTGAGGTGCACCATCCGTACGTTGTTTGACATACAGGTCGCCGTTGGCAAGTATGAAATTGATTTTCCCGGCGAAGATGTTGCCGGCAACATTTCTGTCAACCGACGGTATGTAGCTTAACGTACAGTCCGGAATAGCTTTCCCATTGCAAAACACGGTAATGTCATTGAACTCCGCAATGGTGTCCGTTAACCCCTCCCTGCGGTAGTTGGCATATATTCTCGGAGTTTGACGCTGTCGCATCTTTTCATAAACGGTCCTGTCTATCATGATGTCATAATTCGAACCCAAATCAAACATTACGTTCAGGGTATCTGTCTGCTCGCTGTACAACTGTAAATCATTTACTCCTCCCTTCGTGAGCGTGAATCCTTCTGTCTCACGTTGCAACAACTGCCCGTTGCCAGGTGCGAACATGACCATTTTATTGTTGTCCATGTCGAATTTCCAACCTATGTTTTCCATGATGGCTCGTCCCAATACCGGTCTGTAAAGCGCGTTATACATACCGTTGTCTTTCGGGACTGACGTGAAAACGACTCCTTTCAGCTTGCAGTCTCCAAGAGTGATATCATTCACTTTGTATAGTTTAGAGAAATAGACCTGTTTGTAGAAGTTAAACGTCGGCATGGGTTTTCGTTTCCAGTATTCCGCTTCATATCGGTCAAGAACCTCCTGCTTGGCAAGCGAAGTCGATGCCTGCGTGTCGAGCAGGAGCGTATCGGTATATTGGCCGTTTACCGTGGCGACGACTCCGAAACAACCGTTCGAATCGCGAATTATCGGGAAGCTCTGGCGTAAATCCGCATTTATGTTTTCGACCGCTTTGCTCTGTTCAGCATTGAAGTTTCCAATCCAAAAGATTACGTAAACAAAATATGCGAGCACACCGATAAGTAGAATTGAAAGTATGCGGAACAGGTGGAGGAAATATTTTTTCATCATGCACTTGTTTTTATTGTTCTTTGTCCCATCGACTTGTTCGTTTGTATTCCTGAAGGGACGTACATAATCCGGCAATGGCATTATGGTTCATGAAATCAAACAAATACGGCAGTAAAAATACAGCTTTCCGGACGATGAAGCAAAGGTGGTGCGGAATAAATCGTGCCGTGCGTTGTTTTCTCTGAAAAACTCATCGGTCGGAGAACGGCCGGCGCCCTTCTTCTCCAGCCCGCCCCGCGCTCCCCGAACTTCCTGCCCTGCTGACAATTGGAAACAAATTCCCCGCAATTGCTTTCCTTTTCTGTTAAAAATTACTACTTTTGACAGAAATTAGTAATATTCCACTCGTATTTATGGCTAAAGAATTCAAGCGCTATCTGGTCACTTCGGCGCTCCCCTATGCCAACGGTCCGGTGCATATCGGCCACCTGGCGGGCGTTTACATACCTTCGGACATCTATACCCGTTACCTGCGTCTGCGCCACCGCGACGTCATCTCGGTCTGCGGCTCCGACGAGCACGGCGTGCCCATCACCATCAAGGCGCGCAAGGAGGGGGTCACCCCGCAGCAGATTGTCGACCGCTACCACGAACTCATCAAGCGTTCGTTCGAGCGCCTCGGCATGTCGTTCGACATCTACTCGCGCACCTCGTCGCCCACCCACGCCGTCACGGCGTCGGATTTCTTCCGCAAGCTCTACGACGAGGGCAAGTTCATCGAGAAGACCTCGATGCAGTACTACGACGAGGAGGCGCAGACCTTCCTTGCCGACCGCTACATCGTCGGCACCTGCCCCAAGTGCGGCAACGACCGCGCCTATGGCGACCAGTGCGAGAAGTGCGGCTCGACGCTCTCGCCCGACGAACTCATCGAACCCCACAGCGCCGTCTCGGGCTCCATACCCGTCAAGCGTGAGACGAAACACTGGTATCTTCCTCTGAATCAATACGAAACGTTCCTCCGCGAGTGGATTCTCGACGGCCACAAGGAGTGGAAGTCCAACGTCTACGGCCAGTGCAAGAGCTGGCTCGACGGCGGACTGCAGCCGCGTGCCGTGAGCCGCGACCTGGACTGGGGTATCCCCGTGCCGGTCGAGGGAGCCGAGGGCAAGGTGCTCTACGTATGGTTCGACGCCCCCATCGGCTACATCTCGGCCACGAAGGACCTCACGCCCGAGTGGGAGAAGTACTGGAAGTCGGAGGATACGAAGATGGTCCACTTCATCGGCAAGGACAACATCGTCTTCCACTGCATCGTCTTCCCCTCGATGCTCCGTGCCCACGGCGGCTACATCCTGCCCGAAAACGTGCCGGCCAACGAGTTCCTCAACCTCGAGGGCGACAAGATTTCGACCTCGCGCAACTGGGCCGTCTGGCTGCACGAGTACCTCGACGAGTTCCCCGGCAAGGAGGACGTGCTGCGTTACGTGCTCTGTGCCAATGCTCCCGAGACGAAGGATAACGACTTCACCTGGAAGGACTTCCAGGCCCGCAACAACAACGAGCTGGTGGCCGTGCTGGGCAATTTCGTCAACCGTGCCCTGGTGCTGACCCAGAAGTATTACGACGGCATTGTTCCGGCTTGCGGCCAGCTTACGGATTACGACCGTGAGGCGCTGTCGGAGGTGGCCGCCGTCAAGGAGGCGCTCGAAACGAACATCGAGAACTACCGCTTCCGCGCCGCGCTGCAGGAGGCTATGAACATCGCCCGCATCGGCAACAAGTACCTGGCCGACACCGAGCCCTGGAAGGTCATCAAGAGCGGCCCCGAGCGCGTGAAGACCATCCTCTACGTAGCGCTCCAGATAACGGCCAATACGGCCATCGCCATCGAACCCTTCATGCCCTTCTCGGCAGCGAAGCTCCGCGAGATGCTCGCCGTCGAGGGCTTCGACTGGGAGCGTCTCGGCGCCTCGGACCTCATCGCTGCGGGCCACCGCATCGGCGCCCCGTCGCTTCTCTTCGAGAAAATCGAGGACGACGTCATCCAGCACCAGTTGGACAAGCTGGCCGCCACGAAGGCCGCCAATGCCGCTGCCGAAGCTGCACAGCATGTCGAGCCGCAGAAGGAGGAGATTTCGTTCGACGACTTCCAGAAGATGGACATCCGCGTTTCGACCATCCTCACGGCCGAGAAGGTCGCCAAGACCAAGAAACTGCTCCATCTGACCGTCGATACGGGCATCGACAAGCGCGATATCGTGTCGGGCATCGCCGAGCACTTCACCCCCGAGGAGCTCGTCGGCCGTCAGGTGCTGGTGCTGGTCAACCTGGCACCGCGCGAGCTGAAGGGCATCGTTTCGCGGGGTATGATTCTCATGGCCGAGGATGCCTCGGGCAAGCTGCGACTGCTGGGGCCCGACGAGGCAACCTCGTGCGGCGCCATTGTAGGTTAGGCCAGTGCCCCTTTCGGGGTGGTTTCCGGGAGCGGGCCGCGTTGTGATGAAACGAAAAAGAAACAGGAAAACCTTAAATCTTTTCAGATATGGAAACAATAGATTGGAGCAAGTTGGGTTTTGACTACCACAAAACCGATTGGAATGTCCGTTATTCCTATACGGACGGCAAATGGAGCGAGATGGAGGTGACGCAGGACGAGTACATCAAGATGCACATGTCCGCTTCGTGTCTGCACTACGGCATCGAGTTGTTCGAGGGGCTGAAGGCCTTCCGGGGTGTCGACGGCAAGGTTCGTCTCTTCCGTGTCGAGGAGAATGCGCATCGTCTCCAATCTTCGGCCAAGCGGCTTTGCCTGCCTGTTCCCTCGACCGAGATGATTGTCAATGCCTGCATCGAGGTAGTCAAGCGCAACGAGGCCTACATTCCTCCCTACGGAACGGGTGCATCGCTCTATCTGCGTCCCGTGATGTTCGGAACGACGGTCGGTCTGGGTGTGAAACCTGCCAAGGATGCCCTGCTGATTGTCTACGCATCGCCCGTAGGCGCCTACTTCAAGACGGGTATCAAGCCCATTATGGTTGCTTTGGACCGCGAACAGGACCGCGCTGCTCCACGTGGAACAGGCGACGTGAAGGTCGGCGGCAACTATGCAGCCAGCATCTTCTCGGGCGAAAATGCCCACCGTCTGGGTTATTCGAACGTCCTCTACCTCGACGCTGCCGAGCACAAGTATATCGAGGAGTGCGGTGCTGCCAACTTCTTCGGTATCAAGGACGGCAAGTATATCACGCCTAAGTCTCCCTCGATTCTGCCGTCGATTACCAACAAGAGCCTGCGTCAGCTTGCTGCCGACCTGGGTCTGGTGGTCGAGGAGCGCCCCGTTCCGCTCGAGGAGCTCGAGACCTTCGAGGAGTGCGGCGCCTGCGGTACTGCCGCCGTCATCTCCCCTATTGGCAAGATTTTCGACATGCAGACCAACAAGGTCTACGAGTACGGCACCGAAGTAGGCAAGGTTTCGATGCAGCTCTATACCCTTCTGCAGGACATTCAGTACGGCCGCGTTGAGGATACCCACGGCTGGAATACGATTGTCATGTAATCCGGTCTGACTGATGATTCAATCCCGACGGTCTTACCGACCGGGAGTTCTAACGGAAAGGGAGTGTTCCACGTGGAACACTCCCTCTTCTTTTGCTCTTGCTATTCTTGTTGGAGAATGGTTGTTTCGAGCCGTTGTGTTGTTCTTTGTAAAATGCGGTCCTATCTACCGAATTTTACAAGCAATACATTGACGTCTGCCGGAGAAACTCCCGGAATGCGTGACGCCTGACCGATGGTCGCGGGTCTGATTTTCGACAGCTTTTGCCGCGCCTCGATGGTGAGTGAATTCATCGAAAAAAAGTCAAAATCGGCAGGAATCCGTATATTTTCCAGTCGGTGCAGCTTCTCGGCGATGAATTTTTCGCGCTCGATGTAGCCTTTGTACTTGATTTGGATTTCGGCCTCCTCCATCGCCTCGTCGGTCATACCCTCCTCTTCCATGAATCGTCGCAGCTTGGGCAGCACCTCGCGGAGCCCGCGGAAGGTGACATCGTTGCGCATGACGACTTCGTAGAGCTTGCGACCCTGGCTCAAAGGCTCCGAATTGAGCGATTTCAAATAGTCGTCAATTTCGGCTGCTTTGACACTCAGTCGACGGGCGAAGGAAATAAGCGATTCTACGAGCGATTTTTTTTGCTCGAAATGAGCAGCTCTTTCCGGCGTGATGAGACCGATTTCATACCCTTTCGGCGTCAGCCGCATGTCGGCATTGTCCTGTCGGAGCAGGATTCGGTACTCGGCCCGCGAGGTGAACATGCGGTAAGGTTCGTCGACCCCCTTGGTCACCAGGTCGTCGATGAGTACGCCGATGTAGGCTTCGTCGCGCTGCAGTACGACGGGCTCCTCCCCTTTCAGCCTCCTGTGGGCGTTGATGCCCGCCATCAGTCCCTGGGCGGCTGCCTCCTCATATCCGGTCGTACCGTTGACCTGGCCGGCGAAGAAGAGTCCCGAGACGAGTTTCGTCTCGAGCGAATGGTGCAGCTGCGTCGGCGGGAAGTAGTCGTACTCGATGGCGTAGCCCGGGCGGTAGATGTGGAGATGCTCAAACCCCGCGATGCGGTGCAGCGCCTCCCACTGCACCTCCCAGGGCAGCGACGACGAGAAGCCGTTGAGATAGTATTCGTTGGTCGTGCGCCCCTCGGGCTCGAGGAAGAGCTGGTGCTGCTCCTTGTCGGCAAAGGTGCGCAGTTTGTCCTCAATCGAGGGGCAGTAGCGCGGTCCGATGCCGTGAATGGTGCCGTTGAAGAGGGGCGAGCGGTCGAACCCGCAGCGCAGGATTTCGTGTACCTCGGGCGAGGTGTAGACCAGATAGCAGGGCATCTGCTCCCCTACGGGATGTATTTCGGGTGCGAACGAGAACTTTTCGGGCTTTTCGTCGCCGGGCTGCGGTTCGAGCCGGCTGAAGTCGATGGTCCGGGCATCGAGCCGCGCGGGGGTTCCGGTCTTCATGCGGCCCGTTTCGAACCCCGCGGCGACGAGCGATTCGGTGATGCCGTGCGAGGCGGCATCTCCCGCCCTTCCCCCTTCGGCATGGGCTGCACCGCAGTGCATCAACCCTCCGAGGAAGGTGCCGCTTGTGAGCACCACGGCGCGGCACGAGAACTCGACTCCCATCCGTGTCCGCACGCCGCGGATATGGCGGTGCGGCTGCCGGTCCGCGGTTTCGCGCGGGCTGTCCGCAACGGTTTCGGCCGAGGTGCTGCATTCGCTGCCGGCGTCGGCGCCGTTCGTTGTGGTTGCCGGCGTTGCGCAGGGCTCCCCTGCCCTCGGTGCAGGCTCTTCGCCGAAGAGCAGCTCGACGGCGGCATCCTGCCAGATGTAGAGGTTGGGCGTATTCTCCAGCGTACGCCGCCACTCCTCCGAGAAGGCCCGCTTGTCGCACTGTGCCCGCGGACTCCACATTGCCGCTCCCTTAGAGCGGTTGAGCATCCGAAATTGCAGGGTCGTGAGGTCCGTGATGCGGCCCATCTGACCGCCTAAAGCGTCTATCTCTCTGACTATCTGTCCTTTAGCGACTCCGCCAACGGCGGGGTTGCACGACATTTCGGCAAATTTGAGCATATCCATCGTCAGCAGCAGCGTGCGTGAGCCGAGGCGTGCGGCGGCCGAAGCGGCCTCGCAGCCGGCGTGTCCTGCGCCGATGACGATGATGTCGTAGTCCAAGACCATGGGTATCTCTTCTCTTTGTATGATTGCGCGTTTTTCCGCTTATTTTACGCTGTTTTCCGACTCTTCCGACACGCTCTCCGTTTTGTCTGTTTGCGTGCTCTCTTGCCCGGAAAAATGGCCTTTATTCGGAGGGTTTTTCACCCGACAAACTCTTTTCGCGTGGCGTTTTCCTTTGCGACGTTTTCTTTGTGGCGTTTTTTCGTGGCGTTTTCCCCGTGACGTTTTCCTCGTGACGTTTTTTCGCGTGGCGTTATTCGCACGACGTTATTCGCACGGGTTTTCCCGCGACCTCTATCCGGGACGCTGAGGAACTGAGGAGTTGAGGAGTTGGCGTGCACCGCTCCTTCGTTCCCTTTTCCGGCTCCCCTCCTGCCCTTTTCCGAATCTCTTCAGAGCTTTACTGCCTCTCTTCCGGACCGGTATCGGCGGACCAGGGCCGCAGCGCTGCGGCTGTTTCTCTCTCCCTCCCTTGTGCGGGACTGCGCTCTGGCTTACTTCTGCTCCCCGGCCTGCTCCCCGGCCTGCTCCGCCGGCTTGTTCCAGAATGCGAGGTAGCGGTCCTCCTTGCGGTGCATCTGGGCGTTGGTGCGGGGCGTTTTGTCTCCCTGCCCGCACAGATGCAGCACACCGTGCACCACCACGCGGCGCATCTCCCCGAGCTTCGTGGCGCCGTACTGCCGTGCATTGTCGGCCACGGTCTCCACGTCGATGAAGATGTCGCCCGAGACGATTTTCGTCCCCCGGCGGTCGCTGTAATCGAAGGTGATGACGTCCGTGTAGTAGTCGTGCCCGAGGAACTGTCGGTTCATCTCGAGCAGCCGTGCGGCCGAGCAGAAGATGTAGCTCACGTCGCCGAGCGTGTATCCCTCGGCGCTGGCCACTTCGCGCAGCCATTCGGCCGTACGCCGCTTCTCGGGCAGGCGGTAGTTGCAGTCGTCGTTATAATATCTGACAGCCATTTTTCAGCCTTGTTTTGAATCTGTGTTGCGATGTTGCCGCCACACCCTTGCGGTGGAGTGGTTCCGGCGCTTCGTGCGGCTTCACGCCGCGCTTCTCCTCCCCCTTGGCTCCCTCGAGGTCAGCGGCGGAAGCAGTCCTGGGCGCGCATCTTGGTCTTGGGCGAGGGGGGATAGATGCCGAATACGAGCTTGTACTCGGGCTCCATCGTCACCACGTTCATTGCCGAGCCGATGCTTCCCAGCCGCTGGTTGCGCGAGACCTTCTGCCCCTTGGCGACGCTCACCGCGCCCAGATTGGCGTAGGAGGTGATGTACTCGCCGTGGGCTACGAATACGTCGTATTTGTTGGTGATGCGGTTACGCTTGATTTCCACCACCTTGCCGTCGTAAATCGAGATGACGGCCGCCCCCTTCGGGCCGGTGATTTCGGCCATGTTCTCCATGTAGCGCTTCACACGTCCGCCGACCACCGGAAGCCGCAGTCCGGTCGTCTTGTTCGAGAACGAGGCGCCCTCGGTGTTGCCGCGCGTGAGTTTGCGCAGCTCGTTGATGGCCACGTCCAGCTCCTGCTCGCGCGCCATCTTCTGCTGCAGTGCCGCCTTTTCGCGCTTCGAGAGGCGCGAAGCCTCGCTGCGTGCCGAGCGTGCGTCGCGCTGCAGCTTCTCCTTCTGCGACGAAAGGCGCCGCAGCACCGAATCGAGCGCACGGTTGCGCGTGTCGAGCAGCGACTTCTCGTCGGCCACCCGGCGAGCCAGGCTGTCGATTTCGAGCAGCTTGCGCTCGCGCATGGCTGCCACCTCGCGCAGCATGGTGATTTTGCGGGCTATGTCGGCAAAGCTGCGCGACGCGAAGAGATAGGTCAGGTAGTTGTTGTGACGGTAGTTGCGGTAGGCTTCGCGCACCATTGCGCCATACTGCAGACGGTTGCGCTCGAGTGCCGCCGAGAGGTCGCCGGCGACGCTGTCCGTCCGTTCGATTTCGCGGCGCAGCAACGCTGCCTCCTGCTCCGTGACGTCGAGCAGCTGGTTGCGCGAGTCAATCTGGCGGGCCAGGCGGCGCAGCCGCTCCTCGGTGGCCGCGCGCCCCTTCTTGATGGAGGCTATCTCGCGTTCGCCCTGGGCGATGCGCTTCTCGAGCGCCTCGATGATGCGCTTCTGCTCCTCGATGCGGCGGTCCTGGGCCTGGGCCGTCCACAACGTGCAGAGGGCTGCCAGCAGGAAGAGGTATTTTGCCGTCTTACTTTTCATGGGTGCGTGCGTCTTGGTTCTGCTTCTGCTCTTCGCGGATGCGGATGCGGCGGTCGACCTCCTCGGGCTCCGCGCCGTTTTCGAGCGCCTTGCGCCAGTAGATTTCGGCCATGAAGTGTTCGCCGAGCGCCTCGAGGATGTCGCCGTAGTGGAGCTGCAGCTCGGGGCTGTTGGTGCGGTCGAGCGCAATGGCCTGCTGCATGATTTTCTTGGCTTCGGCCACACGCCCCAGCTTGAAGAGAATCCACGCCTCGGTGTCGAGGTAGGTCGGCTCGTTGTCCGTCAGCGCCGTCACGCGGCTGACCATCGTGAGCGCCTTCTCCAGGTCGCGTTCCCTTTCGGCCAGGAAGAAGGCGTAGTTGTTGAGCACCATGGTGTTGTCGGGCCAGTAGCGGAGGCTCTTCTCGTAGGCCGCAAAGCACTTGCGCGAGGCTCCTGCCGAGTGGTAGGCGTCGCCGATGCAGCCCCAGACGACGCTGCGCAGCGAGTCGGTGCGGACGTAGCGCAACGATTCGCGGTAGGCCTTCACCGACTTGTCGTACTGCTTGGCGTAGCTCAGGGCGTGGCCCCGGAAGATGCGGAAGTCGGCATCGTCCGGAAAGAGTTCGATGCCCATCGCCACATACTTCTGTACCGAGTCGGGCCGCTCCAGATAGTTTTCGATTTCGGCCACGGCACGGAAGTAATCCTTCACGGGCGGACGGTCCGCCGTGTGGAGCTTGTAGAGCGCCAGCGCCTGCTCCAGCTCGCCCGAGGCAATCAGGTGGTCGGCATAGAGCCGCACGATGCGCGGGTCGTTCGGGTAGCGGATGGCCAGCGCCGAAGCCAGGTCGCTGATTTGGATGTAGTATTCGCCGTAGAAGCGGATGTCGGAGGTGAGCTGCCTGAAGCGGCGGACCTTTTCGTCGACGGTCAGCGCATCGGTGTCGAAGATGCGCCGCGTGGCGGCCAGCAGTCCGATGTAGTCGCGGCGCGAGTTGCAGAAGTCGGCCAGCGTCATCAGCGTGCGGATGTCGGTCGAGTCGATTTCGAGTGCGCGGTCGAACTCCGCACGGGCGAGCGAATCCTTGCCCTGCAATCCGTAGAGGTTGGCCAGCACGGCGTGGTGTTCCGCCTCGTAGGGCACCTCCTCGACCATCGTGCGCGCCTCCTCGACCGCCTTGTCGAGCTGGCGTGTGGCGATGAGCAGCTGCCGCTTCATGGCCGAGAGCGTCGGCACGCGGCCGAAGCGCACCTCGGCGCTGTCGAGCGTCGCCAGAGCCGAGAAGGGTCGCTCGACCTGTTCGTAGAGCGCCGCCACGATGCGGTAGTTGTCCGGCTCGCGCGGCTCGTCGCGCAGCAGGCGCCGGTAGATGTCGAGCGCCTCGCCGAAGCGGTTGTCGTAGATGAGCGTCTGTCCGTAGAGGCGGGCGTACCACTTGTTGGTCGTGTCGAGCCCCCAGGCGCGGCGGGCCAGTTCGACCCCCTCGCCCGGCGTGTCGTACAATCCGTTGACGGCCAGCGTATAGTAGGCTGGCGCACAGGTCGAGTCACTCTTGAGCGCCTCCCGGCAGAGCTCGCGGGCGCGCGTCGAGTCGCGCTCGATGAGCAGCCGTTTCAACGCGTCGGTATAGAGATAGAGGCTGCGCAGCGAGTCGGGCGGAGGGGTTGTTCCGCGCGGCTGCTCCCCGTGTGCGGTGAACGCACCGGGAAACATGCAGAGAAGCATGCAGAGAAGCAGTGTGGCAGCCCGTTGTCTCATGGTTGTCGTGTTGCGGGGTTGTCGCGCGTCAGAGCGCCGTGTCGAACTGGTGGAGGAAGCGGACGTCGTTCTCGAAGTAGAGGCGGAGGTCCTTCACGCCGTATTTGAGCATGGCGATGCGCTCGATGCCCATGCCGAAGGCGAATCCCGAGTACTTTTCGGGGTCGATTCCGTTGGCCTTCAATACGTTGGGGTCTACCATGCCGCAGCCCATGATTTCGAGCCATCCCGTGCCCTTGCAGACCGGGCAGCCCTTGCCGCCGCAGAGGTTGCACGAGACGTCGACCTCGGCCGACGGTTCGGTGAAGGGGAAGTACGACGGACGCATGCGGATGGCGGTCTGCTCGCCGAAAATCTCCTTGGCGAAGTAGAGCAGCGACTGCTTCAGGTCGGCGAACGAGACGCCCTCGTCGATGTAGAGTCCCTCAATCTGGTGGAAGATGCAGTGGGCGCGGTACGAGATGGCCTCGTTGCGGAATACGCGGCCGGGGCAGATGACGCGGATGGGCGGTTTCTGGTGCTCCATCGTGCGGACCTGAATCGACGAGGTGTGGGTGCGCAGCAGGATGTCGGGGTTCTTCTCGACGAAGAAAGTGTCCTGCATGTCGCGCGCGGGGTGCTCGGGCGGGAAGTTGAGCGCCGAGAAGACGTGCCAGTCATCCTCGATTTCGGGGCCCTCGGCCACGGTGTAGCCCAGGCGCGAGAAGACCTCGACAATCTGGTTCTTCACCAGCGAGATGGGGTGGCGCGAACCGAGCTCCTCGGCCGAGCCGGGACGGCTCATGTCCTCGGTTTCGGGGGCGTCGGCCGCAGCCTGCTGCATCTGCTCGCGCAGGGTGTTGATGCGCTCGGTGGCGACGCTCTTCAGGTGGTTGATTTTCTGGCCGAGCTCGCGCTTGAGCTCCGGAGCCACGCTCTTGAACTCCTCGAGCAGAGCATTCAGCTCGCCCTTCTTGCCCAGGATTTTGATTCGGAAATCCTCGATTTCGGCAGCGGCCTTGGGTTTGAACTCTTCGACTCGTCGGAGAAGCTCATTGATTTTGTCGGTCATATTTTGATAGTTTGTTCTTTTTCCCTACTTTTATCGCCTCATGCAGCGTCACATGCTGCATAACGTGCAAAGTTACAAAAAAATTGGGATATGTTCCGAAAAACCCTCGCTTTTCTCCTTTTGATGCTCCTTGCGGCGGGCTCCGTCAGCGGGCAGCGCGTGGGCGTCGTCATGAGCGGCGGCGGAGCCAAGGGGCTCTACCACATCGGGGTGCTCGAGGCGTTCGAGGAGTGCGGCGTTCCGATTGACTACGTGGCCGGCACCTCGATGGGTTCCATCATCGCGGCGATGTACGCGGCGGGCTATTCGCCGGCCGAGATGCGCGAAATCGTCTCTTCGGGGGTGGTCAAGGAGTGGGTTTCGGGCCGCATCGATTCCCGTTATACGGCCTACTACCGTCAGGTGGGGCGCCTCCCGTCGTTCGTCACCTTCCGCCTCAACCTGGGCGACGATTCGGTCAAGCTCTTCCGCACGCCGACGAACCTCATCTCCTCGACCCAAATCGACATGGCCCTCACCGAGCTCTTCGCTCCGGCCACGGCAGCCTGCGGCGGCGATTTCGACGAACTGATGGTCCCCTTTCTCTGCGTTGCCAGCGACATGAACGCCCGCGAACCGGTGGTGCTCCGTTCGGGCGACCTGAGCGAAGCGGTTCGTTCGTCGATGTCCATACCGTTGGTGTTCAAACCGATGAAGGTCGACTCGATGCTGCTCTACGACGGCGGCATCTACGACAACTTCCCGTGGCGGTCGCTCGACGTGGGCTTCCGTCCCGACCTGCTCATCGGCAGCATCTGTACCGAAGGCGATACGCCTCCGAGCGAGGAGAGCAGCCTCTTCGACCAGGCCTTCATGCTGGCGATGCACGGCACCGACTACGAGCTTCCGCGCGGCCGGAGCGTCACCGTGCGGCGGGCCGTCGACGTCAACATGCTCGACTTCGACCGCGCCGAAGAGATTATGGATGCCGGCTATGCCGACGCCATGGCCATGATGCCCGAGATTCTCGAACGCATCCGCGACCGCCGCACTCCCGAGCAGTATGCCGCGCGCCGCGAGGCCTTCCGGGCGCGCTGCCCCGAGCTGCGCTTCGACCGCTACGAAATCGAAGGGCTGACCGAGGCGCAGCGCGAATACATCCGCGACTTCCTCAAGCTCGACGACAAACGCCACGGCGACGAGCGCGAGCTCACCTTCACGCAGCTGCGCGACAACCTCTATTCGGTGCTGGCCGACGGCGACTTTTCGATGGAGTTTCCGCGTGCGCGCTACGACAGCGTCTGCGGCTGTTATCTCTTCCGGGCCAGGTTCGTCACCAAGCCCAACTTCCGGCTTCAGGTCGGAGGCAACGTCTCCTCGACGGCCTTCAACCAGGCCTACATCGGCGCCAACTACCGCCGCATCGGGCGCGTGGCCCAGTCGCTCGGCGTGGACCTCTACCTGGGACCGCTCTACACGTGGGGCACGGTCGGCGGGCGTACCGATTTCTACATGTGGAAGCCGCTCTTCCTCGACTACTCCTACAATTTTTCGGTCAAGAACTACCGCCACGGCTCGTTCGGCAACGTAACGAAGGTGAACAACATCCAGCCCATCAAGCAGAGTGCGAGCTTCCTCTCGCTGGGCGTGGGCATGCCCCTCACGCAGCGGAGCCTCTTCTCGCTGCGGGCCAACGGCGGACATGTCAACTACCGCTACGATTCGGAGGATTTCCTGGCCGACGAGACCGACCATTCGCGCTTCTCGTTCTTCGGGCTGAAGGGCGAAATCGAACGCAACACCTTCGACAAGTGGCTCTATCCGCGGCGGGGCTCCAACCTCACGCTCTCGGCCATCTATCTGGTCGGGCGCGACAAGTACGAACCCTACGATGCGTCGCGCTTCGTTACGAAGCACCTCCGCCAGTGGGGCGGCGTGCGCTTCACCTACGAGAAGTATTTCGACGTACCCTCCTGCCCGTGGTTCTCCTTCGGGTTCAACGTTGACGGCGTCTACACCAACCATCCCGACTTCTCGACCGACAATGCCACGCTGATGTCGATGCCCGCCTACGAGCCGGTTTCCCACTCCAAGATGATTTACATGCCCGATTTCCGGGCCAAACGCTTCGTGGGCGGCGGTGTGATGCCCACCTTCGACCTCTACCCGAACCTCTTCTTCCGCACGGGATTCTACACCATGTACCGCGAACGGCGGGGATTCCGGCCGCTCGACAACATGACCGGTTCGGACCGCAACTGGCACTTCATCGCCGAGGCGTCGCTGGTCTACCATACGCCCATCGGGCCGGTGAGCCTGGCGCTGACCAAGTACGAGGTCGATTCGTGGAAGAACATGTACCTGACCTTCAACTTCGGCTATGCGATTTTCGCACCGAAGGGAACCTTCTATTGATGCCGCCGCGGCGCGGCGTGCACCCTCCGGCGCCCGTCGTACGGCCGCTCCATGCCTTCGCCATCGCCTGCGGGCCATCTCCCTGCGGTTTCGGAACGCCCGTTTCGGCCCCGCGCCGTTGTCCGTCGTCCGTTGCAGACACCAGACAGCAGACAGCAGACGGCAGACGGCAGACGGCAGACGGCAGGTTGCCGGTGCGGCCGGCGCCTGAAGACGGCATGAAAAGAAGATACCCCGTCCGTGAGGAACGGGGTATCCCGGCAAGCAATTGTTTAACTAATTGATGAGGCGTCTATTCGACGTCTTCTTTCGGGTCGGGCCTTTCCGAGCACCCCCCGTCTCCATTCTCTTCGTCTCCAACATTCTGCTGCGTGGAAACAGGGGCAGAGTTCTTATTGGCCTCGTCCGACTGCACGTCCTTTTCCGGAACCGCCTCGTCCGGGCAACAGGTCGTCTGTTCGGTCTGCTCGGCCTTCTCCTCGGGAGGTTGCTGCGCATATGCGAAGATGCAACCCATCATCAGCGTCAATGCTGCTGCCGATGCTACATGCTTCAGTTTCATGACTCCTTGTTTTTAGCGTTAGAAATTCCGTTTGCGGGCTTTTACTCCCGTGCTCACTTCGACAAGAGTCAAGAAGGGTACCATTCGGCGCGTTTTTCTTCAAAGTGCTGACAATCAGCGACCGGTGCGTTTCCTGCGGATGGCTGCCGTTGTGGAACAGGCCTCCCGCCTGTGGAATATTTCCACAGCAGGCGTGTGGCGGGCGGTCGGAAAAACCGAAAAACGGGACGCAATTCCTGCGCCCCGTTTTTCAGGTTCCGTCCTTCCGCTCCGTCGCCCCTATGGCTCGATGCCGTAGAGGTGCAGCTTGTTGTAAAGCGTCTTGCGGTCGATGCCCAGCATCCGGGCTGCCTGCGACTTGTTGCCGCCCGCGGCAGCGAGCGCCTGGCGGATTTGCTCCTCCTCGCCGGCGCGGTCGCGCAGCGGCGCGGGGTGTGTCGCGCCGCTCAGTTCGGCGGGAAGGTTCTCCGGCGTGATGTACTTCCCGGTGGCCAGCAGCGTGGCCGACATCACGGCGTTGCGCAGCTGGCGCAGGTTTCCCGGCCAGTCGTAGCGCCGCAGCAGCTCGGCGGCCGCGGCGTCGAAGCCCACAATCTGCCGCCCCAGTTCGCGGTTCGCCTCGTCGAGGAAGAATTCGGCATAGAGCGGGATGTCCTCGCGCATGTGCTGCAGCTCGGGCATGCGGAGCGTGAACTGGTTGATGCGGTGGTAGAGGTCGGCGCGGAACGAACCGCGGGCGATGGCCGCTTCGAGGTCCTCGTTGGTGGCGGCCACCAGCCGGATGTCGATGTCGATTTCGCGGTTGCTTCCCACGGGGCGGATGCGGCGCTCCTGCAGCGCGCGGAGCAGCTGCACCTGGGTCTCGTAGCCCAGGTTGCCTATTTCGTCGAGGAAGAGCGTGCCGCCGCTTGCCGCCTTGAAGGCGCCGGTCTTGTCGCCGACGGCCCCCGTGAAGGAGCCCTTGATGTGGCCGAAGAACTCCGATGCGGCCAGCTCGCGCGGGATGGCGCCGCAGTCGACCGCCACGAAGGGTTTTCCGGCCCGCTTGCTCTCGCTGTGTATCAGTTGGGCGATGTGCTCCTTGCCCGTGCCACTGGCGCCGGTGATGAGCACCGACATGTTGGTCGGCGCGACAAGCCGTACGTGCTCATAGAGTTTGCGTGCGGCGTCGCTGCGCCCCTCGATGTAGTTCCGGCGTGCCGTCTCCTGCGGCGTGTGGCGTGCCGGAGCCGCCTTGGCGGTTGGCGCCGGGGTGTCGGCGCTGCTGCCGTCGGCGAGCGCCTCGCGGATTTTCTGGAGCAGCAACTCGGGATTGACCGGCTTGGAGACATAGTCGTGCGCCCCAAGCTTCATGCACTGCACGGCGTTCTGGATTTCGGCATACCCCGTCATGACGATGACCGGCGTGGCGATTCCGGCGCCCGTCATCCATTCGAGCAGCCCCGTTCCGTCGCCGTCCGGAAGGCGCATGTCGGAGATTATGAGCCCGAACTCCTCGGACGACAGCAGCTTGCGGGCCGCTTCGGCCGTCGATGCGGTCTGCGCCTCGAAGCCCTGTTTCCCGAGCCACGTGCGAAGCATCAGCGCAAAGGTGATGTCGTCGTCGACAATCAGTATTTTAATCATCTTCTCTTTCATTTTTCGGATGCTTTGGGCGACACGTCAGGGGACAAAGATACCATTTTTCGGGCGAAATCGACGATGCGCTGCGCATTTTCGCAGGCTCGGGCCATTTCCTCGGCCAGCTGCGGCGTGAGGTCGCCTTCGAGCCGTTCGGCGCGGCGCAGCGTTTCGGTCACTCCGTCGGCGCCGAGCATGGCGAAGAGGGGGAGCATCCGGTGAGCCGTCCGGCGCAGCGTCGCCGCATCGTCTTCGTCCAGAGCCCGGCGCAGCGTGCGGAGACTCTCGGTGTGCTGCCGGACGAACGAACGCAGAATCTCCTGCGCCGCCTCGGCGTCGTC
>DGYMI06202__coassemble_988_pt1 | contig 41565 bp, 28 predicted proteins | sample DGYMI06202__metabat2_low_PE_006 | metagenome-assembled genome bin DGYMI06202 | reverse complement strand
AGATTTAGAGGTTCTTTTCATAAACGACTGTACTCCAGATGAATCCATAGAAATCGTTGCAGCAACACTTAGGGAATATCCTCAACGAATCTCTCAGACACGAATTATACATCAGAGTTCAAACCAAGGTTCAGCATTAACACGAAAAATCGGAATCATCGAAGCCAAAGGTGATTTTATTATTCACTGTGATGGGGATGATTGGGTAGATTTAGATTTGTATGAGAAGCTTTATAATAAAGCTATTCAATGCAATGCAGACATTGTAATTTGCGATGAAATTCACGAGTTTACAACAGGGCAAAAAGTAGATATTATACCACAACTACCCAACAACTGTCAAGAAGTCATCCGTAATTGGTATCAAAAGACTATCGGTTTATTTTGCCATAACAAATTAGTCCGCAGAAGCCTTTATACTGATTATGATATTTTACCATGGGACGGATTAAATATGTGGGAAGATAATGGACTAATGGCTCGATTATTCTATTACGGCAAAGGGCTCGCACAAATTCACGATTCGTATTATCATTATAATCGGACAAATCAACATGCAATGACAGCTGCTTATGGAGAAAGGCAAATCTCTCAAATGATTGCCATAGCCGAACATCTCACTGTTTTTTTTAACAACTTACCAGATTCTAAAAACTACATAAAAACAGTAAAAGCCTTTCAGTTTCTAGCAAAGATTAACCTTATTACAGATGATTTCCAGAACCTAAAACGCTACAAAAAGATATTCCCTAATGCAGAAGAAATAGTTCCGGAGCTAGACCATCATGCATTCTCATCAAAAGGATTATTCCGGTTTCGTATGGTACAAATGCATCTTGCGTGGTTATTCATTCTACTATTCAAAATATACCGCTTCGTTTCCCGATAAACTTCATTTCATCGAGTATGCGCCCTAAACTTTTCCGATTAACAACGATTGATAATAGCCTTGATATTCTCCTCAAGGGGCAATTGAAATATTTGAATAATGCATTCGAGGTTGTCGGAGTTGCGAATGACTCCGGACTGCTTTCTTCTGTGGCTAAGAGAGAAGGTATTCGCACCGTGGGTATTCCCATGAAGCGTAAAATCAGCATCATACACGACCTGAAATCTCTATGGGCTCTTTATCGATTATTCCGCAAAGAACGCCCGTTCATTGTACATGCGAACACCCCGAAAGCCAGTTTTTTAGGCATGGTCGCAGCATGGCTTGCCCGAGTTCCTCACAGAATCTATCTGGTTACCGGCCTACGATTTGAAACTGTACACGGTCCCCTCCGGCTCATTTTGAAAACAATAGAACGGATTTCATGCCTTTGTGCGACAAAAGTGATTCCAGAGGGTGATGGCGTAAAGAAGGCTCTATATCGTGAGCACATCACAAAGAAGCCGATGGAAAAGATTTTGAATGGAAACATCAACGGAATAGATGTGGAGTATTTCAATCGTTCCAAGGACATTTTAACTCAAGCATCCGATATTCGCAATGAATCCAACGCATTTACATTTATTTTTATCGGCCGCATGGTCCGAGACAAAGGCATCAATGAATTAATCGGAGCGTTTCACAAACTCTCATCTGAGAATCCTTCCGTTCGGTTGCTTTTGGTCGGGACCTTCGAAGATAAACTGGACCCAGTTCTTCCCGAGACCAAGCGATTGATTGAAACATCCGAGAACATCGTATTCGTCGGATATCAGAAAGACGTACGCCCCTATCTTGCGGCATCCGACGTGCTTGTCTTACCTAGTTACAGAGAGGGATTTCCGAACGTAGTATTACAAGCAGGAGCGATGGGATTGCCCTGTATTGTTACGAATATCAGTGGATCCAGTGAGATTATTATTCCCAATCGAAACGGAATCATCATTCCCAAACAAAACACCGAGGCTTTATATCAGGCCATGAAACATTGCGTACAACATCCGGAAGCCGTTAAAGAGATGGCCCAAGAAGCTCGTCCGCTAATTGTTTCCCGCTTCAAGCAGCAAGATGTTTGGCGCGCGCTTCTGGACATGTATAACTCGCTTAAATAACAATCCATGTACCGTCATTTCTTCAAGCGCTTTTTCGATTTCTGGATAGCGCTGATTGCCCTGCTGTGCCTGAGCCCTTTCCTGCTGATTATCATCCTCTGGCTGCATTTTGCCAACAAAGGGGCCGGCGTATTCTTTACTCAGGAGAGGCCCGGGAAAAATGCAAGGATTTTCAAGGTAATTAAGTTCAAAACCATGACGGATGAACGGGGTGCCGACGGGAACCTTTTACCGGATGCACAACGTTTGACCCGAGTGGGGAGGTTTGTCCGCTCGACCTCGATTGACGAACTGCCACAACTCGTCAATGTACTGAAAGGTGATATGGCATTGATTGGCCCCCGTCCGTTATTACCCCAATATTTACCCTTATACAGTCCGGAACAGGCCCGGCGTCACGAGGTTCGGCCCGGCATTACCGGGTGGGCGCAATGCCACGGCCGAAATGCAATCAGCTGGTCGGAAAAGTTCAAACTGGATGTCTGGTATGTCGACCACGTCTCCTTCCTGACAGACTTGAAAGTGATATTTATCACAATCCAGAAAGTGATTAGTCGAGCCGATATATCTTCAGCCACTTCGGTGACGATGGAACCCTTTAACGGAAACAATTGATTTATGTATTTATATGGAGCAAGCGGTCATGCAAAGGTCATTATTGACATTTTAACCGCCAATCATATTACAATCGATGCTTTAGTGGATGATAATCCCGAGTTGCAGGAATTGCATGGAATTCCCGTTGTACACTCTGCTGAAGGATTGTCTCCCTTTATTGTCAGCATAGGGAGCAACAATATCCGAAAGAAAATAGCAGAGCAAATCGGTGGACTTTTTGCAACTGCCATACATCCTTCTGCCATCATTTCGCCATATGCCCGAATCGGCGAGGGAAGCGTGGTTATGCAGGGCGCCATTATTCAGTCAGACGCTCAAATTGGGAAACACTGCATTGTCAATACAGCCGCAACCATTGACCACGAATGCGTCATCGGCGATTACGTGCATATCTCGCCCAATGCATCCCTGTGCGGTAATGTGCACGTTGGAGAAGGAACGCAGATAGGAGCGGGCTCGGTCGTTGTCCCTGGGATAAAGATTGGCAAGTGGTCTCTGGTTTGTGCAGGCTCTGTAGTGACAACCGATATTCCGGATTTTTGTATTGCCGCAGGGAATAGATGTAAAGTTATAAAGTATATAAAACGTTAAGGCTATGCGTAACAGAATTTATTTATGCCTGGCTCACATGTCGGGCGAGGAGCAGAAATTCATCAAGGAGGCTTTCGATACCAACTGGGTGGTACCCTTGGGTCCCAATGTCAACGGATTTGAAGACGACCTGAAGCAGTTCGTCGGCGAGGACAAGGAGATTGTTGCCCTGTCGGCTGGTACGGCAGCCGTACATCTGGCTCTCCTCGCATGCGGGGTCGGCCCCGGTGACGAGGTAATCGTCCAGTCGTTCACCTTCTGCGCTTCGTCGCATCCCGTGACCTATCTGGGTGCAACTCCGGTTTTCGTGGACTCCGAGCCCGAAAGTTGGAATATGGACCCGAAGTTGCTCGAGGAGGCCATCGAGGACCGTATTGCCAAAACCGGGAAAAAACCCAAGGCAATCGTTCCGGTTGCTCTCTACGGAATGCCCTATCGGATTGACGAGATTATGGCCATTGCCGACAAATACGAGATTCCCGTTGTCGAGGATGCTGCCGAGGGTTTTGGCTCGCGATTCGACGGCTGTGTTCTCGGAACATTCGGCCGCTATGGCGTGTTGTCGTTCAACGGCAACAAGATGATTACCACCTCCGGCGGTGGTGCCCTGATTTGCCCCGATGCCGATGCCAAGCGTGAAATCATGTTCTATGCGACGCAGGCCCGCGAGGCCTATCCCTACTATCAGCACGAACACATCGGATATAATTACCGGATGTCGAACATCTGCGCCGGTATCGGCCGGGGTCAGATGACCATTGTCGATGAACATATTGCGCATCACAAGCATGTATGCGCGCTGTATAAGGAGCTGTTTGCTCCGATTGAAGGAATCACGCTTCACGAGAATCCTTCGCCGCGCTACGACAGCAACTACTGGCTGTGCACCATCCTGCTTGACCCGTCTCTGCGCGTCAAGGGCGAGGAGAATGCCTACAAGGCGGCCATTCAGGGTGCAGTAGGCGGTGCGGCCGGCGTAACGCATGCTGCATCTACGTTGCATACGGATTGCGAGCCGAATACCAATGTCGAGGCGATGCGTATGGCGCTGGATGCCGCCGGCATCGAGTCGCGTCCGCTGTGGAAGCCGATGCACAAACAACCGGTTTATGCCAATAATCCGGCGTATGTCAATGGCGTCAGTGAGGGTCTTTTCGCCAAAGGCCTGTGTCTGCCCAGCGGACCTTATGTTTCGGACGAAGATGTTCATTATATCGTAGAACAGATTCGAGCCAATATTCTTTAGGGATTGACTGACTGTTCATGGAGACAACGGCCCGGGGACCCTCCCCGGGCCGTTGCTTGTTTCTGTATGTATTGGCCTTTAGGCATGAGGCGTTTATTTGCCATAGGTTGGCAGGGGTCGTTTGCAGGGCTGTTATGTGGCGTTGTGCGTTTGTGGCCGGAATCTTGCGGGAAATTCGCAGCGACTTATTCCCTTGTAGGTCCAGTATGTGTTTGGGGGCTTTGATTCTCATGCGTTTGCGTATTGCGCAAACAACACGGGACGTCAGAATTTCATGTGTAACATTTGCGCTCGGGAGCCCCTTTTTCTCCTTTCTTACTCCCGAGGTGGCAAAAAAGAGGTTGCAATCGATTGCAACCTCTTTTTTTAGAGCTGTTGACGAGGCTTGAACTCGTGACCTCTTCCTTACCAAGGAAGTGCTCTACCACTGAGCTACAACAGCATTTCTTTACAGAAGTGGTGCAAAAGTATATAAGAATTTTGAAACGGCCAAATAAAAATGCCTTTTTTCGCGATAAAATTTTTTCTGCCCCTCTTGTCTGCCCCGTTTGACGGACATCGCAGATGCTGCGACCCTGCGCATGAGGCCCGGCATCTCGGGCAAACAATACGGGATGTCTATACCTTATGTATCGCATGATGCGTAACATGTGCACTCGCCCTCCCCGTTCTGCTCCATTGTCCTGCTGCCGGCCGCCGGCAGTAGGCGGGGTGCTGGGTGCGGCGGCGTGGGCCCGATTGTCGGCAGAGGCCCGGTTGCAGGGCGGCGGACGTCGCTTCTGCGGGACGATTTCGTGCGGAGGCCCGCCCGGTATTCGTTTGGCTGTGGCTGCCTGGCGATGCATTAGCTGCGTAACATCTGTATTATCAGTGTGTTTGCACTGTTATGCCCGGCGCGCCGCCGGCCTTGTCGGATGGGGTGCTGGCCGTGCGCGATGAAAAAGTTGCGAAAAAAGTGTCGATTTTCACTTTCTTTCGCTAACTTTACTTCCAAACCATAATCACAAACAGATGAAACGAATCCTGATAGTAGGCGCCGGCGGCCAGATTGGTTCCGAACTGACGGTCTACCTGCGTAACATTTACGGCGGCTCCAACGTGGTCGCAACCGACATGCGGGAGTGCAAGGCTTTGGGCGAAACCGGCCCGTTCGAGGTGCTCAACGCCCTCGATGCGACGGCCATGGCTTCGGTGGTTGCCCGTTATCATGTCGATACGATTTTCAACCTCGTGGCGCTGCTTTCGGCCGTGGGCGAGCGGAATCCCCAGATGGCGTGGAACGTCAACATGGGGGCGCTGAACAATTCGCTCGAGGTGGCGCGCCAGCACCACTGCGCCCTCTTCACTCCGAGCTCCATCGGCGCCTTCGGCCCCACGTCGCCCAAGGACGGAACGCCGCAGGACACCATCATGCAGCCGACGACCATCTACGGCGTCTGCAAGGTGACGGGCGAGCTGCTGAGCAACTACTACCACCACAAGTTCGGTGTCGACACCCGTTCGGTGCGCTTCCCGGGCATCATCTCCAACGTGACGCTGCCGGGCGGCGGCACGACCGACTATGCCGTGGAGATTTACTACGAGGCCATCCGCTCGGGCCGTTTCACCTGTCCCGTTCCGGGCGACGTCTATATGGACATGATTTACATGCCCGACGCGCTGCGTGCCTGCGTCGAGCTGATGGAGGCCGACCCCTCGAAGCTCGTCCACCGCAACAGCTTCAACCTCGCCTCGATGAGCTTCACGCCCGAAATCATCTATGCCGAAATCCGCAAGCGTCTGCCCGACTTCACGATGGACTACGACGTGGACCCCGTGAAGAAGGAGATTGCCGAGAGCTGGCCCAATTCGCTCGACGACACCTGCGCCCGTGAGGAGTGGGGCTGGAAGCCCGAGTGGGACCTTTCGCGCATGACCGACGACATGCTGGAGCACATCCGGCGCAAGCTGGCGATGTAGCATGTCCGAAAAGCAGCAGGGTGTCCGTGCGACCTGCGTGGCCGACTCCTCTTCGAGTTGGGACGGTGCGCCGCTGCCGTCCTATCCGTCGGGAGCGCCCCGCGTGAAGGTCGTCCGCTACGAGGTTGCGCCGCATGCGCGGCTGGCGCTGCACCGCCATCCGGTCATCAACGCCGGCATGGTGCTGCGCGGCGAGCTGACCGTTGTGGCCGACGACGGCAGTGCGCGTACCTTCCGTGCCGGCGAAGGGGTCATCGAGATGGTGGGCCGCGCCCACTACGGTGAAAACCGCGGTGCGGAGCCCGTGGAGCTGGTCATGGTCTATGCCGGGAGTGACGGCATGCCGCTCTCGGAACCCGTCGAATGAACTGCGGGCTTTCTTCGGCCGAAGGTCGTCGAAAGCCCGTTTTTCATGAGCATTCCCGGTGTGTCGCGCGTTTCGGTGCGGAAGTTGAACGGGGACTCGGCGGCTGTACCGTGAGTGTCGGCCCGATGGCCGGGCCGTGGACAGGCCGGCGTTGGCCCGCACCGGCAGAATGGTTGGCCAATATGATTATAACAGGATATAACACCGATTGTCATGAAACGTTTCTGGAAATACCTGCTCGGCGTGCTGTTGCTGCTTGTGGCGGTCGTCGTGGGCGGGAGTCTCTACCTGCTCTCCTATTCGTTGCGCCCCGATGAGGTGATGGCCGACAAGGATGCCTCGGCCCGTGAGTACATCCGCGAGGAGTATCCCGCGGTGCGTCCCTGGCTCGACAGCCTCGAGCGTACGGGCGCGCTGCGCGACACGACCATCCGCGGCCGTGAGGGCGAGCGGCTCCATGCGCTCTATGCCGCTGCGCCCCGGCCGACCGACCGTACGGCCGTCATCGTCCACGGGTATACCGACTGCGCAGACCGGATGCTGATGGTCGGTTACCTCTACAACCACGACCTGGGGTTCAACATCCTGCTGCCCGACCTCCACTACCACGGCCGGAGCGAGGGCCGGGCCATCCGCATGGGGTGGCTCGACCGGCTGGACGTGCTGCGGTGGATGGAGGTGGCCGATTCGCTCTTCGGCGGCCATACGCAGATGGTCGTCCACGGCATCTCGATGGGCGCCGCCACGACGATGATGGTCTCGGGCGAGGAGCAGCAGCCCTACGTGAAGTGTTTTGTCGAGGATTGCGGCTATACGAGCGTCTGGGAGCAGTTCGCCAAGGAGCTGGGCGAGCGCTTCTCGCTGCCGGCCTTCCCGTTGCTCCATGTTGCCGACCTCTTGTGCGGCGTGAAGTACGGATGGACCTTCCGTGAGGCTTCGGCGCTCGAGCAGGTGAAGCGCTGCCGGCTGCCGATGCTCTTCATCCACGGCGATGCCGACGACTTCGTCCCCACGCGGATGGTCTATCCGCTCTTCGAGGCCAAGCCGGGCGAGAAGGAGCTGTGGGTCGTTCCCGGAGCCGCCCATGCGCTCTCCTACCGTGACAATCCCGAAGAGTATACGCGCCGTGTGGCCGAGTTCGTCGGCCGCTACATCGACGGCGTGCCTCGTGTCGGAGCATCGGCCGGGGCCGGGACGGCGCAGACGGCCTGTCCGGCTGCGGTTGCGCCCTGTCCGGCCCGGTAATTCCTCCGTGCGCCGGACGGCATCGCGCCCTCCGTTGCACGGCGCCCGCATCCCCGGCCTTCCCTCCTGCAATGTGCCCCGTGGTCCGATTTGCGTTCCGCGGGGATTTTGTTTGCGCCCCGCCCGGGCGTGCGCCGCGAAGCCGACGCCGCAAGAGGGTTGTGCGTTTGCCGGTTGAGGTGTTCCGTTCGGTCGCTGCCGGTCGTGACGGCTTTGCCGTGCGGCGGGCGCACGGCATCTTTGGGACGGTTGTTGGAGCCGCTCCCGGCAGGCGGTGCCCCGGAGCGTTGCTTCGCCGTACGAACGGCGTGCCGCCGGGGCCCTTTCCGACTTTTTTCTTGCCCGCCCGCATAATAAGCGGCCGTCGGGCTGCGTTTGTCCAGCAAAAACAGAAAGGTTGCCTATGATGCAAAAGGACTTCGAATAGAACGAAACCAAATTTTTTGCATGTTATGAAAAAGGTATTTTTTTATCTGGGAATCGTCGCCGTGGCTGCCCTTGCGGGCGGTGTAACGGCCTGGACGCTCGGCCGCAACATGGAGCCGCGCGTCGCATATATCGACCGCGAGGTGGAGCGCACACCGGCGCTCGGCACCCATTTCACGTCGTACCAGTCGGACCGCTATCCCGACCTGACCTATGCGGCCGAGAATGCCGTCAAGGCGGTGGTCAACATCGAGGCGGTGCAGGAGGTCGAGGTGCAGGGCCGCAGCTTCGGCTATGACCCCTTCCTCGAATTCTTCGGCATCCCGCAGCGCGGCTACGACCGCGGCGGCCGTCCGCAGAAGCAGGAGCGCCGTGCCGGCGGCTCGGGCGTCATCATCTCGCCCGACGGTTACATCGTAACCAACAACCACGTCATCGAGGATGCCACCCGCCTGCGTGTGAAGCTCAACGACGGCCGCGTGTTCGACGCCGAGGTCATCGGTACGGACCCGACTACCGACGTGGCCCTCATCAAGGTCGAGGGCAAGGAGCTCCCGACGCTCCCCTTCGGCAGCTCCGATGCGCTGCGTCTGGGCGAATGGGTGCTGGCCATCGGCTCGCCCTACAACCTGCAGTCGACCATCACGGCCGGTATCGTGAGCGCCAAGGCGCGCCAGTTGGGCGTCATTCCGAGCGAATTCAGCATCGAATCCTTCATCCAGACCGATGCGGCGGTCAACCCGGGCAACTCGGGCGGTGCGCTGGTCAACACGCACGGTGAGCTGGTGGGCATCAATACGCTCATCCAGTCGCAGACGGGCAGCTACGTCGGCTATTCGTTCGCCGTGCCCGAATCGATTGTCCGCAAGGTGGTCATGGACCTCAAGGAGTACGGTGTGGTGCAGCGCGCCATGCTGGGCATTACCTTCCGTCTGGTCGACCAGTCGTTCCTCGACAGCGAGGGCAAGGATTTGGGCATCGACGAGCTGGGCGGCGTCTATGTGGCCAGCGTGCTCGACGGCGGTGCGGCCTCGGAGGCGGGCATCCGCAAGGGCGACATCATCCTCGATATCGACGGCGTGAAACTCGAGCAGGCCTCGACCCTGCAGGAGCAGGTTGCCAAGCATCGTCCCAACGATAAGGTCAATTTATCGGTAAAAAGAGACGGCAAGGTGAAACAAATGGAGGTCACTCTGCGTAATAAGGCTGGTAAAACGGAATTATTGACCCGGGAAGATGTCGATGTGGTCGAGCTTCTGGGCGGCAAGTTCGCCGATGCCGGTACGAAACTGTGCCGTGAGCTCGATATCCGCGGCGGTGTTCAGGTCGTGAGCATCAAGGCGGACGGAATCCTGGCCCGCGCCCGAGTACGCGAAGGATTCGTCATCACCCACATCAACGACCGTCAGGTGCTGTCGCTCTCCGACATGCAGCGCATGACCGAGAAGGTGCGTTCCATCGACGGCATCTATCCCAACGGCCGCGCAGCCAGCTACGTCCTGGTGGAGTAGCACCCTGATGCGGGCGGGTAAGGAAACTTAATTTGAGGAGAAATATAGAACATGCGTCAGTTAAAGATCACGAAATCCATCACCAACCGTGAGAGTGCCTCGCTGGACAAGTACCTTCAGGAAATCGGCAAGGAGGAGCTCATCACGGTGGAGGAAGAGGTGGAACTCGCCCAGCGAATCAAGAAGGGAGACCAGGAAGCGCTCGAAAAGTTGACGAAGGCCAATCTGCGATTCGTCGTTTCGGTCGCCAAGCAATATCAGAATCAGGGACTCAGCCTGCCGGACCTCATCAACGAGGGTAACCTCGGACTCATCAAGGCGGCCGAGAAGTTCGATGAAACGCGCGGTTTCAAGTTCATCTCGTATGCCGTGTGGTGGATTCGCCAGTCGATTCTCCAGGCTCTGGCCGAGCAGTCGCGCATCGTGCGCCTGCCGCTCAACCAGGTGGGGTCGCTCAACAAAATCAACAAGGCCTTCGCCCGTTTCGAGCAGGAGCACGAACGTACGCCGTCGCCCGAAGAGCTGGCCTCGGAGCTGGAGCTCCCGAAGGAGAAGGTGACCGACACGCTGCGTGTGGCCGGCCGCCACGTCTCGGTCGACGCCCCGTTCGCCGACGGCGAGGACAACTCGCTGCTCGACGTGCTGGTGAACCCCGATTCGCCCAACGCCGACCGCGGGCTCATCAACGAGTCGCTCGCAACGGAGGTGGACCGCGCGCTGGAGACGCTCACCGAGCGCGAGCGCGACATCATCAAGTACTTCTTCGGCATCGGCTGCTCGGAGATGACGCTCGAGGAGATTGGCGAGAAGTTCGACCTCACGCGTGAGCGTGTGCGCCAAATCAAGGAGAAGGCCATCCGCCGCCTGCGCCACTCGTCGCGTTCGAAGCTGCTGAAGTCCTATCTGGGATAACACAGGGGGCAGGTTTGGCCTGCCGCCGCATAAGAGAAGGGCCGCTCTCCCTGTCGGGGGGCGGCCTTTTTGTGTTTTGCGTCGGGGGGCGTGTTTTGCGTCGGAGTATGTCCCGGTCAGGGGCGTGTTGCGCCTCGGGATGTGGTTCGGTCAGGGGTGCGTTGCGCCCCTTTCTGTGCCTCGGGGCGGAAGCGCCGGGGGCTGCCCGGACCGTAACCTGTGCGCTCCGGCGGCTACCAGACGATGGGCTCCTTACCCTGGCTGACGAGGTATTCGTTGGCGCGCGAGAAGTGGTGGCAGCCGAAGAAGCCGCGGTAGACCGAGAGCGGCGAGGGGTGCACGGCCTTCAGAATGCAGTTGCGCGTCGGGTCGGCAATGGCCCCCTTGCGCTGTGCATAGCTGCCCCAGAGCATATAGACGATGCCCTCCCGGCGTTCGTTGATGGCCTTCACCACGGCATCGGTGAAGGTCTCCCAGCCGCGGCCCGCATGCGAGGCGGCCTCGTGCTCGCGGACGGTGAGCACCGCGTTGAGCAGCAGCACCCCCTGCTCGGCCCATCGGTCGAGGTTGCCGCTCGTGGGGTAGGGTGCCCCCGTGTCGTCGCTCACCTCCTTGAAGATGTTCTGCAGCGAGGGAGGGAAGGGTACGCCGTCGCCCACCGAGAAGCAGAGCCCGTTGGCCTGTCCCGGACCGTGGTAGGGGTCCTGCCCGATGATGACCACCTTCAACCGCTCGAAGGGGCACTTGTCGAAGGCGCGGAAGATGTTGCTGCCCCGCGGATAGATGCGCCGTGAGGCGTACTCCTCGCGCACGAAGCGGGTCAGTTCGGCAAAATAGGGCTTCTCGAACTCGGGTTCGAGGATGGCTTTCCAGTCGGGGGCTATCTTCACATCCATGGTTGTCTCGCGTTTTGCGGAGTAAAAGTAGTAAAATCTCCGCACTTTTCCGCCCCCGGCGCCTCCAATCCGCCCCTGCGTTGTCCGAATCTCCGCCGAAAGTGGGCCGTTTGGCCGGACCCGCTTGCAGCACAAGTCCATTTGCCTATCTTTGTCTTCGCACGACGGTTTCCCGGCTCCGTTGCGGCTGCCGGGAATGAAAAGGGAATACCGTGCGAATCGGTAACAATTCCCGTTGCTGTGTGCTTCGGCCTTCACCCTGCGGGGTGGGGCATCGGCCGGCATCCTGTGCCACTGGCTCTGCGGAGCCGGGAAGGCGTCGGCCGTGGAGCGAGTCAGAAGACCTGCCGTCTGTGCGTGTGCGAATTCCGCTTCTACGGTGAATGGAAGGATTCTGCGGCTGCCGACTTACCCCCCCCCTACCCAAGTCTCGAAGGTCTGCCCGTTTGCAGGTTCGTCGCCTCTGCCGTTCCGCTCGGTCGGAGCGTCGGGAGGTGCTGTTCCATGCCCCGTGCGGAGCGTGGTGACGGACCATTTCGTTCAACCTAAATTGAATACGTATGAAGAAAACGGGTTTCATGGTGTCGTGCCTGCTGCTCCTGTGCAGCTGCCACGACCGAAAGGAGGGGGGCGCCGAGCCTCCCGTACGTCAGCTGGAGGTTGCCTTTGCCGATGCCTCCGATGTCGAATTTGCGCCGGGTGAGCAGCGCAGCATCCCCTTCACGGTCCGCAGCACGGAGTTCGCGGGGCTGGAGTTTGCAGCGACGGCCGAGGGCGAGGAAGCCTCCCGGTGGAGCCTCTCCGTCGAGCAGGGGAGGGCCGAGGATGCCTCCATGCCCTGCCTGCTGAAGGCGCAGGCCCCCGCGGAGGAGGGGCAGACGCGCCTTACGGTGACGGTGACCGCTCCCGAGGGGCTGCGCCGCGAGGCCTCGATTGCGGTGCGTGTGGTCAGTCCGACCGCACCCGACCCGGAGCCCGACCCCGGTCCCGAGGCCGTGGAGCTCAGCGCCGCAGGACGGGCCAACTGCTACATCATCCCGGCGGCTGGCTGCTACATGTTCGACGCTACGGTGCGCGGCAACGGTGTGGGCGACGGGGCCTCCATCGCCCTCTCCGACGACATGAGTGCCGATTGGCTCTGGGCCACGACGGGCGTCGGGGAGACGCTCGGCGAGGTGCGGTTCGATGCGGCCCGCGGGCGGATTTACGTGACCGTCGAACCCTTTGTGGCGGGCAATGCGCTGGTGGTGCTGACCGACGCGCAGGGGGCGGTCGTCTGGAGCTGGCACCTCTGGTTTACGGAGCAGCCCTCGACGGTCACCTACGCCAATGGCCGCGTAATGCAGGACCGCAACCTCGGCGCCACGTCGGCCACGCCCGGCGAGCCGACCGCCTATGGCCTCTACTATCAGTGGGGGCGCAAGGAGCCCTTCTGCGGGGGCGTGACGACCGAAAGCTCGGCCGAGAGCATGGCCCAGGCCCGCGCGGGCACCACGGTCAACCCCGCCTTTGCCGAGGCGCACGCCTGGCAGCAGGCCTCTGGTGCCGAACTTTCGACGCTCGGGTATGCCGCGGCGCATCCCATGACCTTCCTCTCCAACAAGGGTACGACGGGCTATTACGACTGGCTCGCCAGTCCGCGCGACGACCTGTGGGCGCCGCAGAAGAGCTGCTACGACCCCTGCCCTCCGGGTTACCGCGTGCCCGACCGCGATACGTGGGACGACTTTGCCGACGCCGGGAACCGCTACATCGACGGGGTCAGCGAGTGGGACGGCACGCTCTACGGCATGACCTACATCCACAGCGACCTTCGCGACTGGTATCCGGCCCAGGGTTACCGCAACCGCGACCGGGGCAATCTCGTGGGGCTCGGAACGACGCGTACGGGCCACTACTGGTCCAACTACCGTTCGGGACAGACCATCTCGCACTTCTACGTCTCGAAGCGCCTGAGCACGGGTAAACTGCTTCAGCCCCAATCGACCGACAAGTCCGATGCGGCCTACGGCTACAACGTGCGCTGCCAGCGAGAGTAGCAGGCGGGTAGCAGGCGGGTAGTGGGCTCGAAGCAGGCTCGTAACAGGCGGGTAGTGGGCGTGTAGCCGGCTCGCGGCGGGCTGCCGTACCCCGGGCAGTTCCGGGCAGCCGTTTCGGTTCTGTTCCGCAGCGATGACATTCTTGTGAAACCGCTCCCGTGCAGGCACATGTTGTCGGAAAAAGGAGTATCTTTGTTCTCGTTATGAAAAAGATGACTATTCTGCTTGCCTGGACGTTGAGCCTCCTTGCCTGGGGCGTAATCCGGGCCGCGAACCCCGAAGGCGAGGTCCGCAACCTGATTTTCATGGTGGGCGACGGCATGGGACTGGCCCATGTCTCGATGCTGATGGTCGAGAACGGCTATGCTCCGACCTCCTTCGACCGTGCGCAGGGCGTGGGGCTCGTCTGCACCCGCTCGGCCAACAACCGCGTGACCGACTCGGCCGCCGCGGCGACGGCCCTGGCTACGGGACACAAGACCGGCAACGGAACCATCGGCCAGTCGCTCGACGGCAAGCGTTACGAGTCGCTCATGAAACGGGCCTCCGGGTGCGGCATGCGGAGCGGTATCGTGGTGAGCTGTCATCTTCAACATGCTACTCCCGCGGCATTCTATGCCCATGCGGCGTCGCGCGAGGATATGCAGACCATTACCCGTGACCTGTTGGCGAGTGGCGTCGACGTGCTTTTCGGGGGCGGCCGCAAGTGGCTTGCGGAGGAGTGCTCCGACGGAGGCACCTATTTCGACGCCTTCCGCCGACGCGGGTATACGGTTGTCGACCGCCTCGAGCAGACCGATACGCTCCGCCGCGGCCGGGTGCTGGGCGCCTTTGCCGAGAGGCACCTCGCGGCAGCGCCCGAGCGGGGCGACTACCTCCCGCGGGCGACGCGCAAGGCGCTCGAGCTGCTCACGGCCGGCGATTCGCTGCAGCGGGGCTGGATGCTGCTGGTCGAGGGGTCGCTCATCGACCAGGCGGCCCACGACAACGATGCCGAACGCCTTCTGGCCGAACTGCGCGACTTCGATGCCGCCGTCGGCGAGGCGATGGACTATGCCGATGCGCATCCCGGTACGCTGGTGGTCGTGGTTGCCGACCACGAGACGGGCGGCCTTTCGATTCCGGCCAACGATGAGGACTTCACGCAGGCCGAGAACGGGCTCTACTATAACTTCGGCTCGGAGAGCCACACCGGGACGCTCGTCCCGGCCTACTTCTACGGTACGGGCGCCGACCGCCTGGGCGGTGTGATGGACAATACGCAGCTCTCGCGGCGTCTGGCCCGTCTGCTCGGTCTGCCGCAGGACTGACGCTGCGAAGTCCCGTCGGGCTGACGCTGCGGCCTGCCGCCGGGATGTTCGGCTGCGTTGAGGCCGTGGACCGCACCAGCCGCACCGGATACACCGGCCGCACCGGATACACCGGCCGCACCTCCGCCGCATTCTTCGGCCTGATATGCACCTTCTCCCTCCCTGCCCGGGAACTGAAGCAAAGAAAAAGAGGGCGCCCGCTGAACCAGGTCGGGCGCCCTCTTCCGCTTGATGGCTGAATCTTGGTATGAACGTGCCGGACTACTGCTCCGGGGCGAAGCCGACGACCTGAAGCGTTTCGACAGAGCCTTCGGGTGCCGGAGTTTTTGCCTGGCTGGGCTCCTTGCTGCCCATTATGGCGAACTTGACGGGGAGCACCAGCTTTACACGGACCGCCTTCCCCTTGTCGCGTCCCGGTTGCCAGTGTGAGGACGAAGCCTTGATGATGCGCTCTACCTCTTCGTTTAGCGGACTATCGGGTGACTGCAGGGTCCTGATGTTCGAGACCGAGCCGTCTCGCTCGACGACAAACGAGCAGATAACGAGCCCTCCCGCCTTCTCCTTGAGTGCTTCGGCCGGGTAGCGAACCTGCGTCTGGAGCCACTGCCGGAACGTTGTCAGGTCGCCGCCCTGGAACGAGGGCATCGTCTCGGCCAGCGTTACCGGGGCATCCTCCTCCGCAGCCGGGCCGTCGGTTTGGCCAACTGCCGGGGTGCCGGCACCTGTGGCGGCCTCGCTCTGCTTGGGAAGGCTGAAGTCCACCGGAACGACATACTTCACGCGGACCGTTTCGCCCTTTTGCATGCCGGGGGTCCAGCGGGGCGAGTTCGCAAGCACGCGCCGCACCTCATTGGTGAGCAGCCGGTCGGGCGATTGCAGCGCCGTGATGTTCGAGACCGAACCGTCGCGCTCGATGACGAACGAGCAGACGACGCGCCCCTCGATTCGCTGCTTGAGCGCTTCGGCCGGGTAACGCACCTCGGACTGGAGCCACTCGCGAAACTTGAGCAGGTCACCGCCCTCGAACGAGGGCATCGTTTCGGCCACGATGAAGGGGGGCTCCTCCGTCTCCCGGGCCATCTCCTGGAGGGTGAGGGTTGTAATCTCCAACGCGCCGAAGCGTCCCCGCTCCTCGCCGTAGCGCTTCACGGCATCCTCGGCATGAATGAATGTCACGCTGCCGATGTTGGTCGGTATTTCGTTGATTTCGGTTTCGACGCCGTCGACCATGTAGAGCGGCGTTCCAGCCACGCCGTCCTTGTCGCGGAACGTAATGACCAGGGGCTTCCCCTCCTGTTGAGCCTGTTGGGGCTGCCGGGCCTCGTCGCGCGTATCGTCGGCGCTGTTGTCGAGCATGACAGACTGAGAGAAGCGCTCTTCGCGGGGAACATCGACCAGTAGGGTTTCGTAGCCGATACAGGAGACCTCGAGCAGGCACCCCTGCGGTACGGTCAGTTCGGCCACCCCCTTTTCGTCGGTGACCGTTCCCAGCGTGGAGTCCTTGACGCGAACGGCCACGCCCGCGGCGCCCCGCTTCATCGAGAACTGCTTTCCGTCCTCGGAAAAGTTCCTCAGGGCGACCGTAAGGTGTACGCGGCAGCTCTTCTCCGCGGGTTTGGCCTCCTGCGCGGCAGCGGCGGGCTGCTGCAGGGTGTTTTCGGCCGCATGCCCTGCTGCGTCGGCCGGGATGTTTTCGGGGGTGGCAGCCGTGGCGTGTGTCTCGGCCGTAGCGGCAGGGGTTGACGCGTGTGCGGCGGTCTTTTCGGCGGTTTCGGCCGGCAGGATGACCGCGGCGCGCGAAGTGAAGGCAAAGGCGCAGAACAGGCCGATGATGAAGGGCAGTGTGGCTGCGAGCCGGAGCCGTGCATGGCGGCTCGGGGGTTGTGAAGTCATCATTTTGAGTCGTTTTTTGGTCAGTGAACTGCGCAGCCCGTTGGCTATTTCCGGACTATAACCGAAAAGCTGCATGAAAAGCGTATCTACGTAGCGGTTGATTGCATATCCCGATGCGAGGACGTCGCTGTCGGCCTCGTACTCCTCGACCTCGACCAGCCGCCGCGCGGCGAGCCAGACGAAGGGGTTCCACCACAGCGCGGCCTTGAGAAGCTCCATGGCGAGCCGCTCCAGCGAGTGGCGCCGGCGGATGTGGCTCGCCTCGTGAAGCAGCACGGCCTCCAGCTCGCGGTCGGGAAGCTGTTCCCAGACATATACCCGTCCGAAGAAGGAGAACGAGGCGCACTGCTGCCGCGTGCGGACGAGCGTGATGCGTCCCGTGCGGGTGACGGAGGCACCGCGGCCGAGCTGCCGGATGTGCCACAACTGGGCGATGCTGGCTCCGAGCGTTACGACCACCCCCGCGGCGTAGAGCCATAGGGCGATATCCGCGGCCGTGAGGGGTTCGGCCTCGGCCATCGTCACCGCCGCCGTTTCGGTTGCGGCGGATTCCCACGTCGGAAGCGCGGGCCCGGCCGTGAGGCGGATGACCTCGCCCGGGTAGAGCGGTATGCGCAACAGCGGGATGACGGCGGCAAGCAGCGGCAGCGCGAGCAGCCAGCCGCGGCACCATCCGAAGGCGACGCGGCGGTCGAGCAGCAGGCGGTAGCAGGCGTAGAGCACTCCGCCGCAGACGAGCGATTCGACGAGGTATGTGGTCAGTTCTTTCATGGGCGGGAGGGGCGGTGAGCGTGGAACATGGTTGCCGGGTAGTGCAGTGCTCCGTGGGCGGCCGGCGGATTATTTGCGGAGGGTCTGCATGATTCCGAGTATCTCCTCCATCTCTTTCATCGAAATCTGCTCGTGCTGCGAGAAGAAGGAGACCATCTGAGCCAGCGAGCCGTTGAAGTAGGAGCCCAGCATCGACTGCATGACGTTGCGGGCGTATGCCTCACGGGCCACAAGCGGGTGGTAGCGGTGGCTCTTGCCCTCGGCCGTGTGGCCGACGAAGCCCTTGTTCTCCAGAATCTTGAGGAACGTGGCCACGGTCGTGTACTTGGGGTGCGGCTCGTCGGTGCGGGCGAGTATGTCGTTGACGGTCGCCTCGCCCAGCTGCCAGAGTATCTGCATGATTTCCTCCTCGCCGCGTGTGAGCGACGGGGCGGGGGTGTTGTTTTTCGTCCTTGTATCCATGGTCGTATATGCGGTTCTGCGTTTTTGTGCGGCTGTCGGTCGGCGAGGGCGCGTGCCGCGGTTTCTCACCCTCCGATACAAATGTCCTACTAATTTTTTAGAAATACAAATTTTTTCTTCTAATTTTTTAGTAGCTTATCTCTTTTTTATCCACAGCGGGTTTTCCCGTGCCGGGCGGTCGAGCGGGTCTCCGGGGCAAAACGGGGCGTGAAACGGGGCGCGAAGGGCGAATGGAGGAGCAGGGGAGGGAGGTGGAGGCAGGTTCTCGGACCGGGGTTGCGGCGAGAGGTTGGCCGGCCGGCGGTTGGCCTGCGATGGTCGGCTGCTTCGGGGTGGTGTTCGGCCGGTTTTCGGTTGGCCTGCGATGGTCGGCTGCTTCGGGGTGGTGTTCGGCCGGTTCCCGGTTGGCCGGCAGTGAGGCCTCCTGCCCGGGCAAAAAGAGCCCCGGCGGGCACAATTGCCCGTCGGGGTGCGCTGTTCCATGTTAAACGAATGGATGGGCGGCAAGATGGTCGGCTGCTGGCCTCCACCCGGTGCCATGCGGGATACGAGCCCTATCGGCGGCGCTCCTCCTCGTTGTCCTTTTCGAGCTTCTCGTCCTCCTCCCAGTCGAACCAGGGGAAGTCGCGTCGCCCGCCCAGCGAGAAGCGGGTGTAGGTGATGGGAAGCCCCTTTTCGAGGAAGAGGGTCTCGTAGGCGGTCTTGACTGAGAGCGTCTCGTCGGCGAAGCCCGAGCCGTAGATGTCGGGTTCGGAGACTTCGCACGGAAGAGCGAAGCGGCGGATGACCTCGTTCGTGTAGGCATAGAGGTGCTTCGAGTCGGTCTTGAGGTTGAGCCATCCGTCGGGGCGCAGCAGCCGGGCGTAACGCTCGAGGAAGAGCGGCGAGGTGAGGCGCTTCTTGGCCCGGCGCGTCTTGAGCTGCGGGTCGGGGAAGGTAATCCAGATTTCCGAGACCTCGCCTTCGCTGAAGAGGTGGTCGATGAACTCGATGCGCGTGCGCAGGAAGCCGGCATTGGTCATTCCCCGCTCGGTGACCGTCTTGGCGCCGCGCCACATGCGGGCACCCTTGATGTCGATGCCGATGAAATTGCGCCCGGGCTCACGCTCGGCCAGCGCCACGGTGTATTCGCCCTTGCCGCAGCCCAGTTCGAGGACGATGGGGTGGTCGTTGTGGAAGAAGTCGCGCTGCCAGTGCCCCTTGAGCGGGTGGTCGCAGCTGAATACGTCGTCGAATTCGGGTTGTACGAAACACGGGAAGGTGAGGTTCTCGCGAAAACGGCGCAGTTTGTCTTTGCCCATGGCGTTTATCTGTCGGTTTTTATTGGGTTTTTACAATGTTGATGCCCACGGCCTCGATGCCCTGCTGAGGCGTGACGGGGCGGATGACGACCCGGTAGTCCCCCGTGTCGGTCAGCCGCACCCGGGTCCGGTAGGGCCATTCGCAGACGCGGTTCAATGCCGCGGGATGTCTGCCGGGCACGGGACGGAGCGTGACGTGCTCCTCGTAGCGCAGCGAATCGGGCGAGAGCACCATCACCTGCAGCGGCAGCGAATCGGCCGTGAAACGCTCGTTGCAGCGGATGAAGAGCCGCAGGTCGCGCAGCGTCACGGTGTCGGTGTTGGCCAACTCGATGACGGCCGGGGCGTTCCACATTCCGGCATCGACATCGACCGCCTCGCTTTGCGTATGGGGACCGCATCCGGTGGCGAAGAGTGCTGCCAGCACCATCCCCGCACAGCGATGCAGGCGCTTGTGGCGCGCGGGTTGCTCCCCCGTGCGGGTGTGCCGCACGGTTGCCTCTCCGCAGCCGCGGATGATGTTGCCCCCGAAGGGTTTATGGGTTGTCTGCATCGTTTGCTCGTTCACTCTGTGGAGCGTTTGTAGCGCCCGGGGTCTTGAACCTGCGTCAACGTTCTGCTATGTCCGGCCCTCTTTTCGGCGGCCGGGCTTTGTCTATAATTGCCGGGCCTCTCCGTAATGTCCGCCTCGCTCTTTGCCTGCCGACTCACTCGGTTATATCCGGCCCTCTTTTCGGCGGCCGGGCCGCTGCTGTCGGACGGTGTCGCGCCCGGGCATTCCCCTGCCGGGTGTCCGCCGGGGCTAAGCCTCGCTTGTCGTCTGCCGATTGCCTTCGGTGCGGGAAGCCTCGCGGCGCTCCTCGCCGTTGCCTGCTGCGCCGTTGTGGCGCGGATGGTTGTGGCGGTTGCGGCCCCGGTTGTTGCGGCGGCGTGCGGCGTTCTCATCGCCCTCGCCGCGCCCTTCGGCCTGTGCGGTGCGCTCTTCGCGCGGCTCCTGACGCTCGGGTTGTCCCTGACGCTCGGCCCCGCCGTTGTTGTTGCCGTTGCGGCGACGCTGGCGGTCGTTGCGGTTGCGTTCCTTGCCCGCTCCGCCGTGCTGCGGCGCTGCGGCATGCTCCTCCGCCGGACGAGGCTCCTCGCCGGCTCCGTTCGCACGGCGTTCGGCCGTACCGTTGCCGTTGGTGCGGCGCTCGGCATGCTGGCCGCGGCCTCCGTTTTCGCCGTTGCGTCCGCTCTCCTTGCGGTTGCGGTTGCGGCGGTTGCGCTTCCGGGCATTGTCGAAGCGTGTGATGCTGTCCTCCTCCGAGCGGAACGTCGGTTCGTCGGTTTCGGCGATGAAGTCATCCTCGCCCAGCAGCTGCTCGGCCCGCTTGCCGGCCCGGTTGAGCGCCAGAATCTCCTTCACGCGCGATACGGGCAGTGTGATGATGTTGGCCATCGAATCCTTGCTGCTGCTGAACGACATCGTGCCCGAGAGGATGTCGCTCTTGACCAGATGGAAATCCCCTTCGTCGGTCAGCAGCGGTTCGCGCAGCCGCGGGAACTCCTTGCGGGCGTCGGCATAGGCGTCGTATTCGTACATCAGGCAGCACTTGAGCTTCGAGCACTGCCCGGCGAGCTTCTGCGGGTTGAGCGAAATCTCCTGCGTGCGTGCGGCTCCGGTCGTGACGCTCGAGAAGCTCGACATCCACGAGGCGCAGCACAGCTCGCGGCCGCAGGCGCCCAGTCCTCCGATGCGGCCAGCCTCCTGGCGCGCGCCGATTTGCTTCATCTCGATGCGGATGTGGAACCGCTCGGCGAAGACCTTGATGAGTTCGCGGAAGTCGACCCGCTCGTCGGCGATGTAGTAGAAGATGGCCTTGATTTTGTCGCCTTGATACTCCACGTCGCCGATTTTCATGTTGAGCCCCATGTCGGCGGCAATCTGCCGCGAGGCAATCATCGTCTCGTGTTCGAGGGCGATGGCCTCCTGCCAGCGCTCGATGTCGTAAGGCTTGGCCTTGCGGTAGATTTTCTTGTATTCGCCGTTGTAGGGGGTGAAACCCGTGCGGCGCATCTGGCGGGCCACCAGGTCGCCCGTCAGCGAGACGATGCCGATGTCGTGGCCGGGCGAGGCCTCGACAGCCACGATGTCGCCCCGTTTGAGGTCGAGATGGTTGACATTCTGGTAGAACGAGCGGCGCGTATTCTTGAAGCGGACCTCCACGATGTCGGTGGGCAGGTTGTCGGGATAGCCCTCGAGCCACGACGTTTCGTGCAGTTTGAAGCATCCCTCGCAGGGCTTGGCCTCGCATTCGTTTCCGCAGTCGCAGAACGTGCAGCCTCGTCCCATTTCGGGTTTGCAGCAGTCGTTATGATGGTGTATGGTTTGGTTCATGGCCTAAAATTTTCGTAAAGATACAAAAAAAATCGGAAACCTCATGCCGCGGCATGGAGGCGGCGAACGCTGCGGCGGATGCGCAGGATGAGCATCACCGCAGCGGCCGAGAGCCCGAACGAGAAGCCCACGAAGAGTCCCGAAGGTCCCATGCCGAGCGTGAAGCCGAGCAGGTAGCCCACCGGCAGGTTGAGCAGCCAGTAGGAGATGAAGGCTATCGGCATGATGATTTTCACGTCCTGGATGCCGCGCAGGATGCCGACCGAGACGTTCTGCACGCCGTCGGCCAGCTGGTAGAGCGCCGCGAAGAGCATCAGCTCCGAGGCAATGGCGATGACTTCGGCATTCGAGGTGAAGAGCGTCGGAATCCAGCCGTGGAGGGCGATGAAGCACAGGGCGGCAACGGCGTTCCAGGCCAGCACCAGATGGTACGACGCCCTGGCCGCCAGCGTCAGCTCCCCGATGTTGCCCGCCCCGTAGCAGTGCGAGATGCGGATGGTCGTTGCCGCACCGATGGACATGACAATCATGAAGGCGCAGTTGCCCAGCGTCATGGCAATCTGGTTGGCGCTGAGCGCCTCCTTGCTGAACCAGCCCATCATGATGCCGGTGCCGACGAAGGCCGAGGCCTCGAGGAACATCTGCGAGGCGATGGGAAGCCCCATGCGCAGCAGCGCGCGGATGTCCTTCCGGGCGAGGCTGCGCAGCGAAAAGCCCTTCAGATAGGTCCGGTATTGGCTCCGGTTGAGGAAGTAGGCGAGCATGAGCAGCGGTGCGAGGATGCGCGAAAGCAGCGTGCCGAGTCCTGCGCCCTCGGCGCCCATCTCGGGGAATCCGAGGTTGCCGTAGATGAACAGGGCGTTGAAGCCGATGTTGCAGAGGTTGGTGATGATGGTCACGACCATCTCCACGCGCGTGTTGCCCACCCCCTCGAGAAACTGCTTGAACGAGAAGAAGAGCATCAGGGCCGGCATGCTGTAGACGAGCATGTGGTAGTAGGGGATGGCCATGTCGACCACCTCGACGGGTTGCCCGAGGTGGTAGAGCAGCGGGGTGATGGCGTACTGGATGGCGGCCACGGCGAATCCCAGCGTCGTATAGAAGATGATGCCGTTGTGCAGCAGGCGTGCCGAACGTTCGTGCTCCTTGCGGGCATAGAGTGCGCCGACCAGAGGGGTGAGGCCCAGCGCGACGCCCACGGCTGCGATGAAGAGGATGAAGAAGACCGAACCGCCGAACGATACGGCGGCCAGCGGCGTGGGGTCGTCGCCTCCGTAGCGGCCGACCATCAGGTTGTCGGCCACCTGGGTGAGTATCTGCCCCACCTGGGTCAGCACGACGGGCAGGGCCAGCAGCAGGTTGGCCCGGTATTGCTCCTTGTATTTCGCGAAACTGTACATCTGTCCGTTGGGTTGGATAGGGGTGCAAAGGTACGAATATTTCTTCCGGAAAAAGAATCGTCGGCGAAGTTTCGCCTCCGGCGGGAGTTCTTCCCCGCCGGGACGGAAAAAAGCCGGACGGGAATCTCCCGTCCGGCCCTGTTCGCGGAATGAGCCGATTGTGTATACCCCCCTGCTCTATGGTCGGCTCAAAGCTCCCGGACGCAACGTACGCTGCAGCCCGAGGCCCGCTTGTTGGAGTTGAACATCACGTAGTTGGCGTTGAAGTCGACAATCTTCGAACTGCCCTGGTCGACCGACGAGGTCCAGTAGTATCCTTCGCGTCCCTGGGGGCCGGGAATGAGGCGGAGGACACCCGAATTGTTGGCCATCTGTCCGGCTGCGGGGAAGAACGAGTTGGCGTTGGTGAAGGTCCAGCCGTCGTTGAACGTGCCCTCGGTGAGGATGGACGAGGCATCGAAGGCCGCTCCGCCCGTGGAGGTGAAGCCTGAGAAGACCTTGACCGGTGCGACCATGTACCCTTCGGGACACGGGTCGTAGATGGTCTTTACGGGAGCCGTCTCGTCGGGATTGCCCCAAAGGTGGTCGTTGCGGTGGGAGAGTATCTCCTCGTCGTCCGAGCCGCCCAGGCCGTACCAGTCGAACATGTTGTTGTAGGTGCCCGTGAAGAACATCTCGGGGTACTGGATTGCCTCGAGCAGCGTTGCGGCATCCGATTCGGTCGACGTCGCATATCCAATCATGGGCTGGTAGTCGGTGTCGGTGAAGACGATGGAGCCGTCGATGATGCCGCCTCCGCTGGTGAATCCCACGTAGGGGTCCTTTCTGCCCCACTGGTATTTGAGACCGTCGTACGAGGCGAGGCTACCCGCAGGCTGCTCCCATGCGCCGAGGTTGCGGTCCATGATGGTGAACTGCTCGCCCTCGAAGTTGGTGCAGGTGACATCCGTCACTCCGTCGGTGGCCCAGATGTGCCAGCTCCAGAGGATGGTGCCCCGTTTGCGCGGGAAGGGCTCCGTGACGGGTTCGCCGTCCGTTACGGCGATGACGGCATTGCCGTTGACGGTTCCCGAGGTGGTGAAGAGCACCTTGCCCTCCTTCGTCAGTTTGACGCTGGCGATGACGCCACCCGCCTCCGTGCCGGTCTCCCAGACTACCAGGACATCCTTGGGTTCAATCTTGACGGGGGCATCAAGACCCGCGGTTGCCTTGCCGTTGCCCATGACCGTGGCATCGAAGAGGTATGTGGTGTTGGGTTGCGTCACGATGTAGCAGTTGGCGTAGGTGCCGTTGGCGTTCAGGTCGACGGCATCCACCACCGAGGCGGCTATCGTCACGCCGATTTCGCCATAGGCGCTCAGACCGGCGGCCGACAGGGCGATGACGGAGATTTTGCCCTCCTTCTCGGCGAAGGTGTTCTCCTCGACCGGAGCGGTAATCTCGATTTTATCCTCCTTGAAGGCTACCTTCCAGCCGTCGGGCTTGCTGATTTGGGTGTTGACGGCGCCCGTCATGGTGTAGTCGACGGCGATGGTCTCTCCGTAGGAGAACTCGAGCGTACCCTCGGCACCGAACGAGAAGCTCAGCTCCTGGGTTGCGGGCAGACGGATGACGGTGCCGTCCAGCAGCTCGACGACCAGCATTCCCTGCTCGAAGCGGACATCCTTGAAGAAGCTTGCGCCGTCCTCGCCCGAAGCGGCGACTCCGGTCTCTTTCCAGGTGTTGCCTCCGTCGGTCGAGATTTCCCAGGTGCCCGTCTCGGGGTTGATGCGTACCTGGGGAGCCACCGATGCGGCAGGAATCCTGTTCCCTTCCTGGTCGGTCAGGAATACGACGGTGCCCTCGGAATCCTCGTAGCCCCACCAGAAGTCGCCATCCGCCTCGACGACGATGATGGCCGGGGCCCATTCACCCGACGAACCCTTGTTGATGGTGACCGACGTTCCGTCGGAGAAGGTGATGGTCCAGCCGTTGTCGGTCTCCACGGCCGAATCCACCGTGACCTCCTTCTGGTCGAGTTTCTCGAGGATGGTCTTGAGTGCATCGATTTCCTCCTGCATCGACTGCTCCAGCCGGTCGAGCCGTTGGGTGAGTCCATTGACGGAGTCCCAGAGCTCGGAGTCGTCGTAGGAGCATGCCGACAGCGTCAGCATGAGCATTGCCGCCGTCAGGCAGCGCAGCAGATTCTTTGGGGCGAACTGTTTCATAAACATAGGTATATATTAAGATGGGTTTCTCTATACAAAATAAACATTTTATTCGCGAAAAATCGTTAACCTAAGTTCATGGCCCGATATTTTGCATTTGCTGCGAAATTTGGTTAATATTGCGTGCATGAATGAGGATTTGAAACAACTGGTCAAGGAGGAGTGCAAATTTCGCCCCTCGGACCGCATTGTAGACGGGTTCCTCGATGCCATGGAGGAGATTGAGGTCAAGCCGAGTTGCCGCATCATCGATTTCGGGAAGGTCTGCACCGACGTGTTCTGCGTCAAGAAGGGCATAGTCCGCCTCTTTCATGTGAACGACGCCAAGGAGACGACCTTCGGCTTTGCCACCCCCGGTACGATATTCATGTCGCCCCTCTCGTTTTACCTCGATGCTCCCGCCTTTCTGATGGCCGAAACCTGCAAGACGCCGGCCACGCTGCTCCGGATGGACCGCGCAACGTTCTATTCGTTCATCGACAGTTCGGAGGAGTTTGCCCGATGGATGTTCAGCCTGGCCGCGGCCCAGATATGCATCTGCGAGCGGAAGCTGTCGCTGATTAACGGTACGGCCATGGAACGTTACCTGGCCGTGCTGAAAAACCGGCCCGAGATTATCGAGTCCGTTACCAGCCGGGTGCTGGCCTCCTATCTGGATATCACCCCGCAGCATCTGTGCCGGCTCAAGCAGCAGCTGCGCGGCAAGCATTGAGTCCTGAGGAAGGGGATACGATACCCCTGTTGTCGGCTGCGGCGGGTCCGAATGAGCCTGTCGCGCATCCGCGCAACGGGCCGTCCCGCCCCGAAGCTATTCCTTTCGCGTTCTTGCCGCACGGGAAGGGCTGTGCGGAGTCACAACCTCCCGTTGTCGTTCCACTCGCCGTAGAGGATTCCTTTTCGGGTGTTTTCGAGAAATTTGTCGAGCCGTTTCCGGAAAAGTTCGGGTTGTTTCCGTTTGATTTGGATGGTGTCAATCCGCACACGCCTGTATAGCTCCGGCAGGCGGCAGAAGTTTTTCCAGAGTGCGGCGTCGGACTGCAGTGCGTGCAGGATGTCAGGGTCGATGACGAATCCGTCCTCGCCCATCTCCGGCATGACGGCACGACCCGCATCGGTCATCAGCCCCAGCCGTTCCATGCGGCGGCAGCGCTCTTTGTTCAGCTCCGACCAGTTGCTGCGGGGCTTTCGGGGACAGAACCTTTGGGCTGTCATTCCGGCCGACAGCCGCTTGGTGGTACTGTCTATCCAGCCGAAGCACAAAGCCTCCTCCACGGCGTCGACGTACCAGAAGGTGCCGTCGTCCGTGGGACGTCCCCGCTTGACCACCACCCAGCATTCCCGCTCTTTGTCGTGGTTTTGCCGAAGCCACTCGCGCAACTCCGCCCTTGATTGGGCTTTCAGCAGGTTGTGTATCTCCATTTTTTTGTTTTACAAATATGGCGATGAATGGCCGCTGAGTCTCGTATTTAATACCGCGTGACACTCCTTGCCGCGTCGGGGCGATGTCCTGCCGCCGGCTATTCTGGCCGGCAGGGGTGTGCAAAAACGGACGCGTGCTTTGCCTGTACCGCTTTGTGTCGTGCAACGTGCAGGACGTCCCCGTTAAGAAACAGAAAACCCCGACTCCATCTGGAATCGGGGTCTGTGGTACCACCAGGAATCGAACCGGGGACACAAGGATTTTCAGTCCTTTGCTCTACCAACTGAGCTATGGCACCATCCGTTACGAGGTTGCATTCGCTGTTTCTCTCGTATTGTGGTGCAAAGATAGGCATAATTTTCGAAACTGCAAGAGCTGCCGCATGTTTTTTGTCTATTTTTCTCGTTTTTTTATACAATGAAATAACAGGGCGGTTGCCATTGCTCGGTAAATGAGCAAGTTGCTTGTAAAGGTATGTCTCCGGTTACGTTTCCTTCCGGCGGTTCGTCATCGATGGTGCCGGTCCGTTTGCGTGGAAGCGGAATGGCGGGTAAAAAGGAACCGCACCTCGATTCCGAGGTGCGGTTCGCATGGTTATTGGACTGCAATCCGTTAGAAGTTTACGCGGAGAGCGGTCGAAAGCTGGGTGCGCCGGTTGACCGTACGTGCCGTCGTTCCGGCCTCGCCCTTCGTAATCGGCGTATTGGCCTCAATCTGCTCGTACATGCGGGTAATCTTACCGTCAGCAGCCGAGAAACCGACAAGCTGCAGCGACGTGGTGAAGGCCTTGAGCGTACCGTCCTCGTTGACACTGATTACGCACGGCTCATCTGCCTCGTTGCTCAGAATCGTGTAAATCTCGGTCTGTGCCTCATCCACGTAGGCAATGCCATAGCCCCAGCGCGGACCCATATCCTCCATACCCAGAACCGTACCGTCGAAGGTAATTGTCAGAGAGGTGGGGTCGTATTCACCAATGAGGACATAGCCTTCGAAACCGAAAATGCCATCGAGCAGGAACTCGTTGAATCCGTCACCGGCCTTCAGCGTGAGCGGGCAGTCGTAACCGTCTTTGGCATCGGTGACATGCACCGTGTAGTTGCCGGTCTGTACCTGCACGATATCGGGAGCCCCCTCGGCCGAGTAGATGAAGGCGGTGGCAGCCGCAGCACCGGCATCGCCCTCGGCGTTGAACGGAACGGCTACAACCGTGAAGGTGCCCGATACGGCAAGCGGATAGAGCACGCTGCCCGATGCGGTGCCTTCGGTCGATTCGAGCGAACCGTCGACAATCTTGCCGGCCGTCTCCGTGAGGGCAGCCTCATTCTTCGCGATGTTGCCCTCGACTACGGCGAACTTGTAGGAGGTCGCCGTCTCGTTGAGCGTGAAGTCGAGAACGGCGTTGGACTTGTTGGACGCCGCATCGATGAACGAACCCTTGTAGGCAACCGTCACGGCAGGAGCCGCCACGTCGCTGGCGCCCGGAAGCACCACCTTGAAGAGGCCCGAACCGTTGGCCGGGAAATCGCCCGGATACTTCGAGAAGGTCAGTACAAGTCCGTTTTGGGGGAAGGTGATGACACCGTTAACCAAGGTGCCGGGAGACGTCGATTCCATCTGGAAGTCACCCAAGTCTGTACCCAGGATACCCATATTCTGCTTGGCAATGGTCACTGCATCGGGATTCGTACAGTCAATCACAAGGTAGCACGAATAATTGGAACTCGAGCCGGATTCAGATGCTCTCAGGGTGTACCGATTGTCGATGTAGGGGTCAACGATACGATACATGCCCGGCGTATTGTCCGACTCCTGAATCTCAACGGTGAATACCTGGTTTTCAACATCAAATGCTGCCGTAATGACATCATCCGTAAGCGTACCTTCACCCAGCGACGTCCACGGAGAGGGAGCAATGAGCGAGAATTCATACGAAGTCATACCATAGGGCGAGGTGTTCTCCGTATCGCCGATGGTCAGCGTGCAGGAATAAGCCTGGTCCTGCGTCAGAGCCGAATAAGTATAGGTAATCACAAGATTGGCCGTACTCTCACCGGCTGCAAAGTTCACGGTCGAAGGAATCGTGAAGAGACCGCTCTCCTCAGTTGCGAAAATCGAGAAGCTGGCAGCCTCGTCGGTTACAACTCGAGACACCGGAATCGTCACCGATGAAGAGTTTTCCTCGAGATTGATTGTTTCAGCCAGGTCTACGGCAAAATAGACCTGCTGACCCGACGGCTGACCGGCAGGAGTGTACTCCAGGTCGTCCGTACACGACGATGCGAACATCGTCGTGCCGGCTACGGCCAGGAAATATAATAATTTCTTGATAGCTTTCATGAGTTATCTGTTTTTCGAATTACACATTACTAACGCCAAAGGCTGCCACGATAAAGAACGGGGTCGGGATTCTGCTGGTCCTTGAGAATCGTATTGGCACTCACCTCGGCCAGCGGAAGCGGCAACGTTGTCCAGGGGGCATTGCCGTCGGGACTGTTGTAACGGCTCTCCACAAAGTGGTTCGTACCCTCATAACCCTTGAACTGAGGCTTGTCCAGACGCTTGTAGTCGAACATGATGATACCCTCGCCCCAGAACTCAATCTGACGCTGCAGGAATACCTCATCCTGGAAGGCCTTGGCATCCGAAGCCATCGAACGGAAACTCGGGTTGCGGTTGGTCTGCACGAAGCTCTCGAGCAGCTCCTTACCGCGCGAAAGGTTCTGCATACCGGCAGCCTCCGCCTGAATCAGATACATCTCCTCGACGCGCATGAGCGGGAAGTCGGCAACCGAACCCACGCTGAAGGTAACGCCGTTACCCTCGCCGGGACGGAACTTGAAACTGGTGTAGTCCTGAATCGAACCCTCCCAGGTCTCCTGGTCGAGCGACGTCTGATAGTAGGAGTAGGGATACTTCTTACGGTCGGGGTTCACCCACGAACGCTTGCGCCAGTCCGTATCGGGAATCTTGGCGAAGAGCGCCGCGTCAATCTGCTTGGCCGAAGCCCAACCGCCGGCTGCGCTGTAACCATAGGTAGCCTCGGGCGACATGAACGACACGAAGTTGCAGACACCGGTCGTTACGACACGGTTGTCGGCCGTCACGACGATACCCCACATCCACGAGGAGGTCGAGATATCGTTGAAGCCCGTGGTGGGATTCATCCACTGAGCCTCGGTCAGCGGCGTTGCACCGCTCAGCTCGATGGCCTTGGTGGCAGCTTCCTCGGCGTCCTTCCACTGCTCAAGCTGCAGATAAACACGCGCCAGCATACCGTAGGCAACTGCCTGGTTTACCTTGTTCTTGGCCGGACGGGTGTAACCTTCCAGATACTTGACGGCGTTCTGCAGGTCGGGAAGAATCAACTCATCATAGAGCTTGCTGGTCTCGACGCGGGGATTGCGGCGACCCATCAGCTCGGTGGTGTTCTCGTCGACGATAGGCACCGAAAGGCCGTCCCATACGCCATGTTCCGTACCCTTGTACTCGAAGATACGTGCCAGGTGGAAGTAGGCCATGGCGCGATAAACCAGTGCCTGACCGAGGTACTCCTGCTGGGTCGTGGACATGCTGTTGGGGTCAATCTGACCGATAAGCGTATTGGCCATGTTGATGAGCGAATAGCAGAAGTTCCAGACAAATCGGGGAGCGGCACCCTCCTGACTTAAGCTGTTAGTCACACCTCGCCAATAGAGGAATCCATTGTCGTAACCATAATCCGTTACGGCAACGTCGGGCGTCAGAGCATCGGTACCCATGCAGATACCGGGCCAGCCGAAATCGTAATGCTCACCGGCTCCCATCGTATCGAACGTTGTGAGCCAGGCATTCATACCGTTTACCAGTGCGGCAGGAGACTCGGCCATCTGCTCGTTGGAAACGTAGTTGGTCGGAAACTCCTCCTTGATACATCCCGTAGTGAGGGATGCTACGGCACCGAATGCAACAAGATATTTCAATATTTTCATATTCGTCCTTCAGTTTTATGGTTTAGAATTTCAGCGTAATACCGCCCGAAATCACACGGATGGGAGAGTAACGCGTGTTGCTTACGTCGTCACCCGAGAAGGATTGACGCGGGTCAAAACCTTCACGCTTGGACCAGTAGAAGACATTCTCGCACGAGAGGTAGAGACGCAGCGACTCGATGGAGAGCTTCTTCAGCCAACGCTTCGGGAACGTATAACCGAAGTTGATGTTCTGCAGGTTCAGATAGCTTGCATCCTCCAGGAAGCGGTCGCAGTAGGCGGTCGTGTAGAGGTCCTGATAACGGTAACGCGGGATGTTCGTATTCTTGTTCTCAGGCGTCCACGACTTGAGCACATCTCGGTGGATGTTGGAGCCACCCGACGTACCGGGCGAGCCCATCGTGCTGTAGTAACCGTAATCGAAAGCATAGCCGCCAATCGAGTAGGTGAAGTTGACGGAAAGGTCGAAACCGTAGAACGAAACCGTCGTGCCGAAACCACCATAGAGGTCAGGCAGCGAAGTCTTGCCGATTTCCATGTAGTCGGCCTCGCTGGTATTGTTCACCTTCTTCATGCCCTTCGAGTGGTCGTTTCTGTCCTCCCATGCCCAATACATGGCCTCACCGGTATCGGGGTTGACACCTGCATAACGCTTCATGTACCAGCTGTAGAGCGGTTTGCCCTCGGCCATCCAGAAGTTGCCGCTCTGGTAGCCCGCATCGTGCTCGATGAGGTCGGCCGGCAGACGGTCGATAACGTTCTTGTAGTGAGTCATGTTGAGATTCAAATCCCACTGCACGTTCTTCGTGCGGAGCAGCGTACCGTTCAGGGTCAGTTCGACACCGGCATTGTGCATGTCACCGATGTTGTCGTAGTAGTACGAGTAACCCATCGACAGCGGCACGGGCAGACGGAAGAGCATGTCCGAAGTCTTGCGGTAGAAGTACTCGGCCGTACCGCTCAGGCGACCCTGCCAGAGGCTGAAGTCAACACCGGCGTTGATGTTGGTGTTGGTCTCCCAGGTGATGTTGGGGTTACCCTTCGTGTAGAGCGTACCGGCAACCTCGCCACCGCCCGACTGAATCTGCCACAGGTCGGTATAACGGAACTCACCGATGCCGTCGTTACCCTGCTGACCAATCGAAGCCTTGATTTTCAGCATGTCAACCCAGGGAGCGTTGAACCAGCTCTCCTTGTTGATAAGCCATGCGGCGCTCAACGAGTAGAAGTTACCCCAACGGTGGTCGGGATGGAAGCGCGACGATGCGTCGCGACGATACGAACCGCTGATGAAGTACTTGTTGTCGTAATTGTACTCGGCACGACCGAAATAACCCTCGGTATTGTAACCGTTTTCATAGGAAGTATTCGTACCTTTGACAATTGCACCGGCCAACTCGAGCAGCTTGTCCGAGAACATGTTCGACGACGATGCGTAGAGTACCGAAGCCTTGCGTTTGTAGTTCTCATGACCAATCATGACGTCGATGTTGTGCTTGTCATTGATGGTCTTGTTGTAGCTCAGAATCTGCTGCATGTTGAACGAGAAGAAGCGGTCGTGCTCCTTGTTGATGATACCGTTCATGTCCTTGTAACCGCCGTAATAGGGGTTCGTGAAGGAGGTGTAGCGGGTCTCGTCGAGGTTGACACCGACGTTGAACTGGAACTTGAAGTCCTTGAGGAAGGTAGCCTCGGCAAATGCGGTACCGGTGAAGGCATTGCCGATGGCCTGGCTTTCAACGTCGAGCTGCTGGGTTGCGATGGCGTTCGAACCCGTCATCACGGGGCGCTGCAGACCGGCGATACCGTCGGAAGCCTCGCCCGAACCGTAGTCGTAGCGCAGGTGGCCGTACTGGTCGCGCAGAATGTTGCCGTTCTCGTCACGAACATAAAGCGGGTAGATGGGACCCATCTGAGCAACAACACCGAAAAGGTTTGATACAGAGTTCGAGCCATAGGAGGCCTCCTCATACACACTTTGTGAATCGTAGTTCGCATAGCTGGCGTTGGCGCCAATCTTGAGCCACTTCTTCACCTGATAGTCGGCCTTCAGACGGGCGGTGTAACGTTTCATGTAGGAGTTGGTTACGATACCCTTGTCGTTCATGTAGCCGAACGAACCGTAGAAGCTGCCTCGGTCGTTCGAGGCCGATATGTTGACATTGTAGTCCTGCCGCACGGAGGTGTGGAATGCGGCATCCTCCCAATCGTCGGGCGTCAGCAGGTAGCGGTTGCCGTCCGATGCGGTATAGATGTTACCCAGCGTTGCGTTGGGGTTGATTTTGCCGTTGGTGCCGATGAAGTACTGGCCCTTGGGCACGTTGTAGACCTGATAACGGAGGCTGCGAATCAGCTCGTCGTTGGCGTAACGCTGAGCGGCCGAAGCACCGTAACCGAGTTCATTGACACCATAGTCATAGATGGCACCGTAGATGGTCTCGTAGTAGAGCGCCGGGCTGTCGACATACTCGTAGTCGCGAACCGCACGCGAGTTGACACCAATCTTGGCATCAACCGTCACGACAGCATCGCCGCCCTTACCGCGCTTGGTGGTTACCATGATGACACCGTTGGCACCGCGCGAACCGTAGAGGGCCGTCGAGGCGGCATCCTTCAGGACGGTCATGTTCTCGATGTCGTTGGGGTTGATGAGCGACAGGTCACCGTCGTAGGGGATACCGTCGACAACCCACAGAGGGTCGGTGCTCGACGAGATGGAGCCCACACCGCGAATCATCACCTTGGGAGCCGAACCCGGCTGACCCGAAGTGGTCTGCAGCTGCACACCGGGCGAAGTACCCGACAGCAGCTGGGCGATGTTCGAAGTCTGCATCTTGGCGATATCCTCGGACTTAACCACCGAAGCCGAACCGGAGAACGCTTCCTTGCGGGCAGTACCGAACGCAACGACAATCACGTCGTCGATATCCGTCGCATCCTCATGCAGCGTGACTTCGAGTCTGGTCTTTCCCGCAACGGGAACCTTCACGGACTGGTAGCCGATGAAAGAGATGGCCAGCGTGGCGTCAGCCGGAGCCGTGATTGCGAACGAACCGTCGGCGCCGGTCGTTGTACCAACCGCAGTGCCGTCGACAAGGACTGTCGCACCCGCGATGGGACTCCCATCGTGCCCGGTCACTGTACCGGAAACTTGCCGTTGCTGAGCGTTCGCCAAGGCGAAGATGCCCATCGCAGCAATGAACGATAGTACAATTTTTCTAACCATAAGCGTTGTTTTTAATTGGTTTTTTAGAATAAAAAACCAACCGACAGACTCCGGCGACTTATGGTTTTGATTGCCAGCGAGTTGTGTGTATTTTACACCCCTTAGGGGTATCGATACTGCAATTCGTTGTTTATGAATGATTTAAGGCGTGTGGCGCGTGCCCGCATCGGATGTGCGGGTACCAGAAAGTGACCGGAACAATTGCGCTATATGACTGTGTGACGGATTGTTGCGCCATAGGCGGTGGCTGGATTGAGTTACCTATCCGATACCGTCCGGCACACCTCCCGACACGGAACCCATGAAACGAACTTGCAACTATGAGAGACACGTTCAGGATTCTGTTCTACATCAAGCGAAATTCGCCGCTGCGCGATGGAAGCGTCCCGGTCATGGGGCGCATTACCATCAACGGAACTCGGTCGCAGTTCTCGACCCATCTCTCCGTACCTCCCGAATCGTGGGACGTACGACAGGGCCGCATGTCCGGACGCAGCCGCACGGCGGCACACGTCAATGCCCGCCTGGAATCCATTCGTTTTACGGTCGAACGCTGTTATTACGATGCCCGGTGCTATGAACGGGGCGAGGTGACGCCCGAGATGGTCAAGGAGCGCTTCATGGGCAACATCTCCTCGCGTGAGACGCTGCTCGGCTTTTTCCGGCGTCACAACGAAGAGTTCGAGCGCATGGTCGGCGTCAGCCGGAGCCGGGCGACCTATAATAAATATAGGTGTGTCTATCTGCACCTCGAGCGTTACCTGCACGAAAGGCTCCAATGGACCGATTTGGAGTTCTCCGAACTGACGCACGAGTTCCTGGTCGGATTCCATGCCTACATAGCCTGCGAGTGCGGCCACCGCAAGAATACCGTATGGGTCTACCTGACCGCACTGAAGCACATCGTGGGGCTTGCCCGCTCGCGCGGATACCTCGACCGCGACCCGTTTGCCGATTACCGCTTCAAGGGCGAATCCGTTCCGCGCAGCATCCTGTCGATGGAGGAAATCCGGCGTGTGGCGGTCCTCGACCCCGGCAGCGCCATGCTGCGGTTCATTCGGGACGTCTTTCTTTTCAGTTGCTTCACGGGGCTCTCCTATGCCGACATCGGGCGGCTCACGATGCGCAACTTCGAGTCTTCCGACGGCCAGCTGTGGCTCAATACGTCGCGCTGCAAAACGGGAACGTCGGTAAGCGTCCGGCTCTTTGCCGTTCCGCGCACCATCCTGCACAACTACGCCCCCGAATCGAACGATGTCCCGATTTTCCGCCTGCCGAGCAACGGCTGGTGCAACCATTGTCTGGAGCGCATCATGACTCTGGCCGGAATCCACAAGCGGGTCACCTTCCACTCCGCCCGGCATACTTTCGCGACGACGGTTACCCTGGCGCAGGGGGTGGCCATCGAAACCATCGGCAAATTGCTCGGTCATAAAAACATTCGGACGACCCAAATTTACGCCTCGGTTACACATTCGCACCTTCGTTGCGAGCTCGACAGGCTCGAAGAACGGCTCGAATCGGTTTCCGAACTCGATTTTATCCCGAAAGTCCTATTTTGAGGTCTGTTTGTCGTCTTTCGCGCGTTGTCCGTATGCCCGGAGATGTTGAAAACGGGTCAAAATTGCCAAAAATGGCGGTTACAATTTGTAACCGCCATTTTATGTTCAAGAAAAAATTGTAATTCCAACGCCCGGAAAACGCAAATTATTGTTAATTCCTTAAATTATTTAATAAAAATCACTTGCAAATTATATATTAGTTTCATATCTTTGACATTGAACTTTTATTCTAAAAAACCAATTAAAAACAACGCTTATGGTTAGAAAAATTGTACTATCGTTCATTGCTGCGATGGGCATCTTCGCCTTGGCGAACGCTCAGCAACGGCAAGTTTCCGGTACAGTGACCGGGCACGATGGGAGTCCCGTTGCGGGTGCGACAATCCTCGTCGACGGCACCACGGTTGGTACAACGACCGGCGCCGACGGTTCGTTCGCTATCACGGCTCCGGTTAACGGCACGCTCACCGTCTCGTTCGTCGGATACCAGACGGTCAAGGTTCCCATTGCCGGAAAAACGAGACTTGACGTCACCCTGCAGGAGGATACGCAGGTCATCGACGACGTGACGATTGTAGCCTACGGTGCCAAGCGCAAGCAGGACCTCGTAGGTTCGGTCAGCAAGGTTTCGTCGACCATCCTCGAGAACTCGCAGGCTTCGTCCGTAACCAAGGCGCTCGAAGGTGCCGTTGCCGGTCTGCAGGTCATCAGCTCGTCGGGCCAGCCTGGTCAGGACTCCGAGATTTATGTCCGCGGTATCGGTTCGCTTTCGGCCAGCAACGCTGCGCTGATTGTGGTGGACGGTGTACCCTTCAACGGAAGCCTCTCGGACATCAACCCCGCGGATATCGAGACCATGTCGGTGTCGAAGGACGCCGTATCGAACTCGCTCTACGGTTCGCGTGCTGCCAACGGTGTGATTCTCGTTCAGACCAAGAAGGGCCGTCAGGACCGCACGAACGTTTCGTTCCGCGGCATGTGGGGTGTCAATACCCGCGCATACAAGGACTATGACATGGCCGATACCTCGAAGGAGTTCTACGAACTGACCTGGTACGGTATCCGCAACACGCAGTATGCTGCCGGCATGTCGCTTGCCGATGCAAGCCTCTACGCCTCGCAGAACCTGCTCAAGGAGCTGGCATACAACGCCTACAAGCTCCCCGCAGGCCAGTTCCTCGTCGGCACCGACGGCAAGCTCAACCCCAATGCGAAGCTGCGCTACGACGACTCGTTCTACGATGCACTCTTCAACACCTCGTTCCGTCAGGAGTATCAGGCTTCGGCCTCGGGCGGTACGCAGAAGACCGACTACTACATCTCGATGGGTTACCTCGACGAGGATTCGTATGTCATCGGTTCGGACTACGAGCGTATCACGGCCCGCGTGAACGTCAACTCGCAGCTCTACAAGTGGCTCAAGGTCGGTACCAACATCGGTTACACGAAGAGCACGTCGAACGGTCTGAACGAATCGTCGGGTACGGCGTCCAACGCCTTCGAAGTAGCCCGCGGCTGGGCCCCGATTTACCCCGTGCACGCCTATGACGCCGACGGCAACGTGAAGCGCGACGAGAACGGCAACCCGATTTACGATGACGGTATCGCCGGCACGACCGACGGTGCGGGCACGCGCCCCACGGCAACGAACCAGAACGTTGTCTGCAACCTCTACGAGGATATCCGCCGCACGGTATCGCACAACATCTCCACCCGTTCGTATGTCGAGGTGAAATTCCTCAAGGACTTCACCTTCACGGCCAACTACGCCTTCGACTACCGCGGCTGGAACGGTACGACCTACTATACGCCGACCATCGGTGACGGCCAGTCGTTCGGCGGCCGAAGCACCAAGTCGTCGCAGCTCGAGACGACCTCGACCTTCAACCAGATTCTGGCTTACCACAAGACGATTGGCAAGCACGACATCAGCGCCAAGGCCGGTCACGAGTACTACAACTACAACTACGAGTATCTCTCGGGACAGAAGACCAACTTCTTTGACCCGTCGAACCCCGAACTCGACAACGGTGGCGCCATCCAGTCGCTGGGCAGCAACACGCAGAACCACAACATCGAGGGTTACTTCGTGATGGCCGACTACGACTACGACCACAAGTACTACGTGTCGGCAGCGTTCCGCCGTGACGGTACGTCGCGCTTCAAGAACCGCTGGGGTAACTTCTGGTCGGTAGGTGCCGCATGGCGTATCTCCGCCGAGGAGTTCATGTCGGGCACGAACTCGTGGCTCAACGACCTGAAAATCCGTGCATCGTACGGTACGCAGGGTAACGAGAACATTCCTCTGAGCCTCAACGACGCCTACTCGGGCCGCATCTGGACGCTTTATCAGGACCTCTATTCCGTTACCTGGGACGGTTCGCAGCTCGGTACGACCCGCGCCTTCTACGGCAACCCCGACCTGACGTGGGAGAAGCAGAAGACCTTCGACGTCGGTCTGGACTTCCGTCTCTGGGACCGTGTTACCGGTACGGTTGACTACTTCATCCGCCGTACGGACGACATGCTCTTCAAGCGTACGCTCGCCATCTCGACCGGCCGCCCCTACAACTGGGAGAACCTCGGTGCGATGCGCAACTCGGGTATCGAGTTCGAAATCGGCGTTGACATCATCCGCAAGCGTGACTTCAACTGGAAAGTCTCCATCACGGGTGCACACTATGCCAACGAAATCCTCACGCTTCCCGAAGAGAACCGCGCCGACGGTATCACCAGCGGATACTTCAAGCTCTATGAGGGCAAGAGCCGCTACGAGTACTACATGTATCGCTATGCAGGCATTACCGCCGACGGACGTCCTTCGTGGTATAAGAACGAAAAAGATGAGAACGGTAAGTATATCGTGACGACGGATTATACCGAATTGAACACAAATGACAAATTCTGGCTCGGAAAGTCGTCACTTCCCGACTTCACCGGCGGTCTGAACACGCAGTTCTACTACAAGGGCTTCGACCTGTCGATTGCCACGGCATTCCAGATTGGAGGCTACGCCTATGACTCGCAGTACACCAGCACCCTCTCGTCGTCCTACTACGTTGGCCACCACCGCGACATGTGGAAGACGTGGAACCCCGAGACCGGCAAGGGCGAACTACCTATCTGGGACGCCAACACCACGTCGTCCTACACCCAGTCGTCGGACGCGCACCTGATTTCGGCTTCGTACTTCAGCCTGCGCAACGTGACCATCGGTTACACCTTCCCGGCCAAGTGGATGTCGAAGTTGGGTATTCAGAGCATCCGTGTCTTCGTATCGGGTGACAACGTAGCGCTCGTTTCGGCTCGTCAGGGCTTCGACCCGCGTGTCGCCATGAGCGGTCAGAACGACGACTACGGTGGCTACTCGCCGATTCGCACGATTTCGGGCGGTATCAATATTAACTTCTAAACGAAACGATATCCATGAAAAAAATAGCATTGTTACTCGCAACCGCCGGACTTGCCGTCACCTTCTTCTCCTCGTGTATCGAGGACTCCGAAGTGACCGGAGTACTGACCGACGACAAGAAGGACGAGATTGCATCGGATGACCCCGACAAGGTCTTCACGGCCGACCTGGCAGGTATGTATACCAACCTCCAGCAGTATGTCTACGAGGACATGAAACACAACTATTTCGGCCAGAAGAGTTTCGACTACCTCACCTCGCTCAAGGGCAACGACATGGTCATGACGGGTCAGTATGCGATGAGCCTTTTCCACTACATGCTGCAGTACCGTGGTGCCAGCTACGTGCCCACCTACAACCGCTGGTATGAGTACTACACCACCATCGCTGCGGCGAACGACATCATGAAGGCCATTGACCCCGAGGATACGCGTCCCGAGGTGCTGAAGTACAAGGCATCGGCCCTGACCTTCCGCGGCTATGCCTATCTGCAGCTCACAATGCTCTATTCCTACTCCTATTACGTCGGAGCCGACGATACGAAGTGGGGCAAGGGCACCAAGTACGACCACTCGCAGGACCTCTGCGTCCCCATCAACACCGAAACCATCACCGGCAACCAGCCCCGAAGCACCGTTGCCCAGGTTTACGAGCAGTTGATTGGCGACCTGGAGACCGCCTACAACCTCTTCGAGGAGTGCGGCATGGTGAAGACCGCATCGCCGACCGACATGGACGGCTGCGTGGCTGCAAACTACCTGATGCGCGCCTTCATGGTAAAGCATGACTGGAAGAATGCCGCCAAGTACGCCAAGGTCATCATGGACAACTTCGGCGTACTCGACACCGAGGCCGACATTACCCAGGGCTTCAGCGACATCAACCTCAAGGACGTTGTCTTCGGTTGTGACATCAACACCAACAACAGCACGGTTTACATGTCGTGGTTCTCGCAGATGGACGCCTATGGCGACGGTTATGCCGGTATCGGCGTGACGCGTGCCGGATTCGGTCCCTTCGTCGACAAGATTTCCGACACCGACATCCGTCTGCAGTGGTTCTGCTGCGACCGTTCGACGGGCGGCCTGCTCCGTGATACGGAGGACCCCGTTGCAGCCGACTACCAGTCCGTCAAGTTCATCGGCACGGGCCGTCCGAACATCCAGGCCGGCATCCGCGAAGGTTGGGAGCTGGGCGACTACATCTACCTGCGCTCCGAGGAGGCTTACCTGACCTATGCCGAGGCGCTTGCCCACCAGGGCGACCCCAGCGCCAAGACGGTTCTCGAGGAGTTCATGCGCACGCGTGACCCGCAGTACGTATGCCGCGTCAGCGAGAAGGCCGACCTTATCGAGGAAATCAACTTCCAGAAGCGCGTCGAGTTCTGGGGCGAGGGTATGGAGTACATCGACAACCGCCGTCTGAACATCCCGGTAGACCGCACCGATGCTACGTGGGGCTCAGCCAACAACCACTACACCGCGGCCAAGTTCTACAAGGACCAGGAAGATATCGCATTCCTCTATCAGCTGCCCAACTCCGAAATCGAGAACAACCCCGAAATCGGTCCGGGCAACCAGAATCCCTGATGCGGGTAATGACCGGATGCTCCGCTCACGGGCGTGAGATGCACGCCCGGGGCGGGTGCAACGGCCGACCCATTTGAAAAACAACAGGAAAAAATATCCACGTATATGAAGACATTGAAAAACATATTCTATTTTCTTGCTGCCGCATCGCTTGTGGGATTCACCTCCTGCAGCGACGACCCGGAAACGACCTCGTTGAAGGGAGACCAGGTCTTCTTCGGCACCGACCTCAGCAGCACGATTCAGCTTGAGGAGAACTCTTCGTCGATTACGATTCCCATTCTGCGCCTGAATGCCGACAATGCGGCATCGTATCCGATTTTCACCTCCGACGAAAGCGGACTCTTCACGCTCCCCACAAGCGCCGATTTTGCCGCAGGCGAAAACACCGCCAATCTGGTCATCACCTACAACTATGCGGAGTTGACGCAGGACAAGGAGTATCCCTGCACGCTCACCATCGGCGACTCGGAGAACACCTCGCCCTATGGCCTCTCCAAGTATGAATTCACTCTGGTTGCCCCCGCACCGTGGACCTCGCTGGGTAAAGGTACGCTTACCGACGACGTGATTACCGGCGCCTTCAACGTGGAGAATCAGGTCTTCGAGGTCGAAATCCAGCAGTCGGACAAAGAGCCGGGCATGTACCGCCTCGTTGACCCCTACATCAACAACAAGTACAGCCTGAGCGCCGGCGAAGGCGGCTCGAGCTCCAACTACTCGTGCTATCTGGTCATCGACGCCACCGACCCCGAGGCCGTGACCATTGCCAAGCAGAATATGGGTATCCTGGGTACAGACTTGGGTGACTTCC
>DGYMI06202__coassemble_977_pt1 | contig 48007 bp, 40 predicted proteins | sample DGYMI06202__metabat2_low_PE_006 | metagenome-assembled genome bin DGYMI06202 | reverse complement strand
AGCTGGCCGCCGGGCTCGATGCCCTCGTAGAGTACGGGCGCGAGGTTGGCGCGCGAGGTGTAGATGCCCGCGGTGTATCCCGCCGGGCCGCTGCCTATAATCAGGACTTTGACGTTTTCCATGGTTTTTATGTACGGTTTGAGTTATTGATTTGTCTCTTGTCTTGCGGGAATCGGTGCGGGCCGGCTATCCGGCGACCGGTTCCGGGACGTCGGCCGCAGCCGTCGCTTCGAGCTCCCCGAGCGGGACGAAACGGGTGAGCTGCCGCCCGAGGTAGTCGAAGCGGGCCCACAGCCCGTCGAGCCGTACGAGGCTGATGCTCGTCGCGGGGTCGTACTCCACGATTTCGTAGCGGGGTGCGATGACATAGCCGCCCTGCTTGTCGATGAGCCCCATTCCCTCGGCCGTCTGCACCTCGGCGCGCCCCTCATGGAAGTCGTTGGCCCAGAGGAAGTGCGAGGGGATGACCACCCGGTTCGACGGGTCGACGAAGCCGTAGCCCGTCTCGTCCTCGACGCAGACGAGCCCCTCGAAGAGGTTGCTGCACCAGCGGTGCCCCGCGAGGCGGCGCGACGCGGTGTAGGCGGCCGTCGTGTCGTGCAGCGTCTGCTCCGTTGCGGCGTCGGCCGGGTGCCGGGCCTGCTCCCCGACCCGATGCCGCAACGCTCCGAAGGCCTCGTCGTCGGCGCCCGTGGTGCCGAAGCAGGCGTCGTGGTAGCGCAGCGGGATGAAGTGCCCGGCGCACCAGCGCAGGTTCTCTGGCTTGAGGTTGCGGTGGTTGAAACCGAGGCTGCGGAGCCCCTCCTGCAGCGTGTCGAGCGCCGCGAGCAGCGTGGCCGGCTCCTCGGAGGCCAGGGCCTCCTCGAACCCGACGCCGGCGGGCAGCTCCTGCAGGATGAGTCCCGTACGGCGCACCGTGCCCGTCGCGTCGCTCCACTGCATCTCGTCGGGCAGTATCCGGTAGTCGGCCAGAAGGCCGGTTGTCAGGCGGCGCAGACGGGCTGCCGTGCGTTCGATGCGCAGCAGCGCCTGCGGAGCCAGCGGCAGGAAGAGCAGCCAGTTGTCGCCCCGCCATTCGATTTGCGCCTCGGCGAAGCGGGTTGTGCGGCGCAGCAGGGGAAGCCCCTGCCGGTCGGTCCGGACACGGGCCTCGGCCAGCGTCGCAAAGGCGAGGTCGGGTGCGAGCAGAGCCCGCGCGAAGTCGTTGAGGGTGGGAGTCATCGTCTATTCGGTTTTGACGCTGATGGAGCCGATGTTGAGTGCCGAGACCAGTTCGGCGGCCGAGGCGTTGAAGCAGAGTCCGCGGAAGGGCGGCAGCGCGCCGGGTCCCTTCAGCTCGCGGATGGCCGCATGGAAGGGCTCGGGCATTGTGCTCGAACAGTCGTAGAGCAGCGAGGCGTAGCGGTTGGCGTAGTGCTCCTCCGCCGGTTCGGGAAAGAGCAGCGGATGCCTTTCGGCGGCCGTTGCTATGTGGATGTTGACGAGCAGTACGTTGCCGTCGGATGTCGCCAGCGAGCGGATTTGCCCGGCCGCCGCGCGCAGCTCCTCCTCGTCGCAGTCGGTCGCCTCGCCGTCGGTGATGTTGAAGACCACGGGCGGGAAGCTCTCCGCATTCTCGGGCCGGAGCACCCACTCCGAGGCCAGGTCGCGGATGCGGCGCAGCGCCTCGCACATCGGCGTCTGCCCCTCGGCCCGGGGTTCGAGCCAGCGGGGCGTGGGTATTTCGCGCAGCGAGATGCTGCCGTCGGGCAGCCGGTATTCGAGCAGCTCGGTGCGGATGCGGGGCTCCATGGCCGCCAGTTCGCAGACGGTGTGCATCGCGGCCCCGTCGGGCAGCAGCGGCGTCACCTCGTCGTCACCGAGGTAGCCCAGCACGGCGATGTCGTAGTAGTCGCGTACGCCGTCGCTGCGGCGCGCCCGCTCGATGAGCTCGAAGAGCAGTTCGTTGGCGATGGTGGCCACCACCTCGCTCTTGGCCTTGCGGCCGCCGCGGAAGTGAATCGGCTCGGCCATCGAGCCGGAGCAGTCGATGGCCAGGAAGAAGGCCGTGCGGTGGCTGCGCGTGATGCTTTGCGTATACATGGGTCGTTGTCAGGTTTCTCGTTTTTCTGTTCGGGGAGGCGCCGTATCCGGCTCTCCCGGTAGCCGTGGGCCGCTCAGTCGAGTCCCCGCACGGCGCGGTAGTCGAGCAGACGCTCCTCCTCGCCGCCGTCGAGTCCGTAGCCGACGGCCTTGTCGGGCGAGCAGTCGCGGGCCCGGTCGGCGTCGGTCATCTCGCGCAGCGCCTCGCGCGCGTTGTGGCCGCCGCGGACAGCCTCGGCAATCTCCTCCTCCGAGGGGAGATGGCCCAGCAGCCGGGCATAAATGGAGAGGGCCCAGCGGTGGGCCTGGTCGTCGTAGCGGCGGGCGAAGTCGCGGAAGCGGTCGTCGATTTCTCGGGGGTCGGTCAGCTCGCCCCGTTCGACGGCGTCGCACAGCGCCTCGACCTCGCTGCGGGTGATGTAGGCACCCGCCACGTCGAGCCAGTGGCCGGGCTCCTCGAGGGCCGCCTCGAGCGGCGCCCCGCCCCGTTCGAGCATCGCCCCCAGCGCGGCGGCTATCGCCTTGTTGTAGAGCGTGATGCCGCGTCGCAGCGCCGTCTGGCGGATGACCGTCTTGCGGTAGTTGTAGAACGGTGCGTCGGGCTCCCCGTCCGCGAGCGTGTGGAGCGTGTCGACGGCGTGGAGCATCGCCTCGGTGAGGTAGGGGTTGAAGGGCTCGAAGTTGACCACGTCGCGCCGCCGCGTACGGTGGTCGCGTGTGGGCCACTTCTCGATGTCGCGCACCGTGCCGTAGCTGGCCAGATTGGCCCCGGGCATCAGCACCGAGCGCCCCTCCTTCTCGATGAGGTACGAGAAGGGGAAGTCCGACGTGTCGTGGTGGTGGGTGTGGTGGCCCATCACCATGGTGAAGGCCCCCTCGAGCGCCGGCGACATGACGTAGGCGTCGCTGGCGAACTTGCAGCCCCGCAGGTGGACGGCCTGGTGGACGGCGCCGCTCTTGAAGAGGTGGTTGCTCTGGTTGGTGCCGCTGCCGGCGTTGAAGAAGGAGAACATGCCGGCGATGAGCAGCGACGAGCGGTGGTGCGAGACGGTGAAGGGTCCGGCGAAGATGGCGGCCGCCTCGCCGTTCTCGCAGTGCGACGAGGCGAAGAAGAGGGCGTCGGTGGCCGAATAGGCCTTGTCCAGGCGGCAGCATTCGCCGACGAAGCAGCGCTCGACGATGGCGCCGTTGTCGAGCCGGGCCTCCTCGGCGGCGATGAAGTCGCGGGCCTTGACGTCGATGCCGGCGCGGGCACCGTCGCAGAGCGTGCCGTTCTCGAGCAGCGAGACGCCGTCGAGCTGCACCTCGTCGCCCACGTTCACCTCGCGCAGCAGGCGGCAGCCCGTGATGCGGCAGCGGCGTCCCACGCGTCCGACCTCGGAACGTGCGCGTTCGGCCTCACGTTCGGCCATGCGGTCGAGTGCGGCGACCAGCTGCGGACGGTGGCGGTAGAGGGCTGCCAGATAGGCCGTCTGGGCCGAGAGCGCCGTGAAGATTTTCACCGTGCGGCCGCCGCATTCGTTCATCGTCGCCACCGCGACCCCGTTGCCGAACGAGGATGCATGACGGCATTCGAGCGCCGAGACGTCGGCCACGAGCGACTCCTCGCCGATGTCGTAGTTGCAGACCCGCGAGCGGTAGATGCGGGCATCCCGGCCGATGCGGACCCTCCCTTCGAGGCGGCATGCGGCCAGCTGCTCCGTGCGGAACTCCTCCGCGACAGAGACGTCGCTCCACGACGAGGCACTGCAGCCGGAAGCCTCGAGGCGCCGGATTTCGTCGTCGGTCAGGTTGCGGTACTGGGACATAGGCTTCAGTCGTTTGATGCAAAGATACGAAAAGAGGGGTGTCGAGGCAACCCGAAAGCAAAGTTTTCAGCGTCGTCCTCCGCCTGCCGCCTTGCGGACGCGGGTGTCACGCTTCGCACTCGTGCCCCTCGCGGTCGATGACGTGCACTCCGTCGCGGCGGAAAATCCGTGCCCGCCCTCCGCGGAAAGGCTTCACCGCCTCGTACCCCGGAAGGCTCAGCCGGGTCACTCCTGCGGGGTCGATGTAGTGCCACGTGCGGCCCAGCCGCACGGCTGCCAGCCCCTCGCTGAAATCGAAGCCGCAGTCGTAGAGGGGCGCGACGACCACCCGCTCGCCGCAGCGGTAGCCCCACAGCCCGTTCTCGGCGAAGAGCTCGGGCGTTTGGCCGCCGTCGGGCGGGGTTTTCTCCCCGGCAGGCCCGTTTGCGGCATCGGCTGCCTCGACGGCGCGTGCGAGCAGTCCGGCCAGGCCGAAGAGCTTCAGGGTCGGTGAAAGCAACAATCGTGCTATGCGGTAGGCGATGGCCATTCCCCGCTCCTCGAAAAGGGTCAGAACCTCCTCCAGAACGCCGTCGTCGCGCATCCGCGACGGGGTGAAGAGCATGCCGTCCGACGCATGACGCCGGGCCAGCGAGGGGTCGAGTGCCAGGGCGTGGAGCGCCGTCGAAATCAGCGCCGCGGGGTAGTCGTCGAGCGAGGCGTCGAAATCCGCCGCCTCCCGTGCGGGGTGCTGGTAGGCCCTTGTCCCCAGTTCGGGACTCCGCCGCCCGGCGAAGGCGGGGAGGAACATCGCATCGAAGTCGATGAGCTGCAGCTCGCCCGTGGGTCGTACGACGATGTTCTCGGGTTTCAGGTCGCCGTGGGCCCAGTCGTCGGCCACAAGGCGGGCCGCCAGACGGTCGAAACGGTCGGCCAGCGACCGCAGCCCCGCGCTCTCCTCCGCGCGCAGCGCCGCGTCAATCTCTTCGCGGAGCGTGCGCCCCTCGACCCAGTCGTCGAGTACTACGTCGCACCAGACGCCCTCGTCGGGCGAGGTGAAGAGGAAAAGCTCGCGACGGCGGAGCCGCTCGCCGTAGATTTCCTCCAGATGGGGCATCGTGCGCATGTAGCAGCGCAGCGCCTGCAGTCTTCCTCCGCGGCGGATGCGGAAGACCGCCGCGCTGTTGCCTGCGGCGTAGAGCAGCCGTCCCTGCGGGTCGCGGCACACCTCGAAAGGTTCGAGCGTGCGGCTCAGCCCTGCGGGCTCCTCGAGTGTCGAAAGGTATTGGCGGAGGGTGAACAAGAGGTCGTTATGCGTAGTATAAAAAAGAGGGCCGGATGTTCCGGCCCTGCTCGTTCGTTTGTCCGATTAGTGGCAGTGGCCGCAGCCGTCGCCGCAACCGTGGTCGTCGCAGTCGCAGTCGTGGTCGCCGCAGCCGCACGAGCAGCCGCCCTTCAAATCCTCGGGCGTCACGTCGCGCACCGACACCACCTCAACCTCGAAGTTGAGCGTCTTGCCGGCCATCGGGTGGTTGAAGTCCATCTTGACGGTCTCCTCGCCCACCTCCTTGACGATGCCCATCATGCGGTTGCCCTGGGCGTCGCTCATCGGCACCTGCGAGCCGACGAAGAGGATATCCTCGGCTAGCTTGCCGTCGACCATGAAGATGCTCTTCGGCAGGTCGACGATGGCCTCGGCAATCAGTTCGCCGTAGCCGTCCTTGGGCTCGAGCGTGAAGGCTACCTTGTCGCCCACCTCCTTGTCGAGAATCGCCTCCTCGAACTTGGGGAGCAGCATGCCCGTACCGAAGATGAACTCGAGCGGCTGGCCCGGACGCGACTGGTCCGCAATCTGTCCGTCGACGGTGAGCTTGTAGTCCACGCCGACCATTTTGTTCTGTGCTACTTTCATTTTGCGAATATGTTCTTTGTTTTTGAATAATTGTCGTTTGCCGTCTGTCTGCCGCCGCGCCGCGCCGTTGGGGCGGAGCGCCTCCGCCGTGCGCTGCGGTCGGGAGCAGCAAGTCGTCAAAGGTACGCACTTCGGAGCGAGTTGCCAAATTCTGGCGCGAAATAATGCACTCCGCCCCCGAAAAAGCCGCTCCGCAGCCCGCCGGCGTCTCTTCGCCGGCGAAAAACGCGCCGCATCGGCGGGCCCTCTGCCGCACAGGGCCCCGGCTCCCGGCGGTTGTTGCCTCCCGCTCGGGCGGCGGTCCGGCGCCGTTCCGCCGCGTGCGGAGAACAAGGGGGCGGCAGCCTCCGGCCGCCGCCCCCTGGAGCGTCGATGAGTCCCGTTGCCGGTTAATCGAGGTTGCGGCAGCAGAGGTTGCGGTCGCCGTAACCGTTGTCGATTTTCGAGACGTAGGGGAAGAACTTCGCCGTGCGGACCCACTCCAGCGGGAAGGCGGCCTCCATGCGCGTGTAGGGATGCGTCCACTCGCCGGCCAGTTCGACGGCCGTATGGGGGGCGTTCACCACCACGTTGTCCGCCGTGCCGACAGCCGCCTCGCACTCGTGCTTGATTTGTATGAGCGCCGCGATGAAGCGGTCCATCTCGGCCTTGGGCTCCGACTCGGTGGGCTCGACCATGAGCGTCTCATGGACGGGGAACGAGAGCGTCGGGGCGTGGAAGCCGTAGTCCATCAGCCGGTGGGCGATGTCGCCGCAGTCGATGTTGTAGTCCCGCTTGAAGTGCGTCAGGTCGAGAATCATCTCGTGGCCCACGCGTCCCGTCTCACCCGAGTAGTAGGTGCGGTACTCCGAAGCGAGGGCCGCCGACATGTAGTTGGCATTGACGATGGCCATCTCGGTGGCACGTCGCAGGCCGTCGCCGCCCAGCATCTTGATGTAGCCGTAGGTGATGGGGAGCAGCAGGGCCGAACCCCACGGAGCCGACGATACGGCGGTGATGCCCTCGTCGCCGCCCGTGCCGACAATCGGATGCGAAGGCAGGAAGGGGCGCAGGTGCTCGGCCACGCAGATGGGGCCGACGCCCGGACCGCCGCCGCCGTGAGGCATGGCGAAGGTCTTGTGGAGGTTCAGGTGGCAGACGTCCGCTCCGATGTATCCCGGGTTGGTCAGACCCACCTGGGCGTTCATGTTGGCGCCATCCATGTAGACCTGGCCGCCGGCGTCGTGCACCGCGTCGACAATCTCGCGGATGCGGCTCTCGAAGACGCCGTGCGTCGAGGGATAGGTCACCATCAGGCCGCACAGCTCCGAGCTGTGCTCGCGGGCCTTGGCCTCGAGGTCGGCGACGTCGATGTTGCCCTTCTCGTCGCAGGCGACCGTCACGATTTTCATGCCGGCCATCGCTGCCGAGGCGGGGTTGGTGCCGTGGGCCGAGGCGGGAATGAGCACCACGTTGCGGTAGCCCTGGCCGCGGCTCTGGTGGTAGGCGCGGATGACCATCAGTCCGGTGTATTCGCCTGCGGCGCCCGAGTTGGGCTGCAGCGAGCAGGCGGCAAAGCCGGTGATGGTGGCCAGGTCGCGTTCGAGTTCGGCGATGAGCTCCATGTAGCCCTCGGCCTGGTCGGCCGGAGCGAAGGGGTGCATGTTCTGGAAGCCGGCCAGCGAGAGCGGCTGCATGAGCGCCGCCGCGTTGAGTTTCATGGTGCACGAACCGAGCGAAATCATCGAGTTGGCCAGCGAGATGTCGCGCAGCTCGAGGCGCTTGATGTAGCGCATCAGCTCGCTCTCCGAACGGCACGAGTTGAAGACCTGCTCGGTCAGGTAGGCCGACTGGCGGCGCAGCGCGGCGGGGATGCTCTGCTCGGTCGCATGCTTCGCGGCCTTGGCCTTGCGGCCCTTGGCCTCGGCGAAGATGCGCAGCACGAGGTCGACCTCTTCGGGGGTGGTCACCTCGTCGAACGACATGCGCACGCGCTCCTCCGAGGGGTAGTAGAAGTTGATGCCCTGCTCGAGTGCCAGCGACTGGACGACGGCCGCTTCGGCCTCGACCTCCAGCGTGTCGAAGAAGTCGTGTGCGGCGAGCGTGTAGCCCAGCGCCTCGAGTCCGCGGGCGACGGTCACGGCCGCGAGGTGGGCCGTCAGGGCGGCGCGGCGCAGCCCCTCGGGACCGTTGTAGACGCAGTAGAAGCCCGTCATCGAGGCCATGAGCGCCGAGGCGGTGCAGATGTTCGAGGTGGCCTTCTCGCGCTTGATGTGCTGCTCGCGCATCTGGAGCGCCATGCGCAGCGCGCGGTTGCCCAGACGGTCGACCGAGACGCCGATGATACGGCCCGGCATGTTGCGCTTGAAGGCTTCGCGGGTGGCCATGTATCCGGCGGCCGGTCCGCCGAAGCCCATCGGCGTGCCGAGGCGCTGTGCCGAACCTACGGCGATGTCGGCGCCCCACTCGCCCGGAGCCTTCACCAGCGCCAGCGCCAGCAGGTCGGCCACGGCCGTCACGAGCGCCCCCTTGGCATGGGCCGCGGCGGTGAAGTCCGAGTAGTCGCGCAGGTGGCCGTTGGCGGCCGGGTACTGCACGATGGCGCCGAACTCCTTGCCCGTGAACTCGTATCCGTCGTATTCGTCGATGATGAGCTCGATGCCGAAGGGCTCGCTGCGCGTGAGCAGCACGTCGAGCGTCTGGGGGAAGATGTTGCGGTCGACGAAGAGCTGGTTGCGCCCCTCGCGGATGGCTTCACGCGAGCGCAGCGCAAACATCATCAGCATCGCCTCGGCTGCGGCCGTGCCCTCGTCGAGCAGCGAGCAGTTGCCGATTTCCATTCCCGTGAGCGAGATGACGGCGGTCTGGAAGTTGAGCAGCGCCTCGAGGCGGCCCTGCGAAATCTCGGCCTGGTAGGGGGTGTAGGAGGTGTACCAGGCGGGATTCTCGAAGACGTTGCGTGCCACGGCGGCCGGAACGGCGCAGGGGTAGTAGCCCATGCCGATGAACGAACGCAGCGTGCGGTTGCGGTCGGCCAGTGCGCGGATGTGGGCCGCGAACTCATACTCGCTCATCCCCTCGGCGGGCAGGGCGAGCGGCTTCTTGAGCCGGATGGATTGGGGAATGACCTGCGCGATGAGCTCCTCGACGGAGCCGACGCCGATGGTGTCGAGCATCGCCTTCAGTTCGTTTTCACGGGTGACGCCGATGTGGCGGTCGGAGAATTTGTCGAACATAGGATTCGTTGGTTATTTGAGTTTTTCGGGTTATGCGGTAGTGTTGCTGCGGGTGCGCCGGACGCATGGTCACTTCCGGCCGCGGGGCGTTTCGCCCACCTCGTCGGGCCAGGGACAGGGTTCGCCCGTCGCCTTGAACGAGGGGCGCTGTGCGCCGACCTTGCGCAGGAAGCGGCCCAGACGGCGCGACAGCTCGCGCACCCGGCGCGGCTCGGAGGCCGAGAGCTCCTCCCGCTCGCCGATGTCGCGGCGGATGTTGAAGAGTTCGCGGCGGCCGTCCTCATAATAGTAGACCAGCTTCCAGTCGCCGCGGCGGATGGTGCAGGTGGGGCCGATGCCCGGGCCCGTGGGGCCCCAGACGTTGGGACAGTTCCAGTAGAGCGAACGTCCGTGTGCGGGATTGGCGCCGCGGCCCGTCAGCAGGGGTACGAACGAGCGTCCGTCGATGGGCTGTACGGTCCGGTAGCGGCGGATGCCCGCCATCTCGAGAATGGTGGGGTAGAAGTCCTCGATGAGCAGGTAGTCGTCGCACCGCTCGCCGCCGCGCGTCACGCCCGGCCAGTAGACAATCATCGGCTCGCGGATGCCGCCCTCGTAGGCCGACCCCTTGCCGCTGTTGAGCGGCGCGTTCTGAGTGTGGAGGGCGCCGTCGCGCGTCCCCTCGGCGGCCAGACCGCCGTTGTCGCTCATGAAGAGGATGATGGTGCGCTGCAGCTCGTCGTTGCGTTCGAGCCAGTCGAGCAGGTCGCCCAGACTCTTGTCCATTCCCTCGACCAGTGCCGCATAGGCCGCCTCCTTGTCGCTCAGCCCCCGCTCCTTGTACTTCGCGAAGAAGCGTGCGTCGCGGTCCACCGGGACATGGATGGCGTAGTGTGCCATGTAGAGGAAGAAGGGCTGTCCGTAGCAGCGGGCCTTGTCGAGCGCATGGATTGCTTCGCGCGTGAGCGCCTCCGAGAGGAAGGTGTCGGTGCCCCAGTACTTCTCGAGCCCCGGGATGGCGAAGAGCGACTGCGGCGCACCGTCGGTGCGGTTGCCGTAGTTCTGCTCGCCCAGGTAGCTGGCCGGTCCTCCGGCGGCGTGGCCGGCGATGTTGACCTCGAACCCGAAGTGGTGCGGGTCCTCGCCCGGGGTGTCGATGGCGCCGAAGTGGGCCTTGCCGCAGTGGATGGTGTGGTAGCCGTTGCGGCGCAGCAGCTCGACGAACGAGGTGGCGCGGAAGGTGCGGTCGACCTCGCCCGACTGGAGGATGCCGTTGACGTTCCACTCGGGCAGCTGCAGCGTCGGGCTTTCGTGGTCGGTCGTCTTGTCGCGCTCGAGCGTCCAGTTGGTGACGCAGTGCCGTGCGGCGTTGCACCCCGTGAGCAGGCTGCAGCGCGAAGGCGAGCTGATGCTCGAGGCGTAGGCCTGGGTGAAGAGGGTGCCCATCGAGGCCAGACGCTCCATCGAGGGGGTCTCGAAGAGGCGGTTGTAGGGGGTCTCTTCGCTCCAGAAGGGGACCGAGGTGTCCTGCCACCCCATGTCGTCGACCATGAAGAGGATGATGTTGGGGCGTTGCGGTCGGGTGTTGTCGGTGCGGTCCACGTTGCGGTCCGCAGCCTGGGCCGCAAGCGGAAGTGCGGCGGCCGCCAGAAGAAGGCTCTTTTCCATGTGGTGAGGGTCGGGTTCTGATTCCGTGATGTCAGTACTTGAAGCTGCTGCCGCCGATGAATTCGCGCAGGATGGAGGTGGGCGGAATCTCGTCGGGCGGGATGGGAATGAAGTTGTCGAGGAACTTGAGCATGCGGCGCGCCTCGTCGAACTCGGGCACCGTATCGGGCACCTCGCGCAGAATCTTCTCGGCGTAGGGGCGCAGCACCGAAATCTCGTAGAAGAGCGACGAGTTGAACATCACGTCGGCATTCTCCTGATAGGGGAAGATGTGGCGCTCCTCGCCGCGGCGGACCGAAGCCCAGCGCGACAGGGTGGCCAGTGCGTCGGAGCCCCGCTGGCGGTAGTCGCGCGTGAGGCGGCGCAGCAGCCGGTTGTCGGTGGTGGCGATGCGCGAGAGGTTGTCCATCGCCACCGAGGTGAAGCACGAGATGTAGATGCGGAACTTCTGCGTGTCGGGAATCGAGGGGGTGAGCCGCGGGTTGAGTCCGTGGATGCCCTCGATGATGAGGATGGAGCGCTCGTCGAGCGTCAGCGGCGCGTTGTGCCACGTGCGGCGCCCGGTGATGAAGTCGTAGCGCGGGATGTCGACGCTCTCGCCCCGCATCAGGCGGCGCAGATGGTCGTTGAAGAGCTCCAGGTCGATGGCCTCGAGCGCCTCGTAGTCGTACTCTCCGTTCTCGTCGCGCGGCGTGCGCTCGCGGTCGACGAAATAGTCGTCGAGCGAGATGAGCACCGGCTTGAGCCCCAGCACGCCCAGCTGGAGGCCGAGCCGTTTGGCCGAGGTGGTCTTGCCGCTGCTCGAGGGTCCCGAGATGAGCACCATGCGGGTGCCGTGCGTGCGGTTGGCCTTGAAGATGGCGTCGGCCGTCTGGGCGAACTTGCGCTCGTGGAAGGCCTCGGCCAGCTTAATCATGCCTCCGGCGTCGCCGGCGAGCACCTTCGAGTTGACGTCGCCCACCGTCGGGACGCCCATGATGCGGACCCACGACTGGTATTCGCGGAAGATGTCGAACATCTTCTCCTGGTGGACCTCCTGCTGGAGCCGGTCGGGCGCGGTGCGCAGCGGCAGCGAGAGGTAGAAGCCGTTGTAGTAGGGTATGATGTCGAAGAGCGTGACATAGCCCGTCGAAGGGGCCAGCGAACCGTAGAAGTAGCCGGCCGTGTCGCCCAGCGTGTAGAGGTCGCTGTAGAGGCGCGGACGGGTGTCGAGCAGCGCCACCTTGTCGTCGAAGCCCAGCTCCGTGTAACGGGCGCGCACCTCGTCGGTGGGCAGCTTCTCGCGCCGGATGGGCATGTCGGCTGCCGCCAGGCGGAGCATCCGCTCCTTGAGCCGGGCGGCTTCGGCGGCCGGGAACCCGTCGAAGCCCTCGATTTCGCAGTAGAACCCGCTCTGGCCCATCGAGTGGCGGATGTGGAGCCGCTGTCCGGGATAGAGCTCGCTCGTGGCCAGCTGCAGCAGGAACCACGAGGTGCGCTGGTAGACGCGCAGCCCCGCAAACGAGGTGATGTCGACGAAACGCAGCGATACGGGGGTATAGATTCGGTAGCTCAGCTCGCGGATGCGGTTGTTGACATAGGCGGCGAGGAAGGGGTGGCTTCCGGGGGGTACCTTGCGGGAGAGTTCGAGCAGCGAGGTGCCCATCGGAATCCGGATACGCTCGCCGGAGTTTTCGTAGATGACTTGAACGGTGTCGGCCATGTTTTTCGATGTCTCAATGTGTAAAGGTAGAAATTATTTGTAATTTTGGCAAACGAATATCGAGAATATGGGAACTCTCTTCCGCTTTGTGACGGTGCTGGTAGCCCTTGCGACGGTGGCCTGCACGCCGCGTGAACGGGTCGTGGTCATCCTGTCGACCAACGACATGCATGCGAAAATCGAACGCTTCGCGCAACTGGCCGCAGCCGTCGAGCGCTGCCGCGACACGGTGCCCGATGTGGTGCTGGTCGACGCCGGCGACCGCTGGACGGGCAACGCCTTTGTCGACAAGGCCCCCACGCCCGGCATGCCGATGCTCTCGCTGATGAACCGCCTGGGGTTCGACGTGGCGACGCTCGGCAACCATGAATTCGACCTGGGACAGGCCTTCCTGGGCCGCATGCTCGACAGCATGCGCTTCGAGGTGGTCTGCGCCAACGTGGTGAGCGACACGACGACCTTCCCGCAGCCGGCCCCCTGGACCGTTGTCGAGCGGGGCGGCGTGCGCATCGGCTTCGTCGGTGTGGTGACCAACTACGAGGGCCCGGGCCATCCGGCGGGCAACGATGCGAGCTACGCCGGGCTCCGCTTCCCCGACCCGCAGCAGGAGGCCGCACGGTGCGCCCGCGAGCTGCGCGGGAAGGTCGACGTGCTGGTGCTCGTCTCGCACATGGGCGATGACCGCGACCGCGAATTCCTCGCCGCGAACGGCGACTACGACCTGCTGCTGAGCGGCCACACCCATGTGGTGGTCGATACCGTCATCGGCCGTACGCCGCTGCTGCAGACGGGCAAGGAGCTGCGCAACGTCGGGGTGACGGTGCTCCGCATGAAGGGGCGCCGCCTGGTCGGCATCGAGACGCGTGTGGTGCCGCTTGCCGGCTACGAGCCCTCGCCCGAATACGAGGCGTTGGTTGCCGAAATCTACGCCTCGCCCGAGCTGAACGCTCCGGTGGGCCGCTTCTCGGCCGATGCCGACGGCTGGGGCCTGGCGAACTGGATGGCGGCGGCGGTGGCCGACGAGGCCGACGCCGAGGTGGGCTTCTACCATGTGGGCGGCGTGCGGAGGGACCGCATCGACGCGGGCGAGGTGAGCTCGGCCATGGTCTACGGCCTCGAACCCTTCGGGACGCGTGTGGCCTCGATGCGGATGACCCCCGCGCAGATGCGGCGGATGATTCTCGAGAAGTACAACGATACGGTGAACCTGAAGGAGGCGCACCGCATCGACCTCATCGCGACGACGCCCTACGATATTGTCGTCGACGCCGAAGACCGGGCCGTCGACGTGCGCTTCCCGGCGCTCCGCGAAGGGCGGCTCTACCGGGTGGGGATGAACGACTATATCTTCCGAAACTACCGCGGTCTGGAGTATTCCGAGGGCCGGATTGAGGACGACCAGGTGGCCGAGGTGCTGCTCGAGGAGCTCGGGGAGGAGTCGCCGCTGCGCCCCGACAACCGTCCGCGGCAGCGCATCGTCCGTCCCTGACGGGCAAGCCCGGAACAATCCGTTCGCCGCTGTCGGGCCGTATGCCGCCGCTGTCGCGCTCCGTCCGGATGCTTTGCGGCGTCCGTCCGGGCTCTCTGCGGCGTCCGCCCGGGTGCTTTGCGGCGCGCTGAGCCTCTGCTCTTTTCTCCCTTCCGCTCCGCCTGATGCGGAACGGGCGGAGACTCTTTGCCGCACGGCCTTATGCCCGCCGCCGAACCCTCCCCGGCCGCGTAGGGACCGAAAATCGGCCGAAAAAATTTGATTTTCAGCGAAAAAGATGTAGCTTTGCAGTCCCGCGTGCGCGTGAAATGCGCGTATAAAACGCGGTATTAACTTAATTATTAACCATTTAACGAGCGATTGTATCGCAAAATTTTCCACAATGGAAGAAAACAAGAATGTCGTTGCCAACGAGAATTTCGATTGGAACGCGTTTGAGAACGACCTGGGTGTCTACGACCAGCCCAAGGAGCAAATCACCGAGGCTTACGACAAGACGCTGTCGAACGTGGCTGTCGGCGAAGTGGTCGAGGGTACCGTAACCGGCATCAACAAGCGCGAGGTTCTCGTGAACATCGGCTACAAGAGCGAGGGTGTGATTCCCGTATCGGAGTTCCGCTACAACCCCGACCTGAAGGTAGGCGACAAGATTGAGGTCTACGTAGAGTCGGCCGAGGACAAGAACGGCCAGCTGTCGCTGTCGCACAAGAAGGCACGTCAGCTCAAGTCGTGGGATCGCGTCAACGAGGCCCTCGAGAAGGACGAAATCATCAAGGGTTACATCAAGTGCCGTACGAAGGGCGGTATGATTGTCGACGTATTCGGCATCGAGGCCTTCCTGCCCGGCTCGCAGATTGACGTGAAGCCCATCCGCGACTACGACGTATACGTGGACAAGACCATGGAGTTCAAGGTTGTGAAAATCAACCAGGAGTTCCGCAACGTGGTCGTTTCGCACAAGGCCCTCATCGAGGCCGAGCTCGAGGCGCAGAAGCAGGTTATCATGTCGAAGCTCGAGAAGGGTCAGATTCTCGAGGGTACGGTCAAGAACATCACCTCCTACGGCGTATTCGTCGACCTGGGCGGCGTGGACGGTCTGATTCACATCACCGACCTGTCGTGGGGTCGCGTAAACCACCCCGAGGAGATTGTTTCGCTCGACCAGAAAATCAACGTCGTTATTCTGGACTTCGACGATGCCAAGAAGCGTATCGCTCTGGGTCTGAAGCAGCTCACCCCGCATCCGTGGGAGGCGCTCGACCCCAACCTGAAGGTGGGCGACCACGTGAAGGGCAAGGTTGTCGTGATGGCCGACTACGGCGCATTCGTCGAGATTGCTCCCGGTGTGGAGGGTCTGATTCACGTTTCGGAGATGTCGTGGAGCCAGCACCTGCGTTCGGCTCAGGACTTCCTGAAGGTTGGCGACGAGGTCGAGGCCGTTATCCTGACGCTCGACCGTGAGGAGCGCAAGATGTCGCTGGGCATTAAGCAGCTGACCCCCGACCCGTGGGAGAACATCGAGACCAAGTATCCCGTAGGTACGAAGTGCACGGCCAAGGTGCGCAACTTCACCAACTTCGGCGTATTCGTCGAGATTGAGGAGGGCATCGACGGTCTGATTCACATCTCGGACCTGAGCTGGACCAAGAAGGTTAAGCATCCGGGCGAGTTCACGCAGGTGGGTGCCGACATCGACGTGGTTGTACTTGAAATCGACAAGGAGAACCGTCGTCTGTCGCTCGGCCACAAGCAGCTCGAGGAGAACCCCTGGACCGAGTTCGAGAAGCAGTTCCCCATCGACAGCATCCACGAGGGTACCATCACCGAGATGACCGACAAGGGTGCCGTTGTAGCACTGAGCGAGAGCGTCGAGGGCTTCTGCCCGACCCGTCAGCTCACCAAGGAGGACGGCTCGATGCCGAAGGCCGGCGACAAGCTCGCCTTCAAGATTCTCGAGTTCTCGAAGGCTACCAAGCGCATCACCCTCTCGCACGTCCGCACCTATTCGGACGCCAAGAAGGCTGAAATCGCTGCCGAGAAGGCCGAGAAGCGTGCCGCAGCCGACGCTACGAAGTCGACGGTGAAGAAAATCAACGCTTCGGTCGAGAAGACGACCCTCGGCGATATCGCCGGTCTGGCCGCTCTGAAGGCCGCTATGGAGAACGCCGAGAAGAACGAGAAGTAATTCTCCCGTTTTCGGTGAAACCGACGCCCGCACGGCAATGTGCGGGCGTTTTTTTGTGCCCGGCTCGAGGCGAGGGAGGCGGAACGAGGGGAAGGAGGGAAGGGCCTGTGCTCGGCTGCGGAGGGCAGCGAGGAAGGAGGAAAGAGGAAAGGCCCGTGCTCGGCTGCGAGGGGCAGCGAGGGAGGAGGAAGGGCTCGTGTTCGGCTGCGAAGGGCAGCGAGCGCCGAGCGCATATCGTTGTCCGGCTGTGATGGATGGCGGGCTATGAATGACCTTTTATAGTATAGTCCGGCTGCGGGATGGAGGCGGGAGGACCGGCGGACGGGTCGTGGAGGCCTGAAGCGGCTGCGTGCAGCGGAGGTCCGGGTTCCGGCTCGGGTCTGGGCTCGGTCTGGGTTGCGGCTCCGTGCCGAATTGTCGGACCGAGGGAAAGCGGCTCCGGGATGCGCGAAGCAAGGCGGGGTGGTGGCGGTGAGAGCGGAGTACCCGCGAAGTTGCGGGATGTGCTGGCGGGCCGCGGCAAAAGGGCGAAAGACGGAGCGGGTGAAGGCGACGGGTACAACGAAAAAACCCACCGTCGCATGACGGTGGGCTTTTTATCGGACAGGTTGTGCCTTATTCGGCTGCGACTACCGAGAACTTGATGGTAGCCTTTACCTCGCGGTGCAGCTTGGCGGTAGCCTCGTACTCGCCCACGGTCTTGATGGGCTCGACGGCAATCACCTTGCGGTCCACCTCGATGCCTTTGGCTGCGAGCGCCTCGGCCAGGTCGGCAGCGGTTACCGTACCGAAGAGCTTGCCCTCCTCGGCCTTCACGCTGAGCGTGAGCGGCAGGTTGGCGATGGTCTCGGCCAGAGCCTGGGCGTCGGCCAGAATCTTGGCGTCCTTGTGGGCGCGCTGCTTCAGGTTCTCGGCGAGCACCTTCTTGGCGGCTGCGGTGGCAACCTTGGCGTAACCCTGGGGAATCAGGTAGTTGTTTGCGTAACCGGGCTTTACGTTCACGATGTCGTTGGCGTAGCCCAGATTCTCCATATCTTTAATCAGAATGACTTCCATTGTCTCTCCTCCTCTTTAATTATTTCATGCAATCGGTTACGAAGGGCAGGATGGCGAGATGACGGGCGCGCTTCACGGCCTGGGCCACCTTCTTCTGGAACTTCTGCGAAGTACCCGTCAGACGGCGGGGCAGAATCTTGCCCTGCTCGTTGAGGAACTTCTTCAGGAACTCACCGTCCTTGTAGTCCACGTACTTGATGCCGAGCTTTTTGAAACGGCAGTACTTCTTCTTCTTGACGTCTACCGTCACCGGGTTGAGGTAACGGATTTCCGATTGTGCCTTGTTCTCCTGTGCCATGGTTTACTCCTCCTGCTTGTTAGAAAGTTTTGCACGACGCTTAGCCGAGTACTCCACGGCGTACTTGTCCTGCTTGAAAGTTAAGAAACGAATCACGCGCTCGTCGCGACGGTACTGCGTCTCGAGCGTGTTGATGAGCGAACCCTCACCGGTGAACTCCATGAGGAAATAGAAACCGGTGGTCTTCTTCTGAATAGGGTAGGCGAGCTTCTTGAGGCCCCACGACTCCTTGTTCACAATCTGACCGCCGTTCTCGGTGATAACGCCCTGGAATTTGTCAGCTACCTCCTGTACCTGAGCATCGGACAGTACCGGCGTGACAATGAAAACGGTTTCGTAATTGTTCATGATGCTTGTAATTAAAATTAATTAGGCTTAAAGCGGGTGCAAAGATAACGAAAAAAGGAGATTGCGCAAAGTATCGCTCCGATTTTTTTTCGTTCGTGCGCTGATTTTCCGCCGTTTGGGGCGTGTGCCGGTGCTCGAACGGGGGCTTTGCGGGGCGGTGTGCCGAGCCGGGCCCGCTGTCCCGCAAAGCCGGAGCACCTCACGGAGCACCTCACGGAGTGTCGGCGCGCGGCGCGGGCCCGGCTCTGTTGCCGGACCGTTCATGCCGCACGGGAGCTGCCTCTCCTCCGCGGGCATTCCGCCGCTGCGGCGAACGACGACGGGCATCCTCCTTTTGGGGAAGATGCCCGTCATGAGGGGGCCGGTCGGCCTGTCGTACGGCGGGGCTATTTCTTCAGCTGAACGGTAATTTCCGACGCCTTGAGAAGCAGCTCGGTGGTGACGCCGTCGGCCTCGAAGGCGACCTTGACGTTGTCGTCGAATGCGCCGGGACGGCCGTTCTGCTCGACGTGGGCCACGGCCTCGTCGGCCGATGCGAACGTGCCGGTCACCTCACCGAAGTTGTCGACCGTGCAGGCCTCCTTAAAGGTGCCGAGGCCGAGCGTCTCGGCGCCCGTGGCGTACTGCTTCCAGATGGCGAGCTGCTGCGTGGCGTCGTAGGAGGAGCTCAGGTAGAGTTCGATGTCGGTAATCAGCGAGCCCTCGGCGTCGGCGTTGACATCGACGGTGAATTGGTTGCCCTGCAGGTCGCGTGCCGAGTCGAAGTAGACATAGATGTTGCCGAAGACGTTCATCTTGTTGCCGATGATGTAGTGCTCCTGGGCGAAGGCCGCGTGGTCGCCGCCGAGCCAGCCCCGCATGACGGGGTAGTCGAGCGTCAGGTAGTTGTTCATCAGCGAGGCGGAGAAGAGTCCGTCCTCGAGCGAGAAGACGGCGTAGGCGTTGCCCGGGATGACTCCGAAGATGGTGTAGGAGTAGATGTCGTCCGTACCGTTGTTGTCGATGTTGGCAATGGTCTCGTCGATGGTCTGGAAGACGCCCGAGCCCGAGGCCTCGCGGTGCTTCGTGCCGAGGAACGAGCCGAGCTGCAGCGCATCGGCATTGGTGAGGAAGTATCTCCAGAGCGAGATTTCCGCCTCGGTGTTGTGCTTCTCGGCGAGGGCGTCAATCCGGCCCACGTTGCCGTAGCGGTCCTCGGTCACGGCGATGCGGAGCAGCACGCTGTCCTGGTCGGCCCATACGTAGCCCTTGAGTTCGAGGTCGGCTCCCGATGAGGAGGTCGTCGCATATTTCTCGCAGCTCGTGCGGAAGCTCTCGAAGTCGGTGTTGAGCTTGGCGGCAAGTGCCGGGGCGTCGAATTCGAGCCGGAACCCCTTGGTTCCGCCGGAGGACGAGTCGTCGGAGCAGCCGACAAAGGCCAGTGCGCCGAAAAGAAGCGCGGCAGCAAATGTTGATTTTTTCATGGATTGGGGATTTGAGTGTTTGTATATCAACTGTCGTCAGGGCAAATATAGCATAATAAGATTGAAAGTCGTGTTTTTCGGGTGCATTTTGTGGTGTGAAACGATATATGGATTTCTTTTCATGTACTTTTGTACAATGCCGTCCGAGCGCGAATCGCTCCCACGAGACCGTGCCGCTCGGTGCTCTGCGGCGCGGTGTGCGGCGGGGTTGGGGCGCGATTTGGAAATCTCATCCGCAGCACCTATCTTTGCGGCCCAAATCATTCGTCGAACCGGTCATGTATCGCCGCAAGGGACATATCTATTACGGTCGAAGGTGCGTTCTGGCACGCTCCTTCAGGGTGGTCCATGTCCACTGGTTCAGCGGTTTCATCTGACTGATACGTCTTGTTCCCGTCCGGCGCGTGATGCGCGGTGCGTGACGGGCCCTTCCGGGGTGCCTCTCCGGAGTGCGGCTGCGAACTTCCGGCCCGGCGGGCCGGAGCGGGGCGTGCTGTCCCGCGTCGTACCGGACTTCCGGGACGTTGTTCCGTATTGTCAAATACTCAAAGTCAGTCAGTTTATGTTTTCCATACTTTTGTTTCTGATGTCGGGCATCGGCATCGGTTACCTGCTGCGCGGGCGGCGGGTGGTGGGCCTCGCCGGACGGAGCATCCGCTTCGTCGTGCTGGCGCTGGTCTTTGTCATCGGTTTTTCGACTGGCTCCCACGGGGAGCTGCTTGGTCAGTTCGGTCAGTTCGGCCGTCAGGCGGTTGTCATTGCGGCTCTCGGCATTGCGGGGAGCTTTGCCGCCGCATGGGTGGCCGCACGGCTGCTTTTCGGGAAAGGAGGTGCGCGATGAGGGAGAATCTTGCGATTTTCGGCTTCCTTGCGCTGGGACTTGTCGCCGGCATGACGGGGACGGCTCCCGCTGCGCTGGCCGCACCCGGACTGCCGCTCGTGCTGCTTTCGGGGCTGGTCTTCCTGGTGGGTATCACTCTGGGCGGCAACGGTGAGGTGCTCGCCTCGCTGCGGAGGCTCCGCTGGCAGATGCTGCTTCTGCCGCTCTTCACCATTGCGGGGACGCTGGCCTTTTCGTGCCTGGCGGTCTTCCTGGTGCACGACCTCGGGCTGGCCGACTGTCTTGCCGTGGGGAGCGGCTTCGGCTACTATTCCCTCTCGTCGGTGCTGATTGCCGAGCTCAAGGGCGGGGCGGCCGACGCCACGGCGCTGGCCACCGTGGCGCTGCTGGCCAACATCGTGCGCGAGATGGTCGCTCTGTTCGGTCTCCCGTGGTTCGCCCGCTTCGGAGGGCGGCTGGCCCCGATTTCCGTGGCGGGCATCAACTCGATGGATGTCTGCCTGCCGATGATTGTCCGCAATTCGGGCAGCGAGTTCATCCCGCTGGCCGTGCTTCACGGTGTGGCGCTCGAGGTGAGCGTGCCGGTGCTCATCAGCCTCTTCTGCCGGTAGCGGCCCGGGGGCGGCCTTTTGCTCCGGCTGCGCCACGCACGGCTCACGCCTCCATCGGCAGCGGCCGCAAGGATGATGAAAAAGGGGAGCCTCGCCACGGCGAAGCTCCCCCTGGGTCTCTGCTTCCGGACCGGTGCCGGGCGCTTACTTCAGGTTGTCGATGACGGCGGCGATGCGGTCGAAGACCTCGTCCATCGTACCCACGCCGTCGACCGAGGCGTATTTGCCCTGTCCCGAGTAGTAGTCCGAGACGATGGCCGTCTGCTTGTGGTAGACGTCCAGACGGCCGCGGATAACCTCCTCCGAGGCGTCGTCGGCGCGGCCCGAATCCTTGCCGCGCAGCAGGATACGCTTGACAAGCTCCTCCTCCGGTACGCGGATGTCAACCATGATGTCCACCTTGAGTCCGTTCTTGGCGAGGATTTTGTCGAACTCCTCGGCCTGGACCGTCGTGCGCGGGAAACCGTCGAAGATGCACCCTTTGGCATCGCGGTGCTCGGCTACGTAGTTGGCAATCATGTCGATGACAATCTGGTCGGGGGCCAGCTTGCCGGCCTTGATGTAGGACTCCATGCTGCGTCCCAGCTCGGTGCCGCGTGCGATTTCGCCGCGAATGACTTCGCCCGTCGAGACATGCTCGATGCCGTAGTGTTCCTTGAGGCGCTGGGCCTGAGTGCCCTTGCCGCAACCCGGCGCGCCGAATAAAACGATGTTTATCATGAATTGAGCCGTTTATGATTAGCTGGACAAAAATACGCTATTTTTTGTAGATACGCCAAAGATTCGTTAGATTTGTAAAAAAATTTATAATCATGGAGAAGAAACAGCGCACGGAAATCGCTTCGCTCGGCCAGTTCGGCCTTATCGACCTGTTGACCCGCGATTTTGCCCCCGCGAATGCCTCGACCGTTGAGGGTGTGGGCGACGATGCGGCGGTCATTGCCCCCGCGTCGGACGAGGTGATGCTCTGCACGACCGACTCCTTCTACGAGGGGGTCGATTTCGACCTGACCTATTTCCCGCTCAAGCATCTGGGCTACAAGGTCATCACGGCCGGCGTGAGCGACATCCTGGCGATGAATGCCCTGCCGCGGCAGGTGACCGTGTCGCTCGGTGTCTCGTCGAAACTGCCCGTCGAGGCGCTGCAGGACCTCTACGAAGGCATCTCGTTCGCCTGCCGCGAGCAGCGCATCGACCTGGTGGGGGGCGACACACGCGCCTCGATGACGGGGCTGGTCATCACAGTCACGGTGCTCGGCGCCGCCCGTCGCGAGCGGGTGGCCTACCGCCGCGGGGCGAAGCTCCACGACTTGGTCTGCATCACGGGCAACCTCGGTGCGGCCTATATGGGCCTTCGGCTGCTCGAGCGCGAGCGGCGGGTGCTGAGCGACGTGAAGAATCCCGAGCCGCGTTTCGAGGGCTACGAATATCTGCTCGAGAAGTACCTCAAGCCGCGTCCGCGGACCGACATCGTCGAGGCGCTGGCTGAGGAGGGGATTGTGCCCACGTCGATGATTGACCTCTCGGACGGCCTGGCGAGCGACATGCTGCAGCTCTGCCGCGCCTCGAAGTGCGGCGTAAGGCTCTATCTGGAGCGCATCCCCATTGCGCAGCAGACCACCAGGCTCTCCGAGGAGATGCACTCCGACCCGGTTGTGGCGGCGCTGCACGGCGGCGAGGATTACGAACTTCTGTTCACCGTGCCGCTGGCCATGCAGGAGCAGGTGATGCGCATGGGAGGCATCGACGTCATCGGCCACATCACGTCGGAGGAGTCGGGGGCCTTCCTGGTGACGCCCGACGGCACTGAAATCCGCCTGCGGGCGCAGGGCTTCCCCGACGGGGAGATTGAAGCGAAGGGTGCCGCTCCGGTATCGGGCTCTGCCTCGCCTTCGTCCCCGGCTGCCGAAGGCAGTGAGGGGACTGCTGCCGGAGGTGGCACCGAGGCTTAGGCCGGAGCACCGCAACACCCGCAGCGAATGGTGTGGCGCAGTCCGGAGCGCATCCGGCATGGGCCTGTGATACGGCGCTTCCGCCTTCGGGCGGCGGCGTTTTTTTGTCGGGGAAGCCGGAGTTCGGAATTTGGAGGCCGGAGTTCGGAACTTGGACATAGGAGCGGGGGAAAATGCACCGGCATGGGACTGGCCGATGCCGCAAAGCAGGCAGGCGAGGCATTTCGATGGTGGTTTGGGGGTTTCTCGGGTTTTCCGGGTTTTCCGGGTTTCGTGCTGGTTTACACACGGGTTTACACAACCGGGTAGAAATCCTCCGAAAAACCGCCCGCGACAGGGCATGAAAAAAGGTTGCCACATGCGTGACAACCTCCCTAAACGCAAGAAAGAGAGTCTTTTGGACTCTCTTTCTTCAGTGACGCCGACAGGACTCAAACCTGTAACCTTCTGATCCGTAGTCAGATGCTCTATTCAATTAAGCTACGGCGCCTTTCCTTGATTGCGAGTGCAAAGATAGCTTGATTGATAAATAGTTACAGAATTAAGTTCGGCTGCCAGTCGCCCGTTTCCCGTGCAACTGTTTCGTTCGGTTTAAACATTGGTTTAAACATTTCGGGTAATTCGTTTATCCCAAAGTTGGGTTAATAAAAGAGTGAATTAGTTGATTATGAAAAAGAAAGTGACAGGCTGTTGAAAGAGCAATTCTATAAGTCCCTTGTTTTCGGCCTGTCACTTTTTGCTGTTGTCAAAGAAAAAAACCGCATTTTCTCGGCTCTCTTCTCATTCTTTATGGATACGATGCAATCCAACTACATCAAGTTATTTCGTAAATTGCATCAGATAGTTCTCACAGAATCCTGCTAACGGGAATTTCATCATCTCTTCCCGTCCGTCGGGCGTTGTGTATTGGATTAGTATTGTATCGGCTTTTACATGGTAATCGAACAAATTTACCCGTTCGTCCGTTCCCTCTATTTCGACCTCGTTCTGTGTCATTATGCCGATTATCCCGTCCATCTCTTTAAGTTCGCACTTTCATCCGAATAGGTAGCGTCGATTCTTTGCAAGGATAATTTCGACAGGCTTTGTTATGTCTGCCATGTTAGGGGCAAACACATAAATAAATGTTTCGGGGTATATTCCGTCTTTGGATTTTTCGACAAGCAGGGCTATTCCCTCTGTCGGGCTTCATCTGACCGTCTTTTGAATGATCTGCCTATCTTCCCAAGTTTCGGACTTTCATTCTGTTTTTGGTTGTTTGTATCTGTTCATATTGCGCAAAATGTTATGTTGTTTTTATCTTCATAAAGATAAGATTATTAACGAAATAAACAAAATAAAAAAGTGACAAACCCTGCAAAAGGGTCTTATAGATTAACCTTTCTACAAAGTCTGTCACTTTTCATTCGACAAGCGTAAATCAGATTTTCTTAAATGTATATGTTATTGCTGCTTTATAACCGTCATCGTCTATTTCCTCGAAAAGGACGAGTTGCGTTTTTGTTAATTGTTCGATTTTAAATGTCCCATTATATTCGTATTCTTGGGGAATTGTCAAAACATCATTTGAGATAGAATATTTTAAGGGCCATTCTTCCTGCAATTGGTTGTTTTCATAATAATTAAAACTTTTGTATGTGCCCGATCCATCCTTATTGAATGTATAGGTGTAATAGAACCCGTAATCGTCGTTCACATCATCGATCGGATAGGTTATATCCTTATCGAATTTACCTTCTCCTGGCACAATTTCATAGCCGACCTCACGTGTAATCTGCCATGTTCCGACGATCGACGCATCTTTGTTATCGTCCTTGTCATCATCGGAGCAGGCCGAAAACGAGATTGCCGCAAACAGAGCGGTCGCAAAGAAAAACAACTTTTTCATTGTTGTAATAAGTTTTTGTTTGTCGTCCCAGCACCCGTACGACGGTTAAAGTTTGGGTTTAAAGAAACAGAAAGCGTGGTGCTGAACGCCTATTCACACTTGCAGGTCGTAGGAAACCTTGGTAGATAAATAAGCAACAACACCACGCCGTATCCATGAAAGGATATGACGCGGCAAGATGTCAGCCATTCTCTCTACCTTTTCGAATTTCCTACGTTCGCAAGTCGAGAACAAGCTACACTCTCCGTGTATTCAATATGTTACTGCAAAAGTAACACATTCGGCGGAAAATGCAAAACACCTTGCCCATTCGGGTGTTGTTGCCGTATTTAATTGTGCAAAGTTCTTGAAAACAAAGTTTCTATCCAATAGTCGGGAGTATGGAATCGAAACTTTATTAGTTGTAAGTTGGGTTAACCCTCACCGCAAATCTCTTGCATGACATGGTCCATGTAGATGGCCTGTCCGCTCGACATTCGTCCCCACCAATGGCAACCCAGTTCGTCGATGATGATTTCGCCCTGTTCTCTCAACCGATTGGCCAGCCATGATGTTACCAGCCACCACTCCAACACCTCCTCCCCGTTAAATGGATAGAGGTACTCTTCGTCGATTTTCCCCGCTTGGATCAACTCCTCGATTACCGAACTTTGGCCCCACAGGACATGGTTGTCCGTCATTTGCTTGGCCTTTTCTTGTGTGTTGTACATAGCGATTTGAGTATATGTTTGTCACACATACGCTGTAATCCAACTATATATAATCTCAACTGTGCCATACTGTGAGTCGATTTGGGATATGGATAGGGGCGTCCTGTTTTATGTGGAATCCCATTATAAGGGATAGGCAATCATTTCGTTTCCCATTAGAAAAGGGGGCGGGGCGAAAAACAGGGAGTATCTGTTTGGTCGGAGTATCTCGGTATGGATTATCATGGAGTGACAACCTCTCAAAAAAGGTGTTATGATAGCCCTTTTTCAAAAGTTTGTCACCGACCTTTTACCTATATGATTTGTTTCCCCAGTTCGATAAACCGTTGCTTGTTGGTGCGTACTTCTCTGTACTCAAAATAGATTCCGATCAATTTTGCAGTTACTTTTTTGCGATAGGGGATTCCGAATTGCGTAATCAGATTGTTCATAAAACGATTGACGATGCACACGGGTAGTTTGTCGCCCGTTTTCAGTCGGGAGTGCACCTCTTTGCGAATTTTTTCCGAGGTCAGCAGTTGCTTGCTTTCATTTTCCTGTATCTGTTTGCTGATTGTGCCCATATTATAGTTGAGCCGTTCAATCTCTTCCGCTCCGAGGGCGTAGTAGGCATCGACCATCATTGGCACCTGGTTTTGGATCTCTTCTCTCAGGAAATAGTATTCATTCCACGTCCGATTCTGTTCCAGTATCTCCAACTGCCGTACGATTTCGCGGAAGAGGTCTTTCATTTTCAATCGGGGATTTGTGCGTTGCAGACGGTCGCAATCCGACAACGGGTAGATATGCTCGGTGTAATCCGTGTGAAATGCTTTTTCGTACTCCTCGCGCATGAGTTTGGCATCGGTGTAGTATTGTTTGATCCGTTCGTCGTCATAGGCGTTGTCCCACATAAACCAGTTACGTGTACCGTCGGTGTTCATGAACCGTTTGTACTCCATTCCATCCAATGCTTGTGCGCGGGTGTCGCAACCTGCTCCCGAGGCTTTGATCTGCAAAACTTGTTTGTAGACGGTTTCGCACTCCTCCAATCTTGTGGTGATCTCCTCTCTCGATTTACAGGGCATTTCCTTGTTGGTGTTGAAAATATGTGCGGCATCCTCTACGCCGTTTCGAAAACGTCCGACGATTTGTACGGCTTCGGTCGTTGGGTCTATGACGGTGTGCGTCGCAAACGAAAGATCGGTTACGATGAGCACACAGGCCGTTGTCGGCAGTTCGATGTCTACGGCCGAAAAGAAACGGCTTGTGAAAAAGTTGATCTCTGCCAGTTCTTCGAGAGAAGCATAAGCCTGCGAAAAATCCAGTTTGCGCAGTTTCTTGACACTCTCGTAACTGCAAAAAACCTTGCTCCGTTTCTCGATCTTATAAGTGCAGATCATGCGGTAGATCGTGTCGGTCGAGTTCAGGAAGATGCAGAGCGGATGCCCTTTGCCTTTTACCTGTCCCATAAGGGTACGGACCCAACCGACGGTGTCGTTTGTATGTATGAGCAGCATTTTCGGTTTGTGGTCGTAGGTCGGGCGGAGTATTTTCATCGTAAAACCTTGCTGTTCGAAACGGGGATCGGACGGGATGATGGGTGTCGCGGAAACCATAGCTTTGTGTTTACAGCGGAAAAAGTCATCCATCGGGAGCGTGATTGACCCACGGTAGCCTGCATCCTGTATCGTACGCTCGCACTCGTCGAACAGCAGGAACCATTCTCCGTACATGTCCGTATGTGTCTGTATCATTGCCGAGCGGACTTTGGGAAAACTTTCGGGTGTTGTCATGATTTTCAGGTAGCCGTCGTTGTGGTTTGCGTTCAGGTAGTCGATAATGTCCTCTGTTGTTACACCCTCGAACACGCCGAGCATTTGCGGATGTTTTTTCATCTTGCCTTCAATGACAGGCACATTGGGCTCGATGATAAGAGAGTGTCGGGGTGCGTTGATTTCAGCATAGGTTGCACCGCATCCCGTGATGGTTTTGTTGATAATCGAGTTGGTCGGAATTTCGGGCATCACGGCGTCAAACCGTTGGTTTGCGTCTATTGCGATATATGTTGTGTCCATAATTTATAAAGGAATTTGGGGAGCGAGCGGCGAAACCCGCTCCCCTCGTTCGATGGTTAGTTCAACAGATTGGTGATGTCTTCCATTGCCTCTGCGGGCATTACGACTTTGCCGTTGGGGAAATGGTACTTCTTGGAGAGGTAGCCGATTCCCTCCTCCTTTTCGTTGTACTCTTCGGAGGAGATTGAGGTCAGCTTTTCCATTTCGGCGGCGATCTCTGTCAGCCACTCGGATTGGCAGCAGATTTGGCGGTCGGGTTCAAACTCCGTTACCTCGGGTAACTCCTTTCCCATGAGGAACGCCAGCAGGTAGTTCCAGATTTGAGCATTCAGCAGGAGTTTACCATCCAGCTCGGTGTGGCCTTTGCGGATGCCGAACCACACATATCCGCAACTTGCTACGTCTACACGGGTGGTTACGATGAGCGTCGTTGCCCCTGCCGCAATTGCTTTGGTCAAAGTGCGGAACATTTTGGGGTTTCCTGCTGGCTTAATTTTGATTATTCGGAGGGTGGTGTCCTCCTCTTGTCCCTCGGCGGTTTCGATTGCTGCCATCTGTGCCTCGTTTGCGATTGCCGTGGCCATCAGTCCCTCTGTGCGGCTGTCAGCTACGTGCTGCGATGCCGCTGCTACATTGATTTTTTCCATCGTGTTGGTTTTGTTAATGTTAGTATTCGTGTTCACAATCGTTGTCATAATCGTTGTCTTTTTTATGAAGTTCTGTTGCCGTCTCTTTCGGGTTGTCGGCTGCTCCCTGCAACCTTGGTCGGCCGTACGCTCCGACCTCGGTTGCGACTGCAAAAATGGTAGATTTTTTAGGCTTTTGCGAGTTGTTGCAGGTAGAGGTTGCAGGCTATCTTCAAGCCTATTCTTAACCTCTGAATATTAGTATTTTATGTTTTGCGCTTCATCGTTCTATTTTTAGGGTTTACCTCCACTCTTGGGGCTTTCGGTTTCTCCCTGCGGATTCATTGGCCGTACGCTCCGATTTCCTCCGCTTGCTGTATCTAAAACACCTTGAGGTGCCCTTTTACTAATCGAGTTCGGGTAGAGAATATTTGCCTGTTTTCGGTCTGTTCTTTACCCCAGTTTTCAGTCCATTGCAAAAGGCGTTTTGTCTCTTTTGGAGCGGACTGTCTCCCTTGTAATCTTGCTCGGTTGCAACTGCAAATATTGATGTTTTTTTCACGTTATTTAAGTCTTTTCAGGTAAACAATAGCAGCTGTTTTGCGGCCCATTATCTGTCTATTTGTCAATTCGGTACCTTATCTCTTCCCTCACTACGATTACGCAAAACATGCTTTTTCGTTTCGACTGGACGGATAAAGAAAAAGGGTGCATTTCTGCACCCTTTCTTTACCTGAAATATGTTGGTCTTTTAGAATAAATCCTTATGGATAATATTTTCAGTTACCATGTGGACATTTCCGAACTTGACAGACGGAAATTTCGGAATTTTTTCCTCTCCGTATTTCTGTACGTTCTTCTTTATATAACTTATGTCGGCTCGAATGTTTTTGGGGTTGAAAGAACCGTCATAGCCTTTATAGGAGGGATAGCATCCGACGAAGCGGGTGTAATCATAGATCAATTTGCAAAGCTCGTTTGGAGTGTCGGGATTTTCAGGTATCGCATTTTCTTCATGGAGCATTCGATAAATCCCGTATGCGACAATTGGATAAAACGTATTCATCGGTTTTGCTCCTGCCGATGGTTTCCGTTCCGCCAGTTCGCGTTGGGCATCCTTGGCGTTCTGTATGTCGGGGAAATAATCGGCGAGTTCCTTTCGGACCAGACGGAACAACCAGTTATTTGTATTCGGAAGCGTCAGCGGCTCTTGTTTTCGGCTGTTGGTACGCAAAGTTACGGGCATTTCCTGCTCTCCGACACGCTCGTATAAGTTGCGATGTCGCTGTTCTGTTTCTTCCATAAAGAGCACCAGTTTCGCCCACTCACCCTTATAGGTGTTCCAATCCTCCCAATATCCGAGTTCGGATATATCTTCCTCACTGAATTTACGGTCTGTCATGATGTAGGCCACGAACAGAAGAGCCTCCCGCAGTCGGTTGGTCAGTAGAGGTGTCTGCCCGAACCATTCCATGTAAGCGTCGTAATCGAAATTGTTGGCAGGCAACCTGATTTCATGATCCTCTCGGATTGCTTTGGCTGCGTGTTTACCTGTACTCAATTCTATTTCGTTGGTAAAGTATCCCAGCGTAATGCCGAAATAGTTTTCCAGCAGAGGGGCAATTTCCCGTAAAGATTGGGTATCCGTAATCAGAGAGCCTTTCGAGCCTGTAAGTTCGTTCATAGTCGGTAATTGTTTCAACGAATTTATAAAAATCCGATTTCAACCGCAACAGCCGATCAAAGAAAAAGAAAAGGGGACTATCCGAATCCATCGGATAATCCCCTGACAGGTGGTGACAAACTCGGTTTTGGGGCTATAAGATAGACCTTTTTTCAAACCTTGTCACCTCACAATAAATGCTGCATGGCCTCGTCGATTTGCGAGTTCTCGAATGAATCGAGGTAGATTTGCGTGATCTTTTCCGAACTGTGCCCCAGCGATTCCGAAATGATGGAGGTCGAAACTCCCGATCTTTTTAACACGGTAGCAAAACTATGGCGAGCGACGTAGGTCGTCAGCGGGATGGGCAGGTGCAGGTGTTCACCGATGAGTTTCAGATAACGGTTGATCCGCTTGTTTGTCCGTTGCACCCGTCCGTACTGTTGCTGGGCCGTGACGTGGACGGTTCGTTTCAGCACGGGAAAGATGTAATCCTGCGGATGTGCGTTTGGCTGACGGTACTTGTCGAGAATGGTAAGGGCTTCGGGTTGGAGCTGAAACGAGAGGAGTTTGCCCGTTTTCTGTCGGTTGAAAACCAGTCGCCCGTCTACGATGTCGGCATAGCGGATGTGCAGAATATCGGTCAGATTGATGCCGCACGACAGGTAGCTGAACAGGAACAGGTCTTTAGCCAGTTGCAGGAACGGTTTGGGGTATTTGGTCAGTGTTCGCACTTTGCAATCCATGATCCGCCGAATGTCCTCCTTGGTGAGCGACCGCTTGGCTGTGGCCTCCTTGAATCGGCTTACTTTAAAGGTATCGAAAGGGTAGTTCGTCTTTTTGATGAGACCGTCGGTGATGGCACTATTGTAGAGAACGCGCAACGAACGGAAGCGGATGCCGATGGAGTTGTCCGAATAGTGACGCTCCACCCGCAACCATTGCTCGTAACGTTTCAGCCACTCGGTGTCGATGTCGAGAAAGTAGAAGTCCAGCGAAGGACAGAATCGGGTCAGTGAGGTGCGGAGTTCCTGAAAGGTCTTGGCGTTTCCGACACGGTTCACGGCCAGCAGGCGGTCGATGTAGGCGTTCAGATAGTCACCGACGGTTTGGCGCACGATCTTGCGGGATGCCTTTTCGACCAGTGTGCTCAACGTGTACTCCTTGTCGCTTGTCTTGAAGTCCATGATCTGTTCCTGCAACTCTTTTGTCTTGGTCTCGATCAGTGCATTTATGCGCTCCTTTTCGGGGCAGTTCCGTTTGGGACGCCCCTTGTCAAAATCCCAAAATTTGGCATCGAGCGAAATGTGCAGGCTGATGTACTTGATTCGGCGGTTTTTCGTGAGCCGCAACATGAGGGGATGGGTGCCGTTGGATAGGGTTTTAGAGGTGTACAGAACGGTTGTGAGGGTAGTGTTCATAACCGATTTCGGTTTAAACATTGGTTTAAACAAATCCCCGATTTCACGGTAAAAACTGCCCAAAACAGCACACAAAAAAACCACTCACATTGCTGTAAGTGGCTGATTTTGAGAGTGACGCCGACAGGACTCAAACCTGTAACCTTCTGATCCGTAGTCAGATGCTCTATTCAATTAAGCTACGGCGCCTTTCCTTGATTGCGAGTGCAAAGATAGAACGTATTTTTATTCTGTGCAAATATTTGACAAGAAAAATATTGAAAAATTTGAAAAAACGCGCCTTCCCCTCTCCGTCGGATAGACGCTTTGGTGCTGTATTGCTCAGATATTCAGCCCTAAACCGCTGTATGAGCCCCTGTGCCCCTCCGAAGCCCGGATTTGCCGGCCCTCGGCCCCTCCTGCCCCCGCCGTTCTGTCGGAGGGTTCGTTCCCGAGACTCCCCGAGACTCCCCGAGGCTCCCCGGGGGGGGGCCCGAGGTTTTCCCGAGGTTTTCCCGGGGTTCTCCCGGGGCTTTCCCGAGGCTTTTCCGAAGCTTCCCCGGGGCTTTTCCGAGGTTTTCCCGTGGACTGTCCCGGGCAGCCGCGCTCAGCTGGCCCCGTTTCTTCGCCCCGCGGGTCCGACTCCCAATTCCGGCGTCTCGGACCGTCGTTTCCGGACCCGGCAAGGCTGCGTGCGGGCGTACGGGGGCTATAATACCGTATAAATGAAAGGCGGGTCCATGCGGACCCGCCTTTCCCGAGTGTGGAGTCGTCTCCGACCCTTGGCTACCGGATGACCTCGGCCAGCTTCTCGCCGAGTGCCTCGCCGCGCAGGTCGCGGGCGACGATGACCCCTTCGGGCGAGATGAGGAAGTTGGTCGGGATGGAGCGGATGCCGTATTGCTCGGCAGCCGGGCTGCTCTTGTCGCCCTCGACGGCAATCACGTTGGTCCAGGGCATGTCGTGCGTCGAGACGTACTGCTTCCAGCGGGCCTCGTCGTTGTCGAGCGAGACGCCGTAGATTTCGAATCCGCGGTCATGGTAGGCGGCATAGGCCTCCGACAGATGGGGAATCTCGGCGATGCAGGGCGGGCACCACGTGGCCCAGAAGTCGATGAGCACCCATTTGCCCGTGCCGACAAGGCTCGACAGTGCGGCGGGCTCACCGGCCGTATTGCGGAGCGTCAGCTCCATGTAGGGCTTGCCAATTTCGGTATTCTCGGCCGCCTCGATGCTCCGGAGCGCCTCCTGCATCATGGGGTGCGCCTGCATCGCCTCGGTGAAGCGGGCCATGCGCTCGCGGCTCTGGGCGGGAGTGAGCTGCTGCATCTCGGCATTGGTGAAGAGGTAGACGCCCAGCAGGTTGTCGAAGTTGGCCTCGACGCTCTCGCCGACCAGTCGGTCGAGCTTGGCCTGCACGGCGGCAGTCTGCAGCGAGTCGGGCTGGGGACCGAGCGCATAGTACTCCGACTGGAGGGCCGCCATCTGTTCGTTGAACCGGTTGAAGCGGTCGTTCGACGGGGTGCCCTGGGCGCGGTATCCGGCCTGGGTGCGGGTGACGGTGATGTCGCCCGGCTCGACGAAGAGCATGAGCATCGGCGAGCGGAACTTGTTGGCCAGTACGGCTATCGTCGGCTCGCTGGCCTTGTAGCTGATGGTGAAGCTGCTGTCCTGGGCCACCAGCGTGCTGCCCAGCTCCGTGCGGTCGCGGTCGGCCGCCACGAGGAAGAGCGAGTCGCCCGGCGTGAGCTCCACCTTGCCGGTGAGCGTGCAGGTGGCGCCGCCGCAACTGCTCAGCAGGGCGGCCGCCAAAAGCGCAAAGAGGGTCTGTTTCATCTTCATGGAATCGTTTAATTGCATTTGTTCACTATTTTACTTCGCGGTCGGGATGTTCGCGCAGGAATTTTTCCCAGCTTCCGGACCCGCGGCGCGAGGCGGCCTTCTTGCCGCCGCCGAGCCCCTTGACCCGTTCGTCGCCCATGGCCGCCAGCAGCGGGCTCGCCGTGGCGAAGTAGTGGCACAGGGCGACGGCCATGCCGTCCGTGGCGTCGAGCCGCGGCGGCAGTTCCGTCAGCTGGAGCATGCGCTGCACGATGGCGGCAACCTGCTCTTTCGTCGCGGCTCCGCGGCCTGTGATGCTCTGCTTGATGCGCGTCGGGGCGTATTCGAAGACCTGCAGCCCGCGGCTCAGGGCGGCGGCCATCGCCACCCCCTGGGCGCGTCCCAACTTGAGCATCGACTGCACGTTCTCGCCGAAGAAGGGCGATTCGAGCGCCACCTCGCGGGGCGCGTACTCGTCGGCCAGGGCCCCCACGCGCTCGAAGATGTAGCGCAGCTTGGCATAGGGGTCCTCCATCCGGTGCAGGTCGATGGCGCCCAGCACCACCGAACGGAGCCGGCGTCCCTCGACCTCCAGCACGCCGTAGCCCGTGTAGTTCGTGCCCGGGTCGATGCCCATGATGCGGTATTTCCCGGCCTGCGGCATCGTTATTCGTTCCGTGCTTCGGACTCGGCGCCGAACAGCTCGGCCAGCTTGCGGCCGAGTGCCTCGCCGCGCAGGTCGCGGGCGATGATGGTTCCCTGCTTGTCGAGCAGGAAGTTCGAGGGAATGCCCCGTACGGCGTAGTCATGGGCGGCGGGGTTGTCGAAGCCGTTGAGGTCGCTCACATGCACCCATGCCATCTCGTTGTCGCGGATGGCGGCCTGCCATGCCGTCTCGCTCTTGTCGAACGAGACGCCGTAGATTTCGAATCCGCGGTCGCGGTATTGCGCATAGGCCTCCTTCAGGTAGGGGACCTCGTTCATGCAGGGGCCGCACCACGATGCCCAGAAGTCGACCAGCACATAGGTGACCTCGGGACGCTCGAGCACCGACGAGAGCGAGACGATTTCCCGTTCGGGGTTGCACTGGATGATGTTGATGTAGGGCTTTCCGGGGTCGGTCTTCGACTTCTCGAGCGCCTGTTCGTGCAGCTGGACGAGGATGTCGGCCTGCTGCAGCGGCTGCGGGAAGGCGGCGATTTTCTCGAGCAGCTCGGCGCCGGTCAGTTCGTACTGCATGTCGCTGAGCAGGTAGGCGCCGAAGAGGTTGTCGCCGTTTTCGGCGAAGCAGGTGCGGTTCATGTCGTCGTACTCCTTCTCGATGGCGGCGCGGCGCTCGGCATCGGTCGCCGGGTTGCGGTACTCGTCGAGCAGGGCGCGCTGTCGGACCGCATAGGCGGCATAGCCGTCGTTCGAGGGGCTGCCCGAGAAGCCGGGAGCCTCGGCCGTCCCTTCGAAACGGATGTTACCCGCCTCGATGAAGACCGGGGCGAGGAACGTGGCTTCGCCTGTGTCGCGGTTGTCGGTCAGGTAGTAGGCCTGAGGCGTTTCGACCGTGCCTTCGAACCGGAAGGCGCCGCCGTTGAGGGCCGCCGAGTCGACCGCCTTTTCGCCGTCGCTCAGGTAGAGGTATCCTTCGGCGCCGTCGAGCGTGCCTTCGATGGTGTATTTGTTGGAGGTGCAGGCGCACGCCGCGAGGGCGGCCGCCAGGATGAATGATTTTTTCATGGTCTCTTGCTGTTGTTTGTTCGTGTTTCGTTTCCGGAGCGTGCGGTTATCGGCCCAGCAGCTCCTCGAGCCGTTTTTCGAGCCGTTCGCCGCGCAGGTTCGTGGCGACGATTCTGCCGCTCCGGGTGTCGATGAGCAGGTTCGAGGGGATGCTCCGCACGGCGTAGTCGCGGGCCGCCGAGTTGTCGAAGTGCTTCAGTTCGCTCACCTGCGGCCACTTCAGCCCCTCGTCGCGGATGGCCGCCAGCCACGGCTCGCGTTCGCGGTCGAACGAGACGCCGTAGATTTCGAGGCCCAGCGGGTGGAAGCGCTCGTAGGCCGCCTTGAGGTAGGGGACCTCGTTCATGCAGGGGCGGCACCACGATGCCCAGAACTCGACCAGCACGTAGCGGGTGGCCGGCTCTCCGATGAGGCTGCTCAGCTTGAGCGGAGTGCCGTCGGGCGCGGGCTGTACGATTTCGGTGTAGGGCTGTCCCGGTTCGGTCTTCAGCCCCTGCAGCGCCATGCGCTTCAGCTCGGAGAGCATCCGCTGCTCCTGCATGTGTGCGGGGAAGCGGCCGATTTCCTCGAGCATCTCGCTGGCCTTCAGCTCGTCGGCAAGGTTGTAGGCCAGCAGCGTGACGCCGAGCATGTTGTCGCGGTTCGCTGCGATGGCCCGCCGTTCGAGGGCCCTGAAGGCCGAATCCTGCCGCTCGAAGGCAAGGTGCGAAAGCTCGGTGATGCTGTCGCGGAAGCGGCCGAGCGCCTCGTTGGAGGGGGTTCCCGCCAGACGGATGCCCATCGGTTCGAATATCTTGCCCTGCAGTTCGATGCTGCCCGGTTCGAGGAAGAGCCGGGTCGTGAAGCGGCCGTCGGCCGAGCGCAGCAGGGCGGGGGTCGCCTCGCTCACCTGGCCGCTGAAACGGAAGTGTCCGTTGGCGTCGGCGCGCGCCGAGTCAATGCGCGACGTGAAGAGGTCGGTCAGGTAGAGCGTCCCCTCCACCCCCTCGACCGTGCCGTCGAGCGTGTAGCTGCCGTCGGCCGCACAGCTGCAGAGAGCCGTCGTGGCCAGCAGGGCATAAAGCGTGCGTCTCATGGCCTACTCCTCCTCCTTTTTGAGGGCGGCCAGCTCCTTTTCGAGCGTGCGGACCCGGCTGTCGAGCTCGGGCAGGCGCTTGAAGATGTTGGCCGCACGGTGGTACTGCATGCCGGGAAGGGCCGGATATCCGAAGCGGATTTCGTTGTCGGGCACATCCTTGTCCAGACCGCTCTTCGAACCCACCTTGACGTTGTTGCCGATGGTCACGTGGTCGGCGATGCCCACCTGTCCGGCCAGGAAGCAGTTGCTGCCCACCTTCGAGGTGCCGGCGATGCCGGTCTGGGCCGACGATACGGTGTTCTCGCCGATTTGGACGTTGTGGCCGATTTGAATCAGGTTGTCGAGCTTCACGCCGCGGCGGATGATGGTCGAGTCGGTCTTGGCGCGGTCGATGCAGGTGTTGGCGCCGATTTCGACGTTGTCCTCGATGATGACGTTGCCCAGCTGCGGAATCTTGTCGAAGCCTCCCTCGGCGTTGGGCATGAAGCCGAATCCGTCGGCTCCGATGACGGCGCCGGCGTGGAGGATGCAGTTGGCCCCCACGACGCAGCCCTCGTAGATTTTGACGCCCGGGTAGAGGATGGTCCCCGCGCCGATTCGGACGCCGTCGCCCAGGTAGACCTGGGGGTAAATCTGGCAGCCGTCGCCGATTTCGACGCCGCGCTCGACGACCGTGAAGTCGCCGATGTAGCACTTCTCGCCCACGCGGGCGCTTTCGGCAATGGAGGCCAGACGGCTGATGCCCTCCTTGCGGGGCTTGGCCGCATTGTACATCTCGAGCAGCTTCAGGACGCAGGCTCCGGCATCGTCGACGCGGATGAGCGTGGCGGAGACGGGCTGCGCGGGGGTGAACGAGCGGTTCACCAGCACGATGCTGGCGCGGGTGGTGTAGAGATAGGGCTCGTATTTGGGGTTGGTCAGATAGGCGAGCGAACCGGCCTTGCCCTCCTCAATCGAGGAGACCGTGTGCACGGCGGCCTGCTTGTCGCCCACGATGTCGCCTCCGAGGAAGCCGGCAATCATTTCGGCGGTGAATTCCATCATAGTATTCGGTGTTTGTTGGTTTTTCGTTGGTTCTTGGGGCGGTGCGGACTTTCGCTTTTCCTCCGCTCTTCTCCGCTCGCTCCTCGCGTTTCGCCCGTTCCGGGCCGAAGGGGCTGTGCGCTCAGAGGTAGTCGGCGATGTCGACCCCCTCGGGAAGGAACTCCTCGACCGAGCGGCCGAACGAGAGCACCTCGCGGACGGTCGACGAGGCGATGTCGGCCACGGGGGCCGGTGTGAAGAGCATCACGGTTGTCAGCGCGGGATAGATGCGGTGGTTGGTCGCCTCCATCGTCCGCTCGTATTCGAAGTCGGTCGTGTTGCGGACGCCGCGGATGATGGCGCAGGCACCCACCTCCTCGGCGAATTCACCGGTCAGTCCGGTGTAGATGCGCGCCTCGACGCGGTCGTTGCCGCGGTAGATGTCGTCGATGAGCCGCTTGCGGTTCTCGACCGTCAGCAGCCCCCGCTTGGCCGTGTTGTTCCCGATGCCGATGACGATGCGGTCGAAGAGGTTGAGCGCCGTTTCGACCAGCGCCGCGTGGCCTCGGGTGAAGGGGTCGAAGGACCCCGGGAAAATCGCTGTCCGTTCCATATTCTGCAAATATACACAACAATATGGAAAGCGCAATGCCCGTCGCCCCTTTTTCCGCGAAGTTCACGCTTCGGGAGCAAAGGGGAGACGGGCCGGTGCGGTGCGGCGGCGAGTGGGGGCTCCGGCTGTCGCGGCAAGGCGGCGGGTGGGGGCTTCGGGCGCCGGGCGGCGGAGCGCTCACCGTTCGATGCGGACCTGCTCGGTGTAGACGATGCGCGTATGGGGGTTCGACGAGACAATCTCCTGCCGCAGCGCCTTCGTTCCCCAGCGGATGAAGAGGAAGCGGCGCGGGATGCGGTGGACAATCTGGCGCAGCGTGTCGATGCTCTCGACGCGGCAGGCCACCGAGTCGTCGCGGAGCATCCCTTCGACGGTGACCCATGCGTCGCGCCAGCGGAAGAGCCGCACGGTGTCGCGCAGCAGCAGCGTGTCGCGCACGGCGACGCGCACCGTCTCGCGCAGCGGGGCGCTGAGCGCGACAGAGGTGGCGGTGACGCTCGTCGAGGCGGCCTCGAGGCGGCGGAGGCGGATGCCCATCTGGCGGATGCGGTCGGCGTCGGCCGCGCGCAGCTCCTCGAATTCGGCGCAGCGCAGCCGCAGCACCTGGGCCGAGGCTGCCTCCTCGCCCGCGCGCGTACGGTAGTGCTCCACCTGGCTTGCCAGGGCATTCTGGTTTTGGGTCAGACGGCGGATTTCGGCCCGCTGGCGGGGCCAGACAAGGATGACGGCGCCTGTCAGCAGCAGGGCATAGAGCAGCAGGTAACGGTTCATGGAGGTTGTTTTTCCGCAAAGGTAAGGGGGCGCGTGCGCCCCCGGTTTCCACGATGTGCGGAAAAAACGATGCGCCCCGGAGGCGGACAGCCGGTGGGGGCCGCTCGCACCGGGTCCTTCAGCCGGCGGGGGGACGCCGCCGTGTTAGCTACATGGGATAGAGGGCCTCCATCGCCTCGGCGATGCGTTCGGCCCGAAGTGTCATGAAGGGCTCGCCGTCGCAGTGTGCCAGCGAGGTGACGCCGCGGTGGTCGACATAGAAGAGCTCCTCGAAGCGGCGCAGCGCCTCGCGCGGCAGCGGCTCCTCGACGATGTCGAACCCGGCCCTGAGGGCGGCGTCGAGCGCCGTCTGCCGTTCGACGCTCCGGGGTGCGGGCGGGGTGACGAGCGTGCGGCCGCTCAGGGCGAAGAGCGGCGCGTCGTCGGCCGTGACGGCCCGGCCGGCCTCGTCGCACCGCAGGGCGACCTGTGCGTCGGCCGCCTGCGCCTGCTGCCGGGCCAGCGCCGCGGCAGCCTCGCGGGCCGAGGTGGGTCCCTCGCCGAAGGGGAGCGCATAGCGCAGCGTCACGGCATCGGGCGTGATGCTGCGGTGGGCATAGCCGCGGTAGAGCGAGATGCCGCGGAACCGGCATTCGACCTCGCCGCTGTCGTCCATCGCCAGCCGTACGAAGAGCGAGCGGTCGCAGCCGGCCGGGGCGCCTCGGCGCGCTTCGCGCAGGAGCGCGTCGGCCGCCTGTGCCTCGGTGAGCGGCAGCCCGAAGCCGAAGAGGCTCCGCGCCCAGCCGTCGAGCCGGGCCAGATGCTCCGGGAGGTTGCGGCAGAAGCCGTCGAGCAGGTGTACGGTCTGGTAGAGGTATACGTCGGTCACAGCAGGAAGATTTTGAGCAGCAGTTCGCGCAGCAGTTCGCCGTCCGGGGCGCCGCCCGTGTTGATGCCCTTGCTCTTGGCGTCGTATTCGCGCAGCAGCCCGAGGATGCGGAAGACCTTGCGGTTGTCCCAGGCCGTGGAGAGCTGCTTGATTTCGCCCACGGCGTAGACGTTGCTCTTGCGCAGCGTGCGCATGAGCTCCGCGTCCGACGGGAACGGCTTCCCGCGATGGCGGCTGAGCCAGCGCAGGTAGTTGACCGTGAAGTAGTCGCGGAACTGCGAAAAGAGGGCCATGACGGTCAGCAGCAGCGGATGCTCCTTGGGGTTGCGGGCGAAATGGTCGGCAATCATCAGCGCACGGGCCATGTCGCGGGTGGCGACCGCCTTGCAGAGCTCGAAGTTGTTGAAATCCTTCGAAATGCCGATGTTGGCCTCGATGTCGGCATCCGAGATGCGGCGCTGTCCCTCGGGCAGCGAGACCGCCAGCTTGTGCAGCTCGTTCGCGATTTTCGAGATGTCGGTGCCCAGATGGTCGGTCAGCATCGAGAGCGCCTTTGCATCGATGGAGAGGCCCCGCCCGGCGATGAACTGCTGGAGCCAGGGGCCGATTTCGTAGTCGCGCGGCCGGACCGATTCGAGCACCGCGCCGTTGGCCGCGCAGTTCTTGTAGAGCGCCGAGCGCTTGTCGACGTTCTTCTCTTTGTGGCAGATGACCAGGATGGTCGAGGGCGAGGGCTTCTGCGTGTAGAGCGCCAGTTTGTCGAGGCCGCGGAGCTGCTGCGCCTCGCGGACGATGACCACCTCGTAGGAGCCCATCATCGGCATCTGGCGGCAGAGTGTCACCACCTGTCCCGCGTCGGTGTCGCGCCCGTAGACCGTAATCTGGTTGAAGGCGCGCTCGGCCTCGCCAAGAATCGTCGTCGCCAGCTGTTCGCTCAGCGCGTCGATGAAGTAGCTCTCCTCGCCCATGAGCAGGTAGACGGGCCGGAAGCGGCGGGCGGCCACCTCGGCCGTCAGCCGTTCGAACTCGGCGGCCGAGTCCCGGAATTTCATCGTACCCTTGGCCATGTCACACGATTTCTTTGGTGATGCGCAGCACGTTCTCCGTCTCGCGCGTGAGTCGGTAGCGGTCGTCGATGCGGCGGCCCACCACCCATACGATGTCGTCGCCCGAGAGCAGCACGAACTGCCGCTCCTTCTCGGCCACCGAGACCTTGGCATCCTTCAGGAAGTCGCTCAGCTTCTTGCGTCCCGTCATCCCGAAGGGGATGAACCAGTCGCCCTCGCGCCAGCGGCGGAGCGTGAGCGGGAAGCGGAGCCGGTCGGCGTCGACCTGGGCGATGTGCTCGGGCACGCCGAAGTTCTCGATGGTGTCGATGTCGCAATACTCGAAGTAGAGCACCGAGTTGCCGCAGTAGCTGCGCGGGGCTCCCCGCTCGACGGTGGTCATGCAGTCGTCGCAGGCCGGGATGCGCCCCACGACGATGCTCCCGCGGTCGGTGCAGGCGACATACTCGCGCGAGTAGAAGCGGCGGCCCGTCGTGCCGTGGTCGAGTGCATGGCAGAGCGAGTCGATGACGTCGCCCTTGAAGCCGTAGGCCGAGCTGAGCAGCTCGTAGACCACGAAGTTGCGCGGAAAGGCCGGGTCGATGCGGTCGAGGTGAATCGTGTCGAGCCCGTCGGCCGAGGTGACCGCCAGCGCGCGGATGCGCTCGATGCCGTGGTTGATGAAGAGCTGGGCGTCGGTCAGACGGGCGATGTTGCTCCGCATCAGGCTCGTGAACTTGGGGTTGATTTCCCGGATGCGGGGGATGAGCCCCAGCCGGATTTTGTTGCGCAGGTATTTGGTCGAGCGGTTCGACGAATCCTCGCGGAAGGGGATGTGTTCCGCCACGGCGAATTCGAGAATCTCCTTGCGCGAGGCGAACATGAGCGGGCGTATGATGCGCCCCATCTGGGTCGAGATGCCCGTCAGGCCGCGCAGCCCCGTGCCGCGCAGCAGGTTGATGAAGAAGGTCTCAATCGAGTCGTCGGCGTGGTGTGCCACGGCGATGGCCGGATAGTCGTACTGGCGGCTCAGTTCGTCGAACCAGGCGTAGCGCAGACGGCGGGCGGCCATCTCCATCGATTCGCCCGTACGCTCCATCTCGGCGGCCGTGTCGAAGCGGCGGTTGTAGCAGGGCACGCCGTAGCGGGCGGCCTCGTTGGCCACGAGCACCTCGTCCTCGTCGCTCTCGGTGCCGCGCAGCTGGAAGTTGCAGTGGGCGACCCCCACCTCGTAGCCGCTGCGGATGAAGAGCGTGAGCATGACCATCGAGTCGACGCCGCCCGAGACGGTGAGCAGAACGCGTCCGCCCGGGGGGAGCAGCTCGTTTTCGGTGATGTAGCGTTGGAAGGAGTCCAGAAGATGTGCCATAGGCAAAATGTCGGTATGATGGGGCGCCCGCAGCGCCCGTCGTTGTTCGGTTCGGATGGAGGACGGGACCCGGCCGTGCATGGGGACGCGGCTCGCGGCCGCGCCGGGGTCCGCCCCTTCGTCAGAGGATGTTCACCTCGGTGTCGATGGCCACGCCGAACTTTTCGTGGACCTTGGCCTGCACCTTGCGGGCGAAGGCCAGCACCTCGCTGCCCGTGGCGCCGCCCAGGTTGACAAGCACCAGCGCCTGGCGGTCGTGTACGCCGACGCGCCCCTCGCGGTAGCCCTTGAGTCCGGTCCGGTCGATGAGCCAGCCGGCCGCCAGTTTCACCTTCGCCGGGTCGGCGGCGGGGTAGAGCGGCATGTCGGGGTAACTTTCGCGCAGCCGTTCGGCCACGGGGGCCTCGACGACGGGGTTCTTGAAGAAGCTGCCGGCGTTGCCCGTCACGGCGGGGTCGGGCAGCTTCGAGCGGCGGATGGCGCAGACCGCCTCGCGGATGTGCTCCAGCGTGGGGCCTCCCAGCGCCTCGACCTCGCGCTGCAGGTCGCCGTACCCGAGCCGCGGCTGCGGCGTGCGGCTCAGCCGCAGCGTGACGGCTGTGATGATGACCTTGCCCCGCAGCGCATGCTTGAAGACGCTTTCGCGGTAACCGAAGCCGCAGTGCGCGGCATCCATCACCAGCATGTTGCGGGTCTCGACGCAGAACATCTCGACGCTCTCGATGGCATCCTTCGCCTCGCAGCCGTAGGCCCCGATGTTCTGCACCGGTGCGGCGCCCGCCTTGCCGGGGATGAGCGAGAGGTTTTCCAGCCCCCACAGCCCCCGTTCGACGGCCCAGGCCACCAGCGTGTCCCATTCGACGCCCGCCTCGACGCGCACGCGCACCGTGGCGCCCTCCTCGCTCAGCGGCGTGATGCCCTGTGCCACGGGGCAGAGGAGCACTCCCTCGTAGTCCCGCGTGAAGAGGATGTTGTTGCCGCCGCCGAGCACGTACCACTGGCGCGGCACGCCTGCGGCGAAGAGTTCGCGCAGCTCGTCCGGCGTCTCGAATTCGACCAGCCGGGCGGCCGACTGCGCGACGTGGAAACTGTTGCGTTCGCGCAGGTCGATGTGTTCAAATTCTCGAATCATGATGTGCAAAGTTAGGAATTATTTTATAACTTTGATACTTGAAACCAATCCCCGAAAACGAAAAACCAAAACCTGATAAAACATGTTTACCCCTGAAGACCTGCTTCAAATCGAAAAACACGGGCTGACGCCCGACGGCGTGGAGTCGCAGCTGGAGAATTTCCGCCGCGGATTCCCCTTTCTGAAAGTGGTTCGAGCCGCTTCGCCCGGCGACGGCGTGCGCGTGCTCTCCGAGGCCGAGGCCGAAGCTGCGGCCGGGCGTTACGACCGCGAGTCGGCCCGTCTCGGCGTGGTGAAGTTCGTGCCGGCGTCGGGTGCCGCGACGCGCATGTTCAAGGAGCTCTTCGAGTTCGTCAACGAGGACAAGCGCGGCAAGGGCATCGACACGCTGCTCGACAACATCGAGAAGTTCGCCTTCTGGCCCGAGCTGAAGGCCGTGCTTCCGGAGGGTGCCGACGACAAGGCCACCGTCAACGCCATCGTCCGCGACGGACTCGGCTACGGCTCGAAACCCAAGGGCCTGGTCACCTTCCACGCCTATCCCGAAGGGGCGCGCAAGGCGGCCGAGGAGCATCTGGTCGAGGGCGCGGCCTACGCTGCGTCGAACGGCGTGGTGCGGATTCACTTCACCGTCTCGCCCGAACACATGGAGGGCTTCAAGGAGCTGCTCGCGGCGCGTGTTCCCTTCTACGAGCAGCGTTTCGGCGTCCGCTACGACATCTCCTATTCGGTCCAGAAACCCTCGACCGACACCATCGCCGTCAACCCCGACAACACCCCCTTCCGTCAGGACGACGGCTCGCTGCTCTTCCGTCCGGCGGGTCACGGCGCGCTCATCGAGAACCTGAACGACATCGAGGCCGACGTGGTCTTCATCAAGAACATCGACAACGTGACCACCGACGCCCGCCGCGGCGATACGGTCCTCTACAAGAAGGTGCTGGCCGGGCTGCTGCTCGAACTGCAGGAGCAGGCCTTCGAGTACCTGCGCGCGCTCGAGGTGGGCGGCGCCGAACTGGCTCCGATTGCCGAGTTCGTCGAGAAGCGGCTCTGCGTGAAGCTGCCGGCCGACTACGACTCGGCGCTGCTCCGTGCGGTGCTCGACCGTCCCATCCGCGTCTGCGGCATGGTCCGCAACGAGGGCGAGCCGGGCGGCGGCCCCTTCTGGGTGGGCAATCCCGACGGCACGCAGTCGCTGCAGATTGCCGAGTCGAGCCAGATTTCGCCCGACGACATGCCGCTCATGAAGCAGGCCACGCACTTCAATCCCGTGGACCTGGTCTGCGGCGTCCGCGACTCGAAGGGACGCAAGTTCGACCTGCGCCGCTATACCGACCCCTCGACGGGCTTCATCTCGTCGAAGTCGAGCGGCGGCCGTCCGCTGCGCGCCCAGGAGCTGCCGGGCCTCTGGAACGGCGCGATGGCCCGCTGGAATACGGTCTTCGTCGACGTGCCCATCACCACCTTCTCGCCCGTGAAGGTGGTGCAGGACCTGCTGCGTCCCCAGCATCAGTAGCAGCGCAACCGGCGGAGCGGTCTGCTCCGTCCCGTTCCGACAGCCGGGAGCGGCGAGGTTTTCTCCTCGCCGCTCCCTCGTTTTTCGGGGCTCCCCGTCGGGACCCGTCGGGGCGGAGACCGGCCTGCTCCTCCCCTGTCTTACCATCTGCCGCTTTTCGGGGCGGAATTTCGTCGGTTTGCAGGCGATATTGTTCCTTAGAAGAATAAATTGTTACATTCGGATGCGGTTTATGAAGAAACTTTTCTATATTTGTGTGTGCAAAATGAAAATCGACGATTAAACTGAATAACACAATGGAAAACAAACTTCAACAATTGACCCAGAAACTCTACGACGAGGGGCTGGAGAAGGGTCGTTCGGAGGCCGAACGGCTGGTTGCCGAAGCGAAGGCCCAGGCTGCGGCCATCGTGGAAGAGGCTCGCGCCGAGGCGGCCGGCATCGTCAAGCAGGCCGAGGCCAAGGCCGAGGACGTGGCCAAGAACACCATGACCGAAATCACGCTTGCCGGCAAGCAGGCCGTTTCGAAAATCAAGGCCGAACTGAGCGGCGCTATCGTTGCCCGCAGCATCTCGGAAGGGGTGAAGAAGTCGGTCGCCGACCCCGCCTTCCTCAAGGAGCTGCTGCTGGCCGTGGCCAAGAACTGGAACGGTGCCGACGCCGGCAAGGTTGAGCTCCGCGCGCTGCTGCCCGAGGCCAACCGCAAGGAGTTCGACGCCGCCTTTGCCGCAAGCGTCAAGGAGCTGCTCGCCGCAGGCATCGAGGTGGGTTACTCGAAGGAGGTGAAGAGCGGATTCAAGGTGGCGGCCAAGGACGGCGGCTACTATATCTCGTTCTCCGATGCGGATTTCGACGCACTGCTGGGCGAATACCTCCGCGACAAGGTGTCGGACCTGCTCTTTAAGGCCGAATAGCCATGTCGGGACGCAACTATTACAGTCTGGTCGCCGGGTTGCGCGAATATGCGCTCGACGCCGACACCAAGGGCTTTGATGCGAAGGGCATCGTCGAGGAGATTCTCGGCGAGGTCAGCGCGTCGGACGCCTCGGAGGTGCGGCTGCTCTACGGCTACTACGACTGCGAAAACATCCTCGCGCTGCGGGCGGGCCGTTCGGCCCACAACCCGCTGGGCAACTTCACGCGCGAGGAGCTGGAGCAGGAGCTCAAGGCTCCGCGGCTCCTTCCGCAGGGCATCGCCCGCGTGGTGATGGCCTATGCCGACCCCGAAGGCGAAGAGGCCGAGGAGATTGACACGGCGCGGCGTTTCGAGACGGCGCTCTTCGCCGCCTACTACGACGCCTGCCGCCGCGCCCGGAGCCGCTTCCTGCGCGCCTGGTCCGAATTCGACCGCACGCTGCGCAACGTCACGGCCGCACTGGCGGCCCGCGCCGCCTCGCGCCCGGTCGAGGAGGTGGTCGTGGGCGGAGGCGACGTGGCCGAACAGCTGCAGCGCAGCTCGGCCGCCGATTTCGGCCTGCGGGGCGAACTTCCCTTTGTCGATACGGTCATCGCGGCGATGAACGACGAGGCCAACCTCCTGGAGAAGGAGCGCAAAATCGACCTCGTCCGCTGGGAGGAGGCCACCGAGCTGGCTACGTTCGACTATTTCAATATTAACGCCATCCTTTCGTATCTGGTACGCATCAATATCGTGGCCCGCTGGGCACGTCTCGATGCGGCGCGCGGTCGCGAGATGTTCGGCCGTCTGCTGGCCGAACTGGACGGCAAGGAGTTGATAAATAAGTAAAAACAATCATACGATGAAAACTACAGGACGTGTAAACGGTATCATCTCCAATATCGTCATCGTCAAGGCCGACGGACCCGTGGGCCAGAACGAAATCTGTCACGTGTATGTCGGAGATACCAGAATGATGGCCGAGGTCATCAAGGTCGTGGGCGACAACGCCTATGTGCAGGTGTTCGACAGCACCCGCGGCCTCAAAATCGGCGACAAGGTCGAATTCGAGGGCCACATGCTCGAGGTGACGCTCGCCCCGGGCATGCTGTCGCGCAACTACGACGGTCTGCAGAACGACCTCGAGAAGATGGACGGTCTGTTCATCGCCCGCGGTTCGATTACCGACCCGGTCGACTTCGAGGCGCAGTGGGAGTTCAAGCCGCTGGCCAAGGCCGGTGACAAGGTGTCGGCCGCATCGTGGCTCGGCGAGGTGCAGGAGCAGTGGGTGGCCCACAAAATCATGGTCCCCTTCGCGATGACCGAGACCTATACGGTCAAGAGCGTCGCCGCTGCGGGCAAGTACAAGGTGACCGACACGGTGGCTGTGGTGACCGATGCCGAAGGGCATGACCACAACATCACGATGGTCCAGAAGTGGCCCGTCAAGCAGGCCGTGCGCTGCTATACGGAGAAGCCGCGCCCCTCGCGCGTGATGGAGACCGGCGTGCGCGCCATCGACACCTTCAACCCCATGGCCGAGGGCGGTACGGGCTTCATTCCCGGCCCGTTCGGCGCCGGCAAGACGGTGCTTCAGCACGCCATCTCGAAGCAGGCCGAGGCCGACATCATCATCATGGTGGCGTGCGGCGAGCGTGCCAACGAGGTGGTCGAGATTTTCAAGGAGTTCCCCGAGCTGGTCGACCCCCGTACGGGCCACAAGCTCATGGAGCGCACCATCATCATCTGCAATACGTCGAACATGCCCGTTGCCGCGCGTGAGGCGTCGGTCTATACGGGTATGACCATCGGCGAGTACTACCGTTCGATGGGCCTCAAGGTGCTCGTCATGGCCGACTCGACGTCGCGCTGGGCACAGGCGCTGCGCGAGATGTCGAACCGTCTGGAGGAGCTTCCGGGTCAGGACGCCTTCCCGATGGACCTTTCGGCCATCATCTCGAACTTCTACGCCCGCGCCGGTCTGGTGAAGCTCACCAACGGCCAGACGGGTTCGGTGACCTTCCTCGGTACGGTGTCGCCCGCCGGCGGTAACCTCAAGGAGCCTGTTACGGAGTCGACCAAGAAGGCGGCGCGCTGCTTCTACGCCCTCTCGCAGGGCCGCGCCGACTCGAAGCGCTATCCGGCCATCGACCCGCTGGAGTCCTACTCGAAGTATCTGGAGTATCCCGAAATCCGCGAATACCTCGACGGCCACATCGGCAAGAACTGGGTCGACCTGGTCTATGCGGGCAAGACGATTGTCCAGCGAGGCAAGGAGGCCAACGACCAAATCAACATCCTGGGCGACGACGGCGTGCCGGTGGAGTACCACGAGCGTTTCTGGAAGTCGGAGCTCATCGACTTCGTCATCCTGCAGCAGGACGCCTTCGACGACATCGATGCCAACTGCCCGATTGAGCGTCAGAAGATGATGTACGAGATGGTGCTCGACATCTGCCGCAAGGAGTTCGGCTTCGCCGATTTCGAGCAGTGCTCGCAGTTCTTCAAGGGACTCATCAACCTCTTCCGCCAGATGAACTACTCGGAGTGGAAGTCGGAGAAGTTCGAGGACTACCGCAAGCAAATCGTGGAGTATGTGAATGAACAATCCAAATAAAGCGGAAGAAGATTATGACAACACGTGCATTTCAGAAGATATATACCAAAATCGACAACATCACCAAGGCCACGGTGACGCTCAAGGCGTCGGGCGTCGGCAACGACGAACTGGCCACCGTCGGCGGCAAGCTGGCGCAGGTGGTGAAAATCATGGGTGAGAACGTCACCCTGCAGGTCTTCGCCGGAACGGAGGGCATCGCCACCGACTCGGAGGTGATTTTCCACGGCGAGCCCCCGAAGCTCCGCGTGTCGGACAACCTCGCCGGCCGCTTCTTCAACGCCTACGGCGAACCGCTCGAGGGCGGCGAGCAGTTGGAGGGCGAGGCGCGCGAAATCGGCGGCCCGACGGTCAACCCCTTCAAGCGTATCCAGCCTTCGGAGCTCATCGCCACGGGTATCGCCGGCATCGACCTGAACAACACCATCGTGACGGGTCAGAAGATTCCCTTCTTCGCCGACCCCGACCAGCCCTACAACGCCGTGATGGCCAACGTGGCGCTGCGCGCCAAGGCCGACAAGATTATCCTCGGCGGCATGGGTCTTACGAACGACGACTTCCTCTACTTCAAGTCGGTCTTCGAGAACGCCGGTGC
>DGYMI06202__coassemble_961_pt1 | contig 57761 bp, 43 predicted proteins | sample DGYMI06202__metabat2_low_PE_006 | metagenome-assembled genome bin DGYMI06202 | reverse complement strand
CATGAACAACCCCGAGGACGACATGCTCGCCCATGTACGCCGCCCGGGCATCCAGCTGCTGCCCAACACCTCGGGCGTGCGCGACGCCGAGGAGGCCGTACTGGCCGCCCAGCTGGCCCGCGAGGCCTTCGGCACCAACTTCATCAAGCTGGAGATTCACCCCGACCCGAAATACCTGCTGCCCGACCCCGTCGAGACGCTGCGCGCCACCGAGCAGCTCGTCAAGCTGGGCTTCGTCGTGCTGCCCTACATCCAGGCCGACCCCGTGCTCTGCAAGCGGCTCGAGGAGGCCGGCGCCGCCACCGTGATGCCGCTGGCCGCCCCCATCGGCACGAACAAGGGGCTTGTGACGCGCGAGCTGCTCGAAATCATCATCGAACAGAGCAACGTGCCGGTGGTCGTCGACGCCGGACTGGGCGCGCCGTCGCACGCCGCAGCAGCCATGGAGCTGGGCGCCGACGCCGTGCTGGTCAATACGGCCATCGCCGTGGCGGGCGACCCTGTCCGCATGGCACGTGCCTTCGCCCGCGCCGTCGAGGCGGGCCGCGAGGCCTACGAAGCCGGTCTGGGTGCACAGTCGCGCCATGCCGACGCCAGCAGCCCCCTCACCTCGTTCCTCGACTGACACGAAACGACAGAAACCCAATGACCCCAATCCGGCCATGAAAGAACAGGAGCAGAAAGCATACGCCCATGCCGAGAAAGCCTACATGCAGGGCACGCTTTACCCCGACATCCGAGTAGGCATGCAGCGGGTGAACCTCACCCCCACCGTCCGCATCGTCGACGGGAAGAAGGAGGTCACCCCCAACGCCCCCGTCTACGTCTACGATACGAGCGGGCCGTTCAGCGACCCCGACGTTGTCGTAGACCTCAAAAAAGGGCTGCCGCGCATGCGCGAAAGCTGGATTGTCGCCCGCGGCGACGTGGAGCAGCTTCCCTCCGTCAGTTCCGAATACGGCCGGATGCGGCGCGACGACCCGAGTCTGGACCACCTGCGCTTCGAGCACATTGCGCTCCCCTACCGCGCCCGGGCCGGACGGTGCATCACCCAGATGGCCTATGCCCGCGCGGGCATCATCACCCCCGAAATGGAGTATGTGGCCATCCGCGAGAACATGAACTGCCGCGAGCTGGGCATCGAGAGCCACATCACGCCCGAATTCGTCCGCAACGAGATTGCCGCCGGACGGGCCGTTCTGCCGGTCAACATCAACCACCCCGAGAGCGAGCCGATGATTATCGGACGCAACTTCCTGGTGAAAATCAACACCAACATCGGGAATTCGTCCACCACGTCGAGCATCGAGGAGGAGGTCGACAAGGCCGTGTGGAGCTGCCGCTGGGGCGGCGACACGCTGATGGACCTCTCGACGGGGGCCAACATCCACGAGACACGCGAGTGGATTATCCGCAACTCGCCCGTACCCGTGGGGACGGTCCCCATCTACCAGGCGCTCGAGAAGGTCGCCGGGCGGGTCGAGGACTTGTCGTGGGAGCTCTATCGCGACACGCTCATCGAGCAGTGCGAGCAGGGCGTCGACTACTTCACCATCCATGCCGGCATCCGCCGGAAGAATGTCCACCTGGCCGACGGGCGCCTCTGCGGCATCGTCTCGCGCGGCGGAAGCATCATGAGCAAGTGGTGCCTGCTCCACAACCGCGAGAGCTTCCTCTACGAGCACTTCGACGACATCTGCGACATCCTGGCGCAGTACGACGTGGCCGTATCGCTGGGCGACGGGCTGCGTCCCGGCTGCATCGCCGACGCCAACGACCGCGCGCAGTTCGCCGAGCTCGACACGATGGGCGAGCTGGTGCTCCGCGCCCGCGCGAAGAACGTGCAGGCCTTCGTCGAAGGTCCCGGGCATGTCCCCATGCACAAAATCCGCGAGAACATGGAGCGTCAGATTGACCACTGCCACAACGCACCCTTCTACACGCTGGGCCCCATCGTCACGGACATCGCCCCGGGCTACGACCACATCACCTCGGCCATCGGCGCCGCGCAAATCGGCTGGCAGGGGACGGCCATGCTCTGCTACGTCACGCCGAAGGAGCACCTCGGGCTGCCCAACCGCGAGGATGTGCGCACGGGCGTCATCACCTACAAGATTGCCGCCCATGCCGCCGACCTGGCCAAAGGACATCCCGGAGCGCAGATTCGCGACAACGCGCTGAGCAAGGCGCGCTACGAATTCCGCTGGCGCGACCAGTTCCACCTGAGCCTCGACCCGGAGCGTGCGCTGGAGTACTTCAACGAAGGCCGCCACACCGACGGCGAATACTGCACCATGTGCGGACCCAACTTCTGCGCCATGAAGCTGAGCCGCGACCTGGCGAATATCAAATGCTGACCCGTTTACGTAAAAAGGAGTATAAGAATAAATGTTTTCCGAAGAATTAGCCAAATACGACTGGGAGGAGACCACCCGTCGCATCCAGTCCAAACGCCCGGCCGACGTCGAGGCGGCTCTCGGGCGTGAACACCTCACGCTCGACGACTTCATGGCACTCGTCTCGCCGGCGGCGGCCGCCTACCTCGAGCCGATGGCCCGCCTGAGCCGCCGCTATACGCAGGAGCGTTTCGGCAAGACCATCTCGATGTACATCCCGATGTACATCACCAACTCGTGCACCAATTCGTGCGTCTACTGCGGCTTCAACCGCCACAACGCCATTCCGCGCGTGATTCTCACCCCCGAACAGATTGAGGAGGAGTGCCGCGCCATCCGCCGCCTCGGTCCCTTCGAGAACCTGCTGCTGGTCACGGGCGAGAATCCCCGTGCGGCGGGAGTCGACTACATCGAGAAGGCGCTGCAGGTCTGCCGCCCCTACTTCAACAACCTGACCATCGAGGTGATGCCGCTGGCCGCCGAGGAGTACGAGCGGTTGACCCACGCGGGACTCAACGGCGTGGTCTGCTTCCAGGAGACCTACAACCGCGCCAACTACAACATCTACCACCCGGCCGGCATGAAGTCGAAGTTCGAGTGGCGCGTCAACGGCTTCGACCGCATGGGACAGGCCGGCGTCCACAAAATCGGCATGGGCGTGCTCATCGGACTCGAGGAGTGGCGCACCGACGTGACGATGATGGCGCTCCACCTGCAGTACCTGCGCCGTCACTACTGGAAGACGCGCTACAGCGTCAACTTCCCCCGCATGCGCCCGTCGGAGGGCCACTTCCAGCCCAACGTGGTGATGAGCGACCGCGAGCTGGCGCAGCTGACCTTCGCCTTCCGCATCTTCGACCACGACGTCGACATCTCCTTCTCGACGCGTGAAAGCGCCCTCTTCCGCAACCATCTCGCCACGCTGGGCGTGACGTCGATGAGCGCCGGTTCGAAGACCGACCCGGGAGGCTATGCCACCTACCCGCAGTCGCTCGAGCAGTTCTCCGTAAACGACGAGCGCACGCCGGCCCAGGTCGAGGCCGACATCCGCCGCGAAGGATACGAAGTGGTCTGGAAGGACTGGGACAAAATCTTCGACTGACGATGGCCGACGAACGTTACGCCCGGCAAGTCATGCTGCCCGAAATCGGCGAAGAGGGCCAGCGCCGTCTGGCCTCCTCGTCGGTACTGCTCGTGGGGCTCGGAGGACTGGGGTCGGCGGTTGCGCCCATCCTGGCGGGGGCCGGTGTGGGACGCATCGGGCTCTGCGACCACGACACGGTGTCGTGGAGCAACCTGCCGCGCCAGACGCTCTACACCGAGGAGGAGGTGGGGCGCCCCAAGTGCGAAGCGGCCCTCCGGCGCCTTGCGGCGCTCTCGTCGGCAACCCGATTCGAGTGCCATGCCGAGGGGCTCACACCCGCAAACGCCGAGCGGCTCGTCGCCGCCTACGACCTGGTGGTCGACTGCTGCGACAACTTCGCGACGCGCTACCTGCTGGACGACGCCTGCGCCGCCGCAGAACGGCCCTGGGTCTACGGCTCCATCGGCCCCTTCGAGGGACAGGCGAGCCTCTTCAACCACCGCCGCGGGGTCCGCTATGCGGACCTCTACCCCGACCGCGAGGCGCTGTGCAGCGCACCGCGCCGCACGCTGGGGGTGCTGGGAAGCGTCCCGGCCGCCATCGGCGCCATCGAAGCTACCGAAGCGCTCAAACTGCTCGCCGGCATGGAGCCGTCGCTCGACGGCCGGCTCTTCGTGCTCGACCTCAAAAACATGCAATGCGAAACCATCGCTCTTTGAACAACCGATTTCACTTACCGAAAAAACCACAACATGGGAAAAGGATTTGACGAATACGCATCGGCCTACGATGCCTGGTTCCTCGAGAACCGCAACGTACTCTATTCGGAGGTCAACCTCGTTGCCTCGACACTTCGGGATGCCGGGCGCATCCTCTCGGTGGGCTGCGGCAGCGGGCTCTTCGAGAAGATTCTCCGCGAGGAGTACGGCATCAGCATCACCGACGGCATCGAACCCTCGACCGGCATGGCCGACATCGCCCGCAAGCGGGGCCTCGCCGTAACCATCGCTACGGCCGAGGAGGCCGACTTCGGCCACGGCGACTACGACACGCTGCTCTTCAACGGCACGCCGAGCTACATCGGCGACCTGGAGGGGGTGGTCCGCAAGGCCTACGACGCGCTGCCCCAGGGCGGACGCATCGTGCTCATTGACGTGCCGAAGGAGAGCTCCTACGGCATCATGTACAACCTGGCCAAGGCCCTCGGCACGTGGAACCATCCGCTGCTCGAAGGGGTCTATCCACCCAACCCCTACCCCATCGAGTTCGTCGAGGTGGCCGCCTGGCGCACGACGGCCGAGAAGGTAGCGCTGCTCGAAGCGGCGGGCTTCCGCGACCTGCAGTTCGCCCAGACGCTCACGACCCATCCGCTCTGCTCGAACCGCGTCGAGGAGCAGCCCGTCGAGGGCTACGACCGGGGCGACTACGTGGCCGTAACGGGATACAAACGCTGACACGGGAGGAGCGCCATGAAACGATGGAGCGACGAAGCGTGGGAAGCCGCGCTGCCGGTCTACCGGAAAATCCTCGAGCACCCGTTCGTCGGGGAGCTCTCCGCCGGAACGCTCTCGCCGGAGCGATTCCGCTTCTACATCCGCCAGGATGCCCTCTATCTGGACGGCTACGCAAGGCGGCTGGCCCACATCGCCTCGCGCCTCGCGCGCAAGGAGCACACCGAAGCCTTCCTGCGCTTCGCACTCGACGGCGTCGAGGTCGAACGGGCGCTGCACGAGCAGTTCCTCGGCGGCGAGCACCCCTCGCCCGACGAGATTTCGCCCGCATGCCTGCTCTACACCTCGCTGCTCGGAAGCCAGGCCATGGCCCCGGTCGAGGTTGAGGCGGCGGCCGTGCTCCCCTGCTTCGTGGTCTACCAGCGGGTCGGCGAGCACATCCACGCCCGGCAGCAGGGTGCGGACAACCCCTACCGCCGCTGGATTGAGACCTATGCCGACCCTTCGTTCGCCGAGGCAGCGGCGCTTGCGACGCGCATCTGCGACGAACTGGCCGATGCAGCCGGGGAGGAAACCCGGCAACGGATGACCGAACTCTTCGTGCGCTGCACCCGGATGGAGTGGCTCTTCTGGGAGAGCGCCTGGAGACTCGAAACCTGGAATATCTGACGCCATGAACAGCAACAAGAAAACCTACAAACGCGCCCTGACCATCGCCGGCAGTGACCCGAGCGGCGGCGCGGGCATTCAGGCCGACCTGAAGACCTTCTCGGCCTGCGGCTGCTTCGGCACGTCGGCCATCGTCGCCGTCGTGGACGAGAATACGGTCGGCGTCACGGGCGTACACCCCGTGCCGGTCGACTTCGTGGTGGGGCAAATCCGCTCGGTGCTGGACGACATCGGCGCCGATGCGGTCAAAATCGGCATGCTCCACTCTTCGGAACTGATTCGCGCCGTGCGCGACACGCTGGCCCGCTACGACATCCGCAACGTAGTGCTCGACCCCGTGATGGTGGCCACGTCGGGCGACCCGCTGCTGCAGCAGGAGGCCGTCGCTACGCTGCGCGACGAGCTCATTCCCCGCGTACGGGTCATCACGCCCAACATCCCCGAGGCCGAAATTCTGCTCGGCCGCAAACTGCCTCGCCAGGAGGAGCTTCCCGATGCCGCCCGCGAACTATCGCAGGGGGGCCGCGTCTCGGTCTTCCTCAAGGCAGGCCATCTGGACGACGACGAGCTGGTCGACATCTTCTACAATGCCGAGAGCGACGAGGTCATCCCGCTGCGCTCGAAGCGCATCCGGACCGTGAACACCCACGGCACGGGCTGCACGCTCTCGTCGGCCATCGCCGCCTTCCTTGCGCGCGGATTTGCGCTCAACGAGGCCGCGGCCCGGGCCAAGGAGTACATCGCCGAAGCCATCGCCGCCGGAGCCGCCTACGACATCGGCCACGGCCATGGTCCGGTACACCACTTCTACCGCTTCTGGGAATAAGCCCCTCGGACGGGCGGCCCGCCTTGCACGAAACGGTGCGTTCCCCCGAACGGGACGCACCGTTTCGTTTACCCGGCTGCAGGGCTTCCGGCACGCAAAAAAGAGAAACAGCGAGCCCATAAGTTGCTGCGGCAATGTCGGTCTGTCTGAAAAAAAGGGTATCTTTGTTCTGGGAACGGCAAATGAAGGCCGCTGCAAAAACTGCCGGGGTCGTCATAGGCGGCAGGATTGCGGAGTGCGCCCGCCCGACGATTGCAAACTACGTCCTTGCCCGGAGCGGCCACACCCTGTCTCCGGGTGACGGGTGACGTGCCGTCCGGCGCCCAAAGTCAAGGTTGGAAACGGGCGGCTTGCCCACGTGAATGACCGACAAATCGGACAAGAGAAATCCAAATACGGTTCTTAAATATGAAGACGATTTTTATCACCGGAGGCTCCACCGGAATCGGAGCCGCTGCCGTACGCAAGTTCATCGCCGAGGGCTGGAACGTCGGCTTTATGGATATCAACACGCAGGCTGCCCACGCACTTGCGGACGAGCTGAACTGCCCCGAGCGACTGCTCTTCACCGAGGGCAACACCCGCACGCGGAGCGACATCCGCCGCGCGGTTGAGAATACCGTCGCACGGTTCGGCGCGCTCAACAGCGTCTTTGCCAATGCGGGCATTCATCGCTGCAACACGATTCTCGACATCGCCGACGAGGAGCTCGACCTGATGATTCAGACGAACATCTACGGCACGGTCAATACCCTGCGGGAGGCCATTCCGCCGATTATCGAGGCGGGCGGCGGTTCGATTGTCATCAACGCATCGGACCAGTGGTTCGTGGGCAAGCCCCACAGTTTCGCCTATGGTCTGACCAAGGGGGCCCTCGGGCAGATTACCCGCAGCCTGGCCATCGACCTGGGGCCGAAGAACATCCGCGTCAATGCCGTCTGTGCCGGCACAATCCGCACGCCGCTGGTCGACAATCTGTTCGTAAAGTTCGCCGAGGAGAACCACTGCAGCGTCGAGGATTACTGGCGGCAGGAGAATGCGCTCTACATGCGCGGCAGCGCCGGCCGTCCGGAAGAGGTTGCCGAGGTGGTCTACTTCCTCGCGTCGGATGCCGCGAGCTTCTGCACCGGCTCCCACTATCTGGTGGACGGAGGTCTGGTGGCCGGTTGATTATCCGCAAGCAGGGCACAGGATGGGAGGGGCCTCGTCCTGTGCCGCCAGCCAGCGACACATCGCCCCGTTTTGCGAAACATGCCACCTGCTCACCCGCTCCGCGCCGACAACCGTCGAGGCGGACCGGGCGGGTGCGTCGTGCGTCCGGTCTGCGGACTGAAGATGCGCCCCCGTTATCGACGCCCACATCGTCCGCCCTCTCTGCTTCAATCCGGAGGCACGGAGACCTGAATCGCCCCATCGGGATTTGGCCATACCGAACCTGAAACAAGCCCGATGCATCCTTTTTCGGGAGCCCCTTCCCTCGGCTCCGCATTGTTGAATCGGGCTCGGAGGCAGCCATCCGCCGCAGTCGAAGATGCGCTATTTATGACATTATCAGCTGTTCCGAATACCGGCCAGCGGAATCATTGCGGAGACAATCGGCCGCAACGCACGGCATCACATCTCCCTATAAGCTTTCGGTGAACAGCCGACAGCCTTCTTGAAGTAGACTCCGAAAAACGACTGATTGGGAAAGTTCAACATGTCGGCAACCTGCTGAGTCGTATACTGCCCGCTTTTCAGCAGCGCCTTGGCCTCCAGAATCACATAGTCCCGAATCCACTCCCCGGCATGACGCCCGCTGACGGCATGCACCACCTGCGAAAGATATTTGGGCGTCAGGCACAATCGTTCGGCATAGAAACCGATGCTGCGTTCCATGGTGCAATGCTGCCGAAGCTCCTCGATGAAACGGTCGAAAATCTGTCTCTTGCGCGAACCCTGCCGGGCATCCTGCCTCTCGACGTATGGAGCCATCAGCTGGCAAATCTCGCTGTAAAGCACCTGCAGATAGCCTCTGAGAAGACCGCCCTTGAAGCGAAAATCGGGCTGTCGGAGTTTGTCATGCAGGGTTCGGTAGATAGCCAGTATATCAGCCGTTTGTGCATCGGTAAGCTGCAGGATTGACTGCTGCGAGAGAAACTTGCGGACGATGAGGGCCTCTTCCGAGCTGTTCTCCGTGATGACGTAGTCGTTCGACAGGGCTATGAGCACAATCCGGCAATCGGGCGACAGGTCGAGACATTGGCCAATCGCTCCCGGAGTGACTATCAGCAGCGAGTTGCGGTGCAGTTCATATTCGTTGAGATTCAGCCTGACGCGCATCGACCCGCTGAGACACAGATGCGCCATCGCAAACTGAATCTTGAACGGATAGGGTGCCGTGAGAAACGGCAGCATCGACGGGTCGCTCGTCAAATCGCGCGGCGGTTTCGTATCGTCGAGGTCGCCGGCAAGGATGAACCGGTTCTCAAAGATGCAGGCCTGTTCGTCGAAAGGAATCGTCGTCAGATTGAGTGCATTGAAATTCTGGTTCCCAGTCATGGTTGTTTGCTTTTTCGTCGGCAAATATACCGATTCGAACAGGAAAATGGGTCTGTTTTATCATTAAACAGCCGTTTTACCATCCTTTCAAACAACAAATCCACAACATGCGACAAAATCCATACGGGGAAAAGCCGGAACTTTGCCAGCGGAAAACCATAAAACAAAACAGGAGATGAGGAAAATTGGAAAAAACAGACTGGGAGCCGTACTCGTGACGGCTTTGCTGTGCAGCTGCGCGGGGCGGACGACATCCGAACCGTTCATCCAAAGCGTGAGCCTGACAGAACCCGTAGCATTGAGCACGGAGACCACGCGTATCTATTCGGGCATGGTCAAGGCCGCGCACGAAGTGAGTCTGGGTTTCAAGACCGCCGGGCAGATTGCCCGCATCCACGTATCGGAGGGTGACTTCGTACAACGGGGACAGCTGCTCGCCGAACTGGACGACGCCGACTACCGGCTGGCCGTCGAGGCGCTGCAGATTCAATACGACCAGCTCAAGGACGAGGTAGCGCGCACGAAACGGCTTTTCGACCAGAAGAGCGTATCGGCCAACGACTTCGAGAAGGCCAGCGCGGGCCTGCGGCAGCTGGGCGTGCAGCTGCAGGCCAACCGCAACAAACTGGACTATACGAAACTCTACGCTCCGACCGACGGATATATTCAGCAGGTGAACTTCTCGCCGGCTGAGATGGTCGACGCCGGGACGGCACTCTTCACACTGCTGGATGTTTCGCGGCTGGAGGTCGAGGTCAGCATCCCTGCCGGCGAATACCTTCGCCGCGACCTGTTCACGGGGTTCACCTGCCGGGCGGCAGGGATGGAGGACGGGATGCCGATGCGCCTGGGCGGCGTTACGCCCAAAGCCGACGGCACACAGCTCTACCACCTGACGCTCTCCTTCGCCGGGCGTCCCGACCGGCGGCTGACTGCCGGAATGAACGTCGAGGTCGGCATCACGCTGGCCGACACCGCACGCACCGCCGGGTTCGGCGTACCGCCCGGCGCCGTCTTTCTGGATGGAGATGTCCCCTGCGTATGGGTTTTCGGGGCGGATTCCACCATCGAACGGAGGCCCGTCGCGTTGCGCGACATGGATAGCGAGGGTCGTGTCGTAATCATCGACGGGTTGACCGCCGGAGAACAAATCGTGCGTGCCGGAGTCTCCGCACTCGAGGAGGGAGAGAAGGTCCGTGTGATAGCCACCCCGAGTCAAACCAATGCAGGAGGGCTGTTGTGATGAAGGCAACCGAATTTTTCGTACGGCGGCCCGTCCTGTTCTGGTCGCTCATGGCAGCCATCCTCATCGCCGGCCTGTTGTCGTTCATCCGGATGCCCAAGCTGGAGGACCCGGCCGTGGCGGTCAAACAGGCGATGGTCATGGTTCCCTACCCGGGCGCCAGCGCCCACGAGGTGGAGCTGAAGGTGGCTCAGATGATGGAGGATGAACTGCGCGCGCTGCCCAACGTCAAGAAGGTGAAGAGCGAATGCCGCAACGGCTCGGCCATGTTCACCGTCGAATTCCAGATGACGGTCCTGAACCGCGACCTGGAGCAGCATTTCGACCTGCTGCGCCGCAAGGTGAGCGACGCCGCGTCGCGCCTGCCCGAAGGGTGCTACGACCCGGTGGTCATCGACGACATGATGGATGTCTACGGCATCTTCTACGGTCTGACGGCCGACGGCTACGACTACCCGGAGATGTACCGCTACGCCAAGTTCCTGCGGCGCGAACTGCTCGACGTGAAGGGTGTCAAGCGGATTCTTATCGCCGGCAACCGCGACGAGGTAATCAACATCATCCTCTCGAAGGAGCAGATTGCCCGCAACGGTGTGATTCCCACACAGATTACGTCGGCATTGCAGCAGGCCGGCAAGACGGTCAACGCCGGGAAGTACCCGACCGGCGATGAACGCATTGCACTCTATGTCGATTCGGCGGTCGACGACGAGGAGGAGATTCGCAACCTGGAAATCCGCACGATGGACGGCCGCCAGCTGCGCATCGGCGACGTGGCCCGTGTCGAGCGGGGATATGCAGCACCGCAGCGCAACGGCTTCTTCGTCGACGGGCGCCCGGCACTGGCCCTCTGCATCGCCATGGAGTCCTCGGCCATCGTTCCCGACGTGGGAAAGGCCGTCGATGCCCGGCTTGCGGAGGCCATGCGGCAACTTCCGGCTGGGTTCCACACGGAAAAAATCTTCTTCCAGCCCGACAAGGTCGACGAGGCCATCTCGTCGTTCATGTGGAATCTGCTGGAATCGGTCGTAATCGTCATTCTGGTGCTGGTCTTCACGATGGGACTGCGCAGCGGTCTGATTATCGGATTCGGACTGGTGTTGACGGTTGCCGTCTCGTTCCCGATTCTGCTGACGTGCGGCACGACGCTGCAGCGCATCTCGCTCGGCGCCTTCATCGTGGCCATGGGCATGCTGGTCGACAATGCCGTAGTCATCATGGACGGCATTCTGATTGACAAGAAGCGGGGGTTGAGCCCGAAGGTCTATCTCTACCGCATCGGCCGCAACACGGCCATGCCGCTGCTCGGGGCGACCGTCATCGCCGCCTCGACGTTCCTCGGCATCTACCTCTCGCCCGACTCGGCGGGTGAATATGCCGGCGACCTCTTTCTGGTGCTGTGCGTGAGCCTGCTGGCCAGCTGGGTGCTGGCGCTCGTCCAGGTGCCGATGTGCGCCAAGTCGTGGCTTCCGGCACGTGAAAAGGGGGAGCCCGGGGCACAGAAACCTGCCGTAATGAACTCGCCCGTACACCGCTTCGTACGGCGTGCCATTTCGTTTCTCATCGGCTACAAGCGGGCGACGATTGCCGTGGCCGTTGCGGTACTGCTCCTCTCAATCTTCGGCATGACGCACGTCAAGAACCTCTTTTTCCCCGACTTCGACTACAAGCAGTTCGTCGTCGAGTGCTTCTTCCCCTCGGCGACGGATGCCGACCGGGTGCGCGACCGCCTGCTCGAGATGAGCGACAGCGTACGGCGCAATCCGGCCGTCGAGCGTGTGGCCGTCAGCCAGGGCAGCGCCCCGGCCCACTACTGCCTGGTGCGCCCGATGACCGCAGGCGGCGACTGCTATGGCGAACTGATAGTCGACTGTGCCGACTACCGGACCGTGCAGGAGCAGATTCCGGCAATCCGGCGTCAGTTGCGCGAGGCATTTCCCGAGGCCTATATCCGCATCCGCAAGTACAACTTCTCCATCTCGACGTCGCACACCGTCGAGGTAGAGTTCGCGGGCCCCGACCCGGCCGTGCTGCGCGATTTGAGCGCACAGGCCGAGGCTGTCATGCGCCGCTGTCCCTATGTCGATGCCTACTCGGTGCAGAACAACTGGAAACCGAAGGGCAAGGCGCTCGTCGCCGAATTCAATCAGCAGGATGCCCTGCGGGCCGGAATCGGCCGCGGGGATGTGGCCAACGCCCTGCTGGCCGCCACGGACGGCATGCCGGTCGGCGTGCTGAACGACCAGGACCGCATGGTGATGCTGAACCTGCAGGTACGCAACGACGACGGCAGCCGCATAAGCGACCTCGACGAGATTCCGGTCTGGAGCATGATGAACCTCCGCCTGACCGACGAGGAGCTGCAGGGAGCGCTGGCGGGCGGTCACGGAATGAGCGAGCTGCAGGACCGCATGTTCCGCGCCATACCGCTGGGCAATGCCGTGCGCGACATCCGCCTCGACTGGGACGAGGATGTCGTGCTGCGGATGAACGGCCGCCGGGTAATCGAGGCGGAGTGCGACCCGAATCCCGACTGCGACGAGGCGACGCCGGCCAAGGTCGTGGCATCAATCCGCGACGAGATAGAAGCTATCCCGCTGCCCGACGGTTATACGATGCGCTGGGTCGGCGAGGGCGAATTGCAGGGCGAGGCAATCGGCAATCTGATGAAGTACATGCCGCTGACAATCTTCCTGATTCTGGCCATCCTGCTGCTGTTGTTCAACAGCTGGCGCAAGGTGCTGCTCATCCTCATGTGCTTCCCGTTCGTCTTCTGCGGCATCACCCCGTCGCTGTTCCTGACGGGTCAGCCGCTGACCTTCATGGCCATCATCGGCATGATGGGTCTGATTGGCATGATGGTCAAGAACGCCATCGTGCTGGTCGACGAGATTAACCGCCTGCAGGCCGAGGAGCACCGGTCACCCTATGCGGCCGTCGTCGAGGCAACGGTTTCGCGCGTGCGTCCGGTGCTGATGGCTTCGCTGACGACCATCGTCGGAATGATTCCGCTGGTCGGCGACCCGATGTACGGCTCGATGGCTCTGACAATCATGGGCGGTCTTACGGTCGGCACGATTATCACGCTCATTCTGCTGCCGATATTCTACGCGGCCCTGTTCCGCATTCGCAAACCTCAAAATGCTTAAACGATGAATATCAGAATATATGCGGTTCTGGCGGCCGCACTGCTGTCGGGCCCTGCTGTCCGCGCACAACAACCGCTTCCGCTCTCGCTGGCCGAGTGCCGCGAGCGGGCCCTTGCCCACAGCGAGGAACTTCAACAGGCCGACAACCGGCTCGAACAGGCGCGTCTCGACCGGCGGATTGCCGCCACGGCCGCCCTGCCCAAAATAGAGGGGTCGGCCACCGGCGCGTATGTACTGCCCGATATGGACATGATGGGGATGGACCTCCGCATGCGCGGCACCTACATGGCGGGGCTCAATCTGACCCAACCGATTTATGCCGGAGGCAAGATTTCGGCCGCACGGCGCATGGCCCGCATCGGCGAGGAGGTGGCCGGCGAGCAACGACGGATGACCCGCATGGATGTGCTGGTCGAGGCCGACAACGCCTACTGGACCACGGTGGCGGTCGACCGCCAGGTGCGCATGCTTGAGAGCTACGCCGCGCAGATGGATACGCTTTACCGCCAAACAGCCGCCGCCTTCGAGGCTGGCATGGCCATCGAGAATGACCTGATGCGCATCGAGGCCAAACGCAGCGAGATTCGTTACCAGCTGCAGAAGGCGCACAACGGAGCCGAACTGTGCCGCATGTCGTTGTGTCGGGTGATTGGTGCGGAGGGCGACCTGTACCCGGTCCCGACCGACACGCTCTTCCGGACGCCCCGGCCCGGCATGCTGCGGCCGGACCTCGCGTCCCGTCCCGAATTGCGGATTCTGGAGCAGCAGGTGGCCGTCGGGGAGCAGCAGCTCCGCGATGTCCGTTCGGGCATGCTGCCTTCGGTCGGCTTGTCGCTGGGCTACACCTACTACGGCAACATCAAACTCCAGAGCGTGGTCGATGCAGGCAACGGGACGTTTGTTCCCCATACGCAGGAGTTCCGCGACGGAATCGGGCTGGCCATGCTGGCTGTGAAAATTCCGATTTTCCATTGGGGCGAAGGCCGCAAAAAGGTGCGCAAAGCACGATACGCTCTGCAGAATGCGCAACTCGATTTGCAGAAAAACACGCGTCTGATGTCGCTCGAGGTCGAACAGGCAATCCGCAATGTCGAGGACGGCTACCGATTGATTCAGACGGCCGAACTCGCGCTGCAACAGGCCGAGGAGAACCTGCGTGTGATGCGTAACCGATACACGGCACAGATGGCCCCGCTCACCGACCTGCTGGATGCCCAGTCGCAGTGGCAGCAGGCCGCCAGCAACCGGATTGAAGCGCAGACGCAGTACCGAATCTACGAGACCGAATACCTCAGAAGTACAGGTCTGCTGGAGTAGCGGCAATAAAAAGAGGAGATTGAGGGTCGTGGCCGGAAACCGGTCCGACCCTCTCGCTTTCATATCCCTGTCGGAACAGAAAAAGCCCACGAAGGGATGACAGGGACAAGCGTGTGCATGGTTACGCGCAGGTTACGTTTCGGTGTCCCGGAATGTCTCCGGGAACGGAACGCGGCCCCGGCGCCGAGCGACGCAAGCAGTCATCCGCAACCCGTGCAACGTTTTGATTTTCCGCCTGATAGGGGATAAATAAAAGAAAACGAGACGGTTGCCGTAACCATCTCGTTTTCTCGTTCTGCGGTGCGTAGGGGACTCGAACCCCTGACCCCGTGCGTGACAGGCACGTATTCTAACCAGCTGAACTAACGCACCGTTTTTCGTATTGCGAGTGCAAAGATACGTCTAATTTTGAAAACCGCAAATTTTTCCACTACTTTTTTTCACAATTACACCAAACAACCCCGGACCGATACGGCAAAAAGGCTTCAGACCTCCAACCGCGCCCCTCGGTCACCACAGGCAAGCAGCAAGACAACTCACTGAGGATAAGGCAAAAGACAGAACAGCCGATGCCGTCCAACCGATTTTCACCGGCCGCAGGACGATGCTGCGCAAAAAATCGTATCTTTGTAACCGGAGTCGCCGGGATGCGGACCGCACGGCACGGTCTCACGGCAGGAAACGACCTGCCCTCTCCCCTGCCGTCTGCCGATTCGGCCGCACATTGCGGCAAAGGGCCGACACCCCGGGACCAGACCGAAATCTGAATTATGGAACGACATCTTTTGGAAAGTCCGACCGACGTCGAGGAGCGCTGCCTGAAGCTCGGCTTCCTCCCCTTCTTCCGATGCGGCATCCCCGGCTTCTCGGTCGAGGAGATGGTAGCCCGCGAATACTGGTTTACCGACGAAGAGGGCGCCTGGGAATGGAAGGGCCCCATCATTCGCGAGGGACACTGCGCCTACGGCAAGTTCTTCAACCGCAAGGCCGGATTCGTCAGCCGTGCATGGCTGCCCGACTGGGTCAACTACCGCCGCTCGCGCCACCTGGCGCCGAACGACGACACAGCGGCGCTCGACGACGTGGTGCTGCAGACGATTCTGGCCGAAGGGTCGGCCACCATCAAGGAGCTGCGCCGCATGCTGGGCTTTGCCAAGGGGCGCGGACGGAGAGCGGCAACGGAGCTCGAATCGGAGGTTGCGGAGGATGAGAAAATCTCGCTCGACCCGATTCTGACGCGGCTGCAGATGGAGGCAAGGCTGGTCATCGCCGACTTCGAATACAACATCGACCGCCACGGCAACCCCTACGGCTGGGGCGTGGCCCGTTACACGGCACCCGAATCGCTCTACGGTTCATTTGTGACCGAGCGCTCGCCCGAAGAGTCGTTCGCCCGTCTTCTGGACCATTTCCGCACGCTCTTTCCCGACTCGTCCGAAAACCGCCTGCGGAAGCTCATCGGCTGACCGCCGAGGGAGACAGGACGGGACAAGCCCTCCGCTCTCTCCCGAGCCGTCCGACAGTTATACCGCCGGCTTTTTTCATTACCTTTGCCATCCCGCCCCAAGCTCCGGAACGATGAGAACCCTCGCCATACTGTTTGCCCTGTTCGGCTGCCGCATCTGCCTGGGGCAGACCATAACGATTGCAGGAAAGGTTGTCGACGGCGGGCAGCAGGCCGTTCCGTTTGCCAACGTCGTTCTGTTCCAGGCCGGCGACACGCTGCAGATGGTCCGTGGAACGGCGTCGGACCTTTCGGGCCGATACGCATTCGAGGGAGTCGCCCCCGGAGCCTATCTGCTGAAGGCTTCGTTCGTGGGATACAAAACCGCCTCCGAACGGCTGCAGGCCGAAAAGAGCCGGAGCTGCAACCTGGTTCTGCAGCGCGACTCGATGTCCATCGGCGAGGTGGTTGTCGAGGGCGAGCGGAGCTTACGCGGCATCGACAAAAGCTCCTACCTCTTCTCCGAGGCCCAAATCGCAAGGGCAGCCGACGGACGCGAGCTGGTGGCCTCGCTGCCCAATCTCCGCATCGACAGGACGACCAATGCGCTGGCGACGGTCAGCGGGAAGAAGCTGCTGCTGCTCATCAACGGCATCAAGGCCTCGGACGAGGATTTGAGGCTGATTCCGGCCGACAAAATCCGCAAGGTCGAACTTTACGATGTTCCGCCGATTCGCTACATGAACGACGCCGAGCGGGTGGTCAACATCCTCACCAGACCACTCGACACGGGGTGGAGCGGCAACCTCTACGGAACACTGGGTCAGATGTTCTCGAATACCTCCGCCTCGCTTTCCTACATCAGGGGCGACAATCGCCTCTCGTTCCACTACGGCGCCCACATCAACATGAAGCGTGACGTCAGGAATCGGGAAACGGGCAGCTACGCCTACCGAATCGGCGAGGAGAACTACCTCTACGACTATCTGCGCGAGAGCCTGAAGTGGGGCCACCAGCACAATTTCGGGTTGACCTATACGCGCAGCAAGGAGCACCGCTACGACCTGCAGGTCAAGGCATCCGCCCAGACGGACAACGAATGGATGGAGGCCGACAAACACATCTTCTTCACGCAGAACACGCTGCAGGAGGAGCGTACGGGGCGTCTGACCGACCGTACCGAAAGCATCGTGCCGACACTGGACCTCTACTTCTCCAAATACTTTTCGCCAGGCAACACCCTGGTGCTGAATCTCGTGGGCAGTTACTTCGACAACAGCCAGCGAACCCGTTCGACGGAGAGCGGCACCACGGGATTCGACGACCTGATGCTGCTCGACAACCGGAAAAAGACGCTGATTGGCGAGGCAGCCTACCTCCACAGCTTCTCCCGCGCCCAACTCACGGTCGGCTACCGCAGTCACTGCAACTTCCTGTCGAACGAGTTGCGCAATTCGGTCTCCGAGAGGCTGCAGACCGAACACATCACCACACAAAAGCACTACCTCTATGCGGAAATCAGCGGGAAGCTCCACTCGTGGCTCTACCGCGCCAGTCTGGGCGCCACCGGCGACATCCGTTCCGGAGCTGACGGGTTCCGCAACCTCACCTTCACGCCGGTCGTGATGCTCGGCTACGCCATCGACCGGGCCAACACGCTGCGCATTGCATACGATTCCGAGACCCTGATGCCGGAGATGCAGCAGATGTCCGAGGCGCGGATTCTGCTCATGAGCGATTTCTACCAGACGGGAAACGCCGCACTGAAGAATGCGCACCGCCAGTCCTGGCGACTGAGTTACGACCTTCAGCTTCGGAAATTCTCGCTCCAGGCGACTCTTTTCCATGAACAGACACGCAACAGCCTGTTCGATTCCTACCATGCGGGCGACGGCTGCATCCTGCTCCAGACCGACAACGCCAAACGGGACATCCGCCGCGGCTGCGAACTCAATCTGGACTACACCCCCTGGGAGTTTCTCCGCATCGGATGCAGCGCAGAGGCCGCACAGCAGCTTTTCCAGCCGTCGGCCACTTCGGCGACCTGCCGCCGCTGGACATTCCCCGTCACGCTCTACCTCTCGGCCAGCTACCGGAGCTTCTCGCTCGACCTGTACCAGAAATTGGGCGGCACATACCTTTCGGGGCTCTACGAAAGCGGTATCGAAAAGGCGTCGTACATCAGTCTGGGATACACCCGCAGGGCATTGCGCCTCGCGCTTCAATGCTTCTTTCCCTTCATGCGGGACCGATATTCGAACCGCACCATCCCCGCAAGCATCGTACGCCACAATACGGATTACCACCTCCGCGCAAAAGACCACGCCCTGGCACTGAGCCTTTCGTGGAGTTTCGGGACAGGTCGCAAAAAAGCAGCCGTACGGCAGCGCGTCGAAAACTACGACAACGACAGCGGACTGTTCCGCATCAAATAGACACGACTCGTCAAAAGGAGCGCCGCGCCGGAGCTTTGCGGCACGGCGCTTGACGGAAAGACAAGCAACCGGACAATGATGAACGAAAAGACGAACAATACCCTGATCTTCCACACCCCCGACCTCTCAACGCGGCAGGAGCTTCCCGTGGCGGGCGGCGAGGTGAAGGCCGGCTTTCCCTCGCCGGCCGACGACTTTCTCGACTCGCCGCTCGACCTGAACCGCGAGCTGGTCCACAACCCCGCCTCGACCTTCTTCGTGCGCGTCGCGGGCGACAGCATGGCCGGCGACGGAATCGGCGACGGCGACCTGCTGGTGGTCGACCGCTCGGTCGGCGCCTACGACGGCTGCATCGCCGTCTGCTATGTCGACGGCGAATTTACCGTCAAGCGCGTGCGGCTCGAAAAGGGGTGCGCATGGCTCATGCCGTCGAATCCGCGCTATCGCCCCATCCGCGTCGACGCCGGCAACGAGTTCCTCATCTGGGGCGTCGTCCGTCACGTCATCAAGAGCTTCAAATAATCGCTGCAATGTACGGACTCTGCGACTGCAACAACTTCTACGCATCGTGCGAACGGGTCTTCCGGCCCGACCTGGTGGGACGCCCCGTCGTGGTGCTTTCGAACAACGACGGCTGCATCATCGCCCGCTCGAACGAGGCCAAGCGGCTCGGCATCGGCATGGGACAGCCCTTCTACCAGGTCCGGCAGCTCATCGAACGGGGAGAGGTTGCGGTCTTCTCGGCCAACTTCGCCCTCTACGGCGACATGTCGCGGCGGGTGATGGCGACGCTCCGCTCGCTGGTCCCGGGCATCGAGGTCTACTCCATCGACGAGGCCTTTTTCGACCTGCGGGGCATGGCCGAACCTCTCGACGAGTTCGGCCGTTCGATCGGTCGCACCATCCGCCGCAACACGGGCATCCCGGTCAGCATCGGCATCGCACCGACCAAGACACTGGCCAAAATCGCCTCGAAGCTGGCCAAACAGTACCCCAGGCTCGAAGGGTGCTGCTACATGCACCGCACGGAGGACATCGACAAGGTGCTGCAACGATTCCCGCTGCGGGATGTCTGGGGCATCGGCCGTCGCTACGGGCGGATGTTCGACCGCATGGGACTCGCCACGGCCCGGCAGTTCGTCGACCTGCCGCGGGAGTGGGTCCGCGCACGCATGGGCATTGCGGGGCTGCGCACCTGGAGCGAGCTGCAGGGGGTGGAGTGCATCTCTTTCGAGCAGATGCCCCAGCGCAAGCAGCAAATCACCGTCTCGCGCTCGTTCCCCAAAGAGGTCACCGAACTCGGAGAGCTGGAGCGCATCGTGGCCGAGTTCGCCTCGATGTGCGCCGAGAAGCTGCGCGCCGAGCGGTCGGTCTGCCGCGAGGTGCAGTGCTACCTCGTCACCAACCGCCACCGCGCAGAGCAGCCGCAGTGCTACGAAACGAGCCTCACGCTCATGCCCGAACCGACCGACAGCACGCTCGACATCGTACGGCAGGCCCGCATCGCCCTGCGCCAGGCCTTCCGCCCCGGATTCGGATACAAGAAAGCCGGCGTGCTGCTTGCGCAAATCACGCCGGCCTCCGAACTTCAGGGTTCGCTCTTCACGCCGGAGACGCACGAAAAACACGCGCGGCTGATGCAGGTGCTCGACTCGGTCAACAAGGCCTGCGGCAAGGGTACGCTCGTCGTCGCGGCGCAGGGGACGGAACCCTTCCGCATGAACCGCGAGCACCTATCGCCCCGCTATACGACCGACTGGAAGGAGCTGCTTGTGGCCAAGGCGACGAAGTAAAGGCGGAGGGAGTGGGCCTCCGGCCACGCCCCGCCACATGGCTGCATGCCGCGTGTCAGCGAGACAACACGGCGCGGCTGAGGGTCAGTTGCGTCCGGCCGCGGCACTGCGTGCCCATTCGTCAACGGCCGCCTCGCCCATACCGTTGAGCAGACGCCCGGCCGACCACTCCAGAGCGGGATAGCTGCGACGCAGGGCTGCGACGCTCCCCGCAATACTGCTGCTCCCCGACGTAGCGAAGGGGATAATCCGTTTGCCGCTCAGGTCATGCTGCTCGATGAAGCTGTTCACGATGCGCGGTGCGAGGTTCCACCAGACGGGATAGCCCAGAAAGACGACATCGTACTCCTCCATGCGCACCTCGGCGGGGCGGATGGCGGGACGCGCCTTTGCGTCGTTCATCTCGACCGAGCTGCGCGAACGTTCGTTGCGCCAGTTAAGGTCGGCCGACGTGTAGGGCTTCTCGGGCACAATCTCGCAGAGCGTGCCGTCCGTGGCGGCCGCGATTTTCCGGGCCGCGGAGGCCGTCGTACCCGTAGCCGAGAAGTAGACGACCAGCGTACGCGGCGAAGAGTCAGTCCGTGTCAGGGCACTCTGCCCCGAAGCCTGCGCCCCAGCGAAGAGGAGCAGGGCAAGCGTGGAAAATGCTTTGGTTTTCATGGGATTTATCGTTTGCTTGGGTGAATATGGATTTTCGGGTCCTGTCTGCTGCAAAGATAGAGGTTCCCGGACGCTCCGCACCTAACCCGATTCCGGTTTTCCATACCCGGGTTACCTATTCCGGAGGTGCGCTCCCCGTCCGGCATGCGCGCCGGAGCCGTCGGGCGCTCAGGCGGGCCGCAGGAGGCAGGCGACAAGCGACGGACGGCAGGTGACGGACGACGAGCGGCGGGAGGCGGGAGGCGGGAGGCGGACTGCAAACAGCGGATGGCAGGCAGCGGACTGCAAACTGCGGGCGGATTCACCGAGGAGCGCCGCACCCGCCCGATACCCGGGCGTGCGAAGCGGAAGATGGGGTATTGAAATTTCGCCAATTTTGCGTATCTTTGGCTTCACGAACAGGCGCTCTGCACGGCAGGACGCCGAAAAACGTTGCCGATGAAAGGAATCGTCCTGGCCGGAGGCTCCGGCACAAGGCTCTACCCCATCACCAAAGGGGTGAGCAAGCAGTTGCTGCCCATCTACGACAAACCGATGGTCTACTACCCCATCTCGGTGCTGATGCAGGCAGGCATCCGCGAAATTCTCGTCATCTCGACCCCCGACGACCTGCCCTCGTTCCGCCGCCTGCTGGGCGACGGCAGCGACCTCGGCGTCCGGTTCGAATACACCGTGCAGCCATCGCCCGACGGGCTGGCGCAGGCCTTCCTCATCGGGCGCGACTTCATCGGCGACGACGACGTCTGCCTCGTTCTGGGCGACAACATCTTCCACGGCGCCGACTTCGTCCGGCTGCTCGAGGAGGCGGTCCGCACGGTCCGGGAGGAGCGCAAGGCCACGGTCTTCGGCTACCGTGTGGACGACCCCGAACGCTACGGCGTGGCGGAGTTCGACCGCGAGGGCAACTGCCTCTCCATCGAGGAGAAACCCGCCCGGCCGAAATCGAACTATGCGGTGGTGGGACTCTACTTCTATCCCAACAAGGTGGTCCGCATCGCCGAGGGGATTCGCCCCTCGGAGCGCGGCGAGCTGGAAATCACGGCCATCAACCAAACGTTCCTCCAGGCGGGCGAGCTGAAGGTGCAGACGCTCCAGAACGGCTTCGCCTGGCTCGACACGGGAACGCACGACTCGCTGGCCGAGGCCTCGATTTTCGTCGAGGTCATCGAGAAACGCCAGGGATTGAAAATCGCCTGTCTCGAGGAGATTGCCTGGCGCAAGGGGTGGATTGGCGACGAGCAGCTGCGCGCGCTGGCGCAGCCGCTGGCCCGCAACCAGTACGGGCGCTATCTGTTGAAACTCATCGAAACCGAACACAACCGATGAACATCCGAAAAACCGAACTCGAAGGGGTGGTCGTCATCGAACCCGAGGTATTCGGCGACGCCCGGGGCTACTTCTTCGAGAGCTACTCGCAACGCCGGTTCGACGAGGCGGTGCGCCCCGTCCGCTTCGTCCAGGACAACGAGTCGTTTTCGCGCTACGGCGTGCTGCGCGGGCTCCATTTCCAGAAGGGGCGTTATGCCCAGTCGAAGCTGGTACGCGTCGTTCGCGGCCTCGTACTCGACGTGGCGGTGGACATCCGCCGCGGCTCGCCCACGTTCGGGCGCCACGTGGCCGTCGAACTGAGCGGCGAGAACCGGCTCCAGCTCTTCATCCCGCGCGGATTCGCCCACGGCTTTGCCGTGCTGAGCGACGAGGCGCTTTTCCAGTACAAGTGCGACAACCCCTACGCCCCCGAGCAGGAGGGCGCCATCGCATGGAACGACCCGTCGCTCGCCATCGACTGGCAGCTGCCGGCCGAAGCGGTCATCCTCTCCGAGAAGGACCGCCGCCACCCGCTGCTGGCCGAGGCCGACGAACTCTTCGACTACAATACGGACTATTATGCTTAAGATACTCGTAACGGGCGCCAACGGACAGCTGGGCAGCGAACTGCGCCGCCTGAGCTCCGTCTCGCCCAACAGCTACCTCTTCACCGACGTCGCCGAGCTCGACGTCACCGACGAGAGCGCCGTCGATGCGCTGGTCGGGAGCGAACGCCCCGACGTCATTATCAACTGCGCCGCCTATACCAACGTCGAGCGCGCCGAAGAGGAGGAGGCCAAGGCCGACCTGCTGAACCGCACGGCGGCCGGCAACCTGGCCCGCGCCGCCGCCCGAACCGGGGCGACGCTCTTCCACATATCGACCGACTACGTCTTCGACGGATGCGCCCACCTGCCCTACACCGAGGAGGACGCAACCGCCCCGCTGAGCGCCTACGGCCGCACGAAGCTGGCCGGCGAGAAGGCCGTGGCCGCCTCGGGCTGCAAGGCGCTCATCTTCCGCACGGCGTGGCTTTACTCCGAATTCGGCGGCAATTTCCTGAAGACGATGCTCCGCCTGACGGCCGAGCGCGACCACATCAGCGTGGTCTGCGACCAGGTGGGGACGCCGACCTACGCCGGCGATTTGGCCATGACGCTCTTCTCGATTGCCGAAGGCGGCTACTACGCCGGCAACGAGGGGCTCTACCACTTCTCGAACGAGGGGGTATGCTCGTGGTACGACTTCGCGGTGGAGATTGCACGGGCCGCCGGGCACGACGCCTGCCGGATTCTGCCCTGCCGCACGGAGGAGTACCCCACACGCGCCGTACGCCCCGCCTACTCGGTGCTCGACAAGAGCAAGGTGCGGCGGACGTTCGGGGTCGAGATTCCCCACTGGCGCGAATCGATGCTCTACTGCCTGGCGCGATTGTCCCGCCAATAGGAGGCACGGAGGGCACGGCCGCAACCTCAGGAACAGGCAGAGATAAACACCCGTAAACAAATCGGAACCAGTTATATGAAACGCAGCATACTCATCACCGGAGGAGCAGGATTCATCGGCTCGCACGTCGTCCGGCTCTTCGTGCGCAAATACCCCGACTACCGCATCGTCAACCTCGACAAGCTGACCTATGCGGGCAATCTGGCCAATCTGAGCGATATCGAGCAGGCCCCCAACTACACCTTCGTGCGGGGCGACATCTGCGACCTGGAGCTCATGCGGGAACTCTTCCGCCGGTACGCCATCGACGGGGTGATTCACCTCGCGGCCGAAAGCCATGTGGACCGTTCCATCCACGACCCGTTCACCTTCGCGCGGACCAACGTCATGGGGACGCTCACCCTGCTGCAGGCCGCCCGCGAGGCGTGGGAGGACGCATGGGAGGGCAAGCTCTTCTACCACATCTCGACCGACGAGGTTTACGGCGCGCTGCCGGCTTCGGGAGGGCTCTTCACCGAGACCACACGCTACGACCCGCACAGCCCCTACTCGGCCTCGAAGGCCTCGTCGGACCACTTCGTACGGGCCTGCCACGACACCTACGGCATGCCGACCGTAGTGACCAACTGTTCGAACAACTACGGGCCCTACCAGTTCCCCGAGAAGCTGATTCCGCTCTTCATCAACAACATCCGCCACCGCCGGCCGCTTCCGGTCTACGGCCGCGGCGAGAATGTCCGCGACTGGCTCTACGTCGAGGACCACGCGCGGGCCATCGACCTAATTTTCCACCGCGGACATCCGGGCGAGACCTACAACATCGGAGGCTTCAACGAATGGCGCAACATCGACCTCGTCCACCTGCTGGTCCGGACCGTCGACCGGATGCTGGGCAATCCCGAGGGGTATTCGGAGGAACTGATAACCTTCGTCACCGACCGCCCGGGCCACGACCTGCGCTATGCCATCGACTCCTCGAAACTCCACCGCGAACTGGGATGGGAGCCGTCGCTGCAGTTCGAGGAGGGCATCGAACGCACCGTCCGCTGGTACCTCGACCACCAGGAGTGGATGGACAACATCACCTCGGGCGAATACGAAAAGTACTACGAGGCCATGTACGGCGGACGCTGAACTCCGCCGCGGTATCCGTCGATACGAAACCGCCGCGCGTTTCCCTTTCAACCAAGAAGCGCGCGGCGGTTTTCCGTTGAATCACACTGTTTTCATGCATCGCATATCAACCGATGCATGATGTTTTTTTCTGCTCAAGTACGACTTGAGGTATGCTATGCCTCGCGGCTCAGCTCGGCAACCGTAGCCCGGACATAGGCGATGAGTTCCGCCGGGGCGATTTTCAGCTGAAGCCCCCTTACGCCGGCACTGATGTAGATGAACGGATGCTCGAGAGCCGTCGAGTGGATGTAGGTCGGAAAGGCCTTCTTCATACCCACGGGCGAGCAGCCGCCCCGGATATAGCCCGTCACGGGCAGCAGCTCCTTGACCGGTATGAGGTCGACCTTCTTGTTGCCCGAGACGCGGGCCGCCGCCTTGAGGTCGACCTCGTGGTTGCCCGGCACGACACAGACGAAATACCCCGTCCGGTCGCCCTTCAACACCAGCGTCTTGAAGATGCAGGCGATATCCTCGCCCAGCTGTTCGGCCACGTGCGTGGCTGCAAGATGCTCCTCGTCCACCTCGTAGGGGACCAGTTCATAGGCTATCTTCGCCCTGTCGAGCAGACGGGCGGCATTGGTCTTCTCTATTTTCACATGTCCCATCGTTGCGTGCTGTTCTGTTGTTCGTCTTTGCTTGCCGCAAAGGTAATTTATTTTTTGCGGTTCGATTCCTTTTCGTATCTTTGTAAACATGCGGTTTTGGCGAAAACCATACATCGTCGGACTCTTCGTCCTCATGGCAGGATTGCTCGGATGCTGCGAACTCCGTGCCCAGAGCACCCGTGTGCGCGGCCAGGTGACCGACGCTGCAACGGGCGACCCGCTGCAGTTCGTCAGCGTCGTCTTCCCCGGCACCACCATCGGCATCACCACCGACGAGCAGGGCATCTATTCGCTCGAAACACGCGACACGGTGAGCCGTGTCGAGGCCTCGATGGTGGGCTACGTCAGCCGCACGCTGCCGCTCATCCCGAAGCAGTACAACCAGGTCGACTTCGCCCTCGAGCCGGCCCAGTTCGGCATCGACAACGTGGTCATCACGCCGGGCGAAAACCCGGCCCTGCCGATTCTCAAGGGGGTCATCCGCAACCGTCCGCGCAACAACCCCCAGGAGTACGAACGCTACAGCTGCGCCACCTACACCAAGATGGAGCTCGACCTGACCAACATCAAGCCCCGGTTCCGGAACAGGCGCATGCAGAAGAACTTCGGCTTCATATTCGACCACATCGACACCTCGGCCCTCACCGGGCAGCCCTACCTGCCGGCCATGATTTCGGAGGCCGTGGCCGACTACTACCACAGCCGCCAGCCCTCGCTCAGCCGCGAGGTGATTCGCGGCAGCCGCGTTTCGGGTGTCGAGGACAGCTTCACCGTCGCTCAGTTCACGGGCCAGCTGCAGGGCGACATCAACTTCTACGACAACTTCATCGCGCTGTTCAACGTCCGCTTCGCCAGCCCCCTCTCCTCGATGGGCGAGGCGTTCTACAACTACTTCCTGGTCGACAGCATCGAGGTGGAGGGCCGCAAGACCTACAAAATACGCTTCCACCCCAAGCGGCTCTCGACGGCCGTGCTCGACGGCGAGGTGAACATCGACTCGGCAACCTATGCGCTGCAGTCGGCCTCGGCTCGCATGCCCAAGGGGGTCAACGTCAACTGGATTAACCACCTGCTGCTCGAGAACGAGAACCAGCTGCTCGACGAGGGCGTCTGGTTCCGCAAGCGGGACAAGGTCTCGGCCGAATTCTCGGTCACAGGGGCCGACTCGTCGAATCTGGTCTCCTTCATCGGCACGCGCGAGGTCTCCTACTCCGACGTGCGCATCGGAGCCCCCATTCCCGACGAGGTGCTGCGCATGACCAACGACGTGGTCGTCGCAGACGACGATGTCGGCACGCGCGACGAGCAGTTCTGGGAGGAGGCGCGCCCCTACCGTCTGAGCGAGCAGGAGCGGGGCATCTACTCCATGGTCGACTCGATTCAGCAGGCCCCGCTCTACCGCAACATCTACACCATCATCAACACCATCGTCGGCGGATACTACAACACGAAATACATCGGCATCGGCCCCTACTACAAGATGGCGAGCTTCAACCGCCTCGAGGGCTTCCGCATGCAGCTCGGAGCCCGCACGACCACGGCCGTCAGCCGGCGCATCCGCCTGTCGGGCTTCGTCGCCTACGGCACCCGCGACGAGGATGTCAAGGGCGGCGGCAGCGTGGAGCTGGCCTTCAACCGGCGCCTGACCCGCAAGCTGACGCTTTCGGGGCTGCACGACGTCGTGCAGCTCGGCGCAGGTCAGAACGCGCTGGCCGACAACAACATCCTCAGCTCCATCTTCTCGCGCGGAGACAAACGCCTCACGATGGTCAACCGCGTCGAGGCGCTCTACGAACACGAATGGCTGCACGGACTGAGCAATACGCTCGGCATCCGTGCGCAGCGGGTCTACGGCAACCGCTATGTCCCGATGGTGAACCCCGCGGGCGAGCGCGTCGGGTCGATTTCAAGCACGGCGCTCCATGTGGGCATGCGCTTCTCGTACCGCGAAAAAATCTACCGCACGGCCTTCGACAAACAATACCTGGGCTCGCCCTACCCGATTCTCGCCGTCGGCTTCACGGCGGGCCTCGGGGGACTCATGCACGACGACCGCGAATACTACCGGCTCGACGGGCGCCTCTCCTACAAGCTCGAACTGCCGCCCGTCGGCTATTCGCGCATCATGGTCGAAGGAGGGCGCATCTTCGGCAAGGTTCCCTACCCGCTGCTCAAGCTGCACGAAGGCAACGGCACCTACTTCTACGACACCTACGCCTTCTCGTGCATGAACTACTACGAATTCGCCTCGGACACCTGGCTTTCGTTCTTCTACGAGCACCACTTCAACGGGTTCCTGCTGGGGCGCATCCCGCTGCTCAAGCGGCTCAAGTGGCGCGAGGTGCTGGTCTGCAAGGGGGTATGGGGCTCGCTGCGCAACGAGAACAACGGCAGCCTGCCCGACACGCAGGCCGTGCTGCTCTTCCCGCGCGGCATGTCGTCGGTGACGGACCCCTACATCGAGGCGGGATTCGGCGTGGAGAACATCCTGCGGGTGCTGCGCATCGACTGCATCTGGCGACTGACCCACCGCACCCCCGTCGAAGGGCAGAAAATCCAGAACTTCGCCGTCAACCTGAGTCTCAACCTCAAATTCTGACCCGCCGCCCATCCGCCGTGGAGAGAAATTGACTACCTTTGCGGAAAATTTCCGAAAACGATGATACAGGGAGCCATTTTCGACATGGACGGAGTGCTGGTCAACAACACGCCGGTCCATATCCGGGCCTTCGAAATCTTCTGCGACCGCTACGGCGTGCGCGACTGGAAGGCCAAACTGGGCAACGCCTACGGCATGGGCAACGACGACATCATGCGCCTCATTCTGCCCGAGGAGCTCATCCGGGCCAAGGGTCTCGCGGCTCTGGCCGACGAAAAGGAGGCCATCTACCGCGAAATATACGCTCCCGAGATTGTCCCGACCCCGGGGCTGACGGAGCTGCTCGGCCAACTGCACGAAGCGGGCGTCCGCTGCGCCGTAGGTTCGTCGGGATGCCGCGCCAATGTCGATTTCGTACTCGACGCCTGCCGCATCGGCCGCTTTTTCGACGCACGCATCAGCGGCGACATGGTGACGCGCTGCAAGCCCGACCCCGAAATCTACCTCACGGCCGCATCGGCACTGGGGCTCGACCCCGCCTCGTGTCTTGTATTCGAGGATGCCAAGGCCGGCATCGAGGCGGCCCGACGCGCCGGCATCGGCCGCATCGTCGCGCTGGCGACCACCCTTCCGCGCGAGGAGCTCGAAACGGAGTCCGGTCTCCGATGCATCGTCTCCGATTTCCGCGACACCACGAACATCCATCAAATACTCGAATAACTATGTGGAAAGCCGTTGCAACCGTCGGGTTGCTCGTCGTATCGAACGCATTCATGACCCTCGCGTGGTACGGGCACATCGCCTTCAAATCCAAGCTCGAGCGGTTCGGCCTGGTGGCCATCGTCCTGTTCAGCTGGAGCATCGCCCTCTTCGAATACTGCTTCCAGGTTCCCGCCAACCGCATCGGAAGCACGCAGTTCGGAGGCTCGTTCTCGCTCTGGGAGCTCAAGGTCATACAGGAGGTGGTATCGCTTTCGGTATTCACGCTCTTCGCGCTGCTCTTCATGAAATCGGACACGCTGCGCTGGAACCATCTGGCCGGTTTCTTCTGCCTGATACTGGCCGTCTATTTCATCTTCCGCAAATAGGACTCGGCAGCCGCTTCCCGCCGCAACACACGGAGCGCCCGCAAAACGGGCGCTCCGCTTTTTTATCGGCCGTCCACCCCGATGAAGTCCGGGCCGATGAGCCGGGAGCCCTCGGTGCGGGGGCTCACGCCGTCGGGCGAATCGCCCCATCCGTCGACGGAATCGCCCGGTTCGTCTATTAGTTTTGCACGCACGCGTACCCCGAGGTAGCTTTGCGGCAAAACCAACGACCATGAAGCGACTGTTGATATTGACCCTCATTGCCGCATTTGCGGCGACACGCGCGGCGGCGGAACCCGATTCGCTGAAGAGCTGGACGCTCAACGACTGTCTGGACTATGCGCTCGAACACAACATCCAGCTCCGGCAGAGCCGCAACGACTACCTCTCGGGCATAGAGGATACGAAGGAGGCCCGTGCGGCGCTCTTTCCCTCGCTGACCGCCTCGACCTCGCAGGGGCTGACCAACTACCCCTCGTCGAACGCCACCGACCGCAACAGCTATACGGGCACCTACGGCCTCGAAGCCGGCATGACGCTCTACAACGGCAGCAAGCTGCGCACGGCCGTCAAACGGCAGCAGGTGCAGAACCGCATCGACGAACTGGCGGTCGACGAAGCGGCCAACGACATCCGCATCGCCATCGTCCGGGCCTACATGCAGTGTCTCTATGCGGCCGAAGCGGTGACGGTCAACCGCAGCACGGCCGACGCCTCGAAGGCGCAGCGCGACCGCGCCGAGGCGATGTGGAAGGCCGGCTCCATCAGCCGCGTCGACTTCGCACAGCTCGAAAGCCAGTACGCCAGCGACGAATACCAGGTCGTCGTGGCACTATCGTCACTCGACAGCTACAGACTTCAGATCAAGCAGCTGCTCGAGCTCGACATCTCCGACGAAATAACGCTCGCCGAGCCTTCGGTCGACGAGGAGGCGATTCTCGCACAGCTGCCCTCCAAGAACGACATCTATGCCACGGCACTCGAGACGATGCCCGAAATCGCCCGCGGCGAACTGGCCGTCGAGGCGGCCGACCTCGAGGTGCGCGAGGCCCGGGCGGGCTTCCTGCCGTCGGTGGCCCTTACGGCCGGCATCGGCACGGGACACATGTCGGGCGGCAGCTTCGAAAGCGGCACCCAAATCTGGAACCGCTTCAACGAGAATGTCGGGCTGACACTCAGCATCCCCATCTTCTCCAACCGCCGGAACCGCACGGCGACCAACAAGGCGCGGCTGGCGGCCGCCAACACGCGGCTCACGTGGCTCGACCTGAAAAAGACGCTGCTCGAGGAGGTCGAAGGAGCCTACCTCGACGCCCTCTCGGCCCAGTCGCAGTATGTCGCCGCCGTCGAGAAGCAGCAGTATGCCCGGCGCAGCTACGAACTGACGAGCGAACAGTTCGCCGTCGGCATGAAGAACACCGTCGAGCTGCTCACGGCACAGAACGAACTGACGGCCGCACGGCAGGAGGTGCTGCAGGCCAAATACCTCTCGCTGCTCAACATCGAGCTGCTCAACATCTACCAGGGACGCCAGACCAACGCGTCATATTGACAACAACAGCAACAACAGCAACAACAATATCATGAAACACAGGACAACACTCTTTGCGGCACTGGCCGCCATCGTGCTTGCAGGCGGAGCCTGGCTCTGGGCGGGCTCCCACCGCAAGGACGACATCACACTGGAGACGGCCTCGACCAGCCGCATCACCATCCGCAACTCGGTAATGGCCACCGGAACGGTCGAGCCGGTGACCGAGGTCGAAGTGGGTACCCAGGTCTCGGGCATCATCGACCGGCTCTACGTCGACTACAACGACAACGTGAAGGCCGGGCAGCTCATCGCCGAGATGGACAAGGTGACCCTGCAGGCCGAGCTCGAGCAGTCGCAGGCCCAGCTGGCAAGCTGCAAGACCGAATACGAGTACCAGACGAAGAACTTCGCCCGCACCCGCACGCTCCACGAGAAGGGGCTGGTGAGCGACGCCGAATACGACGAGGACCTCTACCTCTACGAGAAGTCGCGCAACGCCTACGAGCAGGCCAAGGCGGCCATCGTGCAGGTGAAGCAGAACCTCGACTATGCGACCATCACCTCGCCCATCGACGGTGTGGTCATCAGCCGGGCCGTCGAAGAGGGACAGACCGTAGCGGCCGGCTTCGAGACGCCTACCCTCTTCACCATCGCCAACGACCTGACGCAGATGCAGGTCATCGCCGATGTCGACGAAGCGGACATCGGCCAGGTCAAGGACGGGCAACGGGTCGAGTTCACCGTCGACGCCTATCCCGACGACACGTTCGAGGGGACGGTCCAGCAGGTCCGGCTCGAGGCGACGACCGAATCGAGCGTGGTCACCTACGAGGTGGTCATTTCGGCCTACAACCCCGACCTGAAGCTCAAACCGGGTCTGACGGCCAACGTAACCATCTACACGCTCGAGAAGGAACATGCGCTGGCCGTTCCCACCAAGGCGCTGCGGTTCGTTCCCGATGCGGAGCTGCTCTCCGAAATCGGGCTGACAATCGACGGAGAGCCGGGAAAGGCCGAAGCGGGCAAACGCGAACTGTGGATAAAAAACGGGGAGCGGCTGACGCCGCGCTATGTGACCTCGGGCGCGGCGAGCGGCGAGCTGACCGAAATTACGGAGGGACTCGCCGACGGCGAGGAGGTTGCCGTCGGGCTGAGCGTCGCCTCCGACGAGCATGAGAGCGTCACGGCCGAACGCAGCCCCTTCATGCCCTCGCCTCCGGGAGGCGACAAAAACAAGAAGAACTGACGCAACGCTCCGGCCCGTCCCCTCGCGGGAGGAGGCCGGAGACCTCCCGCAACACCAAAACACGACGAACATGGAAACCACACACAAAGAGGTCATCCGTCTGGAGCACATCAGGCGCGACTTCCACGTCGGCGACGAAATCGTCCATGCGCTGCGCGACGTATCGTTCACGATTTGCGAGGGCGAATTCGTTACCATCATGGGCACCTCGGGTTCGGGCAAATCGACGCTGCTCAACACCCTCGGATGCCTCGACTCCCCCACCTCGGGCGAATACTACCTCGACGGCGTGGCCGTCCGTTCGATGGACAAGAACCAGCGGGCGACGCTGCGCAACCGCAAAATCGGCTTCGTCTTCCAGAACTACAACCTGCTGCCCAAGACGACGGCCATCGAGAATGTCGAACTGCCGCTCATGTACAACCCGGCCTACTCGGCCGCCGAGCGCTACCGCCGCTCGGTCGAGGCGCTGCAGGCCGTCGGACTGGGCGACCGGCTGCTTCACCGCAGCAACCAGATGTCGGGCGGACAGATGCAGCGCGTGGCCATAGCCCGGGCACTGGTGAACGACCCGGCGGTCATCCTGGCCGACGAAGCGACGGGCAACCTCGACACGCGCACCAGCTTCAAGGTGCTGGTGCTCTTCCAGCAGCTCCACGCGGCCGGCCGCACCATCATCTTCGTGACGCACAACCCCGACATCGCACGGTACAGCAGCCGCAACATCACCCTGCGCGACGGACACATCACCAGCGACACACGCAACGACAACATACTGAGCGCAGCCGAGGCGCTGGCCGGGCTGCCCAAAAACGACGATTGAGCCATGAATTTCGCAAACCTTTTCAAAATAGCCTTCAAGGCATTGAGCAACAACAAGCTGCGCGGATTTCTGACGATGCTCGGCATCATCATCGGCGTGGCGTCGGTCATCACGATGCTGGCCATCGGCCAGGGTTCGAAGCGAAGCATCCAGGCCGAAATCAGCGAAATGGGTTCCAACATGATTATGCTCCACCCGGGCGGCGACGTGCGCGGCGGCGTACGGCTCGACGCCGACGACATGGAGTCGCTCAAGCTGAAGGACCTCGAGGACATCCAGAACATGACACGCTTCGTGACCTACGTCTCGCCGATGGTCAACAGCGCGGGGCAGGCCATCTACGGGGCGAACAACACCCCGACGACGGTCTACGGCGTCAACACCGACTACATGGAAATCCGCCGCTACCGCATCGCCGACGGCGACACCTTCTCCGAGCAGGATATCCGCACGGCGGCGAAGGTCTGCCTGGTGGGCCAGACGGTCGTCGACGAGCTCTTCACCGACGGGGCCAGTCCCGTCGGACGGGTGATTCGCTTCGGCTCCATCCCGCTGCGCATCGTAGGCGTACTGGAGAGCAAGGGCTACAACAGCATGGGCATGGACCAGGACGACCTGATTATCGCCCCCTACACCACCGTACAGAAGCGCATCCTGGCCATTACCCACCTGCAGGAGATTGTCTGCTCGGCTCTGAGCGAGGCCTATACCGAAGAGGCCATCGACGAAATCAGTGCCATCCTGCGCACCAACCACAAGCTCAAGGAGAGCGACGAGGACGACTTCTCCATCCGCTCGCAGCAGGAGCTCTCGTCGATGCTCACCTCCACGACCGACATGATGACCATGCTGCTGGCCGCCGTGGCGGGCATCTCGCTGCTCGTGGGCGGCATCGGCATCATGAACATCATGTATGTCTCCGTGACCGAGCGCACGCGCGAAATCGGACTCCGCATGTCGATTGGCGCCAAGGGGCGCGACATCCTCGCGCAGTTTCTCATCGAATCCATCCTCATCAGCGTGACGGGCGGACTCATCGGCGTCATGCTGGGCATCGGCGCTGCCGTGGTGGTGAAGGTCGCAGCCTCGTTCCCCATCTACATCCAGCCGTGGAGCGTTTTCCTCTCGTTCGCCGTCTGTACGCTGACGGGCATCTTCTTCGGATGGTATCCCGCACAGAAGGCCGCCATGCTCGACCCCATCGAGGCCATCCGCTACGAATAATCACCGAAAAAAGCTATATTTGCATCACATGAACGCCGCACAATCGAAATACACCGCGTGGCTCATCCACCTGACGGCCTGGGCCGTCATCTTCGGCATGCCGCTCTTCGTGACAGGGCCCGACCGACCGCTGATGGACGGACCGGAATACGGCCGTTTCCTGCTGGTCCCGCTCTCATTCATGATTGTCTTCTACACGAACTTCTTCCGGCTGATTGACCGCTACCTCACTACTCGCCGCTTCGCCCTCTTCACCGCATACAACCTGCTGCTGATTCTGCTGGTCATGGTGAGCGTCCATCTGCTCTTCCGCCATGTCCTTCCGCCCGGACAGGGACACCACCCGCCCATGGACCGGCCGTGGCAGGATGCCGCCCGCTTCTTTCTGGGCAACGCCACACTCTACCTGCTGGTCGTGGGCGTCAGCGTCGCCATCCGGATGACCGGAGGTTGGTACCGGGCCGAGGCGGCCCGCAAGGAGCTGGAACACAGCCGCACCGAAGCCGAACTGCAGAACCTCAAGAGCCAGCTGAACCCCCACTTCCTGTTCAATACGCTCAACAACATCTATTCGCTCATCCAGCTCGACACGGTTCGGGCGCAGCAGGCCGTACACGACCTGAGCCGCATGCTGCGCTACGTGCTCTATGACAGCTGCCGCGCCACGGTCCCGCTCGCCTCGGAAATCGAGTTTCTGCGCGACTACATCGAACTGATGCGCATCCGTCTGCCGCGCCACGTACGGGTCTTCGTCTCGCTGCCCGACACCCCGTCGTCGACCCGCATCGCGCCACTGCTCTTCATATCGCTCGTCGAGAACGCCTTCAAACACGGGGTAAGCTACGAAAAGCCCTCCTACATCACCATCGACATCCACGAGATGGAGGACCAGCTGCTCTGCAGCATCAAGAACAGCAGCTTCCCGAAGAGCGATTCGGACCGCAGCGGCTCGGGCATCGGGCTGCAGAACCTCTCGAAACGGCTCGAGATGATATATCCCGGCCGCTACATCTTCGAATACGGCCCGGCGGGCGAAGCCGACTACCGGGCATTGCTGTGCATCAAATTCACCGACCGATGAAACTCTCCTGCGCCATAATCGACGACGAGCCGCTGGCCGTCGAACTGATGGAATCCTACGCCCGCAAGACCCCCTTCCTGGAGCTGCGCGCCTCGTTCGGCAGCGGCGTGGCTGCCTGCGAGACGCTGCGCGAGCACCCGGTCGACCTGCTTTTCTGCGACATCCAGATGCCGGGGCTCAACGGCATGGAGCTCTCGCGGATGCTGCCCGAAGAGACCCGCGTGATTTTCACCACGGCCTTCAGCCAGTATGCCGTCGAGGGATTCCGCGTGCGGGCCATCGACTACCTGCTCAAGCCCGTGAGCTATGCCGACTTTCTGGGTGCGGCCAACAAGGCGCTCGAATGGTTCGAGATGAAACGGCGGGCCGAAGGGAACGCCCCGGCGGGCGAATGCCGCCCGCAAAGCATCTTCGTCAAGACCGAATACCGGCTGCAGCAAATCGAGCTGGACCGCATCGACTACATCGAGGGGCTGAAGGACTACGTGAAAATCCACGTCGACAACGAACCGCATCCGGTGCTCTCGCTCATGAGCCTCAAGTCGCTCGAGGAGCAGCTGCCTGCCGACCGTTTCGTCCGGATTCACCGCTCGTACATCATCCAACCCTCGAAGATGCAGGCCATCGAGCGCAACCGCCTGGTCTTCGGCAAGGAGTACCTCCCCATCTCGGACAACTACCGGCAGCCGTTCTACGAATTTCTGGCCGCGCATTCGCTGCTGTTCTGACCGGCCGCCGCGGAGCCTCCGCTCCGACAGCCGGAAGGTCCCGGCCATCGGCCCGGGCCGGAATTTCCCCTCACCACACCCCGACCGACAACAAAAGCGGAGCCCTGTCCTTGGTGGACAGGGCTCCGCTGCATCGCAGGGCAGGCTATCGCAACTGCTCCGCCGTACGGCGGATGAGCCCGACGGTCGTATCGTCGCCGAAGACCGAGTAGAGCCCCTGGGACTCCTGCGCCGGGTCTCCGCAGAAGGGGTCGCCCGACTGCCAGACGGTGTGGGCCGGACGCGCCTCGCCGCCCCAGGCCCAGAAGTTGATGCCAGCCAGCAGGTCGTCGGAGCGCTTCGAGGCGAGCAGCCGGTCGCAAATGCAGGCGTAGTAGGTATCGCGCAGCGTGGTCGGCGTCCCCCGTTCGTAACGCACGTCGTCGCGCGGGAAGCCGAACTCCTCGATGACGGCCGGTTTGCCCAGACGCCGGGCCACCTCGAGATGGCGGTCGATGTAGTCGAGCGTCTTGTCGAGCGAGTTGTCGAGCCCTGCGGCCACATTCCCGCGCGGCGCCCAGCCCCAGTTGTAGGGCCAGATGTGGAGGTTGACGTAGGAGATTTCGGGGATGGCGTGGATGCGCTCGGTGAGCGCCATGTCGGCTTCACAACCGTAGAAGCCCTCGGAACCGGTCGAAATCATGTGGTTGGCGTCGAGCGAGCGTATCAGCCGGGCCGTTTCGGCGAGCCATTCGGCAAAGGCCTCCTTGTTCTCCTCGCCGAAGGGGCGCGGCTCGTTGCAAATCTGCCACGAGAAGATGGCCGGGTCGTCCGTATACTTCAGCCCCGAGTAGCGGTTCGTCCGCCCGACGATGAAGCGCACGTGGTCGGCGAAGAGCGCACGGGCCTCGCGGCTGGGAATGAAGCGGGAGACATACTCCACGTAGGCCTCGTATCCGTCGATGGCCGGGATGGCCGGCTTTCCGGCGCCGCACCAGGCCAGATACTGCGAATAGCCGCCCGACCACTCCCACGAATTGGTCAGGTAGAGCACGGCCTTCATGCCGCGCTGTCCCAGCTCCGAGAGGAAGTAGTCGAGTCCGTCGAGCAGCTCGTCGTTGTACTTGCCGGGGGCATACTGGAGCGTCGGCTCGATTTTGGAGGGGACGCCCGGGCCGCCGTCGGCGCCGACCAGCACGCGCAGGTTTTTTACGCCGCAGGCAGCCAGCGTATCCAACTCCCGCGCCAGGCGTTCACGGTCGCCCCCAGGCCCCTCCGAGCCGAGGATGGGACCATACCAGAAGTTGGTTCCCACGAAGTAACAGGGTTCGCCGTCGAGCACGAAGTGCCCGTTTTCGACACGGACGAACGGGTCGGGTTCGGGCGCAGAGCTGCATCCGCAGGCCGCACCCGCAAACATCAGGGTCAGGAGACAGAAGTTGAAGCGAGTTTTCACGTTATGGAATGATTTCAGGTTGCATGGCTGCGACCGCCGTGCAGGAGCGGCCGCTGAAAGGTACGAAAAAAATCGGACATTCGGACACGGGGCGCTGCGTCCCGTCGCACATCGGCACGCCGGCACAGCCCGGCGTTATCCAATCTGCAGGGTGAAGGTTACCCGCCGGTCGGTGTTGCTCGTAAGGCGCAGCGAGCCGCCGTGGAGCTGCATGATGCGCCGCGAGAGGCTCAGCCCGATGCCCGAACCGTCGGGCTTGGTCGTATAGAAGGGAGTGAAGATGTTCTCGGCCACCTCCGGGGGAATGGCTCCGCCGTTGTTGCTGATTTCGACGACGACGTGCTCCGCGGCATCGATACGCGAACGAATCCCGATTTCGCCGTCGGGGCGCCCGGCAATCGCCTCGCGAGCGTTCTTGAGCAGATTGACGGCCACCTGCCCCAGCAGAACCTTGTCGGCATAAATCATCGTGTCGGCCGGTTCGATATCGACATGAATCCGCAGGGCATCGTCCTCGGCGGCCGTCAGCACCACGGCCTGCCGGACGAGTTCGCGCACCTCGAACGGCTCGCGCTGGGGCGCCGGAATCCGCGTGAAACGGCGATAACTGTCGACAAATGTCACCAGCCGCCGGCTCGTTGCCGAGATGGTCTCCAACCCCCGTTCGATGTCGGGGTCCAGCGGCCGGTCGAGCTGCAGCAGCGTATCGCTGAGCGAGGTAATCGGCGCCAGCGAATTCATGATTTCGTGGGTCAGGATGCGCGAGAGCTTGCTCCACGATTCGACCTGGATTTCGCTCACTTCGCTGTTGATGTCGCTCACGGAGATGACCCGCCGGTGACGCTCCTCGAGCGTAATCTCCGCACAGCCCAGCGTCAGGGCCATCTCGCCCGTCTCGGTCGTGCACGAGACGCGGAGCTTCTCGCCGGGGCGGATGGCCGCCAGCGCCCGCGCCACCTCGGGGGCCGGCCCCTCCAGCTGCCGGATGTGGCTCAGCTGCGGAAGGCCGAAGATGCGCAGCGCCTCGCTGTTGGCCTGGTAGACGCTGCCCGTATCGTTGACGGTAATGAGCCCCGTCTGGGCACTCTCCATGATGAGCTGGTAGTAGCGTTCGCGCTCCTCGGCGCGCAGCTTGGTCCGCGAAAGAATCTCCTTGATGCGGTTGAGCGCCGCGTTGAGCATCGTATTGTCGACCTTCGAGGGGTCCTCGTTGAAGCGGAACGTGAGGTCGTCGTTCTCGATGGCGTTGAACATGAAGCTGACGCGCCGCACCGAATCGCCGTAGCAGCGCAGAATCCGATAGAGCGCCAGCGCCATGAGCGGCACGCTGACCAGCAGCAGCGGATAGAGCCGCTGCGCCACGAACCATCCGCTGGCAAGGGCCGCCGCGGCCAGCAGCCCCGCATGTGTGATGATGGGGCCGTAGGCGATGCCTTGGGGGAGTTTCATAATCCGTAGCGTTTGATTTTGTTGTAGAGTGTCTGGCGCGTGATGCCCAGCTGGCGGGCCACCTCGGTCATGTTGCCGTTGCAGCGCTCCACGGCGCGGGCAATCATCGAACGCTCCATCTCGTCGAGCGTCGTGAAGCCGGGTTCGGCCGATGCCGGCGCGGGAGCCGGGCGCAGCAGCAGCGTCGACGGGGTGATGGCCCCTCCGTCGCAGAGGATGACGGCCTTCTCGATGGTATGCTGCAGCTCGCGGATGTTGCCCGCCCAGGGGTACTCCTCCATCTGGCGGAGGGCCTCCGAATCAAACCCCTCAATCGGCTTGCCGTACTTCGCGGCATAGCGGCGCAGGAAGCCCTCGGCCAGCGGGAGGATGTCCTCGCGGCGCTGGCGCAGCGGCGGCAGGTCGATGTGGATGGTATTGATGCGGTAGAGCAGGTCTTCGCGGAAGCGCCCTTCGGCCACCATGCCGTAGAGGTCGCGGTTCGTGGCCGAGATGAGGCGGATGTCGACCACGACCGGAGTGTTGCTTCCCACGCGGACGATGCGGCCGCTCTGGAGCGCCGTCAGCAGCTTCGACTGCAGGTGCGGCGGCAGGTTGCCGATTTCGTCGAGGAAGAGCGTGCCGCGGTCGGCCACCTCGAACTTGCCGGCCCGGTCGGCACGGGCATCGGTGAAGGCCCCCTTGACGTGGCCGAAGAGCTCGCTCTCGAAGAGCGTCTCGGGCAGGGCTCCCATGTCGACCGAAACCATCAGCTCGCGATGGCGGGCCGAGCGGTTGTGAATCTCGCGGGCGAGCATCTCCTTGCCGGTGCCGTTCTCGCCCGTGATGAGGATGTTGGCATCGGTGGCGGCCACCTTCTCGACAATCTCGCGGATGCGCATCATCGCCGGACTCGTACCCCAGAACATCGGCTCCTCCTGGGTCAGTTCGCGCTTGATCTCCTTCAACTGCTTCACTTCACGCTGCGAACGCGAAAGATTGTAGGCCCCCTGCAAGGCGGCGACCAGCCGTTCGTTGTCCCACGGCTTGACGACGAAATCCACGGCACCGTCGCGCATGGCCCGCACCGCCAGGTCGATGTCGGCATAGGCCGTGAAGAGCACCACCTTGATGTCGGGATAGTTGCGGTGAATCTCCTGCAGCCAGTAGAAGCCCTCGTTGCCGGTGTTGATTCCGGCCGAGAAGTTCATGTCGAGCAGGATGACGTCGACGGACTCGCAACGCAGCGTCGTCAGCAGCTGGTTGGGCGACGGCAGGGTCAGCACGCGGGCGAAGTAGTTGCCCATGAGCAGCTGGACGGCGGACAGGATGCTGCGGTTGTCATCGACGACGAGCAGGGTTCCCTCTTTTGCTTTGGCCATGTTTTTCGGATTTTGGCGGGAGTCGACCGGGAACTCGTTACCGGGCTGTGGCAGGGTTTCCGCAGGGCGACTCGGGTGTTTCGGTGTGATAAAATTAGTGTTTTCGAGGGGAAAAAGTGCCGGAACGTCCAGATATTTTACACGAGTGTAAAAATATTTTACACAATGGCCTTCCCACCAAAACAGCAAATCGGTGATTGTAAACATATTACATACTTTGGCACAAGGTTGGCAACAATTGGAGCGCAAACAACGAAAGTCCGAAAACCGTATGAAAAAAGCGATTCTGATACTTCCGGTGTCAATTTTATGGACACTTTCACCGGTACCCGTCCATGCGGAAGTCCCCGCCCGGAGCATGGCCGCCGACTCGGCGCTCCTGTCCCCGGCGGTTCCGGCCCCCACCCCCGATGCGGCGGCGGATGCGGCAGTCCCCGAAGAGCCGGCACCGATGTCGCTCGAGGAGTGCATGCGCTACGCCGTCGAGCACAGCCCCGCCGTCCGGCGCCAGGACTACACCAACCGCAACTACCGGCAGGACTACATCGAGTCGGTCGCTGCGCTCGTCCCCTCGGTGAGCGGCACGGTCGGCGCCTCGACCAGCTTCGGCCGTTCGGTCGACCCCGAGACCAACACCTATACCGATGTCTCGAACTTCGACAACTCCTACTCCGTTTCGGCACAAATGCCCCTGTTCGCCGGGTTGACCGGCATCAATACGGTGCGTGCCGCCCGCGTCATGCGCCTGCAGGGGGTCGAGGAGCTGCAGCTGGCCCGCGACCAGATAGCCCTGAAGACCATGGAGGCCTATTTCGACGTGGTCTACTACACCGAGAGCGTGCGGCTGGCCCGCGAGCAGTTGGAGACAAGCACGGCCGAGCTTGAGAAGAGCCGCAAGCTCTTCGAACTGGGGTTGAAGAGCGCCGCCGACGTGGCGGAGGTCGAGTCGCAGCAGGCTTCGGACGACTACCTCCTGACGCAGCAGGAGAACAACCTCGCGCTGGCCGAAATCGCACTGGCCGAGGCGATGAACTACCCTGCCGACCGTCCGCTGAGGGTCGATACCGAGGTGGCCATCGAGACACCGGCCGGCGTCGCACCCTTCCGCGAGGTGCTCGACAACGCGCTGGAGAACAACCCCAAGGCCGAGGCGGCGCAGTACGACGTGCGCCATTCGAAGCTGCAGTTCTCCGTAGCCAAGGGCAACCTCCTCCCGTCGCTCTACGTCGGGGGCGGCTACTCGACCAACTTCTTCATGAATCTCGACGACCGCTCGCTCTACGCCTCGTTCCCCAGCCAGTTCCGCGACAACCGCGGCTTCTACGTCTCGGCGCAGTTGAACATCCCTATTTTCGGGGGGCTCTCGCGCCGCACGGCGCGCAACCGCGCCCGCAACAACTGGCGCATCGCCCAGCAGACCCGCACGGAGACCCTCCGCACGCTTCAGAGCGAGGTGGCGCAGGCCTACCAGCAGATGCTGGGCTACGGCAAGGAGTTCGTCCAGGCCACGAAGAAGAGCGACGCCGCACGGCTGGCCTACGAGGCCGTCGCGGGCAAGTACGAGCGCGGCATGGTCTCGGCGCTCGACCTGCAGACGGCGGCCGACAAACTGCTCGAAGCCCGCTCGGAGCGGCTGCGCGCACGGCTGCAATATATCATCAAGGTGCGGCTCGTTGCCTATTACAACGGCGAGCCGCTCATCCGATAACCCACACCCATCCACACCGAAAAAACCGATATAACCATGGATATTCGCATTGAAAAGAAAAAGGGCCTGCGGGCCCTCTTCACCCGGCGGGGCATTCCCTACCTCGCGGGCGGCATCTTCCTCCTGTTCGTCGTATGGCTGCTCGTGCGCGGCAGCTCCTCGACGCTGCGCGTCGACGCGCGGACCATCTCCGTCGGTGAGGTCACCCGCGGCGAGTTCAACGACTACATCCGCGTCACGGGGCAGGTGCAGCCCATCACGACCGTGCAGCTGAGCCCCCTCGAGGCGGGCATCGTCGAGCGGCTTGTCGTCGAGGAGGGCGCCTCGGTCCGCAAGGGCGACGTGCTCGTGGAGCTGAGCAACACGTCGCTGACGCTCGAAATCCTGAACAGCGAGGCCGAGCTGGCCGAGAAGCAAAACATCCTGCGCAACACGCTCATCTCGATGGAGCAGCAGAAACTCGACCTGCGGCTCGACAAGGTGCAGTTGGACCTTGACGTCGAGCGCAAGCGCCGCACCTGGCAGCAGAACGAGGAGTTGTACCGCAGCAACCTCATCGCCCGCGAGGAGTGGCTCCAGTCGAAGGAGGACTACGAGCTGGCCGCCAGAAAGCGCGAACTGAACATCGAGCGGCAGGTGCAGGACTCGCTCTACCGCACGGTGCAGATTGAGCAGATGGAGGACAACCTCGAGAACATGAAGCGCAACATGCAGCTCATCCGCCAGCGCATCGACAACCTGCAGGTCAAGTCGCCCATCGACGGCGAGGTGGGTCTTCTGGACGTCGTGCTGGGTCAGTCGGTCACCTCGGGGCAGAAAATCGGCCAGGTGAACGACCTGTCGGACTACAAGGTCGAGGCGCAGATCGACGAGAGCTACATCGACCGCGTGCGGGCGGGGCTCGATGCCACCTTCGAGCGGCAGGACACCTCCTTCACGATGCGTCTGAGGAAGGTCTACCCCGAGGTGCGCAACGGCCAGTTCCGCGCCGACTTCACCTTCGCGGGGGCCCATCCGCGCAACATCCGCAGCGGCCAGACCTACTACCTGCACCTCGAACTGGGCCAGCCGACCGATGCGGTAATCATCCCCCGCGGCTCGTTCTACCAGTCGACGGGCGGCGCCTGGATTTACGTCCTCGCACCCGAGGGCGACCGCGCCTACAAGCGCACAATCCGCATCGGACGCCAGAACCCGCAATACTACGAGGTGCTCGAAGGACTGGAGCCGGGCGAGCGCGTCATCGTCTCGGGATACGAGAACTACGGCACCAACGACGTGCTGATTCTCAATAAGTAATCGTTGCTGCAGATGTTCCGCCAACTCGATATCCGCTCGTGGCTCACCTTCCTGAGCCGCAACCGCCTCTACACGGCCGTCAACTTCATCGGACTGGCCCTTGCACTAGCCTTCGTGCTGCTTGTGGCCGACTACACGGCCCGCCAGCTTACGGTCGACAACTACCAGACCAAAGCCGACCGCATCTATGCCGTCTGCTCCGAGGAGTCGGTGGCCAGCGGCTACTACCTCCAGAAGCACCTGCGCGACCGCTATCCCGAGATTGAATCGACCTGTGCCGTGGCCTTCTTCGAGGATGCGGATGCGGGCTCGACCCCCGTGGAAATCGGCCGGCAGAAGTTTCTCGCCTCGGTGCTCTACGCCGATACGACCTTCTTCCGGATGTTCGACTTCACGCTGCTCGAAGGCTCGCGCGAAGAGGCGCTTGCCGCCCGCGAGAACGTCGTCCTCTCGGAGTCGTTCGCCCGCAAGGTCTTCGGGACGTTCAACCCGCTGGGTCAGACGCTCCGCGTGGACAACGACGAGCGCGTCTACGTCGTCAGCGGCGTCATGCGCGACATCGAGCGCTCGACGATTCCCGCAGCCGACATCGTCATGCGGGCCGAGCGCATCACCGAGAACAATGCGGCCAACGACGAACGCATGTCCAACAGCGGCGCCGGCGTTACCTTTCTGCTCGAACGCCAGGGTGCCGAACTGCAGGCCAAAGTTTCCGACATGCTCGCCTTCTTCCAGGAGATTTATTGGCCGTATCAGGGGAATGTCTTCCAGCAGGTGCGGCTTGTCCCGCTTCGAGAACTCTACTTCGAGCCGGTCAATAACTCCTACAAACTGGCTCACGGCAGCCGCTCATTCCTTTATATATTGCTGGGCGTGGGGCTTGTGGTGCTCGTCTTCGCCGTGATGAACTACATCAACCTCACGGTGGCGCAGGCCGGATTCCGGGCCCGCGAGATGGCTGCCCGACGGCTGCTCGGCGCCTCGCGCGGCAACATCTTCCTCAAGTGGATGCTCGAATCGACGCTCTTCTGCGCCGCCGCGCTGCTCATCGCCTCGTGCATTGCGGAGTTGTTCGTGCCGTGGGCCTCGCAACTCCTCGGCACGAAGGTCGCCGTCTGGAGCGACATCTCGTGGTCGGTGGCGGGCTGGTGCCTGCTGGCCGTTGTCGTGCTGGGCGTGGTCTCGGGATTGGTTCCGGCGCTGCTCGTGGCGCGCTATCAACCCATCGACATCGTGCGCGGCACCTTCCGCCGTCACGCCAAGACGGTTTACGGACGGGTGCTCATCGCCCTGCAAAATGTCATTACAATAGCACTTCTTGCCGCATCAATTGCCATCGGGCTCCAAATCCGCCATCTGGTAAATGCCCCGCTGGGCTACGAGACGCGCGACATCCTCAATATCGAAATCGAAATCTTTCCCGACCGGAGCGCAATGCGTCGCTTCTGCGACGCGCTGCACTCGCTGCCCGAGGTCGAGGCGGTCGGCCTCGGATGCGGCACGCCCCACGACCGCGGCAACAACAATACCTTCCAGTATGGCGCCGACCGGATGGTCTCGTTCCAGGTCTTCATCGGCGACTCGACCTATTTCCGCATGCTGGGTCTCGAACGGCTGCGCGACAACCACGTGGCCGATGCGGACGGGAGTGCCGCATCCTGGAATTTCTGGTCCTCGAATGTCTGGTACATCAACCAGTACGCCCTGCGCGAGCTGGGCATTGCGGAGGATGCGCCCGACTTCAAGCTGGGTAACGACCTCTCATATCCAGTTGTCATTGCGGGTATCTACCGCGACTTTCAGATTGGCACGGCGCTCGATGCCCCGACCGGGGCACTGCTGCGCGTGGTAAAGGATTCCGACGGATTCCAGCCCTGGAACATCCTCGTGAAGACCCGCGGGGACCATGCCGCGGCCTACCGTGCTGTCGAAGAGCTATTCCGGCAGACAACCGACGGCGCCTCTTTCTCGGCCCGCTACCTGACCGACGAGATTGCCGACGACTTCGCAGCACAGCGGCGCCTGCTGCACATCATCGGGCTGTTCACCCTCGTGGCGCTGCTCATCTCCTCGCTGGGACTCTTCGCCATGGCGGCCTACTACATCCAGCAGAAACGGCAGGAGATTGCCGTACGCCGCGTCTTCGGGGCCTCGCGCCGCGAGATGCTCACGCGTCTGGTGCGCAGCTTCATGGCGCTCGTGGGCGCGGCCTTTGTCATCGCCGTGCCGCTCGCCGTCTGGGGACTCCGGCGCTGGCTGGAGGAGTACAGCGTGCGCATCGCCCTCTCGCCGTGGATTTTCCTCGCCGCAGGGCTTTTTGCAGCGGTTGTAGCGCTGCTTTCGGTCGGATGGCAGAGCCGCCGCGCAGCCGATGCCGACCCCGTCGAATCGCTCAAGAACTGATTGAACCCGTTTGCCATGAAAATAGCCCTCCATAACTTCCTCACCACGCTGCGGCGCTACAAAGTCTCGTCGCTGCTCAACATCGTCGGGCTGACGTTGGCCTTCACGGCCTTCTACGTCATTCTGGTGCAGGTGCGCTGGGAAATGACCTTCAACCGCGCCATCCCCGAGGCCGAACGCATCTATCTGGTGGCGCCCCGCTCGCCGTTCAACGAAACGGCCTATTCCATCTGTTCGACGCGTCCCGACGGCGAACAGCTCATCGCACAGTCGCCCGAGATTGAGGCCGGCGGCTGCATACGTCCCTGGCGCTGGGAACAACCCGTCTGGGTGAAGCGCCACGGCGAGTTCCTGCGTTTCCGGATGTTGCTCAACTCCATATCGGAGAGTTTCCCCGCGACCGTGGGAATGCGGGCTGTCGAAGGCGATTTGCAGGCACTGACACGACCCAACAGCGTGGCCCTCTCGCGCTCGCAGGCCGAACGGCTCGGCGTGCATACAGGCGACCTGCTCTGGTTCGGCGACCGTGAGGGGAAACGCGTCGACACGCAACACGAGGTGGTGGCCATCTACGAGGATTTCCCGGCGAACAGCAGCCTTGCACACATTGTCGCCGTGTTCGACGTCGGCGACCGGGATATCAACCAGGCCAGTCACTGGAACGACTGCTATTTCGTCCGCCTGCGCGCGGGAGCCGACCCCGATGCGGTGGCCCGACGCTGGGAGGTGATTCACACGGAGAATAACCGCGCCTACATGGAGCGCATGGCGCCCGTCTGGGGCGAGGAGGTGACCGAAGAGGAGCTCAACGACCGGCGCGACTGCCTGCTCGTGCCGCTCGACGAGCTCTATTTCGACCGCCGGGTCTTCGACGGCATGGGGACCTTCCCCAGCGGGTCGGCCACGCTGACCTATTCGCTGCTGAGCGTGGCGGTGCTCGTCATCGTCATTGCGCTCATCAACTTCGTCAACTTCTTCTTCGCCCTCGTGCCCGTGCGGCTGCGGGCCGTCAACATCCTCAAGGTCTTCGGCGCCCCGACCCGCTCGCTGCGCTTCAGCTTCCTCTTCGAGGCCTTCGGTTTCATGCTTCTGGCACAACTTTGTGCCTGGTATGTGGCCATCGCGCTGAAGGGCACCGAACTCGCCTCGTATGTCAGCAGTTCGCTCGCGCTGGGCGACAACCTTCCGGTGCTGGGCATCTCGCTCGGCGTCTCGTTCGCGGCGGCGCTCGTGGCGGGGAGCTTCCCGGCATGGTACATCACTTCGTTCAACCCGGCGATGGCTGCCAAGGGGTCGTTTGTCGGCTCGACGACCGGGCGCCGCTTCCGTACGGCGCTGCTCGGCGTGCAGTTCACAATCTCGATTGCGCTGATTGTCTTCTCCGCCTTCACGCTCCTGCAGCAGCGCTATGTGCGCCGCTTCGACCTGGGATTCGACCACGAACGGGTGCTGACTTTCGAGACGAACTCGCGGCGGTTGGTCCGCACCGAACGCTTCGAGGAGTTCGCATCGGCCCTGATGCAGGACCCGCAGGTTGTTGGCGTCACCGCAGGCCAGGGGCCGCTCGTTGTCGGAAACTACTCAATCTGGGGCCGGGAAATCGACGGTGAGGAGGTGATGATTCACGTACGTCCGGTGCGCAGCAACTTCCTCGACGTGCTGGGCATTCCGATTCTTGCCGGTGAGGGTTTCCGGCCCGAGCACAACCGCGACACGACGTGGCACTACGTCGTCAACGACCTGCTTGCCCGCAAAGGAGTCGGAATCGGAGACCGGCTGGACGACGGAGTGGTCGTCGGCATCTGTCCCGACATCCATTTCCGGCCGCTGCAATACCCCGTCGTGCCGTTCGCCTTCGTGACCCTTTCCGACGATATGGACACCTTCTACGTGCGTTTGGCCGCAGGCGCCAATCCGGACGCCGTCTGCGACCACATCCGGCGGACCGTCGAACGGCTCGATTCGGACTGCGACCCAATCGAAATCCGCTTCATGGACGAGGGCATCGACGCACAGTACGCCCGCGAGCGGCGCATCGCGACCGTCGTCGGGCTCTTCACGGTGCTGGCCGTCGTCATCGCCCTGATGGGCGTCTTCGGCATCGTTCTGTTCGAGACGCAGCACCGCCGCCGCGAGGTGGCCATCCGCAAGGTGATGGGTGCCACGACCGCCGAGGTGCTCCGCCTCTTCAACCGCCGCTACGTGGTGCTGGTCACGGTCTGCTTCATCCTCGCCGCACCGGTCGGATACTGGACCGTCGACCGCTGGCTCGGGTCGTTTGCCTATCGTACACCGATGCACTGGTGGGTCTTCGTCGCGGCCTTCGCCGTGGTGCTGGCCGTCACAATCGCTACGGTCACCTTCTGCTCGTGGCGCGCGGCAGGCGAAAACCCCGCCGACTGCGTAAAATCCGAATAATCAAAACAAATTCCGCATATGAAAATCGCACTGCGAAACTTCCTTACCACGCTGCGGCGCTACAAGGCCTCGTCGCTGCTCAACATCGTCGGTCTGACGCTGGCCTTTACGGCCTGCTACATCATCCTGGTGCAGGTGCGCTGGGAGATGACCTACAACCGCACGCTCCGCGACTCGGAGCGCATCTATCTGGTCGAGACCACCGACTGGTACACCCCGGGACGGTGGCAGTCATGGCTCAGCCGGCCTTTATCCGAACGGCTCATCTCCTCGACCTCGGCTGTCGAAGCCGGCGGCTGCACCTGGGGCGGCTTCGGCCCCATGACCGTGCTGCGCGAGAATGCCTCGAAGATGGGTTACGACCGCTTCAACAACATCTATGCGGGCTCCATCTCGCTGCCGCTGCTCGACGTCTTCGACTTCAAGTCCGTGGCAGGGGATGTCCATGACCTCAAACGCGCGCAGAGCATCATCATCTCGCGCTCGACGGCCGAACAACTGGGTGTCGGTGTCGGCGACATGCTCTGGTGCAACATCGACCAGCCCTCGGCCGAGAACGCCCGCGAGGTGGTGGCTATCTTCGAGGATTTTCCCCAGAACTCGCTGATGGCCAAGTGCCACATGGCCATGGATTTGGGCAAGGCGTCGCTCGACGACCCTTCGGAGTGGGGCTTCAACTATTACGTCCGGCTCCAGCCCGGAGCCGACCCCGGAGCTATAGCCGACGGATGGGAAAAATTCTTCATCGAGATGAATCCCAGTGCGGCGAACGAGGATGGGCATCTCGACACGGCCCCCGTCCGCCTGTCGTGCATCCGCGACCTCTACTTCGAGGCAGACAGCCGCGTGCCGTGCGCCCAGGGGTCGCTCGTGACGACCTACACGCTGCTGGGCATCGCACTGCTGGTCATCGCGCTGGCCTTCATCAACTTCGTCAACTTCTTCTTCGCGCTGGTGCCCGTCCGCATCCGCACGGTCAACACCTTCAAGGTCTTCGGTGCGCCGAACGCCTCGCTGCGCTTCGGTTTCATCTTCGAGGCCGTGGGGCTGGTCGTCATCGCCCTGCTGCTGGCCTGGTACCTCGCCTTCGCCATCCAGAGCACCGAGCTTGCCAGCTACATCTCGGCGCCGCTGAACCTGGCGCAGAACCTCCCGGTCATCGGCGTCCTGCTTGCCGTGGCGGTAGTTATGGCCCTTGTGGCAAGCCTCTATCCGGCGTGGTACATCACCTCGTTCCCGCCCGCCATGGTGGTCAAGGGGTCGTTTTCGGGTACGGCCGGCGGCCGGCGGCTGCGCACGCTGCTGCTGGGCTTCCAGTTCACCATCTCGATGGGTCTGATGATTGCTACGGGATTCATCCTCCTCCAGCACAACTTCATGCTGCAGCAGGATATGGGCTTCGACCGCCGCAATCTGATGGCCGCACAACTCTCCAGAAAGGCCGCTCAGGACTACGACGCCCTGCGAAGCCGCCTGCTGGCCGACCCGCGCGTGGTCGACGTCACGGCAGCCGAAGGACAACTGGTGAACGTAAGCCGTATGGGATGGGGCCGCCGATACAAGGATGAAGCTATCACCCTGCAAGCCTACATCGTACGGTGGAACTTCCTCAAGATGATGGGTATCCCCATTGTCGACGGCCGCGACTTCCTCGAATCGGATGAGCACAAGCCCACCGGCATGTTGATTTGCAACGAGGCGGCCCGCAATGAATACAAGCTCGAACTGGGTGCCGAGATTGGCGGATTCCTCGAAACGGACCCGCTCGTGGGTGTCTGCGCCGACTTCAACTTCCGGCCGATGCAGTACAGCGTCATCCCCTTTGTCTTCTATGTCGGTCCCGAAGAGTGGTCGCAACGCTCGTCGCGGCTGCTCTACCTGCGCTACCGTCCCGAGGCCGATGTGGCGGAGGTGGCCGACTACCTGCGGCAGTGCATCGCCGAAACGGACCCGCACCTGACGCCGGGCGAAATCGAGATTCGCACCTTCGAGGATGAGCTGGGTCTGGAATACGCCAAGGAGCGCCGTCTGGCCACGGTCGTAGGGCTCTTCACGCTGCTCTCGGTGGTCATCGCCCTGATGGGTGTCTTCGGCATCGTCCTCTTCGAGACGCAGCACCGCCGCCGCGAGGTGGCCGTGCGCAAGGTCATGGGCGCCACCACCGCCGAGGTGCTCCGCCTCTTCAACCGCCACTACATCCGGCTGGTCATCGTCAGCTTCGTGATTGCCGCACCGCTGAGCCTCTGGATTGTCCGCCGCTGGCTGGCGTCGTTCGCCTACCGCACCCCCATCCACTGGTGGGTCTTCGCCGCGGCCCTTGTCGCCGTGCTGCTCGTGACAATCGGAACCGTCACCTTCTGCTCGTGGCGCACGGCCAACGAGAACCCCGCCAACTCGGTGAAATCCGAATAAACCAATCGAAAAAAGGAAATTGTCAAATCATATCATAAAAAAACATCCGTTATGTCCATGTTGAAAGTAGAAAACCTCCGCAAGGTTTTCCGTACCGAAGAGATTGAAACCATCGCCCTGAACGGCGTATCGTTCGAAGTAAACGAAGGCGAATTCGTCGCCATCATGGGCCCCTCGGGCTGCGGCAAATCGACGCTGCTCAACATCCTGGGGCTTCTGGACAACCCCACCTCGGGAAGCTACCGGCTGCTCGACCGCGAGGTCGCCTCGCTGCGCGAGAAGGAGCGCACGGCCTTCCGCAAGGGAAACATCGGCTTCGTCTTCCAGTCGTTCAACCTCATCGACGAGCTGAACGTCTTCGAGAACGTCGAGCTGCCGCTGATTTACCTGCGCGTGAAGGCCTCGGAGCGCAAGCGCCGCGTGAACGAAATCCTGAGCCGCATGAACATCTCGCACCGCGCCGAGCACTTCCCGCAGCAGCTTTCCGGAGGCCAGCAGCAGCGCGTGGCCATTGCCCGCGCCGTGGTGGCCAATCCCAAGCTGATTCTTGCCGACGAGCCTACCGGAAACCTCGACTCGAAGAACGGCCGCGAGGTGATGGAGCTTCTCACGGAGCTTAACCGCGAAGGGACGACCGTTATCATGGTGACCCACTCGCAGTATGACTCGACCTTCGCCCACCGCGTGCTGCATCTGTTCGACGGCGAACTGGTGCAGGACCTCACCAACCGCATGTAAGCCGATTGGCTTGAGCCGGCAAGGAGGCACAAAGACGCCCCGTCCTGAAAAAGGACGGGGCGTCTTGTCTGCGAGGGTCGGGCCCGGCATCGGCTCCGGCGAATGGCTCCGGCAAACAGCTCCGGCGGATGGCAGGCGGCAGATGGCAGACGGCAAACAGCTCCGGCGGATGGCAGGCGGCATAAGGTTTGCTCCGCGCCTCCACCGGCGGCGGGCAGCCCTATTTGTCGTAGCGCTCCTTGTCTTTCCGGTATATCTGATAACTGTTCACGAAGTTCTGCCAGACGATGTAGGCCGTCGGGGCAATCGAGGAGATGGGGTCGAGGAACGACTGCGCCATCCAGACCGCCAACACCGTATTCTTCTGGCCGAGCGACTGTCCGCCGGCAGCGGCGTCACCGTAGCAGCGTCCCAGCATGCGGCCGATTTTGAACTGGAGCAGACAAATCACAAGTGCGGCAAAGGCCAGCCACAGTTCGATGGAGAGCGGCACGTCGTGCAGGTCGATGATGAAGGCCGTCGTACGGCCGATGATGACCGCCAGCGACAGGAGCCACATGTAGAACGAAATCTGGCTGTGGTCGGCAATCCACCGCGAGGCCCGATGGAAGAGGAAGCGGCAGCACTGCGCTGCGGCAAAGGGCATGATGAGCAGCGGGGCGACGCGCGAAAGAATCTCGATGAAGGAGCAGTGGCCGCTGCCGGTCAACGCAATGACCACCGGCGCCACAAGCGCGATGACCATGTTGCAGAGCAGGCTGTAGGTGGCCATCGTCGCAACGTTGGCACCCAGCATGCCGCCGATGACCACGGCGGCCATGGCGATGGGCGCCAGCACGCAAATCATCGCCCCCTGGGCCACGACACCGTTCAGCGGCTCGAGCAGCAGATAGACCGCAAGGCTGGCCGCCACCTGGAAGAGCAGCAGCCAGAAGTGGAGCATGCTCAGATGCATCTGCTTGGGGGTGACCCGGCAGAAGGTGACGAAGAGCATCAGAAAAATCAACGTCGGGGTAATCATCTGGTGCGATGCCGCCTCGAGCGCCGATATGGGTCGGCACAACAGCGCCCCCACCACCATGGCCGAAGGCATGGCAATGGTCTTGACGTTGCGGTGCAGGTTTTCCAGTACGTGCATGATTGCTACCGATAACGGAGATGAGACAACACGGTTGCCGGGCCGAACGCCCGCTCACGGCAGAAGGTCTCCGCCCCGGCCGCCGCGGGTCGGGCGGAAGCCGACGTGCGCCTCCTGCCCGGAGGCCGCAGGCGCGGCGTCACCCGGCATACGCGGGCTATCCGAGCAACTCCTTGACCTTGGCCGAAATCTCCTTGCCGTCGGCCTGACCGGCCAGTCGCTTCGAAGCGACACCCATCACCTTGCCCATCTCCTTCATCGAGGTGGCGCCCACCTCGGCGATGATGGCCCGCACGGCCTCGGTCAGCTCCTCGGCCGAAAGCTGCTTGGGCAGGAACTCCTGCAGCACGGCAACCTGGGCCAGCTCCTCGTCGGCCAGGTCCTGACGGTGCTGCTCGACGTAGATGGCCGCCGAGTCGGTGCCCTGCTTGGCCAGTTTGGCGATAATCTTCATCACGTCGGCATCGGGCAGCTCGGCGATTTCGGGACCTGCCGTCTTGGCTTCGATGATGTACTTCTTGACGTTGCGCAGCGCACTCAGGCGCACGGGATTCTTGGCCTTCATGGCCTCCATGATTCCGGTGGAAATCTGTTTTTCGAGTGACATGGATGTTTTGTTTTTATTGTTTACAGACACTGTGTTGCATAAATCATCTACTCCGACGCAAGAGGTCTCGGCTCCTCATGCAGGAAATACAGCACGTCGCGCATCAGCCGTTCGCGCTGCTCCTCGGAGCGAATCGTCTCGAAGGGGAACCCCATGACGAAGGTACGCCGCTCGCCGTCGTTGGCCACGGCTGCCGTCAGCCCCGTATCGGCATAGCGCATCACGGCAAAAGAGCGTTCTCCCACAGGGCGCAGCGCATCGGGCGACTCGACGCCATAGAGCGTCTCCGTGGGCCGTTCGCAGAACTCGTAGTCGCCGCGCGAAAAGGCGGGAACCGGCGCCACCACGCGGACCACACCGCTGCGCGAGGCACGCTCCTGCTCCAGTTCGCAATGCAGCACCTCGCGCACGAACGTGCGGTCGTCGTCGGTGGCCTCGGCCCCCGACGTCGGGTCGGATGCGACATAGCTGCCCGAAACGAACAGTGTGCCTCCGCTCAGGACATAATAGGCCATAGCACGCTGCAAATCAGCCGTAAAGGTCTTGAAATCATAACCGTTCACGCCCCGGCCAAACAGCGTCGAGCGCTGCTTGCCCAGAATCAGGTCGACCACATCGAAGCGCGCAGCATCGATGCCGTAGCTCGCCACGGCATCGGCCGATGCCGAGCAGAACGAGTAACCCGCACGGGCGATGGCCCGCCCGTGGACAAGGGGATAGTCAAACGTATTGCCGGCGGCGACCTCCGTCACGGGATTGCTGAGACTGGCGCCGAGCGCCTGCTTTTCGTCGCTGTTGCGCGCTTCGGCCAGGTCGTAGACATACTGCTCGCCGACGAACGAGCTCTCCTGCATGTAGGGAACGCCCGCATCGATGCGGGGATAGAATCCGGCGGTCGAATCACTGCGCATGCTCAGCGGGGCGCTCACACGGTTGAACCCGTTCACCACCAGCACGCAGCCCCGTTCGTCGGGGACATGACAGGCCGCCAGCGTCTCGCTCGGGAAGCTCTCGCCCCCGTCGTTGAGCGCCGTCACCCGGTAGGCGTAGACCTCGCCTGCCTCCTGCTCCGCCTCGAAGCGGGGTTCGGCCGTGTAGCGGCCGTTGTCGAATCCGCCCTCGCCGCGGCGCGTGTAGACCATGTATCCCGTCGGGACGGCCGTCGGCTCAAGCGGGTCTAAGGTCGGCTCCCACGCAAGGACGACGCGCCCCTCGCCGGCCAGCCGCACCTCGAACGAGGAGACGGGCAGCGGCTGCACGACATACGGACGGTCGTACTGTGCCGCAACGTGCTTGAGGATTCCCTTGTAGACGGCCCGGCTCACGATGAACTTGAAGCGCGGGTCGTTGCCGTAGCGCATGTCGGCGAAGTTCTGATGCGAGAGCAGTTCGAGCAGCATGGTCGGGACGTTGGGCACCCGTGCTTCGTAGTAGGAGCGGTTCCACAATCCGCGGCGGCACCACTCGGGTTCGCACAAAAAGCGGATGTCGTCCACGACCTGCGTCATCACCAGGTCGGTCAAATCGCGCGAACGGTAGCGGTCGGCGCCCCCTTCGAAACGTCCGTCCTTGTCGCGCGTGAAGAAGATGCCGAGCGTACCGATGGTCTCGTCGCCGTCACGCACGCCCGAATCGGAGTGGAACGCCAGCGCCAGATCGAGCGGGATGCCCAGCCCGGCCGAATCGCGCAGCCGCTCGGAACCGCCCATCAGGGCATTGACCCACAGCGCGCGCGACATGAAGTCGTCCTTGTAGTCGTCGAGGTCGCCCTTGGGCGTATAGACCCGCTCGTCGAAGCCGGCCCACTGCAGCCAGTAGCGCGCCCCTTCGCAATAACGGGGATAGCCGCTCGTCTCGGCCCGGTAGAGCCCACCCGGCCGCGCCAGCGTGTCGGCCACGGCGCGGGCCACATTGCCGTATCCGCCGCCGATTTTCACGGCATCGGCCGAGACGATGCGCCCGGCCCGCCGCGAACGGTTCGAAAGGGTGACGGCCTCCTGCATGCCCGCATCGAAGAGGAAGCGGCCCAGGTAGACCCACGTTCCGCCGCCCATCGTCTGGTTGACGGCAAAGCGGCTCTCGCCGCCCAGGTGACGGACCGTATAGAGGGCGTCGTCGGCACTCTCGGGCGTCGCGTCGTAGCTCACGTAGAGGGCATACTCCCCGCGCCGGGGAATGTCGACCCGCCACACGGCCCGGCTTTCGGCGCCGGTCGTGATGCTCCGCACGTGACGCGTCGTGCCGTGCAGGAAGGGATTTTCGCCCGTCAGGTAGACATGCTGCCGGTGGGCAAAGCCCACATCGCCTCCCGACCATCCGGCATCGCCGTTCTCCTCGCGGTACTGCTCCCCCACCGCATCGTTGTCGGCCAGCACCTCATAGCGCTGCAGGTCGCGCTCGCGGGGAAGCAGGACGCAGGCCCCGGCATTCTCGAGCATGGGAACCAGATAAGGCAGCACGTAACTCTGCGTATAGAGGTCCTCGCACGTCTGCCAGAAGCGGGCTCGCTGCCAGCGCCAGCGCCCCTCGCGCTGGTCGAAATAGCAGCCGTGGCTCTGCCACAGGGCGATATGGCGCCCGGCAAGTCCCTGTGCCGGCGTGCGGCGGTCGAGCGGCGAGACCAGCGGCCGTGCCGACCGATTGACAAAGGGCACGACCCGGTCGCGCTTTTTGCGGGGCTGAACGGTGCGGCAGGCGAGCGGCACGAGCTCCTCGATGAGCCGGCCGTCGGTATAGAGTTCGATGCGTGCCTTGCGGTAGGCCGCAGGGAGCAGCGCACGCACCGAGTCGTACATCGCCCGGACGTTCTCCTCGCGGAAGGGATAGTAGGACAACCCCACCGAGGCGTAGAGCTGCACGCGGCTGCGCGATGCCTTGACGCGCTGAATCCGCACCCAGCTGCCGGTCACCTCGCGCCCTGTGATGCGGGTCAGCGTGCGGCCGATTTGCTGGCGTGTCGCCGCGCCGATTTCGGCCGCAGCAGTCGGCACAGCCCCGACGAGGAGCAGCGACACCAGCAAAAACACATACAGATATTTTCCGAATTTCATGCCTTTACGCGTTTTTCCTCTCCCTGCCCAGAAGCCACATGCCGGCCATGGTGATGGCGGCGTTGTAGACGAGCAGTTCGAATCCGATTCGATAACCGAACATCTCCTGTGCCACATACTGCAACAGGGCGCTCAACAGCGGCGCGGCAACGGCCACCAGCGGCAGCCACCGGTCGTCGATACGGCGACGCGTGCAGATGCCGAAGAGGAACATGCCCAGAATCGGGCCGTAGGTGTAGCCGGCCACCTTGAAGAAGAGATTGATGACGCTGTCGTTGCCGAAGTGGCCGAACAGCAGCACGAGCAGCGTCATGCCGACGGCCATCAACGCATGTACGCGGCGGCGCGTCTGCGTGAGCCGGGCCTCATCGCCGTGCCGCGTAGCGTCGAGCAGGTCGACCGTAAACGAGGTGGTGAGTGCCGTGAGTGCCGAGCCGGCCGACGAGTAGGTGCTCGCCATCATGCCCAGCACGAAGAGCAGCCCGACATGGAGGGGCAGCCCGCCGTTGACGGCCACCTGCGAGAAGAGCTGGTCGCTCTTCGGGGGAAGCTCCATCCCGACATGCGCCGCATAGAGGTAGAGCAGTGCGCCGAGCGTCAGGAAGAGGAGGATGACGACAATCTGGCAGAGCGCCGTCAGCAGGATGTTCTTCTGCGCATCGCGCGGCGAGCGGCAGCTCAGGTTGCGCTGCATCATGTCCTGGTCGAGGCCCGTCATGGCCACCAGCAGCACGATGCCCGCCACGAACATCTTCCAGAAGTAGCGCTCCGACGAGGGGTCGTCGAAGAAGAAGATGCGCGCATAGTCCGACGAGGCCACCTCGCGCAGCGCCTCGCCCGTCGTGAGCCCCAGCCCGCGTACCAGCGCGAGAATCGTCAGCACGAGGCTTGCCACCAGACAGAGCGTCTTGAACGAGTCGGTCCAGATGAGCGACTTCACCCCGCCACGCCGCGTATAGAGCCAGACGAAGAGCATCGTCACCACGGCATTCACCGCAAAGGGCAGTCCGAAGCGGTCGAAGACCAGCAGCTGCATCACCGCGCAGACGATGTAGACGCGCAGCGCAGCGCCGAGCATCTTCGACAGGAAGAAGAACCACGCTCCGGTACGCTGCGAGGTGACCCCGAAGCGGCGGTCGAGGTACTGGTAGAGCGAGATGACCCGCATCCGGTAGAAGAGCGGGACGAGTACGAAGGCGACGATGAGCTGCCCCACGGTGAAGCCCAGCACCATCTGCATGTAGGAGAAGGAGTCGGTCGCCACGGAGCCCGGCACCGAGAGATAGGTCACACCCGACATGGCGGCCGTAATCATCGAGAAGGCGGCCACGAGCCACGACGAGCGGCGGTTGCCCGTGAAGAATGCGGCATTGTCGGCATGACGGCCCGCGAGCCACGCGATGGCGAAAAGCAGTGCGATGTAGACAAGGACGACGACGATGACGGCAACGGGCGACATGGTGACTTGATGTTGAACGAATCGATTAATTTCCAAATCCCGTGCGCCGCGCAATGGTTCGGAACAGTCCGGTGGAGCCCGGTGCGGCGTACGACGACGGCAAAGATAGTGAAAGGCGAGCGCAGAGACAAATGAAAACGAAGTTTTCGCAATTTGACTCTGCCGAGCCGCATCCTGTCTTCTTCAAAGATAGTGAAAGGCGAGCGCAGAGACAAATGAAAACGAAGTTTTCACAAGTTGACTCTGCCGAGCCGCATCCTGTCTTCTCCAAAGATAGTGAAAGGCGAGCACAGAGACAAATGAAAACGGAGTTTTCACAAGTTGACTCTGCCGAGCCGCATCCTGTCTTCTCCAAAGATACGAAAAGGCGAGGGCAGAGACTGCCCTGCCCCCGAAGATGGGGCAGCCGAAGAGCGCA
>DGYMI06202__coassemble_957_pt1 | contig 59356 bp, 49 predicted proteins | sample DGYMI06202__metabat2_low_PE_006 | metagenome-assembled genome bin DGYMI06202 | reverse complement strand
ACCACCCGAGCAGGCCCCCTGCCGGCCATACCTATATTATTATAAGCGCAAATCCGCTCCTCCGGCCGCCCGTACAACCCTGCAACGGAGACCCGGACAGCCTCTTCCGAAAAACCGACCCAAAGAACATCTCCCGAAAACTTTATCCCGGAAAACTTCTCCTGGAAAAACTGCCCCGAAAAAAGACACACCGGGCAGACAAAACGCGCCCATTGGCGGGCGGCTGCCCGCCACAACGCAGCAGCGTCCCCTCCCGCGAAGAGCGACCGCAGGGCAGACAACCGAAGCGACGGCCCCGGACAACCGGAACCGTCGCTTAATCGAGGCCTTGCAGCCGAAACCTCCGGCCCGCGCCGACAGCCTTGTCGGAGCCGGGTCCCAACGTGGGGGGGGTGAGAGGGATTACCGATGCTTCATTGCGGCTATCAGTTGGGCGGGTGTCGCCTGAAGATAGTTCTTGCAAAACCGGCTGAACTGCGTATAGTGGCGGAATCTGTACTTTTCCATCAGCGCCTTGGTGCTGTCCTCGCCGTCACGGATGTCGGCATAGATTTTCAGCGCCTTCTGACGCATCATCCAATGGTAGACGCTGTCGTTGAAATGCTCGGCAAAGCGCCGCTTGAAGACCGAAAGGCTCATTCCCGCAAGCGCGGCAATGTCGGTAACACCCTGTGCCCGCTCGTAGTTGTTGAAGACAAAGGCCCGGAAGTTATCCTGAGGCTGAATCATCCGCTGGAAGAAATAGGCCTGCTCGGTAGGCGTATAGAGCACCTTGAAAAGCATGAAGAACTCGGTCACCTTCAAACGATGGAACCGTTCGCAGGCCTCGAGCTCCGGAATATCGAACATATCGGACAGCAATCGCTCGACAGCCGGATGGAGCGCCAGTACGGGCACGGCATCGGCTGGAACTTCGGGACTATCAGCCGTCTCGGCGCCAAAAATATCGGGCTCGCAGATTTCGGTCCGGAATTCGAGCGAAAGGATGATGACCTGCGTCTGCTCATGGGCCGTCACCACATACTCTTCACCGCGCGCCAGGCAGGCACACTGCTTCGAGGTCACGAATTTCGTCCCCTGCGGTTGGCTGACGTGCAACGTACCGGAGCACACAAAAAGAATCCGGACCATGCGGCCCGCCGCGAAGGTGACACCTTCGCCCGATGAAAACGAACGTCGGACGAAACGACAGAACGTCGAATCTCCGGCCCGACGGAACGGAGTCGGGAACGTAGGACAACTGCTACAATCCGCAGGACAATTCTCCTTCAAAGCCGACTCCACAAACTGCGGTTGGGGTTGTAGTTCCATAAAAACAAAAAATATTACGGTCGAAAACTCGGCCGTCCAAAAGTACGCAAAAAAATCAAAAAACGAAGCGTCCAGATGGAATATTGCGCTATTTTTTACGCACGGATGGAAAGGAGGAACGGCCCGTTCCGCGATTTTCCATTTCCTTTACGCAAGAGCATCACGCCATGCAAACGATTTCGGTCGACGCCATTTGCCCGATTCGAAGGCAAACGAAAGCCGTGAAAGGGCTATCGGGAAACAAACGTACGTCTCCCGATAACAGAAGTGAATCCAAAAACGCCCGACCGAAACAGGGTTTCACAGGCCAGCCACAAAATCGAGCCACCGGGGCGGAAGGCGCACGGCGGACAACAGTCGGAAGGCAGAAGACAGACGACGCTGACGAACAACGGAGGGACAGCTGACGGGCGGCGAAGCTCATGCGAGAGGTCCGGCCTGCCCTACCCTCAACTGCAGCTGCTGTCCACGGCATGGACCCCGTCCGACGGGGCCGCCTGGCGTCGCAGCGGTCGTCCCCGGCACACCTCCCCTTCCGCGACGGAACAGAGCCGCCTCGCGGAGCAGGACGCCGGACGAGAGCCCCCTCAAAAAGCGGATGCGGCCGAAGGCAGCGCCTCCGGCCACACCGCATAACGGATTACTTGTAGCTTACAATCAGCTTTTTCGACGAGCCCCAGAACTGTTCCGGGTCGAGAATCACCAGTTTTTCCACCACCTTGTCGGCGTCGGTGACAAGTTCGTACGAACCTTCGGGATGACTCGTCACCAGTTCGACCTTCTTGTGCCCGATGGCGATTTCATGCAATTCGCGAGCATCGGCCTGCGTGAAGGCTTCGGCCGGAGCATTGGCCCGGGCCACCAGCGTACGGCCGATGAAGCCCTGCTTCTCGACCACGGCCGCCTCGATGAGCTCCTTCTGCGCACCGACAACATAGTACACCGTACTCATCCGGTTCTCGAGGTCCGACTTCTCGCTCGTAAGGGTCTCGACCTGGGCGGTCTGCTCGGCCACCTGCTCGTGAAGCGCCTCTACCTCGACCCCCATCTTCGAGAGGTCCTCCTTGAGGTGGGCCACCTCGTCGTCCTTGGTGACCAGCTGCGTATTGAGGTCGACAATCATCTTCTCGAGCCCGTCAATGCGCAGATTGGCCTTGCGCAACAGAGCCGCCGAATGCTGCAGCGACGCGATTTTCTTGCGGTTGTCCTGAAGCAGGCGGTCGATGGCCGCAATATCGTTGTTGATTTCCTCGACGGGACGCTTGCGATGTTCGATATCGCTTTCGTTCACCGTCAGCAGGCTTTCGCGGGTCTTGATGGCGGCAAGATTCTCCGAGATGGAGTTGATGTCTTCGAAAATGGCATTGATGAGCGAATCCTTCGCCCCGACTACCGTCTGAAGCGAATCACGCTGACCCTCAATACGGTCCGCCGTACCGCGGCTGACACACGAAGCCAGAGCGAGCGTCGCTCCCAGCACCACAAAAACAAATCTTCTCATAACTTTTTCAATTTAAAAGATTAAAATCAAAAAATGTTATTGCTTGCCGTTGTCAAATATAGGAATAAAATCGGTTATATGCGCATACCCGGCTCAAAAAAACGCATCGGCGGCCGCTTTTTGCACCGCTCCAACGCCGGACATCGCGTAAAACGACCGCCCGACGCCGCCCGTCGGTCCGGAGCGGCGCCCCTCGGCCGGCGGCGAACCGGAGCTCGGGAAACAGCGGAGGCATGGCAGCCCGGCAATGGAAAAGGCCGCATTTCGCTGAGCGAAATGCGGCCTTTGTACCGACGTCGAACAAGTCCTACTTGTTGGCGTTCTTCTTATCGTAGCGTTTTGCGTAGCGGCTCATAAACTTATCGACGCGACCAGCGGTGTCAACCAACTTCATCTTACCGGTGTAGAACGGGTGCGACGTGTTGGAAATTTCCATCTTATACACGGGATAGGTTTCGCCGTTCACCTCGATGGTCTCTTTTGTCGAAACGGCGGACCGACACAAAAACACGTGGTCGTTGGACATGTCCTTGAAGGCCACTAAACGATAATTCTCCGGATGAATACCCTTTTTCATTGTCGTTGTTTTTGTATTAAACAATTAGCTTAAGCGCGACAAAGGTACAAATTAATTCGCAACATCCAACACCCGGCGTCAAAAAAAGCGTGTTTTTTTCCTCCGTCCGCCTTTTTCCGCCGCATGCGACGAAACGGCCGGGCGGCGCCGTATACGGGTCGGATACCGCAAAGAGGCGCGGAGCGGCCGCATGTCCACGAAGAGGAGCGGCCGAGGGCCTGAAGGTCAGCAAGGGGGTTGGAGGGTCACGGGACCGATGGCCGGAGAAACAAGAGTCCCGGGAGCAAGAGTCCCGGGGGGGGTGAAAAAAAGGTACCGGAAGGCGCGGCGGCAGCGGGAATGCGCATCGAGCGACAGAATGAATCGCCGTCATTGCATTTCGGAAAATTTTTCCTATCTTTGTCCCCGCAAAACAACGGACCCATAGCTCAGTCGGTTAGAGCAGCGGACTCATAATCCGAAGGTCGTGGGATCATGCCCCTCTGGGTCCACCCGAAAGCCGGAATCCTCCGATTCCGGCTCTTTTTGTCCCCGGCCGAAAAAAACGGATACATGCTTTTTTTTACCCCGACTTTGCACTATCTTTGTCTCCGTCAAAACACAATCCACCATGGAATTCGAAGGAACGGTCTATAAAATACTGCCCCTGACCAAAGGCACCTCCGCACGCGGCGACTGGCAGCGTCAGGATGTGGTCTTCGAGATGAACGAAGGCTCGTTTACACGCAAAATCTGCGTCACCTTTTTCAACCGGCCCGACGATGTGGCCAAGCTCCGCGAAGGAGCCGCCTACACGGTCTCCGTGAACATCGAATCGCGCGAATACAACGGCCGCTGGTATACCGACATCCGCGCCTGGCGGCTCCAGCCCAAGCAGACCCAGGCTCCGGCAATGCCGCCCATGCCCGACATGCCGCCCATCGCCGAGGAGCCGACCTACGCATCGGCACCCGCAGCCGAGGTGGACGACCTCCCCTTCTGAGCCGCATTGCCACCGAAACGAAAAAGCCCGACGGAGCAGACTCCGCCGGGCTTTTTCATGGGGACCGCACACCGCTTACGACCAGCCTGCGGCCACCGCCCGCACATCTGCCGCACATCTGCCCCACGTCTGCCACCCCCAACAGCCTCGTATCTTGCCGCCGCCCCAGTCGCGGCACAATCCTCCGGGCGTCCGCCCCCAACAGCCTCGCAGCCGGCCGCGGCACACGCCACTGCCACACGTCCCGCTCACTCCCCGTCGCAAAAAAAAAGAGGGCCGCACCCCTGCCGGGAGCGACCCTCGAAATCAGGGAACCGGCCGGCGGTTCCCGATATTCCCTGCACCGTTACTTTTTCTCGACAGCAGCGGGCTTGACCTCCATCTTGAGCGAATCGGTCTTGAGCGAATCCACCGGAGCGGGAGCCACATAGGGCTTCACGTCGATGAGCTCTACCTCGAACTCGAGCGCCTCGTTGCCCTCGATGTTGCGACCGGCGCCGCGTACGCCGTAAGCCAGGTCGGAGGGAATCCACAGACGGATTTTACCGCCCTTGCCCACGAGCTTCATACCCTCGGTCCAGCCGGGAATCACACGGTTGAGTGCGAACTCAACAGGCTCGTTGCGGTTATAGGTATCGGGCTGCTGCTTCTTGAGCATCTCCTGCTGCTCGGCCGGACGGTTCTCGAAAATCGACGAATCGAACACCTCGCCGTTGCGCTTGCGGCCTGTGTAGTGCACCTTCACCACGTCGCGCGAATCCTTGGGCATGACGGTCTCGTCGCCCATCTTCTCGATTTTGTAGAGCAGACCCGACTCGGTCTTCTTCACACCCGACTTCTTCTCAACCTCAGCAAGCCACTTCTCCGAAGCAGCCTTGTTCTCGGCCGGACGCTTCACCATGAAGTAGTACTGAAGGTACTGGCCCACCTCGTCCTCGGACATCTTGGCGTTGTTGTCGCGTACGTTCTGCATCGCCTCGCTAATCCACACCAGCTGCAGGGGGAGGTTGCTCTCCTTGATATTGAAACCGATGTCGTTACCGAAGGCATACGAAATCTCGGTGCGCTCCTCCTCGGTCTCGAACATCGCGGGGTCGGCGTCGGGATACTCGACCTTCGTCGTGTCGCCCTCGGCCAGACGGATGCTGTCGGCCTTGGCACGCTCCTCCGCAACGGCACGCGCACGCTCGCCGCGCTTCTTCATGAAGTAGTCGCGCAGCTGCTCGAGAGCGTCGTCATGGCTGAGCGACGACTTGCCCAGAGCGCTCTCCTGAAGCGCCTTGTCGATGGCCTTGTAGTCGAACGGGATGTCACGCATCTGGTACTTCATGCCATAACCGATATTGGCACCCAGTGCATACGACAGCGAGTCGAACTCCGACAGGCTGCCCATCGTCACGCCGCTCTTGCTGCCGCCGCACGCAACGAGCATCGCAGCGCCGGCAAGCGCTGCCGCAAAAATAGACTTTTTCATTTTTCTTGTGATTTATCGTTTTTCAACTGTTTCCCAGTTTCATGCGCGCAAAGTTATAAAAATATCGGAACAACGCACCAATTTTAGCGCCTTAAATTCGTGCGCCGGATGCGATTGGCGTAACGGTCCACCTCCAGAAGTTCGATTTCGTAGTAGAGCGTCTGGTTGGGTTTCACCCCCAGCGAGTCGCAGCCTTCGGCACCGTAGGCGGCCGACGAGGGCATCCATGCCTCGATGCGGCCCCCCTCGCCGAGCAGCTTGAGGCTCTCGCGAAGTCCCGTGGTCAGGTCGCGCAGCTCGACGCGCACCGTATCGCCTCGGTCGTAGGAGGAGTAGAGCTGCTCGCCGTCGACCGTGCGCAGCAGATAGCGGAACACCACCGAATCGCGCTCGTTGATGGGCGTACGCTCGGCATCGCCGACATCCTCGACCGTATAGGTCACGCCCGACGTCGTACGGGCATAGGAGCGGTTCGACTTGCGGATATCCTCGAGGAACTGCTCCTCGTAGGCGCGGGCCTTTTCGGGCAGCGCATAGTTGACATAGCTCAGATAGAAGGTCTCCGCTTCGTCGGCCGTGAGCCGCGTCTTGCCGCGGAAGTGGTCGCGGATGCCCTCGCAGACGGCATCGACGTTGAGCGTCGAATCCATCCGCATCAGATTCATTCCCACGTTCATGCCGATGACATAGGCCACCGAGTCGAGGTCGTTGCGGAGCTTCACGCCGCTGCCTCCGCTTTTCGAGCAGGCGGCCATCGAAAGCGCCGCCAGTGCAATCACAACTGTTTTCTTCATTATTCTGTTATCGACTGTTTCCATATTTACGGGGCTCGCAGCACCCCCGGCGCACTCCGGACTGCAGCACGCGCAGCGCCCCGGGCACTCGGGCACGCTCCGGACACTCACGACCGCACCGGCACCCTCTTCACCGACGAGAAGAGCAGTATGAGCAGGCTGCCCAGGATGGCCGCCGCCGTCGACCCCATCAGGATGGCGATTTTACCCCGGTCGATGAGTTCGCCATCGGTAAAGGCGAGCGAATCGACGAAAAGCGACATCGTAAAGCCGATACCGCCCAGGCAGGCTACGGCCAGCAGCATCCGCCACGAGGCGCCCTCGGGCATCGCCGCAAGCCCCGCCTTCACGGCGCACCAGCTGGCCAGGAAGATGCCGAGCGGCTTGCCGACGAGCAGACCGAAAAAGACGCCCATGCCCACGGCTCCCGTCTCGGGCGAGACGGCGAAGATGTCGAGGTATTCGGCCGAAACGGGGACACCGGCGTTGGCCAGCGCGAAAATCGGCATAATCAGGAAGGTCACATAGGGGCTGAGCGCATTTTCGAGCCGGTGGCTGAGGCCCACCGAATTGGCCGCCACGTGGCGCATCCGTCTCAGGTAGTAGCGCTGCTCCTCGTTCGGGAAATCGCCGCCAAGCGAATCGGAGGTGAAGAGCATCGTACGCAACGAACGCATCTTGCGCACGAAGTAGGCGCGGCCGTAGCGCGGCCGGTCGGGGATGAGCATCGCCATGGCCACACCCGAGATGGTCGAGTGCACGCCCGAATAGTAGAAGAGGCTCCACACCACAATGGCCGGAACGAGGTAATACATCAGACGGGTTTCGCCCAGACGCTTCATCCAATAGACGAAGGCCATCACCAGCAGCGCCAGCAGCAGGCAGCCCAGCCGCACCTTGCTGCCGTAGAAGAAGGCGATGACCAGAATGGCCCCCAGGTCGTCGGCTATGGCGAGCGCCGTGAGGAAGACCTTCAGCGAGACGGGGACGCGGTTGCCCAGCATCGAGAGGATGCCGATGGCAAAGGCGATGTCGGTGGCCGTCGGGATACCCCATCCGTTCACGGCTGCCGTCCCGTGGTTGAAGCCGAGGAATATCAGCGCCGGGGCAATCATGCCGCCCGCCGCACCGAGCACCGGGAGAATCGCCTTCTTGGGTGTCGACAGCTGTCCCGAGATGATTTCACGCTTGATTTCGAGCCCCACCGAGAAGAAGAAGATGACCATCAGGCCGTCGTTGATGAGCTTCTCGACGGTCATCCCCCGCGGGTAGGTCCAGTCGATGACCCCGTCGGGGCTGTGGACCGCCAGCGAAAGGTCGGTCTGCAGCAGGTGGTGGTAGTACTCCGCCGTCAGGGGGAGATTGGCCAGCAGCATGGCTATGCCGACGCATACGAGCAGCACCACGCCGCCCGACCAGGGCGCCTCCAGGAAACGCTGGCCCCGCAGGCCCAGCAGATGGCGCCGGCGCACCCATCCGTACTTGAGAAATATACGCATCGCTGTTGCTTTTTTCGGTTTCGGGCCGCCGCGGAGTCCGCCGCAGGGCCGCAATCATTTATCTATTCCCCGGCCCGCCCCGACCCGGCACGCCCGGGGTCGTTCGAACGGAGCGTCAGTCCGCAGAGCTTCCAGAGCACGCGGGCGCCCGTGATGGCATTGATGCGCGCCTCGGGACGCGGCACAACCTCCACCACGTCGAATCCGATGATGCGCCGTCCCGAGCGGACCAGCGTATCGAGCAGATAGACCGCCCGGTTGAACGACAGGCCGCCGTTGACCGGCGTACCCGTATCGGGACAGTTGTCGAACGAGAGGCCGTCGATGTCGAAGCTCACGTAGACGAGCGGCGGCAGCGTCGCAACGATGCGGCGGCACTGCTCGCCCCAGGTTGTGCCCTCGAATTCGGCCGCGGCCAGCGCCCCGTCCTCGAAGCTCACCACGCGGTCGGACCGCTCGGCCAGCAGCGCCTCGCGCTCCGAGAAGTCGCGCACGGCCACCTGCGCCAGACGCGTCACCTGAGGCACGTCGCGCAGGACGTTGTACATCACCGAGGCGTGGGAGTACTCGAACCCTTCGTAGGCCTCGCGCAGGTCGCGGTGGGCGTCGATGTGGAGGATGCCGAAGGCCTCGTAACGCTCGCCGAGCGCCCGGAGCAGCCCATAGGGGGTCGAGTGGTCGCCTCCGACCAGTCCCACCAGTTTGCCGGCGCCGAGCCAGCGGCGGGCCTGCTCCCGCACGTTCTCGTTCATGGCGGCGCACCCCTCGTTCACGCGGCGCAGCTTGCGGGCCATCGACTCGTCTTCGGGGTCACCCCCCTCCTCAAGGTGCTCGATGATGCGCTCCGCATCCCCGCGCAGACGCTGCGACTGCTCCTGCAGCGAGTAGTCGACATCGGCCGTGGCGATACCGCGCCGCCACTGGCCCGGAGCCAGCGGGTCGTGGAAGTCGAGCTGCGTCGAGGCCTCGATGATGGCATCGGGCGCATAGGCCGCACCCGCGCCGTAGGAGACCGTCACGTCCCACGGTACCGAGATGAGCACCAGTTCCGCCTCTTCGGGTTCGAAGGGGAACCCGAAATAGGTCCCCGTATCCACACCGACCCCGTCGGGGTCGAACGTCTTCATGTCCATATATCGAACGTGTTTTAATGAACAAAGGTACACAAATTTTAATTTTTCCCTAACTTTGCTCCGATTTTTCCCGTAAAACGCACCGTTATGAAGATTATCGCCGACAGCGCCATACCCTTCCTCGAAGGGGTTCTCGACCCGTGGGCCGAGGTGCTCCGGCTCCCCGGAGCCTCCATCACGGCCGCCGACGTCCGCGACGCCGACGCGCTCATCATCCGCACCCGCACCCGCTGCAACGCGGCGCTGCTCGACGGCTCGCGCGTAAGCTTCATCGCCACGGCCACCATCGGATTCGACCACATCGACCTGGAGTACTGCCGCCGACGCGGCATCGGGGTGGCGACGGCGGCCGGCTGCAACGCCCGCGGCGTGCTGCAATGGGCCGGCGCCGTGCTGACCCACCTCTCCCGGAGCCAGGGATGGCTCCCCTCCCAGCGGACGCTGGGGGTGGTCGGCGTAGGCCATGTGGGCTCACTCATCAAGGAGTATGCCGAAGGGTGGGGCTTCCGCGTGGTCTGCTGCGACCCGCCGCGCGAGGAGCGCGAGCACCTGGGCTTCCTGCCGCTCGAAGAGGTGGCTGCCCAGGCCGACCTGCTCACCTTCCATACGCCGCTCGACGCCACGACGCGCGGCATGGGCTCGGGCGCCCTCTTCGAGCGGATGAAGCCCGGCTCGGTGGTGCTCAACTCCTCGCGCGGCGAGGTGGTCGACGGGCAGGCGCTGCTCGACAGCGGCCTCCGCTTCGTACTCGACGTCTGGGAGCATGAGCCGCACATCTCGCCGGCGCTGCTCGAACGGGCGCTGCTCGCCACGCCCCACATCGCCGGCTACACCGAGCAGGGCAAGGCCAACGCCACGGCGGCAGCCGTCGCGGCCGTCGCCCGCGCCTTCGGCCTTCCGCTCGACGGATGGTATCCCCCGACCGTCACCCCGTCCAACCCGCGCCCCGTCTCCTGGGAGGAGCTCGGCGCCACCGTCGGTGACTACTTCGACATCGAGGCCGAAAGCCGCTGTCTGAAGGCCCATCCCGAGGCCTTCGAGCAGCTACGCGACCACTACCGCTACCGCCACGAATACTTCTGAGAGAAAACCGTACGGATTCCGGCTTTTTTTTCTATCTTTGGGCCCGGATTGCAGCAAGGCATGATTTACCGCCGAATCATAAAACCCATTCTCTTCTCGCTCAGCATCGAACGGGCCCACGCCGCCGTGTTGCTGCTGCTGCGCATCATCGGCCGCATTCCGGGCGGCCGCTGGCTGCTGCGCAAGTGCTATGCGGTGGAGCATCCGGCGCTCGAGCGCGAGGTCTTCGGCCGCAAGTTCCGCAACCCCATCGGGCTTGCCGCCGGCTTCGACCACAACGGCGAGGTGGTGCGCGAACTGGCCGCAATGGGCTTCGGATTCGTCGAGGTGGGCACCGTCACGCCCAAACCCCAGCCGGGCAATCCCCGCCCGCGGGTCTTCCGCCTGCCGAAGGACAACGCCATCATCAACCGCATCGGCCTCTGCAACAAGGGGCTGGAGCGCGTCCAGGAGAACCTGCGCAAGCCCCACGACGAGGTCATCGTCGGCTGCAACATCGGCAAGAATACCGCCACCTCGCCCGAAAACGCCCCGACGGACTACCTGAAGCTCTTCCGCAACCTCTATCAATATGCGGACTACTTCACCGTGAACATCAGCTGCGACAACGCCTGCAACGAAAGTTCGAGCCATGCGCGCGCACAGATTCTGCGCATCCTCGACCCGCTCTTCGACTTCCGCCGCGGCCAGAACCAGTACCGTCCCATCATGCTGAAGATTTCGCCCGATATGCCGGACGAGGTCCTCGACGAAATCACCGACATCCTGCTCTCGACGCCGCTCGACGGCATCGTGGCCACCAACGGAACGCACCGCCGCGGCGAGCTGCGCACGAGCCTGGCCTCGGTGACGAAAATCGGCAGCGGCCGCATGAGCGGCGCCCCGCTGACGGCGCGCGCCATCGAAATCGTTCGCCGCATCCACCAGCGTTCGGGCGGAACCTACCCCATCATCGGCGTGGGCGGTCTGATGACCCCCGAGGAGGTGAAGGCGATGCTCGATGCCGGAGCCGACCTGGTCCAGCTCTACACGGGCTACATCTACAACGGCCCGGGATTTGTCAAGCGCATCTGCCGCATGCTCGTTGCCGACGCCGAAACGACGGCGGCGCAATCATAATTCCACCCACCATGCAAGCCACCATTCTGACGATTGGCGATGAGATTCTCATCGGCCAGATTGTGGACACCAATTCGGTATCCATCGCCAAATACCTCAACGCAGCGGGGGTCGTCGTCCGCGAGAAGTGCTCCATCGGCGACGACCGCGACCAGATTGTCACAACGCTCGAACGCTGCCTCGCCCACTCCGACATCGTCATCCTCACCGGCGGCCTCGGCCCCACGAAGGACGACATCACCAAGAAGACCCTCGCCGAGATGTTCCACAGCGAGCTGGTCGTCGACCCCGCGGTCGAGGCCCATGTCCGCCGGATGCTCGAAGCGCGCGGCATCGACTTCAACGAACTCAACCGCGGCCAGGCACTCGTGCCGGCTTGCTGCACGGTGCTCTTCAACGCCCACGGCACGGCACCCGGCATGTGGTTCGAGCGCGACGGCAAGGTCGTCGTCTCGCTTCCGGGCGTCCCCTTCGAGATGGAGCATCTGATGCAGGACGAGGTGATGCCGCGCCTGAAGGCGCACTTCTCGCTGCGCCAGATTGTCCACCGCACGCTCATCACGGCGGGGCTGGCCGAATCGATGCTCGCCAAGCGCATCGAGAAGTGGGAGGAGGCGCTGCCTCCCTACCTCAAGCTGGCCTACCTGCCCAATCCGGGAGCCGTGCGGCTGCGTCTGTCGGCCTACGAGGTCGAGGGCGAACCCGTCGCCCGGGAAATCGAACGGCAGTTCGAGGCGCTGCGCAAAATCATCCCCGAATATGTCGTGGGCTACGAGAAGGCCACGATGCAGGAGCTCGTCCACCGCATGCTGACGGAGCGCGGACTGACGCTGGCCACGGCCGAGAGCTGCACGGGCGGCGCCATCGCCTCGCGCTTCACGGCCATGCCGGGCGCTTCGGCCTACTTCCTCTGCGGCGTGGTCTCCTACAGCAACGAGTCCAAGAGCAGGGTGCTGGGCGTCCCCGCCGAAGATATCGCCCGCTACGGCGCCGTGAGCGAGCAGGTGGCCCGCCACATGGCCGAAGGGGCGCGCCGCCTGGCCGGAGCCGACTACGCCGTGGCGACCACCGGCATCGCCGGGCCGACGGGCGGCTCGGCCCAGAAGCCGGTCGGCACGGTCTGGATGGCCGTGGCCACCCCCCGCGGGACGCGGGCCGAGGTCCGGCAGTGCGGCACGGACCGGGGACAGATTATCGACCGCGCCTCGGCCTTTGCCATCGGCATGCTCCACGAGGAGCTCGGGAAGGAGCTGCCGCAGGCCTCCGACGACGAAAAGCAGGCCGAAAATCCGTCAAACGCAACGCGTTGACATACAGCGTATTGAAAACTACCGGGGAATTATTCCGTGCATTTATGCTCGTATTCCTCGAATTTTGACTATATTTGCACTCCCTTTCGGGGATTTTAACCAAAAAAAACACGAAGATGAAAGTTTGCGAAATCACTGGCAAAGTGGCGATTGTGGGCAACAACGTTTCCCACTCGCACCACAAGACCAAGCGCAAGTTCAGTCCCAATCTGAAAACCAAGCGCTTCTGGTCCGAGGAAGAGGGCCGCTGGATTACCCTGCGTGTATCGGCAGCCGGCATGAAAACGATTAACAAGAAGGGTCTTGCAGTGGCCATGCGCGAGGCAGCCGCAGCCAAAAACATCTACTAAAACCGAGTAACACATGGCAAAGAAAGGCAACAGAGTTCAGGTCATCCTCGAGTGCACCGAACAGAAAGAGAGCGGTGTTGCGGGAATGTCCCGTTACATCACCACCAAGAACAAGAAGAACACGCCCGAGCGTCTTGAGCGCAAGAAGTACAACCCCTTCCTGAAGCGTGTCACCGTTCACCGTGAAATCAAATAGTATTGAAGCGTTATGGCAAAGAAAGTAGTCGCAACACTGAAGACCGGCACGGGCAAGCAGTTTACCAAGTGCATCAAGATGGTCAAGTCCGAGAAGACCGGTGCCTACATGTTCAAGGAGGGCATCATCGCCAACGACCAGGTAAAGGCATTCTTCGAGGAGAAGAAATAAGTATTTTAGGAGACATCCTAAATACAAAGGGCATCCCGACGGGGTGCCCTTTGTATTTTTCGGCCGGCCGGGCGACGACATCTGGCAAAAAATGCCTATATTTGGGAAAAGAGCGGGGTCCGCTCACACGACAAAGCCATGAAACAGACCCTCACATTCACACCCCCGGTACTTCCTCCGACCGCCAGCCGACTCGACCCCGACGCCTTCGACCGCAGCCTGGAGGCCTTCAACGGAAAGCTCTACCGCGAATCGTTCCTCGCGCTGCTCGACTTCATCGGGGAGGGGCTGCGCACCAGGTACGGCAATGCCGCCGGGACCGAGTTCGAGATACCCCACGGCTCCATCGTGGTCCGCATCCGGCTCGACGACGAGCGGCTGCGCATCGAAGCCCCCTTCCTCGAGCTGCCCGAACGGGGGCGTATCCCGCTGCTGCGGCAGGCCGCCGTGCTGAACATCTGCGGCCTGGACCTCACGCGGCTCGTGCTGCGCGGCGAGCGGCTCCACTTCGAATATGAGTGTCCCCTGTCACTCGTCCACCCCGCGAAAATCTACTACGTCCTGCGCGAAATCTGCCACACGGGCGACCGCTACGACGACGAGTTCGTCACGAAATTCCACGCACGGCGCATCTGCACGCCGCGCATCAGGCCCTACGACGCCGCAACCGTCCGGCAGGTCTGCGACGCCATCCGCTCAGCCTGCGACGAAGGGCTGCGCGAGGCCGAGGCCTTCGAGAGCGAGCGCAACTACGGCTATGCGTGGAACATCGTCGCCACGACGCTGCTGCGCATCTGCTACCTCGCCCGGCCGCAGGGGCAGCTGCTCAACCTCCTCGACCGGGCCATCCACGAGCTCGACCGCGAGGAGGTTCCCCTCCCGGAGGTGGTCTCGCGCGGGCGGGAGTTCATCCGCAAGCTCCGCTCGATGGAGGAGGCCGAGCTGGCCGAAGGGCTCTACCTCACCGAGACGTTCATCCCCGAGAAGCGTCGCGCGACGCTCAAGAGCATCCAGGATGCCTTCGGAGAGAGTGCCGCCCGCAGCGCCGAGGCCCTCGAGCGCAAGGACTATGCGGTCTGCTGCCTTGCGACCGTCTACAAGTTCTACGAAATGTACTACAACAACGACGTCCCGACGGAGGTCGACGCCGTCGTCTCGCAGGCGCTTGCCCAGAGCGCCTCGCGTCCGCTCGAGGAGGCGGCCCCGCTGCTCGACGAGGCCATGCAGCGCATCATGGATGGCGACCTCGAGGATGAGACCCCCGACGACACCCCGGACGCCGCCTCCGGCGACGGCAGCCCGACCGCGGACGGCACGGCGAAGCCCACACCGCTGCAACGCCAGGCGATGACCGGCGTACTGCTCCAGAGCGGTTTTCTGGAGCGCTACATGAAACGCATGCACGAATCCGGGCGCCCGGCCGACGCCGGGGAGCATCCGGAACCAAAACAGACCGACCGATGACTGACCGCAATTCGCTCTACGACGCCGTGCTGAAGGTCAACCACGCCGGCGGCTCGGGAAGCTGCTTCTACCTGAAGCGGCACAACCTGTTCGTAACCAACTACCACGTAATCGAGGGCTTCCACACGGTTGCGCTGCAGGACAATGCCCGCCGTGCCTGGCGGGCCCATGTCGTGCTGGCCAATCCAGCCCGCGACATCGCCCTGCTGGCCGCCGAAGGCGACTTCTCGGCACTGCCCGAGTTGACGCTCGCCGCCGAACCGCCCCTCATCGGCGGCAAAATCCGCGTGGCGGGCTACCCCTTCGGCATGCCCTTCACGCTCACCGAGGGGAGTATCTCCTCGCCCGACCAGCTGATGGACGGCAACCACTACATCCAGACCGATGCGGCGGTCAACCCCGGCAACAGCGGCGGCCCGATGTTCAACGCCGACAACGAGGTCATCGCCATCACGGTGAGCAAGCTCACCGACGCCGACAACATGGGCTTCGGCATCCCCGTGGCGGGGCTCCGGCCGATGCTCGAACGCTCGGACGAGCTCGACACGACGACCTACCGCGTGCAGTGCCCCGGCTGCGACGAGTTCATCGCCGACGAGGAGGAGTACTGCCCCGGCTGCGGCGTGCGGCTGCCCGAAGGGGTCTTCTGCGAACGGGGGCTCACCGAGCTGGCGCAGTTCTGCGAACGGGCCATCGCCGACATGGGTATCGACCCCGTACTGGCCCGCATCGGACAGGAGTCGTGGCGATTCCACAAGGGGAGCTCCGAAATCCGGCTCTTCGTCTACGAGGACTCCTACCTCTTCTGCACCTCGCCCATCAACATCCTGCCCAAGCGCGACCTCGAGCCGGTACTCACCTACCTGCTCTCGGCCGACGTGGGCCCCTACAAGCTGGGGCTCGAGGAGAACCAGATTTACATCGCCTACCGGGTCCACCTGACCGACATCTTCTCGGACGAGGCCGGGCGCATCGGCCGCGAGCTGACGGGGCTGGCACTCAAGGCCGACGAACTGGACAACTACCTGGTCGAAGCCTTCGGCTGCGATTTCTCGGAATACTCCCGCCGCGAGGAGTAACCCCGGACAACACCCAATGCAACAGGGCGATGCACCCGAAAGGTGCATCGCCCTGTTGCGCACGGTCCCAGCCCGGCGCGTGGGGGCATCCGCCCGCTCAGAAACGGTGGACGGCCCGCACAAGGTATTTCGTATTCTTCGAGATTTCGACCAGATAGGGCGGCTCGAGCCCCAGGTGGCTCATCCATGCCCGCCGGGCATCGACCTCGGTCGACGAAAGGTAGTAGATGGCCCTGTCGAGCCGCCGCCCGCCGTGCTCCTTGAGCGTATCGTTGAATCGGGCGCGGGCCTCGCGGTCGAGGCGCATGCGCGAGCCGCCGTTGTAGACGTGACCCAGAGCGAGCAGTTCGTCGATGGCGGGCAGATACCACCCCTCGCCCTTGCGTCGGCACCACTCGAAGGCCGGGAAGTCGGCCCACGAAAGGCCCTGCTCCTCAATCGTGCGGGCCACCGCCTCCATGTTCTTCCGCCCGTCGTCGCGCGCATCGGCCCCCACCTGGCGCAGCTCCTCCTTGCGCAGCAGGCTCCACTGAAGGAAGAGCTCGTCGAGCGAGAGCACCAGCCCGTGCAGACCATCCTCCGTGACGCTGCAGACGATGCCCTCGACCCCGTTCTCGTTGTAGTAGTCGCCCGGACGGTAGCTGCGCACGGTGCGCACGGCGGCCTGCCGGGAATGCTCCGCAAGCGGCTCGGCCGGAGCGGCATCCGCGGCCGACCGCGAAGATGCCGGTGAAGCCGGCGAGGGCGATTCGGCGGCAGGCAGCACAGCCCCATCATCGGCCGGAGCTGCCGCTTCGGACGCTTCGGATGGCGCCGCAGGAGATTCGGCCTCCGCGGGGGCAAACACATCCCGTTCGCCGTTGGGATATTCGATGTAGCGGATGTCGCCGACGGGCAGCACGTAGGTCGGACCGTCGGGATTCGAGAAACGCTTGTAGCGCACCTCGTCGGGCGAAATCTCCTTGACGAGGACCTTCAGCTCGGTGCCGTCGCGCCGCACGAGGCGGTCCTGCGCACCGGCCAGCGAGAGCCCTCCGAAGAGCAGCGCCACGAGGCAGATGATTGCGTGTTTCATCGCTTGCGGATGGTTGTTTACGGACAAAGATAGCGTTTTTTCCCGAACTCCGGCCCGGCGGCACCGCCACGGCTGCGAAAAAAGCGCCCCGCACTTTAGGTTTTGCGCGCGCGGGGTATTATCTTTGCACAAAACATTCACAGGATGGGATTTTTCGATATTTTCAAGAAGAAACAGTCCGGCGACGCAGCCGCCGCGCCCGAACAGGCCGAGCAGCAGCGCCAGGAGCTCTCGGCCGGACTCGAGAAGACCAAGACGGGTCTCTTTTCGAAACTGGCCCGCGCCGTCGCCGGCCGCTCGACCATCGACTCGGAGGTGCTCGACGACCTGGAGGAGGTGCTCATCACCTCGGACGTGGGTGTCGAGACGACCGTCAAAATCATCGAACGCATCGAGAAGCGCGTGGCGCGCGACAAATACATGAATGCCTCGGAGCTGCAGAAGATTCTGCGCGAGGAGATTGCCGACCTGCTCGAGCAGTCGGTGGGCTCGGCCGAAAACTTCGGGCTCGACGTGCGCGAGGGCGAACCCTACGTGGTGATGGTCGTTGGCGTCAACGGCGCGGGCAAGACCACCACCATCGGCAAGCTGGCCGCCCAGCTCACGCGCATGGGGCGCAAGGTCTACATCGGTGCGGCGGACACCTTCCGCGCGGCGGCCATCGACCAGCTGGCCGTATGGGCCGAGCGGGCCGGCGCGACGATGATTCGCCAGGAGATGGGGTCCGACCCCGCCTCGGTGGCCTTCGATACGCTCAAGTCGGCCAAGGCCAACGGCGCCGACGTGGTGCTCATCGACACGGCGGGCCGCCTGCACAACAAAATCGGCCTGATGAACGAGCTGACGAAAATCCGCAACGTCATGTCGAAGGTCATCCCCGACGCTCCGCACGAGGTGATGCTCGTGCTCGACGGCTCGACCGGGCAGAACGCCTTCGAGCAGGCCAAGCAGTTCACCCAGGCGACGAAGGTCACCTCGCTGGCCATCACCAAGCTCGACGGCACGGCCAAGGGCGGCGTGGTCATCGGCATCAGCGACCAGTTCCGCATCCCGGTGCGCTACATCGGCATCGGCGAGGGCATCGACCAGCTGCGCATCTTCGACCGCCGCGAATTCGTCGACGCCCTGTTCGGCGACACCCGTAAGGCAGAATAGAAGGCTCCAGAGAGCGACCCATTTTCCAAGACGACACAACGATGCGCAAAATCAACGTCATCACCCTCGGCTGTTCGAAAAACACGGTGGACAGCGAGCACCTGATGGCCCGCCTTGCGGCCGCAGGCTACGAAGTCGTATTCGACAGCGACCGCACCGACGCCAAGGTGGTGGTCATCAACACCTGCGGCTTCATCGGCGACGCCAAGCAGGAATCCATCGACATGATACTCCGCGCGGCCGCGGCCAAGACGGCCGGCAAAATCGAGCGGCTCTTCGTCATCGGCTGCCTCTCGGAGCGCTATGCCGACGAGCTGCGCGCCGAGCTGCCCGAGGTCGACGACTTCTTCGGCGCCCGCGACTGGTCGGGCATCGTCCGCGCGCTGGGAGCGCCCGAAGGGGCCGAGCTGGCCACCGAACGGCTGCTGACCACCCCGCGCCACTACGCCTACCTCAAGATTTCGGAGGGCTGCAACTGGAAATGCGGCTACTGCGCCATTCCGCTCATCCGCGGCCCGCACGTCTCGGTGCCGATGGAGAGGCTCGTCGAGGAGGCGCGCAAGCTCGTTGCCGGCGGCGTCAGGGAGCTGATGGTCATCGCCCAGGATACGACCTTCTACGGCGTCGACCTCTACGGCCGCCGCCGGCTGGCCGAACTTCTGGAGGCGCTCTGCCGCATCGAGGGGCTCGAATGGCTCCGGCTCCACTACGCCTACCCGACGGGCTTCCCCGAGGAGGTCATCGAGGTGATGGCCCGCGAGCCGAAAATCTGCAAGTACCTCGACATCCCCTTCCAGCATATCTCCGACCGCCAGCTCACGGCCATGAAGCGCCACCACACCAAGGCCGAGGCCTACGAGCTCATCGCCCGGCTGCGGGCGCGGATTCCCGACATCGCGCTGCGTACCACGCTGCTGGTGGGCTACCCGGGCGAGACGGAGGAGGACTTCGAGGAGCTGCTGCAGTTCGTGCGCGACGTGCGGTTCGAACGGCTCGGCGTCTTCGCCTACTCCGAGGAGGAAGGAACCTACTCGGCCCTCGAGCTGCGCGACGACGTGCCCGACGAGGTCAAGCAGGAGCGCGTCGAGCGCATCATGACGCTCCAGCGCGAGATATCGCTCGAGAACAACCTCCGCCGCGTGGGCCGCACCGGACGCGTTATCATCGACTCGCGCCAGGGCGACTACTATGTCGGCCGCTCGCAGTACGACTCGCCCGAGGTGGACCAGGAGATTCTCATCCCCGCCGCAGGCCGGCGGATGCTGCGGGGTCATTTCTACCCCGTGCGCATCGTCTCGGCGGCCGAATACGACCTCTACGGCGAACGGGTGGAGGGATAAAAATTTGCTTTTTCCCGTTCTTTTGCATACCTTTGGGTTGCGAAAGCCATCCATTCCGACGACCATGGCCGACAAGAGCGTGATAGTAAACATAGAAGCCCGCGTGAAGCAACTCATCGGCGAGCACCGCGAGGCGGTGCGTCTGAACCGGGAGCTGACCACGGAGCGGGACGCGCTGAAGGCCGAAAACCGGGCGCTGCAGGAGCGCATCCGCGCACTCGATGCCGAACTGGCCCGGGCGCAGTTGACCGAAGGTCTGGCCGGAGAGAGTGGCAGCAGGGAGAAGGCGCGGGCACGTGTAAACCGTCTTATGCGGGAGGTTGACAAGTGCATCGCCCTGCTTCAGGGAGCCGAAAAGAGCGGCAAAGAGGAGCAAGCAACGAAATAACCGATGGCACAGCAGGCGATAAAGCTCAAACTGGCAGGCAAAAGCTACTCGTTCAAAATCGAGAGCGAGAAGGAAGAGTTGTACCGGCTTGCCGAAAAGGAGGTCAACCAGTATGTGGCCTCCATCAAGCAGAACAACTTTCAGGGCTGGACCGACCAGGACTATCTGGGAATGGCTGCGCTGAAGTTCGCCATTGCGCTGCTCGACCTGAAACAAAGCCGCGAAGTCGGCGACGAAGACCTGAAGCGGCTGACGGCGCTCGACGCCGAGCTCGACCGCTACCTCAACGCCCTGGAGCCCGAACGCTGAGCCCCGAGGCCGCAACGGACACCCCGCCGGACCACGGAAGGGTGCGATAGAGGGAGAGGGGCCGTGAAAGGGAGCCGAGGAAGGAAACAGAGAAGGGGACCGAGAAAGGGGCCGAGGTAGGAAACCGAGAAGGGGACCGAGGAAGGGAACCGAGGAAGGGAACCGAAAAAGAGCCGGAGGGACAAGAGCCGAAGATAACGGCCGGAACAAGAGCCGGAGGGACAAAGACCGAAGGACGACAAGACGACAAACGAACACAAGCAAGATAGCAAACCGTTCTTTTACATATTCGGAGGAAAATCTACCCGCATAGATTCCTTAAGCTTTGCGAAACTGAACACTTTTTACATTGGGGCAACTCGACGGTTCCTCAAAATCAGGCCTTAACCCCTTCGGGGGTGCATGCATCGGCATGCCGTTGGAAGATTGCGATTACCCGAGCCCCCACACTTGACTTATCGGCAGATTCGTCAAACGAGACAAGGAACTCTATGCGGTTTTTTTATGACCACAATTAACCTAATTATAAACAGAGAGAGATGACAACCATCATTTTGACAGCCTGCATCTCCGCCCTCGTTGCCGTTGGCATCTACATAGCCATCACCAACTTCGTAACGAAAAACACCATAAAGAGACGTTGCGAGGCCGCCGTGAAGGAGGCCGAAGCCGAGGGTGAGATGATTAAGAAGGAGCGTATCCTCCAGGCAAAGGAGAAGTTCATACAACTCAAGAGCGAGCACGACCGCCAGGTGAATGAACGCAACCAGAAACTCGCCCAGAGCGAACAGCGGGCCAAGCAGCTCGAAGCCAACCTCCAGAACCAGCAGCGCGAACTGGAAAACAAGTCCCGCGAAAACGACCGGCTCAAGGAGCAGCTGCAGAACCAGCTCCAGATGCTCGACCACAAACGCGAGGAGCTCGAGCAGATGAAGCGCGAGCAGAACGTACGCCTCGAGCAGATTTCGGGCATGAGCTCCGAGGATGCCAAGAACATCCTCATCGAGAACATGAAGGCCGAGGCCAAGAGCGAGGCGGCCGCCTACATCAACGAGACGGTCGAGGAGGCCAAGCTCACCGCCTCGAAGGAGGCCAAGCGCATCATCGTGGCCTCGATTCAGCGCGTGGCGACCGAAACGGCCATCGAGAACGCCGTCACGGTCTTCAACATCGAGAGCGACGAGGTCAAGGGCCGCATCATCGGCCGCGAGGGCCGCAACATCCGCGCACTCGAGGCCGCCACGGGCATCGAAATCATCGTCGACGACACGCCCGAAGCCATCATCCTGAGCGGCTTCGACCCCGTACGCCGCGAGATTGCCCGTCTGGCGCTCCACCAGCTGGTTACCGACGGCCGCATCCACCCCGCCCGTATCGAGGAGGTGGTGGCCAAGGTCCAGAAGCAAATCGAGGAGGAGATTGTCGAGGTGGGCAAGCGTACGACCATCGACCTGGGTATCCACGGCCTGCATCCCGAGCTCATCCGCATGATTGGCAAGATGAAATACCGTTCGTCCTACGGCCAGAACCTGCTCCAGCACGCCCGCGAGACGGCCAACCTGGCCGGCATCATGGCCGCCGAGCTGGGTCTCAACCCCAAGCTGGCCCGCCGCGCCGGACTGCTGCACGACATCGGCAAGGTGCCCGATGACGAGCCCGAACTGCCGCATGCCATCATCGGCATGAAGCTGGCCGAGAAGTACAAGGAGAAGCCCGAGGTATGCAACGCCATCGGCGCCCACCACGACGAGGTGGAGATGTCGTCGCTCATCGCCCCCATCATCCAGGTCTGCGACGCCATCTCGGGAGCCCGTCCGGGAGCCCGCCGCGAGGTGGTCGAGAGCTACATCAAGCGTCTGAAGGAGATGGAGGATATCGCACTGTCGTATCCCGGCGTGATGAAGACCTATGCCATCCAGGCCGGACGCGAGCTGCGCGTCATCGTCGGTGCCGACAAGCTTTCGGACCAGGAGTCGGAAAGCCTCTCGCACGATATCGCCAAGAAAATCCAGGACGAGATGACCTATCCGGGACAGGTGAAGATTACGGTCATCCGCGAAACGCGCGCCGTCTCCTACGCCAAGTAGCGCACCGCTTCTACCCGCGACCGGCAGACACCTGCCGCACGCCACGAAAAAGCCTCCGACCGCAAGTCGGAGGCTTTTCCGTTATCGCGTGAAGTCCGGCAGCCGCGCCGTCCGGGCGTAGGACGCATCGGCGGGAAAACGGTCGGCAGGAAAACAGCAGGCGGGAAACAATCAGCGAAAAACGGCCGGCGGAGAGGCGAGTCCGAGCCCGCGGAGCGGTCCGCTCCCCTATCCGTGCAGGCCGGACACCTGGCGCCAGATGGTCACCGCGAAGAAGATGCCCAACGCTGTACACATGACCGCCAGAAGCCCCTTCATGATGCGTACGTCGGGTTTCGTCTGGCCGTGGAAATGCGTATCGACATATTCGCTGAAGAAGCGGTAGAGGGCCGGCAGCAGCGCACAGGCCAGCAGCAGGTCCTCGGGAATGCCGAAGAAATAGACCTTCGAGAAGCCGATGAGCGCCCAATGGCAGAGAAAAAGTACCACGAAGAGGTTTACCCGCTTCGAGAAGGCGAGCAGCAGGCCGAGCGTGAAGACCGCCACCGAACAGGGCATCACGGGCGAGGTCATCGCCGGAAACTCCAGTCCGCGCAGCGACGAGAGCAGCGGATAGCAGAAGGGCACGGCGAAGAAGAGCCATACGAGGCGGTCGTGCCGCCGCGTACGCTCGAAGGTGGTATAGCCCACCGCCAGGTCGTAGAGCCACACGAGCGCCATCACGCCCCAGAAGAAGGCCATCACACCGCTGTAGGCCCGCTCGCGGCAGGCCACAAGGTAGTAGGCCACGGCAATCCACCCGTTGAGAAAGACCAGATAGAGCTTCATCGCCCCCTTGACCCGGGGCGAGGGACGGCGGTAGAGCAGCACGGTAAGGGCCAGTCCGACCAGCACGATGGCCAGCTGCACGAGCCACGTTGCCGCATTATAGCGCGCAATGGTCTGCCAGAAAACCTCGGTCATGATTCGGTGTCGTAGTCTTTACGGCGCGTAAGCGAGTGCGCCCGTTTGTTGAAGAGGAATATCGGGGCCGCAGCACCCGCCGCAAGCATGAATATCACGCTGAAGGTGACGAACCCGTTGCGGACGATTTCGAGCAGATAGGCTCCGCTTGCGGCCGGATTGTCGATGTTCTGCATGAACATAATCATCGAGAAGACCGTCTTGTAGGCATACATGCCCGGAATCATCGGCAGCAGCGCCGGAATGAAGAGCACCGTCATGGGGCAGTAAATCCGTCCGCCGAGCAGCAGACTGCCCACGCCGATGGTCACCGAGGCGCAGAGCGATGCCGACGCGATGTCCAGCCCCGCCTGCATGAGGCAGAAGCGGAGCGCGTGGCCGATGGCCGCGAGCAGTGCGATGACGGGGAACGCCCGCATCGGCGGGTCGGAAATGGCCCCGAACCCGATGGCGGCAATCGCCGCGAAGAAACCGTCCGACAGGATATCGAGTAGCGTCATAGCAGTCCGTTTTTGACAATCATCAGCGTACAGGAGAGTCCGACGGCGATGCAGACGATAAGCATCAGTGCCGAGGAGAGCCGCGCAATGCCGTTGAGCACGTGCCCCTCGACGATGTCGATGACGCCGTTGATGAGCGGCACGCCGGGGATGAGGAAGAGGACGCTCGTACCGATGGCCACCTCCGACGTCGTCTCGAAAATCAGCGCCCCCGAGGCATACATCGAGGCTGTGAACGACGAGGCGATGAAGGTGACATAGTGGTTGAAGCCCCGCGCCTGCATCCGCTGCTTGAGGAAGAAGCCCAGCAACGTCGCCGTGAAGACGAATCCCATGGCGCACCAGTCGCCGCCGAAGAGGTGGCAGAACGAGGCGTTGGCGAAGCCGACGAGCAGCAGTGTGAAGATGGGGTCGAGGTGGGGCCGTGCGACGATGCGGTCGTAGCGCTCGCGGATTTCGGGCAGCGACAAACGGCGGTCGTAGGCCTCCCAGCTCAGGGCGCTCAGTTCGGCATTGAGTTCGAAACTGATGGGGCGGGGCGGGATGTCGACCACCTCGCTGTAAACCTCGCCGCTCTCGTCGTCGCACACCGAAAAGGTGACCACCTTCTGGAAGGCTGAAACGATAACCCGTACACCAAGAGCCTCACCCAACCGCTTCGAATTGCGCACCACACGCGAGGTATGGACGCCGGAACCCATCAGACGGGTGGCATACTCGGCAATGAATTGCGCGATTTCCTTCAACTCGGTCCTTGACTTCATAACTTGCTCATTTGCGACGGCAAAGATAGTGAAAGGCGGGCGCAGAAAAACAAACTTCCCTGATTTTTTTGCCGAGCCGCATCCTCTCTTCTCTAAAGACAGTGAAAGGCGGGCGCGGCTATGACCCCGGAACAAAGTTTCGGGTGACAAAGCCCGACAAGCCCCGAAAAACGCTATCTTCGCATCATGAAACCCTCCGAAACGCTTGTGGCCTACATCGAGGCCGAAATCATTCCCCGCTATGCCGCCTTCGACCGCGCCCACGACGAACGCCACGTCCGCACGGTCATCGAGCGGAGCCTTGCGCTGGCCGGGCAGCTCGGCGCCGACGCCGACATGGCCTACACCGTGGCGGCCTACCACGATACGGGACTCACGGCCGGACGCGAACGCCACCATACGGTCTCGGGAGAAATCCTTGCGGCCGACACCGCGCTGCGGCGCTGGTTCGACGAGGAGCAGATTGCCGCCATGCGCCAGGCGGTCGAAGACCACCGCGCCTCGGCCGGAGCGCCGCCCCGCAACCTCTACGGGCGCATCGTCGCCGAGGCCGACCGGCTCATCGAGCCGATGACCATCATCCGCCGCACGGTCCAGTACGGACTGGCCCACTACCCGGAACTCGACCGCGAGGGCCATTACGCCCGCTGCATGGAGCACCTGCAGCACAAATACGGCGACGGAGGCTACCTGCGCCTGTGGCTCGCCGAGTCGGAGAATACCCGACGGCTGGAGGAGCTGCGCGCCCTGCTCCGCCGCGAGGAGCCGGTCCGCGAAGCATTCGAACGCATCTTCGACGAGGAGACCGCCCGCTGACCGGGCGCACCCCTCCCCTCCCTGCCGGACGCCACACGGGCCGGGGCGGCACCCCTCCCCTTAGGATGCCGTGCGGAGCAAAGAGGTGCATCCGACAGTACGCCGGGCCAAAAGGCACAACCGGCCCGGACAACACAGCCGGCAAGCGCCGAAAAACAGGCGAGATGAGGGCCTGCCTCCCCGAAAACGGCCAGAGCGGCTCCGGACATCCGGAGCCGCTCTGCTTCCTGTCACGACGGAACCGCCCTGCAGGGATTCCGTCCCACGTCCGCGGCTATACGAAGGGGAGCTTCACCACCTCGGCACGCAGCAGACGACCGCGCACCTCGACGGCAATCTCCGTTCCCGCCTTTGCAAACTCGGGCTTCACGTATCCCATGCCGAAGCCGACCTTCATGCAGGGCGACATCGTGCCCGAGGTGACATGGCCGATTTCCGCACCGTCGGGCGCCGTGAGCTTGTAGCCGTGACGCGGAATGCCGCGGTCGATGAGCTTGAAGCCCACCAGCCGGCGCGTCACACCCTCGGCCTTCTGACGCTCCATGAGCGGACGGTCGATGAAATCCTTGCCGTCGACGAACTTGGTAATCCATCCCAGCCCCGCCTCGATGGGCGACGTCGTGTCGTCGATGTCGTTGCCGTAGAGGCAGAAGCCCTTTTCCAGGCGCAGCGTGTCGCGCGCACCCAGGCCGATGTTCTTCAGCCCGTACTCCTCACCGGCCTTCCAGAGCGCCTCCCACAGACGGTCGGCATCCTCGTTGGCCACATAGATTTCGCAGCCGCCCGAGCCCGTATAGCCCGTGATGGAGAGGATGGCGTCGCATCCGGCCACCTTCATCTTGCGGAAGGTGTAGTACTCCATCTGCTCGACGGGCTCGTCGCACATCTTCTGCACGACCTTCATCGCCAGCGGTCCCTGGACGGCCAGCTGGCAGATTTCGTCCGAAGCGTTGTAGAGCTGCTTGCCCGAACCGGCCTCCAGCCCCATCTTGGCCCCTTCGGCACAGATGTGGTTCCAGTCCTTCTCCGTATTGGCGGCGTTGACCACCAGCAGGTAGGTTTCGGCGTCGATGCGGTAGACCAGGATGTCGTCGACAATGCCGCCGCGGCCGTTGGGCATGCACGAATACTGCACCTTGCCGTCGTAGAGTTTCGCCACGTCGTTGGTCGTGATGCGCTGCAGCAGCGCCTCGGCCTTGGGTCCCTTGACCCAGATTTCGCCCATGTGGCTCACGTCGAAGACGCCCACGCCATTGCGTACGGTCATGTGCTCGTCGTTGATGCCCGAGAACTCGATGGGCATGTTGTATCCTGCGAACTCGGCCATCTTGGCCCCGGCCGCAAGGTGATACTTGGTGAAAGCGGTAGTTTTCATTATGGTTGGTTTAGGATTCTCCTGATGTGATTTCATTTCATCGCTTCACGCCGCGGGACGCCGCCCCGGGCAGCCCCGGGCAGCCCCGTGCCGGGCTACTCGCGCCGCTTGACGCCCAGCCGCGGACAGCGGTGGAACTCCTTCGTGCGGTCGAACAGGTAGCGGTAGGTGGTGTGGACCTTGTGGCGCGTGGCGCAGACGTAGGTCTCAATCATGCGGTTCATCACCGGGTTGAAGTCGCCAATCCACGCCAGCTCGAGCGTCTTGTAGCGCGTCTGCTGCTCCATCATGAAGTGCCAGTACTTGACCATGATGGCCGACTCGACACCCTTGCCGTGGAACTCGGGCGCGATGCCGAAAATCACGCCGAAGATGCGATCGCTGCGCTTGCGCACCTTCAGCTCCCACAGCAGCTGGAGCTTCTGCCACCAGCCGAAGCGGCCGTTGAAGCGCCCGATGATGCGGTTCAGGTCGGGCACCGTGATGAAGAAGCCGATGGGTTCGTCGTTGAAATAGGCGAAGAAGACGATGTCGGGGTCAATCAGAGGCTTCATCTGGCGCATCATGTAGAGCGCCTCCTCCTGCGTCATGGGCTTCACGCCCGAGAAGAGCGCCCACGCCTTGTTGTAGACCAGACGGAAGTTCTCGGCCTCCTCCTCCAGGTTCTTCATGTCGATGGTCTCGACGTGGTAACCCGGGGTCGAATAGAGCCGCTCGGCACGGTCGAAAATCCGCGCGCTCGCCTCCGAGACGTTCGCCCGCCAGATGTAGCTGTTCTGGTTGAAGTAGTTGCGGAAGCCGTAGTTCTCGAACAGCTCCTTGTAGTAGGGCGGATTGTAGGGATTGCGGTAGAGGGGCTGGAATTCATAGCCCTCGACCAGCAGGCCCCACCAGTCGCGCCGCTGCCCGAAGTTGACGGGGCCGTCCATCGCCTCCATGCCGCGGCTGGCCAGCCACATGCGCGCCGCATCGAAGAGCATGTCGGCCACCCGCTGCTCCTCAATCGACTCGAAGAAGCCGCAGCCGCCCGTGGGCTGCTCCTCGAGGGCCGCCTTCTCGCGGTTGTAGAAGGCCGCGATACGGCCCACCACCTCGCCGTCGGCGTTGCGCGCCACCCAGCGGATGGCCTCGCCGTCGGCGAACAGGTCGTTCTTCGCCGGGTCGAACACCTCGCGGATATCGTCGTCGAGCGGGCAGACCCAGTTGCGGTTGCCCTTGTAGATTCGTTTCGGCAGGTCGAGCCACTCGCGCTCGACGGCCGGCGTGGTGACCTCCTGCAATACGTATTTGTCGGAATTCATCTTCTCGGATTTTCGTAAGTCTCATGCAAAGATAACAATAAAAACCGATTTGCATCGGCCCCGGCCAATTCATTTCGGCGCACGGGCCTTTTTCCGGCGGGAATACCCCGCGATGCGGCCGTGCGCTATTGGATTTGAAGCCCTTTATTTTTATATTTGTATATTCGACAATACCAACAACGACCGCTATGGAGACAACCCCCGAAGAGCGGCTTTCCGACAAGGCACGGGAGCCCTACCGCTTCATGAAATACCGGATTCACAAGATTCTGCTCGTCTGCTGCAGCTACGACGGCTACATCCTCGAGGAGGACGGCCACATCGAGTCGCAAATCAACCAGGAGTACCTCGAGCTCAATCTGTCGAATCCCCCCTCGTTTACCCGCGTCAGCTCGACCTCCGAGGCGCTCGCGCTGCTCGACGAGGATGACTCCTACGACTTCATCCTGACGATGTACAACGTCGGCGAGCCCGACGTCTTCGCCTTTGCCAAGATTGTCAAGGAGCGCCACCCGCGCATCCCCATCGCGCTGCTGACCTCCTTCTCGAAGGATATCTACCGCCGCATCGAGGAGCGCGACCGCTCGGGGCTCGACTACATCTTCTGCTGGCACGGCAACACGGAGCTCATCATCGCCATCATCAAGCTCATCGAGGATGCGATGAATGCCCGCGAGGACATCCTCCAGGGGGGAGTCCAGGCCATCCTGCTGGTCGAGGACTCCATCCGCTTCTACTCGACCTACCTGCCCGAGCTCTACAAGCTCATCCTGCTGCAGAACACCGAATTCCTGAAGGATGCCCTCAACGAGCAGCAACAGGTGCTGCGCAAGCGCGCCCGGCCCAAAATCCTGCTGGCCACCTCCTACGAGGAGGCTGTCGAGCTCTACGACCGCTATCGAGGCAACCTGCTGGGCGTCATCTCCGACGTGGGCTTCGTCCTCCACCGCAACGACCCCTCGCAGAGCGAGAAGCGCGATGCGGGCATCGACCTCTGCCGCCGCATCCGCGAGGACAATCCGCTGATGCCCATCCTGCTGCAGTCGTCGCAGACCGAATTCGAGAGCCGCGCCCGCGAACTGGGCGTCGGCTTCCTGGCCAAGAACTCGAAGACGCTGCTCTCGCAGCTGCACGAATACATCTCTACGGAGTTCGCCTTCGGCGACTTCGTCTTCAAGGACCCCGCGACCGGCGCCGTCATCGGCAGCGCCCGCGACCTGAAGCAGATGCAGGAGATGATTGCCACCATCCCCGACGAGGCCTTCGAGTACCACACCTCGCAGAACCACCTCTCGAAGTGGCTCTACTCGCGCGGCCTCTTCCCGCTGGCCGCCTCCATCCGGCGCCACAACAAGAGCCACTTCGCCACGCGCGAGGCGCACCGCCGCGCCATCGTCAACCTCATCAAGGACTACCGCACGCTGCTCGGCCAGGGGGTCATCGCCCGCTTCGACGCCGAGACCTACTCCGACGCGGTGGCCTTCGCCCGCATCGGCGAGGGGTCGCTGGGCGGCAAGGCGCGCGGTCTGGCCTTCATGAACTCGATGCTCATCAAGTACCGCCAGTACGACAAGCACGAGGGGGTGCGCATCCTCATCCCCCGTTCGGTGGTCATCGCCACCGACTACTTCGACGAGTTCATCCGCCAGAACGGACTCGAGTACATCATCTCGCAGGACCTGCCCGACGACGTCATCCTCTCGGAATTCGTCGGCTCGACCGTTCCGGTCCGGCTGCAGGAGGAGCTGCGCGCCTACATCCGCACCACGACGGGACCTCTGGCCGTGCGCTCGTCGTCCAAGCTGGAGGACTCGCACTACCAGCCCTTCGCCGGCATCTATTCGACCTACATGATTCCCCACGTGGACAACGAGGGCCAGATGCTGCGCCTGCTGCTCAAGGCCATCAAGAGCGTCTACGCCTCGGTCTACTTCGCCGCCTCGCGCGCCTACATCTCCTCGTCGCAGAACCTCATCTCGGAGGAGAAGATGGCGGTCATCATCCAGGAGGTGTGCGGCACGGAGCAGGACGGGCTCTTCATGCCCACCTTCTCGGGCGTGGCCCGCTCCATCAACTACTACCCCATCGGCGACGAGGCGCCCGAGGAGGGCATCTGCAACGTGGCCATGGGTCTGGGCAAGCTGGTCGTCGACGGCGGCCGCACGCTCCGCTTCTCGCCCCGCTACCCGCAGAAGGTGCTCCAGACATCGACGCCCGAACTGGCGCTGCGCGACACACAGAACGAGGTGCTGGCCCTCAGCCTCCGCCCCGAGGAGTTCCGCACCTCCATCGACGATGCGGTGAACCTCCACCGGCTCGACCTCTCGCAGATTGCCCCGCTGCGCAACGCCCGCTATGTCTGCTCGGTGTGGGACCGCGAGAACGAACGCATCTCGGACAGTCCCTTCGACCGGGGCCGGATGGTCATCACGTTCAACAACATACTGAAGTACAACACCTTCCCGCTTGCCGAGATTGTCTCCGACATCCTGCGCATGGGCACCGAGGAGATGCGCTGCCCGGTCGAGGTGGAGTTTGCCGTCAACATGGACGTCCCGTCGGGACAGCAGCGGATTTTCAACCTGCTGCAGATTCGCCCCATCATCGACAACCAGGACAACCGGCCGATGGACTGGGCCTCGGTCGACACCTCCGAGGCGCTCATCTACGCCGAGAGCGCGCTGGGCATCGGCGCCATGCACGACATCTCGGACATCGTCTACGTGAAACCCGACACCTTCGATTCGCTCTCCACCGAGCGCATCGCCGACGAACTGCTGGCACTCAACCTCCGCATGCGCGAAGAGGGTCGCTCTTATATATTGGTAGGCCCCGGCCGCTGGGGCTCGTCGGACCCCTTCCTCGGCGTTCCCGTCAAGTGGACCCACATCTCGGAGGCGAAGGTCATCGTCGAATGCGGCATCGAACGCTTCGAGGTCGAACCCTCGCAGGGCACGCACTTCTTCCAGAATGTCACATCGCTGGGAGTGGGCTATCTGACCATCAACCCCTTCCGGGGCGACGGCAGTTTCCGCATCTCGCGGCTCGACGCCCAACCGGCCGTCTACGAGGGCACATACCTGCGCCAGGTGCGCTTCGAACGGCCGCTGAAGGTCTACATCGACGGCCGCTCGAACAAGGGAATCATCTCGGAAGATACGGAAAACGGGGCCGAGTGACAATTTCGCTAAAATTTTCTGTCGGGAGTTACAATCTATCGGAAATAATACTATATTTGTAGTAAACAACAACCAACTAAAACTTCACAGACTATGAATGTAAACAAACTGATGGCCGAGCTCGAGAAGAAGCACCCGGGCGAGAGCGAATACCTGCAGGCCGTTCGCGAAGTGCTGATGACCGTAGAGGAGACCTACAACCAGCATCCGGAGTTCGAGGCCAACCGCATTGCGGAGCGCATCGTTGAACCCGACCGCAGCTTCACGTTCAAGGTAGTTTGGGTGGATGACAAGGGCGACGTGCAGGTCAACACCGGCTATCGCTTCCAGTTCAACAACGCCATCGGCCCCTACAAGGGCGGTCTGCGTTTCCATCCTTCGGTGAATCCCTCGATTCTGAAGTTCCTCGGCTTCGAGCAGATTTTCAAGAACGCGCTGACGACGCTGCCGATGGGCGGCGCAAAGGGCGGCTCGGACTTCAACCCCAAGGGCAAGTCGGACCGCGAGGTGATGCGTTTCTGCCAGGCCTTCATGACCGAACTGTGGCGCCACATCGGTCCCGAGACCGACGTTCCGGCCGGTGATATCGGCGTAGGCGGCCGCGAAATCGGCTACCTCTACGGCATGTACCGCAAGCTGGCCCGCGAGAATACGGGTGTGCTGACGGGCAAGGGCATGACCTATGGCGGTTCGCTCATCCGCCCCGAGGCTACGGGCTTCGGCGCCGTATACTTCCTGCGCCAGATGCTCGAGACGGCCGGCATGGACATCAAGGGCAAGACCATCGCCATTTCGGGCTTCGGCAACGTGGCCTGGGGTGCCGCCACGAAGGCTACCGAGCTGGGTGCCAAGGTGGTGACCATTTCGGGTCCCGATGGATACATCTACGACCCCGCCGGTCTGGACAAGGAGAAGATTGCCTACATGCTCGAGCTCCGCGCCTCGAACAACGACGTTGTGGAGCCCTATGCCAAGAAGTTCCCCGGCTCGCAGTTCTTCCCCGGCCGCAAACCGTGGGAGGTCAAGGTCGACATCGCCATGCCGTGCGCAACGCAGAACGAACTCAACGGCGACGACGCCAAGCAGCTGCTGGCCAACGGCGTGAAGATTGTCGCCGAGGTTTCGAACATGGGTTGCCGTCCGGAGGCCATCGACGCCTTCATCGAGGCGAAGATTCCCTACGGCCCGGGCAAGGCGGTGAACGCCGGCGGCGTGGCTACCTCGGGTCTCGAGATGACGCAGAACTCGCAGAAGCTCAACTGGACGGCCGAGGAGGTCGATGCCAAGCTGCACCAGATTATGTCGTCGATTCACCACGCCTGCCTCGAGTACGGCACGGAGAAGGACGGCTACATCAACTACATGAAGGGCGCCAACATCGCCGGCTTCATGAAGGTTGCCAAGTCGATGGTCGAGCAGGGTATCCTCTAACCGATACGACAGGGTGCGGCGCCGACCGTTCCGCACCTCAAGAAAGCGAGAGGTCCGGCCAACTGACCGGACCTCTCTTTTTGCAGACACACCATGGCCGGCCCCGCACACCGACAGAGCCCCGAACCAGAGCCGCAGGTCAGAGAACGGCCGAAACGGCAAGGCCGAGCGTGAGGCGGTGGAGCCGTTTCGACGACGAGGAGGTCATCGGTGGCGCCATGTCGTAGTCGAGGAGGAACCGCACGCCGAAATTCTGCGAGGCAAGGTAGGTTGTCGAAAAGCCCGTACCGAGGAGGAACCCGCCATTGCCGCCCAGGCGGCAAACGTCCGTACGGCAATTCCGATAGCCCTCGTAGCCGCCCAGCAGCTTCGAGCCAATCATCCAGCGCACCGAGAAGGGATAGGAGAGGTATGCTCCGCAGCCGGCCGAGGCGCACTTGAAGTTCTCGGTCTGCGAAACTCCGTTGACGCTCACCCGCATGAACGACGAGTTCAGACGGCCGCCCACACCCAGATAGGGCGAGGCGAACCAGGCGCCCTCGACCCCTACGGTCGGGCCCGACATCAGTTCGACCGAGCAGCCGGGCGCGACCGTATAGCTTCCCGGCACGACCGACAGCCCGAGCGAATAGCTGAAAAACGACGGATGGCGGTAGCGGTCGTAAACGAGGGTCGTCTCGTGGATATTCAACCCCCGTTTCTTGTAGATGAGGTCGGCAAACAGATAGCCCAGCTCCGTGGCAAGGATTCCGATACCCGCCCCGACCATCACGTCGCTCGCCCAGTGACGGTTGTTCAACTGGCGCGAGATGCCCGTAAAGGTGGCGACGGAATAGGCTCCGACGCTCACCCACGGCGACAGATGGCCGTACTCCTTGTGAAGCATCGTGGCAGCCATGAAGGCGGTGGCCGTATGGCCCGAGGGGAAGGTGTTGCGCGTCGAGCCGTCGGGACGCATCACGCGGCAGGAGTATTTGAGCGAATTGACCGCCGTGGCCATCAGCGCGGCCGAGAAGGCGTCGGAAACGAGCATGCGGCCCCACGAACTGCGGCTCTGCACGCCGAAAGCCTTCATGCCGAACATGGTAGCCATGGGCAGGTATTGCAGGTAATCGTCGTAATGATAGGCGAACGAACGGGCGTAACCGTTGCGCAGACGCCGGAAATCATCGTCGAAGGGCTTCATGACCAGACCGCCGACAATGAGCGGCACGGCAACGAAAGTCATGCGGTAGGCCCGAGTCGAACTGCGCCGGTCGATACGCCGCACATAACCCTCCGAGGCCGGCACCAGGCACATGCGCCCCAGGCTGTCGGTCAACTGTCCGAATCCGCAGGTCGGGACGAGCAGCGCCGCCCACTTCCACAGAAAGAGCAATCTCTTCATACACGTTCTGTCTGTAACCAAATCTGTCGGATATCCGTGTTTTGTTCCCTTCCCCACCTCGCCCCGGGGCCCGGCCCCGCACGAAGCTCTTCACGACACACATCCGCAAAACAAATACCCGACGACCGGTTCCCGACGCAACCGACCTCACAACTCGACGGACACGGTTTCGCCACAGCGGGACTCCGACCGGGACCGACTCGCACCGGTCCGAACGGGAAACTGGCGCACGGGCGCTGCGGCCCCCGGGCCGCAGCGCTCAGGCGCACTTACTGACGACGGCGAAGGGCACGAACGGCCTCGCCGCCAAAGGCTATGAGCGACGTGGCGCCGATGACGGCGGCCCACTCGCCCCACGAGAGCGGCACCGTACGGAAGACCGCACCGCCGAACTCGACAATCAGCACCTGACCGACCGCAATGGCCAGCAGGATGAGGAAGAATTCACGACACCCGTGCCAGTCCTTGAAGACCGGGTGACGCGTCTCGAAGCCCTTCGCGTTGAACATGTTCCAGAGCTGCATGAAGACGAAGGTCGAGAAGAAGAGCGTCAGCTCGCGCACGGTCATCTCGCCGCTGCCGAACGACCAGTAGAAGAGCATGCCCAGCAGCACGACGACCATCACGCCGCCGCAGGTGAAGAGCGTCCGAGCCATTGCCGGCGTGATGATGAACTCGTTGCGCGGACGCGGCTTGTCGCGCATCACCTCGGGGTTGGGCGGCAGCGAAGCCATCGCCATGGCGGCAAAGGTGTCCATGATGATGTTCACCCAGAGAATCTGCACCACCGTGAGCGGCATGTCGGTACCGAAAATCGCCCCGACGAAGCAGATGACGATGGCCGCGAAGTTGATGGTCAGCTGGAAGAGGACGAAGCGCTGGATGTTGCGGTAGAGCGAACGGCCCCACATGACGGCCGTGGCAATCGAGGCGAACGAGTCGTCGAGCAGCGTGATGTCGCTGGCATCCTTGGCCACCGAAGTGCCCGACCCCATCGAGAGGCCGACGTTGGCGAAGTTGAGCGCCGGGGCATCGTTCGTGCCGTCGCCCGTGACGGCCACCACCTCGCCGCGCTGCTGCAGCAGCCGCACCAGCCGCTGCTTGTCGAGCGGACGGGCGCGCGACATGATTTTGAGCTCCCCGACGCGGTCGAGCAGCTCCTCGTCGCTCATCGCGGCAAACTCGGTGCCGGTCATGTGGTTGCGCTCACCGTCCACAGCGTCGTCCCACAGACCGATTTGGCGGGCAATCTCGCGCGCCGTAGCCGGCGTGTCGCCCGTCACAATCTTGATGGCGATACCCGCCCCGAGGCAGCGGCCTACGGCTGCCGGGACATCCTCGCGCACGGGGTCCGAGATGGCCGCCACGGCTGCAAAGCAGAGTCCGCCCGCCTCGACCGCCTGGAGGACATCCTCCTCGGCACACTCGCGCCAGGCGATGCCCAGCGTCCGCATGGCGCGGTTCTGGAAGGCGAGCAGCCGCTCGGAGACCTCCTCGTCACGCCCGTCGGGAAGCGACATGGCGCGCACAATCTCGGGCGCACCCTTGACGCAGAGGATGCGGCGGCCCGAGATGCCGCTCTCGATGATGGTCGCCATGTATTTGCGCTCGGTGGAGAAGGTGAGGCGGTCGACAATCGTCGCCCCCTCGCGCAGCCGCTCGTACGACTCGCCGCGTCCGCGCATCCACTCGAGCAGCGCCCCTTCGGTCGGGTTGCCGATGATTTTGCCTTCGCTGTCGAGGAAGGCAGTCGAATTGAGGGCGATGATTTCGGCGAACTCCTGCTCCGAGAGTTCGTCGTAACGGACCAGTTCGCCCACATGCATCTTGTTCTGGGTCAGCGTACCGGTCTTGTCGGTGCAGATGACTGTCACGGCGCCCATCGTCTCGCAGGCGTGCATCTTGCGCACCAGGTTGTGGGTCTTGAGCATGCGGCGCATCGACATCGCCAGCGAGAGGGTGATGCTCATGGGAAGCCCCTCGGGCACCGCCATCACGATGATGGCCACCGAAATCATGAAGATGTGGAGCACCTGCTGCGAAATCTGCAGCCAGTCGCCCTCCAGAAGATGGCCCGCGAAGATGGCCTTGCCCAGCATGACGCAGAAGATGGCGCACGAGAGGCCGATACCGAGCTTGCCGATGAGGCGCGAAAGGCGCGTGAGCTGGCGGTTGAGCGGCGTCTGCTCGTCGCTCTCGATGGTCGACTGCTCGGTCACGCGGCCCGCCTCGGTGTGGTCGCCCACGGCCGTTACGACCATGCGGCCGTAGCCGTCGACAACCGTCGCGCCGCGCATGGCCGCATTCGAGGGATAGGTGGCATCGGCATCGAAGTGGGTCTCGTCGGTGGTCTTGTCGACCGACGGCTCGCCCGTCAGCGTCGACTCGTTGATGCTCAGCGATACGGCCTCGACCAGTTCGCCGTCGGCCGGCACGGTTTCACCGCTCTCGATGCAGACCAGGTCGCCCACTACCACGTCGCGCCGCGGCACCTCGCACACCGCGCCGTCGCGCACCACCTTGACCGGGATGTCGTCGTTGACCCGGTTGAGCCGGCGGAAGCGCCGCATGGCGTCCCACTCGAACCAGAAGCCGACGCACGTAGCCAGGATGATGGCGCAGATGATGCCGATGGATTCGGTGAAATCCTTCTCGACGAAAGCGATGGCCAGCGAGAGCACCGCCGCGAAGAGCAGCACCTGGATGATGGGGTCCTTGAACTTCTCGATGAAGAGTTTCCAGGCCGAATCGTCCTTCGGCGGGGTGATGATGTTGTCGCCGTGGCGCTGCCGGCTCTCGGCGACCTGTTGTTGGGTAAGTCCCTTCGGGTTGTAATCTATCATTTGGGGGTGGTATTTGTGATTCAGAACTTGTTGAGCCCGAACTGCCGGGTCGAGGCATCGAGCCGCACGGCGATGAAGAGCAGAATGGTGAAGGCGATGAGCGACGAACCGCCGTAGCTCATGAAGGGGAGCGGGATGCCCATCACGGGCATCAGTCCCACCGTCATGCCGACGTTCACCAGCACGTGAAAGAGCAGGATGGCCGCCACACAGTAGCAGTAGATGCGGCCGAAGGGCTCCTCCTGCCGCTCACCCATACGCATCAGCCGCAGGATGAGCAGGCAGAGCAGCGTGAGCACCGTAATCGTCCCCACGAAGCCCCACTCCTCGCCCACCGTGCAGAAGATGAAGTCGGTGTGGCGCTCGGGCACGAAGCCGTACTTGATTTGCGTCCCCTCGAGGAATCCCTTGCCGAAAAGGCCGCCCGAGCCGATGGCGATTTTCGACTGGTTGACGTTGTAGTCCACACCGCGCGGGTCGCTGATGATGCCCAGGAAGCTGAGGATGCGGTTGCGCTGGTGCTCCTTGAGAATCGAATTGAAGATGTAGTCGGTCGTCGGCAGGAATATCATCGAGCAGACGAAGAGCCCCATCGTGATGAAGATGTTGCGCAGATTGGCCCGGTAGGCATATACGGCCACGAAGGCGAGCGACAGGAGCGTCACCGTGAGCAGGCAGTGGTAGATGTCCATCGCCCCGGGGGCAATGAGCGACATTGCGACGTAGAGCAGCACCGAAGCGAAAGCCAGCGCGGCAAGGTAGACCACGCGCGAACGCCACCGGCCGTTCATCATCGCCTCCGAGAGCGTGCAGACCAGAATCATCAGCACGAGCAGCGTCATCGGCGAGAGCAGGAACGAAAGGATGAAGAGTGCGGCGACGAAGAGCACCGGGATGCAGAGCCACTTGTTCAGCCCCTCGCGGTAGAGGACGAAGAGGAACGAGCAGAGCACGACACCCGAGCCGGTGTCGTTCTGCAGGATGATGATGAAGAGCGGGATGCAGATGACCATCCCCACCTTGAAGAGGTTGCCCGGACGGTCTATCGAGAAGGAGTATGCGCTCATGACGCGTGCCACGGCGAGCGCCGTGGCAATCTTGGCGAACTCGACGGGCTGCACGCGGAAGGAGCCGAACTCGAACCACGCCTTGGCGCCGTTGACCTCGCGGCCGAAGAGCAGCGCCGCGACCAGCAGCGCCAGACCGACGAAATAGGCCGGGTAGGCAAACATGTGGAAGTAGCGCACGTCGAGCAGCAGCAGCACGATGGCCGTGGTCCACGCCACGCCGACCCAGATGAGCTGCTTCATGTAGAAGTGGCCGAAGGAGAAGAAGTCGCCCGACGCCCCGTCGTACGAGGCCGAGGTGATGGAGAGCCACCCCGCTATGACGATGAGCACGTAGAGCAGGACCGTACCGAGGTCCACGCCGTAGAAAATCGAATTGTTCCGACTACCGGTCATATGCGGGGTAATAGATTTTCATGTTCTTGATATACTCCACCAGCTGCGGACGCTTGACCGTATCGGTCAGGTAGTACTCCTCGAGCAGGCTGGCGATGGGCAGAGCGGCCGAGGCGCCGAAACCTCCGTTCTCGACATAGACCGAGATGGCGATTTTCGGGTTGTCCTTCGGGGCGAACGAGAGGAAGGTCGAGTGGTCGCGGCCGTGGGGGTTCTGCGCCGTACCCGTCTTGCCGCAGACGTCCCAACCGTCGAGCCGCGCCATGCGCGACGTTCCGTCGACATGCACGCCGCGCCACATGCCCTCGATAATCGGCTCGAAGTACTTGGGCTCGACCATCGTGTAGTGACGCTCGTAGAACCGGCGGTCGAGCGAGTCCTGCCCCTCGATTTCCTTGACGATGTGGGGGATGTAGTAGTAGCCGCGGTTGGCGATGATGGCCGCCAGGTTGGCCATCTGCAGGGGCGTGCAGCCCAGCTCGCCCTGACCGATGGAGAGCGAAAGCACCGTGAGCGAGTTCCACGAGCCGCGGTAGACGCGGTCGTAGTAGGCGCGGTCGGGCACATAGCCGTTGCCCTCACCCAGGAAGTCCGACCCCAGCTTGCGGCCGAAGCCGAAGCTCTCGACGTACTTGCGCCAGACGTCGAAGCCCTCTTTCACGCTGCCGTACTTCGGATTGTCCAGGATATCGCGGAAGACATAGCAGAAGTAGGCGTTGCACGAGGTCGAGACGGCATAGCGCAGGTCGAGCGGCGAGGGGTGGGCATGGCACTTCATCTTGAGGCGGCCGGCCGAGTAGCCCATGTTGCAGACGTGGAGGTCCGACGGCTTGAGGACCCCCTCCTGCAGGCCGATGAGGCCCTGCACCAGTTTGAAGGTCGAGCCCGGAGGGTACTTCGCCCGCACGGCGCGGTTGAACATCGGACGCCGCTTGTTGCGCACCATCTCGGCGTAGTGCTTGCTGCGCTCGCGCCCCACCATCTGGTCGGGGTCGTAGGTCGGCGAGGAGACCATCATCAGGATTTCGCCCGTCGAGGGCTCGATGGCCACCGCAGCGCCCACCTTGCCGGCCATCAGCTCCTCGGCGAAGAGCTGCAGACGGGCATCGATGGTGCTGACCAGGTACTTGCCCGATTCGGGCAGCGTGTCGTACATGCCGTTCATGTAGGAGCCCTTGATGGCGCCGTGCGTGTCGACCTCCTGAATCCGCACCCCCTTGCGGCCGCGCAGCAGCGGCTCGTAGGCCGACTCCACGCCGCTCATGCCGACGTAGTCGCCCGCCTTGTAGGAGGGGTTGCGGCGAATCATGTCGGAATTGACCTCGCCCACATAGCCCAGCAGGTTGCCGCCGACCTTGCGCGGATACTGGCGCACGGTGCGGTAGACCGTATAGAAACCCCGGAAGTTGCCCTCGTCGAAACGCAGCTTGTCCTCCTTGGGGATGAAGTTCATCACCAGCCGCGCGGCACGGGGCCAGCGGCGTGCCGCCGCAAGCTCGCGCTCGAGCTTCTCGCGCGGAAGGCCCAGCACCGAACAGAGGCGCGTCGTATCGAACCCCGCCTTGTCGATTTCGCTGTAGACGACCATCAGGTCGTAGCACTCGCGGCTCTGGACCAGGAATTCGCCGTTGCGGTCGAAGACCTCGCCGCGCGTCGGATACTCGACCACGTGACGCAGGGCGTTGGCCTTGGCCAGTTCGACGTAACGCTTGTCGATGAGCTGGATGTAGGCCAGCCGCATGGCAATCACGCCGAAGATGAGGAGCACCACCACCTGCAGCACCCGCATGCGGGCATATCCTTCGCCACCGGTCATACGCGTACGGAGAGTTTCGAGGTGAATATGCGGGCGATGAGCCAGACGAAGCCCACCGAGACGGCACCGCTCACCACAATCCGCGCCACCGTGTGCAGCAGATGGCTCCACGAAAGCGCCTCGAGCAGGAAGAAGAGCGTATGGTGGACCGCCACCATCGCCACGAGGTACTGCAGGAAGCGGTGCGAGCCGAAGCGGTCGACCGAAGGGATGCCCCCTTCGCGGGCGTTCTCATGGCCGTAGAACGAATCGATGAGCGCCGGGCGCAGCAGCGCCACGGGCAGCGTGGCGGCCGTATTGAGTCCGGCCCCGCCCGTGGCCCAGTCCATCGTCACCCCCGTGACCAGCCCGAGCAGCAGCAGCGCCACGGGCGGGATGTCGAGCGGAAGCAGGACGATGAAGGCGATGTATATGAGCGGATTGAGGTAGACGCTTATGGCCAGGTTGTCGAACAGAAAGACCTGGAGCAGTGCCGAAACGGCAAACAGGGCGACATAAGGCAATGTTCTGTACATGGCTATTCCCGTTCGTTTTGTTGTTTGACCCGCTCGCTCTCACGCAGACGCCGCGTCTCGGCCAGCGAGGTGTTTTCGACCAGAATCACATCCGAGAGGCTCGAGATTTCGGCCGCCAGACGCACCCGGACCCGATAGGTGGTCTTCGTTTCATCCAGCTCGGCCTGCTCGACCCATCCGATGAGGATGTCGGCCGGAAAATATTCGGAGAAGCCCGTCGAGACCACTTCGCGCCCGGGCTGCGGGTCGGCATACTTCGACAGTTCGTCCATCACCACCTCGTACTGATTGGCTCCGTCCCAGTAGATGGAGCCGAAGTACTCCTCGCCGTCGAGCTTGCCGCTGGCGCGGAACGAGGTGTTGAGCACCGACATGGCCACCGAGTAGTGCTCCGAGCAGTCGATGACATAGCCCGCCATCGCGCCGTCCGACGAGAGGACCGCCATGTCGGGCACCACGCCGTCGCGCAGCCCCTTGTCGAGGGTGATGAGGTTGCGGCGGCGGTTGACCGTATTCGACACGACGCGCGCTGTCATGAGCCGATAGGGCGATTTGGGCAGCGAATCGACGTAGGAGGCCATCCGCGCCTGCTCGTCGGCCGTCTCGTACCGGGCCAGGCGCGATTCGAGCTCCACGACGCGGTCGAGCAGCCGCCGGTTCTCACCGCCCAGCGTGAAGTAGTGGCGGATGCCGGCGAAGAGCCCCTGCACGCCGCCCACGACCTGGTTCGAACGCGAGAGCAGACGGGCCTGGGTATAGGCCGTCGAGTGGGCATAGTATCGCACGGCAAGACCCTCCAGCAGGAGGAAGAGCAACACCACGTAGATGCTCCGTATGAATGCCAAAAGCTTATGCAAGGTTCCGTCGTTTTAATCAAGATTGCGGACAGCAATGCCCGCAATCCAAGGTTTTGACCCTAAGGGTGTCCGCAGCCGGCAGCCGCGCATCTTCTCCCGACGAAGCTCCGCCACGGTCGTTACCGCATGAGGAACGAGAAGCGGTTGATGTTCTTCAGCGCGATGCCCGTACCGCGTGCAATGGCGCGCAGCGGGTCTTCGGCGATGTGGAACGGAATGCCCGTCTTTTCGTTCAGACGCCGGTCGAGGCCCTTGATGAGGGCGCCGCCGCCGGCCAGATAGATGCCGTTCTTCACGATGTCGGCATAGAGCTCGGGGGGCATCGACTCGAGGACGGTCATCAGCGCCGCGTCGATTTTCGTCAGCGACTTCTCGAGCGCATAGGCGATTTCGCGGTAGCTGAGCGACACGGTCTGCGGCAGGGCTGTCAGCATGTTGGGACCCGTCACGACGAAATCCTCGGGCTCCTCATCGAGGTCCGACACCGCCGCACCGATGGCGCACTTGATGGCCTCGGCCGTACGCTCGCCGATGCGGATGTTGTGCTGCTGGCGGACGTAGCTCTGGATGTCGCTCGTGAAGACGTCGCCGGCCACGTTGATGGACTCCGAGCAGACGATACCTCCGAGCGAGATGCAGGCAATCTCCGACGTACCGCCGCCGATGTCGATGACCATGTTTCCTTCGGGGGCCTCGACGTCGAGTCCGGCGCCCAGCGCCGCAGCCATCGGCTCGTAAATCATGTAGACCTCGCGGCCGCCGGCATGCTCGGCCGAGTCGCGCACGGCGCGGATTTCGACGTTGGTCGAACCCGACGGGATGCAGATGACCATCCGCAGCGAGGGGGCAAAGAGGCTGCCCGAGGTCTTCACCTTCTTAATCATGCCGCGCAGCATGAGCTCCGTGGCGTTGAAGTCGGCAATCACACCGTCCTTGAGCGGACGGATTGTCTTGATGTTCGGATTGGTCTTCTCGTGCATCTGGCGGGCCTGATGGCCGATGGCGACCACCTTTCCGGAGTGCACGTCGAGCGCCACGATGGAGGGCTCGTCGACGACGACCTTGCCGTTATAGATTATCAGCGTATTGGCCGTACCGAGGTCGATGGCCACTTCCTGAGTCAATGAAAACATTCCCATATCTGTCTACACAACTGTTTTATTATCAGAGAGATAAAAGCCGCGCCCCGCAATTTCTCAAGGGATACGCCTCCCCTGGGGCACATACACGGACAAAGGTAGCAAAAAGCGGGGGATATTTTTACATTTTTTATTAAGTTTTTTTTAATTACTTTTGTATGGCAAACAACAATCGACCGCATGGAATACCGAATCGGACACGATGCCCGCTGCGCCGTCATCGGGTACGGCAGCTGGGCGACGGCCATCGTCCGGCTGCTCACCGAAAACAACCTCTGCACCGGATGGTACGTCCGCAATCCGGAGGTGCTCGAGTCGCTGCGCACCGAGGGCCGCAACCCGCGATACCTGAGCGACGTGGAGTTCGACACGTCGCGCATCGCACCGTCGGATGACCTCGACGCGGTGGTTGCCGCCGCCGACGTGGTCATTCTGGCCACCCCTTCGGCCTATCTCAAGGATTTCCTGTCACCGCTGACCGTCCCGCTGCGCGACAAGTTCGTCGTATCGGCCATCAAGGGCATCGTCCCGGGCGACTACCAGACCATCGTGGAGTATATCCACGACCGCTACGGGCTTTCGTACCGCCAAATCGGCATCGTCACCGGCCCTTCACACGCCGAGGAGGTATCGCGCGGCAAGCTCTCCTACCTGACGGCCGTCTGCGCCGACGAGGAGAATGCCCGGCGTCTGGGCGGCATGTTCTCCTCGTCGTACATCCGGCTGAGCTACTCGACCGACCTCTATGGCATCGAATATGCAGCCATCCTGAAGAACATCTACGCGCTGGCGGTCGGCATCGCCGTGGGACTGGGCTACGGCGACAACTTCCTGGCGGTGCTCATCTCGAACAGCGCCATGGAGATGGACCGCTTCCTCGAGCAGAGCTATCCCGCGCCGCGCAACACCCACGCCTCGGCCTATCTGGGCGACCTGCTGGTGACCTGCTACTCGGTCTACAGCCGCAACCGCCGCCTGGGACTGCTCATCGGCCACGGATGCACGGTCAAGAGCGCCCTGAACGAGATGACGATGGTCGCCGAGGGCTATTTCGCCGCCGACTGCATCCGCCACATCAACCTGCGCCACGGCGTCGAGATGCCCATCGCCGAGATGGTCCACGAGGTACTCTACAACGGAGCATCGGCCCGCAAGCTGATGCAGGAACTGACATCTAAACTTATCTGACATATGAATGCGTTAAAACTGGACATCACCAAATCGGGCGTGACGATTACTCCCGACATGGAGAAGGCGGCGCTCGAAGCCAATGCGCTGCTCTACTCGGGCAAGGGCGCCGGCAACGATTTTCTGGGTTGGGTACACCTTCCCTCGTCGATTTCGGCAGCCGACATCGAGGCCATCGAGGCCGAGGCGGCCCGCCTGCGGGCCAAGGCCGACGTGGTCATCTGCATCGGCATCGGCGGCTCGTACCTCGGCGCCAAGGCGGTGCTCGAGGCGATGAGCGACCCCTTCCGCCTGCTGCACAAGGCGCCCCAGGGTCCGACGCTGCTCTTCGCCGGACAGAACATCTCGGAGGACTACATCCACGAGATGCTCGAGGCAGTCAAGGAGCACTCCATCGCCGCCATCGTCATCTCGAAATCGGGCACGACGACCGAGCCGGCCATCGCCTTCCGCATCATCAAGGCCGAAATCGAGCGGCGCTACGGCAAGCGCGAGGCTGCCGAGCGCATCGTCGCCGTGACGGACAAGGCACGCGGCGCGCTGAAGACGCTCGCCACCCAGGAGGGCTACCCCACCTTCATCATTCCCGACGACGTGGGCGGCCGCTTCTCGGTGCTCACACCTGTCGGCCTGCTGCCGCTGGCCGTTGCCGGCGTCAACATCGGCGAACTGGTGCGCGGCGCACGCGAGATGGAGCACGCCACGGGCGAGAATGTACCCTTTGCCGAGAACCCCTCGGCCCTCTACGCAGTGGTACGCAACGAGCTCTACCGCCAGGGCAAGCGCATCGAGATTCTCGGTTCGTATGAGCCCAAACTGCAGTACATCAACGAGTGGTGGAAGCAGCTCTACGGCGAGAGCGAAGGCAAGGACGGCAAGGGACTCTTCCCGGCCAGCGTAACCCTCACGGCCGACCTCCACTCGATGGGTCAGTACATCCAGCAGGGCGAGCGCATCCTCCTCGAGACCATTATTTCGGTGGCGAAGCCCGCCCACGAGGTCCGCATCGAGTCGGATGCCGAGAACCTCGACGGCCTGAACTACCTGGCCGGCAAGCGCATCTCGGAGGTGAACCGCATGGCCGAGCTGGGCGTCCAGATGGCCCACCTCGACGGCGGAGTCCCCAACCTGCGGGTCGAGATTCCCGCCATCGACGAACACGCCATCGGCGGACTGCTCTACTTCTTCGAGAAGGCCTGCGGCATCAGCGGCTATCTGCTGGGGGTAAATCCCTTCGACCAGCCCGGCGTCGAGGACTACAAGAAGAACATGTTCGCCCTTCTGGAGAAGCCCGGCTACGAGGAGGCCACCAAGGCCATCAAGGCACGGCTGTAGCCGCCGGCAGGCGCCCCGGCAGCGCGCAGCGCCCCGGAAGACTCTTCGGCCGGCAACGGCCGGCAAGCGCATCTACGGAGCCCCCCGAACCCATGCTGATGGGTTCGGGGGGCTTCATTGCCGTCCGTTTTTCCTCCACCCGGCGCCTCCCCCGGCAAAGAAAAAGAGGTGCGCCCGGGTCGAATGACTGCCCCGCCGTTCATCCGACGTATCCGGCTCGCGCAGCCCCTCCACAAGCGCAACGCATCCCATGCACGGTCCGCTTCCCGGCGACACTTGCCCCGGCCCCCGAACTTGACCTTGTCACCAAACTTGTCCCGGCCACCGAACTTGTCCCTGCCCCGAACTTGTCCCTGCCCCGACTCATACGCGAAGGCTTCCAAAAGGAGAAGCGGGTGTCTGCCGTGCAGACACCCGCTTCCGTATGGGTTTGTTCGATTGTTTTGTTCTCTGTTAGAAGAAGCGCTCCTCGGCGGGAACTTCGGCGAACGATGCGCGCGTCGTTACCCAGTCGGGGATGGTCGTTGCGGTGAACTGAGCCACCTTGTTACCCGACTCGGTGAGCTTCAGCGTAGTCTTCGTAACCTGAACCGAATAGGTTTCCTTCCAGGCCTTGCCGACGGAATAGGTGCCCGAGAGCTTGCCGTCGCTATAATCGTAGCTGCCGGTGAATTCGGTGAAACCGGCCTCGTTGATGTTCTGATAGAGCTCGAAAGAACCGCTGTCGGTGAAACGTGCATAGACCTTTCCGGCCAGTTCCGAGGAGCCGCCGTAAGACTCGAGTACCCAGTCTCCGACAATGCCGTCGTTGCCGACCTGGCCACCGCCACCTCCATTGTTGTCATCACCACCGCCGCAGCTGCTCAGGGCGAAAGCGGCGAACATCACGATTACAAATTTAGTCCAAATTTTCATACTATATAGCCGCCCGGATTTGGTTTTCAGCGGATGCGGACTTACAAATATAATCAATCCGCCGGAAAAAGCAAAGGTTCGCCCCAAAAAAATTGCACCGGGGCCGCCCGACCCCCAAAAGCCTTCCCTTGCGAACTCTGCCGTCGCCGCAGCACGTCCGCACCGCGGAACACCCCGCAATGGCCGGAAGCACACTGACAAAAACGCACAACCCGGAAACACTCATGCCGGAAACGCGCAACGGCCGGAGCGTATGGCTCCGGCCGTTGCAGCATCTGTCCACAGCCCCCGCGGGGAGGGCCGCTCGGCACCTGTATCTTACTTGATGCGCTCGTAGTATTCGCGCGTGCGGGTGTCGACACGAATCTTGTCGCCCGTGTTGATGAAGAGCGGCACGCGAATCGTAGCGCCCGTGTTGACGGTTGCGGGCTTGAGCGAGTTGGTCGAGGCCGTATCGCCCTTGATACCCGGCTCGGTGTAGGTCACCTCCATGTCGACAATCGGGGGAAGCTCGGCCGACAGAACGGTCTCTTTCTCGGTGTGGAACATCACCTCGACAATCTGGCCGTCGGCCATCAGGTCGTAGTTCGAGATGAGGTTCTTGTCGATGTTGATTTCCTCGAAGGTCTCGGTGTGCATGAAGTGTGCGCCCAGGTCATCCTCGTAGGTGAACTGATAGGGGCGGCGCTCCACGCGTACCGGCTCGATTTTCGCACCTGCCGAGAAGGTGTTGTCGAGCACGCGGCCGTTCTCGAGGTTCTTGAGCTTCGTACGTACGAAAGCGGGGCCCTTGCCCGGCTTCACATGCTGGAAATCCACAATCTGGAAGGTCTTACCGTCCAGCTCGATGCACATGCCGATTTTGATGTCTGCAGTCGTTGCCATAATGCTATCTATTTTATGTTTGTATTCGCGCCGCGAAGTTAGTAAAAATTTCCAAGAAATCCTATCGCCCCGCCCGATTGCCTTTTCGACGGCGCGGAGCCACGCGCCGCGCCATGTGGCCGGACGGCAAAGCATCTTCTCCCCGGAAATTTGTTTTTCTGCAACGTTTCATTACATTTGCCTTCGAATTCATATATAAAAAGGTTAAGGTTATGAGAAAAGCAACACGATTTTTTCGCTTTCTGAGCATCGCGCTGCTGACGGCAGCCGTCGCAGCTTGCTCGGATTCGGACAACGACAACCCGACAACGCCTCCCGGAGGTGACGGAGGCAGCGGCGGAGGCTCGGAGGTCGTACCGACCGAGGGTGTAACGACGGAGGCCTTCTACAAGGGCGACCTCTACGGCACGGGCTCGGGCAACCTCTGGATTAACTTCATCTCCGAGATGGAGTACGACGATTTCGAGGAGGACTACATCGGTCCGGGCTACATTCTCTGTCTGGACTTCAACACCACGCTGGCCCAGAATGCCGACTTCGCCACGCTGGCCGAAGGAACCTATACGTGCGACTATGCGTCGGACAGCCACGAAACCTTCACGCTCAACGTCGCCCTGGGCGACAGCTACCTGGTCCGCTACGCCGAAGGCGGCGGTTCGGAGAGCTTCGACATCACGGGCGGAACAGTCACCGTGGCCATCCGCGAGGATTATTACTGCATCGACGCCGCACTGACGCTGAGCGACAACTCCGAATACAGCTACTCCTTCGTCGGCAAACTGTCCTTCCTCAACCGCTCAAACGAAGGCCAGATGAGCAACCTCACGGACGACGTCGCACTGAGCGGCATGACGCAGGCGATGGCCGCCTACTACGGCGCAAGCTTCACCGACACGTCGGATTTCTACACGGTCATCATCGCGGGACCGGACTATGACCTGGACATCAACTACGGCACGTCGGACGCCCTGATGCTCACGCTCAACGTCACCCCCGGCTCTCCGGAAGGCATTCCGTCGGGCAGCTACACGGTCGCAGACACCTCGACGGCCGAAGACTTCTACCCGAACACCGCGCTGAGCGGCATCTACGACCCCACCTACGGCGGCTACTTCGGCACGTGGTTCTTCTCGACGACGGGCAAACTCGAGGCTTCGCTGCGCGGCGGCAAGGTAGAGGTGACCAACAACGGCGACGGCACCTGCCGCTTTGACATCGACCTCGAGGACGGCTACGGCCACCGCGTGACGGGCAGCTGCACGGTACCCTGCCGCGTGGAGGACTGGTCGTAACGCATCGGCGGGGCCTCATCCCCAGACAACGCAAAGAGGGCGGTCTCCATGCGTGGAGACCGCCCTCTTCGTATTCGTATGGTGCATACAACCGGCCGCGGCAGAGCCGACCGACGGGAGAGCCGCCCCCGCCACGTTTGTCCGCCCGACCGTCCGACCCCGCGGCAAGCGCCCCCGCCGCGCCGTCACAGCTCGATGGCCTTGCAGCGGAGCCCCATCTCGCGGATTTTCTCCAGCGTCCGGGGCAATGCGTAGCGCATGTTGCGGAACGACTTCTCGCTGTCGTGGAAGACCACGATGGCCCCCGGAGCGAGGTATTTGGTCACGTTCTTCAGGCAGGTCCGCGGCGAAAGGCGGCGGTTGTAGTCGCGCGAAATGACATCCCACATCACCAGCTTGTAGCGCTGCCCGAGCAGCCGCGCCTGCGCCGGCGTGATGCGCGCATAGGGCGGCCGGAAAAGTTCGCTGTGGATGAAGTCGTTGGCGAAGTCGACATCCTCCGTATAGCGCTCGAGGCTCATGCCCCATCCCTTCTGGTGCGAATAGGTATGGTTGCCCACCTTGTGACCGGCGTCGAGGATGCGCTGGAAGAGGTCGGGATACATCTCGACGTTCTTGCCCAGCACGAAGAAGGTGGCCTTGGCATCGTACTTGTCGAGCGTCGAGAGAATCCATTCGGTGATACCGGGCGTAGGGCCGTCGTCGAAGGTGAGGAATACCCCCTCGGTATCGTCGATTTCCCAGATGAGGTCCGGCATCAGACGCCGGACTATTTTCGGTGGTTTGAGTCGCATGGCTATCGGTTCCAGAAGCAAAAATAGTGAAAATCCCTCCCATTCCGAAAAAATATATTTATATTTGTAGGGTTTGGTCTCCTCAGCCAACCGGAGGCCCCCTCATCATAAAACCAGTCATACCATGAAAAAGATGCTCACCACGGCATTCGTCGTCCTGCTCGCGCTGGCGGCAACGGGTTGCGATGCCTTCCACAAGCTTTCCAGTGACCACAAGAAAAGCGCCCAGGGGCGCCCCTACGAACTGATAGTCGTCTGCTCGCAGGACAAATGGACGGGCGAAGTGGGCGATACGCTGCGCAGCGTACTGACGACTCCCGTGCCCTACCTCAACCAGACCGAACCGCTCTTCGACGTGCTGCGCGTCACCGAGCGCGGCTTCTCGGGACTGGTGGCCGACCACCGCAACATCCTCCAGGTGGTGACCGACCCGCGGCTCGACTCGGCCTCGGTGGCCGTGCAGTACGACGTGACGGCCCGTCCGCAGATTATCCTCACGCTGCAGGGGCCCGACAACCGCCGTCTGACCGACTACGTCTCGGCCCACCGCGAACAGCTGGTACAGGTGCTCGAGAAGGCCGAACGCGACCGTGCGCTGGCGAGCGCCTCGCAATACAACGAAACGGGTATCCGGCAGGCCATCCGCAAGAGGTTCGACGTCGACATGACCGTCCCGAAAGGATACCTGCTCGCCGCCGAGCAGCCCGACTTCCTCTGGGCGCGTTTCGAATACCCCGAAGCCAGCCAGGGGTTCTTCATCTACTCCTACCCCTATGCCGGCAAGCAGTCGCTCACGGCCGAGGCGCTCATCGCCGCCCGCAACCAGTTCGCCGCCCGCATTCCGGGCCCCTCCGACGGCTCCTACATGACCACCTCGGAGGTCTTCGCCCCGAGCTACCGGATTTTCCGGCTCGAGGGACGCCTCTGGATTGAGATGCGCGGCTTCTGGGATGTCGAGGGCGACTTCATGGGCGGCCCCTACGTCAGCTACTCCACCGTCGACGAGCGCACGGGCCGTGTCCTGACGCTCGACTGCTACGTCTATTCGCCCCACCTGCACAAACGCAACTTCATCCGCGGCGTGGAGCACCTGCTCTACCTGGTGAACTTCCCCGAACAGGCTACCGAGTAGCCCCTCACCGACACCCCGCCCGATGCCCCTTGTGCTGACATACCTGCTGCTCGGAATCTATGCGGTCACGATTCTCGGCATCGTTCTGGTCATCATCACCGACAACCGGAACCCGCTGAAAACCGTGCCCTGGATTGTCGTGCTGCTCTTCGCTCCGGGTATCGGGCTCATCTTCTACTTCTTTTTCGGCCAGAACCTCTCCAAGCGGCGCATCATCTCGCGCCGCATGCGCAAGCGCATCCACATGCAGCTGCTCGAAGCGGGACCGCCCGAGCGCGACGCCATTCCGGCCGAATACCGCCCGCTGGCCCGCCTGCTGAGCAACGCCGCCCACTCCATCCCGCTCACGGGCAGCCGCATCACCCCCTACATCGACGGCGCCTCGAAAATGGAGGCGCTGCTCGGCGACATCGCCGTCGCCCGGGACCACATCCACCTCCAGTACTACATCCTCAACGACGACACCACCGGCCTGAGGCTGCGCAACGCACTGATGGCCAAAGCACGCGACGGGGTCGAGGTACGGATACTCTACGACGACGTGGGGAGCAGCGGCGTACACAAGAGCTTTTTCGAGGAGATGCGCCGCGCCGGCATCGAGGTGCGGCCGTTCCTGCACGTCAAGTTCCCGCTCTTCACCAGCAAGGTCAACTACCGCAACCACCGCAAAATCGCAATCATCGACGGCCACACGGGCTACATCGGCGGCATGAACATCGCCGACCGCTATGTCGTCGGCACCGGATGGGGCACGTGGCGCGACACCCACTTCCGCGTCGAGGGCCCCGGCGTGGCGGGACTCCAGGCCTCGTTTCTGAGCGACTGGACGGCCACCACCCGCGCCCACCTGCATGCCGACCGCTTCTATCCCCCGACCGAACGCTTCACGCGCAACATCCTCCAGGTGGTCCCCAGCGGCCCCTTCGGCAAGTGGCGCACGCTGCTCCAGGCCGACAGCTACGCCATCGCCAACGCCCGCCGGCGCATCTGGATTGAGACCCCCTACTTCCTGCCCTCGGACGTCCTCAACACGGCGCTCCAGACCGCCGCACTGGCGGGCATCGACGTGCGGCTGCTGCTCCCGGCCCGCTCCGACTCGCGGGTGGTCGACCTGGCGACCCACTCCTTCCTCGACGACATGCTCAAGGCGGGCACCAAGGTATACTTCTACCAGCCGGGCTTCCTCCACTCGAAGCTGCTGCTCATCGACGACGAGCTGACCGTCATCGGCTCGGCCAACATGGATTTCCGCAGCTTCGAGCACAACTTCGAAATCAACGCCTTCGTCTACGACGGCGACTTCGCCGCCGAGATGGCCGCCATCTTCCGCCACGACATGGAACAGAGCGTGCTCGTCACCCCCAACGCATGGTTCCACCGTCCCCGTTCGCGCCGCTTCTCCGAATCGCTCATGCGGCTCTTCTCGCCGCTGCTCTAAGAGGCGGAGGCCCTTGCCGACGCGTCGTACGCCGGGCTACTCGCTCCGCCCTCTCCGCCCATTTCCGCCCTCTCCGCCCATTTCCGCCCCTCCGCCCATCTCCGCCCATCTCCGCCCCGGCTTTCCCGCATGCACCTCAGCCGGAAAGCCCCCGCAACAGGACCGTCCTCCTCAACCCAACGGCCCCCCACAGCCGGAAAGCTTTTCTCAGCCGCAAGTCCCCGCTGCCGGAGGTCCCCGCTGCCGGAGGTCCCGGCCTTGCCAGCCCGCAATCATACCTCATCCCCGGCCCCACGGCCGTCACCGGCAGGCACCGGCAGGCACCGGCAGGCACAAAAAAAAAGCGGAGCCGGGGTTTCCCCCGGCTCCGCACCGTCCGAAGACGGTCTTTCGGCTAATTGGCAAAAGTCAGACCCTTGTCGTCGGCATCGATTCGAATCGGCTTGTCGCGGTGAACCTCACCGGCCAGAATACGCTTCGACAAATCGTTGACGATGTAGCGCTGGATGGTACGCTTGACCGGACGTGCTCCGTAGAGCGGGTCGTAACCGGCCGTGGCCACCCACTTGCGCGCTGCCGCCGTGTATTCGAGCTGGATGCCGTTCTCCTCGAGCATCCGGCGCACATGGGAGAGCTGGATGTCGACAATCCGCTCGATGTCGGCACGCGTCAGCGGCTCGAACATCACAATCTCGTCGATACGGTTCAGGAACTCGGGCTTGAGCTGCTGCTTGAGCAGTTCGATGACCTCGCGGCGCGTCTTCTCGACGACCTCCTCGGAGAGCTTCTCCCCGTCGAATGCCGAGGCGAAATTCTCCTGGATGACCTGCGAGCCCATGTTCGACGTCATGATGATAATCGTGTTGCGGAAATCGACCGTACGTCCCTTGTTGTCGGTCAGACGACCGTCGTCGAGCACCTGCAGCAGGATGTTGAAGACATCGGGATGGGCCTTCTCGATTTCATCGAGCAGCACCACCGAGTAGGGCTTGCGCCGCACGGCTTCGGTGAGCTGGCCGCCCTCGTCGTAACCGACGTATCCCGGAGGCGCACCGACCAGACGCGAGACGCTGTGACGCTCCTGATACTCGCTCATGTCGATACGCGTCATCATCGTATCGTCGTTGAAGAGGAACTCGGCCAGCGCCTTCGCCAGCTCGGTCTTGCCCACACCCGTCGTACCGAGGAAGATGAACGAGCCAATCGGCTTGCGCGGGTCGTTCAGTCCGGCACGCGAGCGGCGCACGGCATCGGAGATGGCGGCAATGGCCTGCTCCTGACCGACGACACGCTTGTGGAGCTCCTCCTCCATGTGGAGCAGCTTCTCGCGCTCGGAGGCGAGCATGCGCTGTACGGGAATGCCCGTCCAACGCGAAACCACCTCGGCGATGTCCTGGGCGTCGACCTCCTCCTTAATCATCGCATCGCCGCCGGCCGAAGCCAGACGGAACTCCTCCTGCAGGGTCGCAATGCGCTTCTCAGCCTCCTGAATCCGGCCGTAGCGGATTTCGGCCACACGACCGTAGTCGCCCTGGCGCTCGGCCTGCTGCGCCTCAATCTTCAGACGCTCGATTTCGTCCTTGTCGGCCTGGATTTTCCGGAGCAGATCGCGCTGGCCCTGCCACTTGGCCCGCAGTTCGGAATCCCTGGCCTTCAGTTCGTCGATTTCATGCGTCAGCGACTCGACGCGCTCCTTGTCGTTCTCGCGACGGATGGCCTCACGCTCGATTTCGAGCTGACGCATACGACGCTCGAGCGTATCGATTTCCTCGGGCATCGAGTTCATCTCGAGCCGCAGCCGCGAAGCGGCCTCGTCGACCAGGTCGATGGCCTTGTCGGGGAGGAACCGCGAGGTGATGTAACGCGTCGAGAGCTCGACGGCCGCCACAATCGCCTCATCCTTGATACGCACCTGATGGTGGTTCTCGTAGCGCTCCTTCAGGCCGCGGAGAATCGAGATGGCATCCTCGCGCGAAGGCTCGTCGACCATCACCTTCTGGAAACGGCGTTCGAGCGCCTTGTCCTGCTCGAAATACTTCTGGTACTCGTCGAGCGTCGTGGCACCGATGGTGCGCAGCTCGCCGCGCGCCAGCGCCGGCTTGAGGATGTTGGCCGCATCCATCGCGCCCGACGACTTGCCCGCACCGACCAGCGTATGAATCTCGTCGATGAAGAGCAGGATTTCGCCGTCGCTCGAGACGACCTCCTGCACGACCGCCTTCAGACGCTCCTCGAACTCGCCCTGATACTTCGCGCCGGCAATCAGCGCACCCATGTCGAGCGAGTAGATGACCTTCGACTTGAGGTTCTCGGGCACATCGCCGTCGACAATGCGGTGGGCAATGCCTTCGGCGATGGCCGTCTTGCCGACACCGGCCTCACCGACCAGAATCGGGTTGTTCTTCGTACGGCGCGACAGAATCTGCAGCACGCGGCGAATCTCCTCGTCACGGCCGATGACCGGGTCGAGCTTTCCGGAGCGAGCCTGCTCGTTGAGGTTGACGGCATACTTGCCCAGTGCGTCGAACTCCTGCGAGGAGGTCTGCGAGTCGACCGTCGCCCCCTTGCGGAAGGTGCGGATGGCCTCGATGAGCTCCTTCTCCGAAGCGCCGTGGCGCTTGAGCAGCTCGGAAACCTGGCCTCGCTCGGCAACGAGCGCCAACAGCAGGTGCTCGACCGACGCATACTTGTCGCCGAAATTCTTCGTAAAATCTACGGCGCGCTGCACGACCTTCGACGTATCCTGCGCAAAGTACTGCTCGCTGCTGCCCTGCACCCTCGGAAGCGATGCCAGCAGGCGGTTCGTCTCATCGCGCAACATCTTGACATTGACCCCCACGCGACCCAACAGGAAGGTCGACAGGGCGTTCTCTTCGCGTATCAGCACGCTCAGCAGGTGCACCGGCTCCACGGCCTGCTGCCCCCGCTCCTGTGCAAGAGTGATTGCACTCTGCAATGCCTCCTGCGCCTTGATGGTTAAAGTGTTGATATTCATATTGCGTATTTTTTAGTTTCAACGTTCGACCCTACTCACCGCAAAACGCCTGCCACGACGAAAAAAAGGACAAGGCGTCACACCCGAAGCCGGAAATGTCACATCCTGTCACATTTTGTCACTCTTTGTCACGACACGGCTGCCACACCGCCGCCAAAATGGCGCGCCGACATCCGCCGAGCCCTCCCCCGTCGGAGCAACAGCCCGAGTCCCGGGCCGGGCATTACAGATATATAAAAAGGAGGAGGGCCGAAGCCCTCCCCCGCAAAACGGAAGCGGCGCCATGGCATCAGCCCGCCGCCGCATACGGCATCACCTGCTCCAACAACCGGCACCGGCCTGACGGGTCCCTCCGGAACACGGCCAGGACATCGCCAGGCATCGCCGGCACCGACAGCCGGCTGCGCTCAGTTGCCCCGATAGGTCGCGTAGCCGTTGGCCGACATCGTGATGGGGATGTGGTAATGCCCCTCGCCCTCGATGCGGAAGGTCACCTCGACCCAGGGATAAATCGAGCGGAGCCCCTGGCTCTCGAAATAGGGTTCGGTCTCGAACCGCAGCCGGTAGACTCCGTCGTTCGGCTGTCCGGCGGGAAGCAGGTCGGCCACCCGACCGTTGGCATCGGTCCGCCGTTCGGCCACCCCGAGCCAGCCTCCGTCGGCCTGCCGCTCCTCGAGCACCACCCGCACGCCCCGTGCAGGCTCGCCCCGCGAAATGTCCAACATGTGGGTACTCAGCTGGAAGGTCGACTCCGCAGCCCATGCACTCCCGACACACAGCAGCGCCAGCAATGCCGACGCCATAATTCGAATCACGCGCATAACTCACCAATTTTGTTTAACGGGTTGAACAATCCGAGGCGGGCACCCGCATGCAGCCATCCACCGAGGCCATCCTCTCGGGGCTAAAATAGGAATAATATTTCAAACCGCCGCCGCCCGGCAGGCGGAACGTCACGCCCCTGCCCGAAGGACGCAGCCCGGAGAAATGGTTCTATCGAATCGAATTTGCATACAAAATGAATAATTTAGGCGAAATTTTACACATTTTTTCACACAATAAGACATTTTTCATCTAATTTTGCATCCCGATTAAACCCCCTTCTACCCATGGCCCAAAATGCGAATGAACTCACCCTTGGGTTCAATTCTTTCGTTGCATATCTGCAATACCGTATGCAGCGGCTCAAGAAACACTACTATGCCTATGTCTCGCCGCTGAAACTGACCTCCGAGCTCTATCGCGAGAAACTGGGCCGCGTCCCCGACCTGCACCATCCGAAGACCTTCAACGAGAAGGTGCTCTGGCTGAAACACTTCTCCGACACGTCGCGCTGGACGCAACTGGCCGACAAATACCGCGTGCGCGAATATGTCGAGCAGTGCGGCCTGAGCTGGATGCTCAACGAACTCTATGCCGTATGGGAGCGTCCCGAAGAGATTGACCTCACGCTGCCGCAGCTCCAGGGGCGCGAATTCGTGCTGAAGACCAACAACGGCTGCGGCGACGTCATCCTGGTCTCGGACGCCCGCACGGCCGACCTGAAGTCGATTCGCCACAAGATGAAACGGGCGCTCCGCTACCACTACGGATTCAAGAGCGCCGAGCACCACTACATGTTCATCAAGCCCTGCATCATCGCCGAAAAGATGCTCCACGAAAACCCCGCGCTGAGCTGTTCGCTCATCGACTACAAGTTCTTCTGCCTCGACGGCGAGCCCTGCTACTGCATGGTCTGCTACGACCGCCAGGGACACGGCGGGTTCAACACCTGCCTCTACGACGCCCACACCTGGGAGCCGCTCAACCACTACATCAACCCCTCGCACTACAAGCAGGGGCAGCGGCAGATTCCCCGCCCGGCATCGCTCGACCGGATGCTCGACGCCGCCCGCCGTCTCTCCCACGGCTTCCCCGAGGTGCGCGTCGACCTCTACGAAATCGACGGACGCCCCGTCTTCGGCGAACTCACCTTCACCTCGGCGGCAGGCACCAGCCCCCGCTTCACCGAGGAGTTCCAGCGGATGATGGGCGACCGGATTACGCTGCCCGAGGAGGCGCTGCCGAACCGCATGCCCACGGGATTCGTCCTCTTCCGCCACCCCGAGCGGTCGGGCTCCGAGGCCTGACACCGGGCGACGGAGGGCGGCACGCCTGAAAGAACCGGACGCCGGGCACCGAATCCGGGAAGAAGGAAGGTGCGAATCCGCCGAACTTTTCCCGACTTCGGAGCAGATAGCATGCGTCGCGGCAAAAAACTCATGCAAGCATGACTTTTTGCGCGCGACTTTCACTATCTTTGCTGCATCATGAGTGATTTCATCGTCAGCGCACGCAAATACCGCCCCGCGACCTTCGCTTCGGTCGTCGGGCAAAAGCATATCACCTCCACGCTCCGCAACGCCATCGAACGGGGTCAGTTGGCCCATGCCTACCTCTTCTGCGGCCCGCGCGGCGTGGGCAAAACCACCTGTGCCCGCATCTTCGCCAAGGCCATCAACTGCCTGCACCCCCAGGGTGCCGAGGCGTGCAACGAATGCGAATCGTGCCGCTCGTTCAACGAGGGGCGTTCGCTCAACATCCACGAGCTCGACGCCGCGTCGAACAACTCGGTGGAGGATATCCGCACGCTCATCGACCAGGTGCGCATCATCCCGCAGGTGGGACGCTACTCGGTCTTCATCATCGACGAGGTCCACATGCTCTCGGCCGCGGCCTTCAACGCCTTCCTGAAGACGCTCGAAGAGCCCCCCGCCCATGCGATTTTCATCCTCGCCACCACCGAAAAGCACAAAATCATCCCGACGATTCTCTCGCGCTGCCAGATTTACGACTTCAACCGCATCCGCGTCGAGGACGGCGTCGAATACCTTCGCTACATCGCCTCGCAGGAGGGCATCGCCTATGACGAGGAGTCGCTCAACCTCATCGCCCAGAAGGCCGACGGCGGCATGCGCGACGCCCTGTCGATGTTCGACAAGGCGGTTTCGTTCTGCGGCACGACGCTCCGCTATCCCGAAGTGGCCCAGACGCTCAACGTACTGGACTACGACACCTATTTCGGAGTCACCGAGATGCTCCGCGCGGGCAACTACGTCGAGACGCTGGTCACCTTCGACCAGGTGCTCGGCCGCGGTTTCTCGGGTCAGACCTTCATGGCGGGACTCAACCGCCACATGCGCGACCTGCTGATGGCCAAGCGTCCCGAGACGCTGCGGCTGATTGAGATGACCGGCACGCTGCTCGAACGATACCGCGCGCAGGCGGAGGCCTGCTGTGTCGAGTTCCTCTTCGGAGCCATCTCCATTCTGACGGAGCTCGACGGAAAAATCCGGCAGTCGTCCAACCAGCGGCTGCTTGTCGAGCTGGGCCTGATGAAAATCGCAGGTCTCGGCCAAAAAAAAAATGACCCCCTGACCCCCGACAGCTACCCGTTGCCGGAAATCGACGCCGTATCGGCCCGCCGGAGCACTCCGACGGCCCCGACCCCCGCTCCGGGGGAGCCGTCGCCGACCATCCGACAGCAAATGCCGACAGCCGCAGGACCGGCAGCCGCACCGCAACCGGCACCCCCGACCACGGCCCAACCCTCGGTTCAGCCCTCGGCCGGAGGAGCTCCGCAGCAGGCATCGTCCCGGCAACCGGCAACCGGAACGACAGCATCGACAGCCGCGGCAGCATCGCAGCCCGTCACGGCGGCCCAAACAGCCGCGGCGCAGCGACCGCGGCGCAGTCCGCTGGGGACGTCGCTCTCGGAGCTGCTCGCAGCGACCGAACAGACCGACGAACAGGCCGAGCAGGCTACGGCCGCAGCTCCGGTCGTCGACCCCGAAAGCGAGGCCAAGCTGGAGCGGGCGCGAGGAGCCATCTTCGCCCTCATCCGCGAAAAGCGCCCCCGCTTCGTCGCCGCCTTCGAGCAGATGCAGTTCCGCGGCAACACCATCGGCGTAAGCGTGCCGACGGCGGCGCTGCGCGAAGAGATTCTCCGCTCGAAGACCGAGATGCTGATGCGCATCGTCGAGCTGGCCGGCATCCACGGCGTCATCGAACTGGAGGTCCGGGTCAACGAACAAATCCGCGCCGCGCGCCCCATCAAGCTGGAGGACCGCGTGCGTTACATGACCGAAAAGAATCCGCTGGTGGCCGAGCTCCGCAAGGCACTCGACCTCGAGGTGGAGTAGACGGGCGACACGGCGTCCGCACAACCCCGACAAAAGCACCGCGTTCAGAGCGGACGCGGCAACCGAACGAAAAAAAAGACAACGAAACGATATGAAAAATTTCATCGAAGAACTCGAATGGCGCGGCATGATTCACACCATCATGCCCGGCGCAAAGGAACAACTCGAAAAAGAGATGACGACGGCCTATCTGGGCATCGACCCCACGGCCGATTCGCTGCACATCGGCCACCTGGTCGGCGTCATGATTCTCAAGCACTTCCAGATGTGCGGCCACCGTCCGCTGGCCCTCGTCGGAGGCGCCACGGGCATGATTGGCGACCCCTCGGGCAAGTCGCAGGAGCGCAACCTGCTCGACGAGCCGACGCTGCGCCACAACCAGGAGGCCATCAAGCGCCAGCTCTCCAAGCTGCTCGACTTCGACTCGGACGCCCCCAACGCCGCGCGCCTGGTCA
>DGYMI06202__coassemble_956_pt1 | contig 59799 bp, 46 predicted proteins | sample DGYMI06202__metabat2_low_PE_006 | metagenome-assembled genome bin DGYMI06202 | reverse complement strand
TGGTCATCATCGCCTCCTACGCCCTGATGGATTTCGAGGACGCCAAGCAGTTCCGCCCGTGGGTCATCTTCCCCGACACGGAGACGAACCGACTGGTGAAATAGCCCCTCCGAACAGCCATACGGGGTTAACGGCCGAAGAAAAAGGCGCCCCGACGATTGAAAATCTCCCTCCAAAGGGAGATTTTTTGTTTCGAATCGTTATATTTGTGAAAGGATAACCGGTACGGTCTCCGAAAACCGCTCCCCCGGTTCCCGTTTCGTATGGATACCACGCTCGCAGTACTCGCCTTTATCTTCTCGCTCATCGGCATCGCCGGATGCATCGTTCCGGCCCTTCCGGGCGTCATTCTCAGCTATGCGGGCTTCGTCTGCGCCTACTTCTGCAGCTATTCGCAGATTTCCACGGCCGCCCTGTGGATATGGCTCGCCGTCACCGTCTTCGTCTCGGTGGCTGACTACTTCCTGCCCGCCTACATGACCCGCCGCTTCGGCGGCTCGCGCGCCGGAGCCATCGGGGCCACCATCGGCACCGTCGTCGGCTTCTTCTTCATTCCGCCGCTGGGCATCCTGCTGGGCCCCTTCGTCGGCGCCGTCATCGGCGAGCTGTGCCACAACCGGGAGGACATCCCGAAGGCCATCCTCGTCGGGTTCGGCTCGTTCCTCTCGTTCATCGTCGGCACGGGGCTCAAGCTCATCGCCGCCGTCGGCATGTTCCTCCACATCGCCGCCGACACCTACCCCGTTGCACGGGACTGGTTCGTCTCACTTTTCTAAACCAAACATACATGAAAAAACTCAGATTTCTGGCCGTCTGCATCACCGCGGTGCTGACAGCCGCTTGTTCGGGAGACAAGTATGAATCGGTGGCCGGCGACCCGCTGGGCACCCGCATCTACACGCTCGACAACGGCCTGAAGGTCTACATGAGCGTCAACCCCGAAACGCCGCGCATCCAGACCTACATCGCCGTGCGGGTCGGCGGCAAGAATGACCCTGCGGAGACGACCGGTCTTGCCCACTACTTCGAGCACCTCATGTTCAAGGGTACGCCCAACTTCGGCACCTCGGACTACGCCGCCGAGAAGCCGATGCTCGACGAAATCGAGCAGCTCTTCGAGGTCTACCGCAAGACCACGGACGAGACCGAGCGCGCGGCCCTCTACCACCGCATCGACTCCATCAGCTACGAAGCGTCGAAAATCGCCATTCCCAACGAGTACGACAAGCTGATGGCCGCCATCGGCGCCACGGGCACCAACGCCTACACGTCGCAGGACATGACCGTCTATGTCGAGAACATCCCCTCGAACGAGATTGAGAACTGGGCGAAAATCGAGGCCGACCGCTTCCGCAATCCCGTCATCCGCGGCTTCCACACCGAGCTGGAGACCATCTACGAGGAGAAGAACATGTCGCTCACGCGCGACTCGCGCAAGGTATGGGAGGCCCTCGACGCCGCACTCTTCCCCCACCACCCCTACGGCACGCAAACCGTACTCGGTACGCAGGAGCATCTGAAGAACCCCTCGATTACCAACGTGCGGAACTACCACAAGACCTACTACGTGCCCAACAACATGGCCATCTGCCTCTCGGGTGACTTCGACCCCGAGCAGATGCTCTCCGTCATCAAGAAGTACTTCGGCGACATGCAGCCCAACCCCGAACTGCCGAAGCTCGAGTTCCAGCCCGAGGAGCCCATCACCGAGCCCATCGTGCGCGAGGTCTACGGTCTGGAGGCTGCCAACCTGCTGCTCGGCTGGCGTCTGCCGGGCGGTTCGTCGGACCCGAACGACGTGGCGCAGATTGCCAGCGCCATCCTCTACAACGGACAGGCCGGTCTGATTGACCTCGACCTGACGCAGCAGCAGAAGGTGCTCGGCGCCTACGGCGGCTATTCGGGCCAGCCCGACTACAGCACGTTCCTCGTCGGCGGCAGCCCCAAGGCCGGCCAGACGCTCGAGGAGGTGCGCGACCTGCTGCTCGCGGAGGTGGCCAAGCTCCGCTCGGGCGACTTCGACGAGAAGCTCATCGAGGCCTCCATCAACAACTTCAAGCTCTACCAGATGAAGGCCTACGAGGACAACGCCTCGCGCGCCGACATGTACGTGCAGTCGTTCATCGCCGGCACCAACTGGGCCGACGAGGTGGCTCAGCTCGACCGCATGTCGAAAATCACCAAGCAGGACGTCGTCGACTGGGCCAACAAGTACCTCGGCGAGAAGAGCTACGCCATCGTCTACAAGCGTGAGGGCGAGGACAAGAACGTGCAGAAAATCGCCGCTCCGAAAATCACCCCGATTGTCACCAACCGCGACAAGCAGAGCGCCTTCCTCACGGAAATCCAGCAGTCCAAGGTGAAGCCCATCGAGCCCGTATTCGTCGACTACCAGAAGGATATGGCGCAGTTCGACGTGCGCGACGGTATCCACGTGCTCTACAAGAAGAACGAGCTGAACGACATCTTCACGCTGAGGTACACCTTCGACATGGGAACGGAGAGCAATCCGGCCATGGGCCCGGCATTCGACTACCTGAGCTACCTGGGCACCGACACGATGAGCGCCGAGCAGATTGCCTCGGAGATGTACGACATTGCCTGCTCCTTCTACATGGGCGCCGGCAACAACCAGAGCTCCATCACGATTACGGGTCTGAGCGAGAACATGCCGCGCGCCATGGAGATTGTCGAGGGGCTGATTGCCGGAGCCGTTGCCGACGACGCCATCCTCGAGAACCTCAAGCAGGACATGCTCAAGTCGCGCGCCGATGCCAAGCTCAACCAGAGCCGGAATTTCGCAGCCCTGCAGCGCTACATGTTCTACGGCGAGGAGTTCATCCGCAAGTCGACCCTGACGAACGACGCACTGAAGTCGCTCGATTCGAAAACGCTCATCTCGCTCGTTCAGGAGCTCATGGGCAAGCAGCACGAGGTACTCTACTACGGTCCCATGGAACAGGAGGCCGTGAAGTCGGTTCTGGCCGAGAAGCACAAGGCCGCTGCGGAGCTTGCTCCGCTCGAGCTGTCGCACCCGATGATGCAGCGCACGGATGAGAGCAGCGTCATCCTGGCCCAGTACGATGCCAACCAGCTCTACTACCTGCAGTTCTCGAACCGCGGCGAGCTGTTCGACGTGAAGAACGACCCCGAAATCACGCTCTACAACGAGTACTTCGGCGGCAGCATGAACTCCATCTGCTTCCAGGAGATGCGCGAGGCGCGTGGTCTGGCCTACACGGCACAGGCATGGTTGGGTAGCCCCTCGTATGCCGACGACAACTACAGTTACGTTGCCTTCATTGCCACGCAGAACGACAAGATGCAGACCGCCATCGAGGCCTTCGACGAGATCATCAACCAGATGCCCGAATCGGAGGCCGCTTTCAACATCGCCAAGGAGGCCGTGCTGAGCCGTCTGCGCACCGACCGCACCACGGGCATCGACGTGCTGGGCTCCTACATCGCACTGCGCCGTCTCGGGCTCTCGGAGGACCGCGACCGTCAGATTTTCGAAAAGGTGCAGGCAATGACGCTCGACGACGTGAAGGCCACGCAGCAGCAGTGGGTCAAGGACCGCAACTACACCTACGGTATTCTGGGCGACATCCAGAACCTCGACCTGAACTTCCTCAAGACGCTCGGCCCCATCAAGACCGTATCTCAGGAGGAGCTCTTCGGCTATTGATGCCTCCGACATCCACGCATGAAGCGGCAGCCCCTGGCGGGCTGCCGTTTTTTCGTGCCGCAGGGAGCCATCCCGGGGCAACGTGCCATACACTGCCCCCGAAGAGACTGCGCCGACCGGAGCCGCAAAGCGAATACCCGCAGCCCCGGAATACGGCGTCGGAACACCCTTTGCGGAAGGGTGGACGGCCTCCGGTCACCGCTCCCAAATGGAAAATCTACACCAGATTTCCACCGCAAGGCGGATTCTCCACCAAAAAGAGGCGCGGAATTTGGAAATCCGGCGGAAAAACGATAGCTTTACAAACGGCGCTCCCAGATCCGCAGGAGCCCGTCCAAACCCATCATTCACCCCTAACACATTTCCCCTTTTATGAAGAAACTGCTGTCGCTGCTCCTTCTGGCTTTCGTAGCCGGAGCCTGCACGGAGGATGAATCCTCGCCCGAACCCCAGCCTGTGCCCGAACCGCAACCCGAGGCTCTGACGCAACCTGCTCCGGTCCATACGGAGGTAACCGAAAATACACTCTCCGTGGCCTGGGAGGCCGTGGAGGGGGCTGTCGGATACGTCTACACGCTCCAGTACCGGAACGAACACGGTGCCGTTACGCCAATCGTCGCCGAGACCGAAACCTCGGAGCTTACGGCCAGTTTCCAAGAACTGGTGCCCGCCACGGAATACACCCTTCGCATCAAGGCCCGCGGTGACGGCGAAACGACGCTCGATTCCGCGTGGGCCGAACTGCGCGCAACCACCCAGTCGCCGGCCTATCTCTCGGGACCGTGGGTCGAGTTCGAGGTTTCGTATGCTGAGCGCAACTCCTACTACTGCACCATCGACGTGACGTTCACCCCCAACGACAAGACTACAGCCTACTACGCCTCATGTGTCTACAGCTCCTATTTCGATGATGACCCCGACAATCCCGACTTCATCCCCAATACCGAGGAGGACATGATTAACTACCTGCTCGCCCAGAAACCCGTCGCCGACAACCACATGACCGACACCTCGTGGGGATATGCCTACAACTTCATCCTGGCCGTAGTCGGTGTCGATGCGGAGGGCAACCCCGGCAAGCTCCACTGGAAACAGCTGCGGACGATGGACCGTCCCTCGACAGGCGGCTCGGAGCAGAGCGAAGCCTCGGTGCGCATTCAGCATGTGGTCATCAACTCCGGGGAACTCGAAGGGGCTCCCGAATCGTGCTTCGCCGCCGTCTACCGTTTCGAACCAGTCGACGGAGCCCGCACCTTCCGCTACGAGGACGGCTACTACGCGGGAGACTTCGCCAAGAAGGAGCCCTCGGCCTGGCGCGACTACTTCACCAACCTCTCGAATGCCTACGGCGAAGGGTATGACGGTTACTACTCGGGATGGAAGAGCAGCACCCTGCTCGAGAGTTCCGACGGCCTCTACTACTACGACGTCACCTTCTGGGATGCCTCGATGGCCGGCGAGACCTATGAGGTGATTTACATGGCCTTCGACGAGGCGGGAGTTCCCGGCGCTCCGGGAAGCTACACGGTGACGCTGCCCGATGAACTGCCCGCCATCACGGTGCCGGAAAACGAATCCTCCACCGATTTGCTCCGTGCTGCAAACGCCGCCCTTCAGCGTCAGCCCCGTACGGTATGCATCCCCTTCCGGCACTGACGCAGGCCGGGGTTGGAAAGCGGATCTCACCGCCCCGGAATCTGTCTCCCGAGCGGGGCACCGCCTTGACAAGGCATGATACAACTCGTGCAACCGGTGCACCGTCCGGCCCGCCACCACCCAACCAAAAAGAGAGCCTCCGAACAGTTCAGAGGCTCTCTTCGTATGCGGAATCCGGAGCGGCGGCCGCCCCCCGACGCAAATCAATAACGGTAGTGGTCGGCCTTGTAGGGACCCTCGACCGGCACGCCGATGTAGTCGGCCTGCTTCGGCGTGAGCTGCGTCAGTTCGACACCGAGGTTGTCGAGGTGCAGACGGGCAACCTCCTCGTCGAGGTGCTTCGGCAGACGGTAGACGCCCACCTCGTGCTCCTTCTGCCAGAGCTCCATCTGGGCCAGGCACTGGTTGGTGAAGGAGTTCGACATGACGAACGAGGGATGGCCCGTGGCGCAGCCCAGGTTCACCAGACGCCCTTCGGCCAGCACGAAAATCGAATGTCCGTCGGGGAAGGTGTACATGTCGACCTGCGGCTTGATGGTGGTCTTCACGGCATCGGACTTCTCGAGACGGGCCATCTGGATTTCGTTGTCGAAGTGGCCGATGTTGCAGACGATGGCCTGGTCGCGCATCCGCTCCATGTGCTCGAGCGTGATGATGTCGCAGTTGCCCGTACAGGTCACATAGATGTTGCCCTCGGCAAGGGCGCTCTCGACGGTCTTCACCTCGAAGCCCTCCATGGCAGCCTGCAGCGCGCAAATCGGGTCGATTTCGGTCACAATCACCCGGGCGCCGTACGAACGCATCGACTTGGCGCAACCCTTGCCCACGTCACCGTAGCCGCAGACCACGACCACCTTGCCGGCAATCATCACGTCGGTGGCGCGCTTGATACCGTCGGCCAGCGATTCGCGGCAGCCGTAGAGGTTGTCGAACTTCGACTTGGTGCACGAGTCGTTGACGTTGATGGCCGGCACGAGCAGTTCGCCCGCAGCCTGCATCTGGTAGAGACGGTGCACGCCGGTGGTGGTCTCCTCGCTGACACCCTTCCACTCGGCCACCGTACGGTGCCACTTGTCGCCATCTTCGGCCAGAATCTGCTTCAGCGTGCCGAGAATGACCTCCTCCTCGTAGGACGAGGGCTCGTAATCGAGCGACGAAGCGTCGTTTTCGGCCTTGAAACCCTTGTGAATCAGCAGCGTTGCATCGCCACCGTCGTCGACAATCAGCTGCGGGCCCTTGCCTCCGGGGAACGAAAGCGCCATGGCCGTACACCACCAGTACTCGGGCAGCGTCTCGCCCTTCCAGGCGAAGACCGGAACACCGGCGGCGGCGATGGCCGCTGCGGCATGGTCCTGCGTCGAGAAGATGTTGCACGAGCACCAACGCACGTCGGCGCCCAGCTCGACCAGCGTCTCGATGAGAATCGCCGTCTGAATGGTCATGTGGAGCGAACCCATCACGCGCACACCCTTGAGGGGCTTGAGCGGACCGTATTTGCGGCGCACGGCCATCAGGCCGGGCATCTCATGTTCCGAAACCTCAATCTCCTTACGTCCCCACTCGGCCAGCGACATGTCGGCCACCTTGTAGGGAATGCTCAAATCCAGATACATAACTAATCGGTTTATACTTTTTAATATACTTTTTAATATATGCTTTTCATTTCGGGGCAGGACGGAGGCATCACCGGCCTGCCGATACGACGCACCTCACTGCGCCGACTCGCGTGCGGCGAAGAAGGCCTCGGCGGCGCGGCGGTCCGTTTCGATTTGGTGCTGCAACTCCTCGACCGAAGCGAACTTGCGCTCCTCGCGCAACCTGGCCAGCAGCCGAATCCGCAGCGTCCGGCCGTACAACTCGCCTTCGAAGCCGAACAGATAGCTCTCCAGCCGCCGCTCCGTACCTCCGACCGAGGGATTGCGGCCCAGATTCGACATCGCCGCATAGCGTATCCCGCCGACTTCGGCCTCGGAGAGATAGACTCCGTCGGCAGCCTCCAGCGTATCGGGAACCGCAAGATTGGCGGTCGGGAAACCGAGCTTACGCCCCAATTGACGGCCATGCACCACCGTACCTTCGATAACAAGCGTATCCATCAGATTTTTTCGGTCAGTTTGCGCACCAGGCTGAACTGCGAGAAGAACTCCTTGGCGAAGACTCGCAGCACGGTATAGGAGGGAATGGCCAGCAGCATGCCGAGGATTCCGGCCACCGAACCAGCAATGAGAATCACGATGAAGACCTCGAGCGGATGGGCCTTGACCCGCTCGGAATAGAGCGTCGGCTGCAGGACAAAGTCATCGAGTCCCTTGAGCACCAGCAGCGATGCGACAATCACCAGCACCGTATGGCCGACCGACGTCCCCTCGATGGGAGTTATCACGCCGATGCAGACAGCCATGATTCCGCCGATAAGCGGACCGGCATAGGGCACGACGTTCATCACACCCATAATCAGGCCGATGAAGCAGGCGTCGGCCGTCTTCATCCCGAAGGCCATCATCACCAGCAACACGGCAATCGTCAGCAGCAGGCTCTCGGAAAGGATGCCCGTGAAGTAACGGGCCAGCAACGTCGTAACGGAGTCGAGCGCCCGGATGATGTTTTCGTGGTAACGCTCGGGAAACATCGCCGAGACCATCGCATAGAAGAGTCCCTCGTCCTTGAGAAAGAAGAAGGTGATGAACGAAATGGAGAATATCGCCACCACCGACGAAAGCACGATGTTGAAGAGCGACGAAAAGAGCGTGTTGAGCGACCCCAGATTGACGAACGAACGCAGCCCGGCGCTGAGCGACTCCGAAAGCGAGAAGAAGCTCTCGGGCAAGGCGAAGAGTTCGTCGAGGTAATACTGCATGCGCGCTACGGGCTCTTCGATGGAGTCCATGACCGCCGCAAAGTCAATGCCGGACAGCTGTTGGATTTTATGGAAGACGAGCGGCACGAAGAGCGTGCACAGCACCGCCAGTACAACCCAGATGACCACAAGCGTCACAAGTGCCGCCAGCCAGCGGGGCACCTGCCACCCACGGATGCGGATACAGGCCAAACGCTTCACCAACGGATTGCCCATGACGGCCAGCACGGCCGACACGAGGATGTAGACGACGATGGAGCTGAAATACCACACAAGAAAGAGGACGGCGGCCGTAATGGCGGCGCCGACCACAAACTTGAGCAACGTCTGCTGGGTTATGGCCATCGCAGGGAGGGGTTTATTCGACGTGCGACTTCAGACGGGCAATGGGCGTCTGCGAACCGACGACGGGGTCGCCGATTTCGACGAGCAGCTCGCTGTCCTTCGGCACAAGCACATCGACACGCGAGCCGAACTTGATGAATCCGGCAACGCTGTTCTGCTCGACATGCTCGCCGGGCTTCATGTAGGAGACGATGCGCCGGGCGATGAGGCCCGCAATCTGGCGGAAGAGGACCCGATGGCCCGAATCCATCCGCACGACGGTCGTCGTACGCTCGTTCTCGGTCGAGGACTTGGGATGCCATGCCACCAGGAAACGACCCGGATGATACTTGAAGTATTCGACATCGCCGCCCACGGGAACCCAGTTCATGTGGACGTTGGTGATGGACATGAAAATCGAAATCTGGAGCATCTCCTTGCGAAGATACTCGTCCTCGCTCACCACCTCGGTCACCACCACGCGGCCGTCGCAGGGGGCGAAGACCAAATCGGCGTCATGGATACGCACGCGGCGCGGCTCGCGGAAGAACGCCACGATGAAAAACCAGAACAGCAGCAGCAGGACGGCGCTCAGCCACATGACACTGATGTTGGCATGGTTGACGAGCAGATGGTAAATCAGCCACCACAACAGCAGGCAGAAAACGCCCGAGAAACAGATGATTCTGTAGCCCTCTTTGTTGATTCTCATCTTCGAAACGTATTAATCGGTTGAAACGCTGTTTACATGACATAATAAAGGTATACCGTCACGAACGGAGCCGACAGCAGCAACGCATCGAAACGGTCGAGCACGCCTCCGTGGCCCGGGATGAGGTTGCCCGAATCCTTCACGCCGGCAGCTCGCTTGAACATCGACTCGACCAGGTCTCCCAGCACGCCGGTCACGGCTGCCACCAGCGCAAGGCCAATCCATGCGGCCATCGAGCCTCCCACCTGCCAGCTGCCGATGGCTCCGACCAGCACGGCGCCGGCCACTCCGCCGAAGAATCCCTCCCAGGTCTTCTTGGGCGAGAGGCGCTCGAAGAGCGGATTGCGGCCGACGGCCATCCCCACCAGATATGCAAAGACGTCGTTGGCCCAAATCATGAAGAGGTAATAGACCATCAGAACCGGTTCGCGCTCGCCCCACATCGTCGGGATATGGCACACGAGCGCCAGCGGGAAAGCCACATAGAAAATACCGCCGAGGGTTGCGCCGATGCCGGCTATCGGGTTCGGCTGACGGCGATAGAGCTCGCAGATGAACATGAGCGGCAGGAGCAGCAGCAGGAAGGCCACACCGATACCGGTCAGCTGTTCGGAGTGCGTCCCGCCTACCGTAACGGCGAAACTCAGGCCGAAAAGCACCGCACCGGCGACAATGCCGACGACCGTCTGCGGTTCGTTGCCGTGCTTGCGGGCCAGCCCGTAGAACTCGAGCATGCCACCCACAAGCAGCACGAAGAGCAGCGCGCCGAAGCTCCACTGCGAATAGAGGATGCAGCCCAGCATCACGACGACCAGCACCAGGCCGCTCAGTGTCCGCACCACAAGGTTCTTCATCGTTTCTCCCATCAGGTCTTCAGGTTTAGGTTAATGTTCCGAGGGTTTTCCGGCTCCGCCGTCGGCCGCCTCGGCGGCATGCGGTGCCGAAGCGCTCCTGTCCGCAGCAGCAGTAGCAGAGCCCTCCGCAGCGCCCTCTGCCGGTGCAGCAGCACCCTGTTCGGAGGAAGCGTCCGATTCCTTCACCGCCCCGTCGGAGGACTTGTCGGCCTTGGACTGCGTATCGCGGGGCTTCTGCGCCGCGGGACCCAGAATCTGCTCGAGGTCCTCGCTGTAGATGGTCTCCTTCTCGAGCAGCAGGTCGGCAATGGCGTTGATTTGGGCGTTCTTCGCCTCAATGATGCCGCGGGCACGGGCGTAGGCCTCCTCGATGATGCGGCGCACCTCCTCATCGATGTCGCGGGCCGTCTGCTCGCTGAAAGGTTTGGTGAAGGTATCGCGCGTACCGGTCGAATCGTAATAGCTGATGGGGCCGATTTTCCGGCTCATGCCGTAGTAGGTCACCATCGCGTAGGCCATCTTGGTTGCGCGCTCCAGGTCGTTCAGCGCACCAACTCCGAGCGTGCGGTAGTTCACCTCCTCGGCAATGCGGCCGCCGAGCAGACCGGCAAGCCGCTCCGCCAACGCCTCGTTGGTCACATGGATGCGGTCCTCGTCGGGCGACGACCACGTAGCACCGAGACTGCGGCCGCGCGGTACGACGGTCACCTTGAGCACCGGGTCGCACTGCGAAAGCGACCACATCACCACGGCATGGCCCGCCTCGTGGATAGCCGTAATGCGCCGCTCCTCGGGCGTCATCGGCATGTTGGGCTTCTCGAGTCCGCCGACGATGCGGTCGATGGCCGCGAGGAAATCCTCGCGCGTGACGAACTTCTTGTTGTGGCGGGCGGCAATGAGCGCCGCCTCGTTGCAGACGTTGGCGATGTCGGCTCCCGAGAATCCCGGAGTCTGACGCGCCAGGAACGAGCGGTCGAGCTGCGGGTCGAGCCTGAGCGGACGCAGGTGGACGTCAAAAATCTCCTTGCGCTCGTTGACGTCGGGCAGCCCCACCTCAATCTGACGGTCGAAACGTCCGGCACGCGTCAGCGCCTTGTCCAGGATGTCGACCCGGTTGGTGGCGGCCAGCACGATGACACCCGTGTTGGTCTGGAAGCCATCCATCTCGGTCAGCAGCTGGTTGAGCGTATTCTCGCGCTCGTCGTTGCCCGAGAAGACGGCATTCTTGCCGCGCGCACGGCCGATGGCGTCGATTTCGTCGATGAAGACGATGCAGGGAGCCTTCTGCTTGGCCTGCTCGAAAAGGTCGCGCACGCGCGATGCGCCCACTCCGACGAACATCTCGACGAAGTCCGAACCCGAAATCGAGAGGAAGGGAACGTTGGCCTCGCCTGCCACGGCCTTGGCCAGCAGCGTCTTGCCCGTTCCCGGAGGGCCTACAAGAAGGGCACCCTTCGGAATCTTGGCACCCAGTTCGCGGTATTTGTCGGCCTTCTTGAGGAAGTCCACGATTTCCATGATTTCGACCTTGGCCTCGGCCAGACCGGCCACATCCTTGAAGGTCACGCGCTTGGCGTTATCCTTGTCGAAGACCTGGGCCTTGGCCTTGCCCACGTTCATGATGCCGCCACCGCCGGCACCGCCTCCGCGCGCCATCGAGCGCATGAGGAAAATCCACACGCCGACGATGAACACCCACGGCAGGATGTTCACCAGAATGTTGGTCCAGGTGTTGCGCTGGTTCTCATATACCACGGGAACTGCCGTCCCGGTGCGCTGCTCGGCCTCCTTCAGGTCCTCGCGGAAGGAGTCCACCGAACCGATGGTGAAGGTAAGCTGAATACCCTGCTCGGGCATATGGCGGTAGAGGGCATTCTCCGTGTCGTTGCGGTACTTCTCGATGGCCTCCTTCTTCAGATAGACCTGGGCCTCCTCGCGGTTCACCACCTTGATTTTCTCGACTTCGCCCTGGTCAACCATCTTTTCGACGACCGTCCAGTCGCTCGGCAGCGGCGCTTCGCTGCCGCCGTTAAGGAAGTACCAGCCCAGAATCATCACGGCGATGACTCCGTAAATCCACATCCACGAGGGACGGGGCATATTCATGTTGGGACGTTTGTTGCTGTTTTGTACGTTTGCCATAAAGTTCTGTTACTCTTCGTATTCATATCGTGTCATCGGCGCATCGGCCCACAACTCCTCCAGTCGGTAGAAGTCGCGCAGCTCGGTCTGGAAGATATGCACCACCACGTCGACGTAGTCCATGGCAATCCAGAATGCATTCTGCTGTCCTTCGATGCGCCACACCTTCTCGCCCAGCTTCTCGAGCACCTTCTCCTCCACACCGGCGGCGATGGCGGCTACCTGAGTCGTCGAGTCGGCGTTGCAGACCACAAACTTCGAACAAATCGCGCCGTCGAAACCCGTCAGGTCCAACGATACGATGTTCTTGCCTTTTTTATCTTCAATCGCGCCGACAATCGTTTCAATCAGTTTATCCATAAAATAAGTAGATGTCTATAACTTCGCAAAGATAGGAATAAGAATTCAAATATCACAATCCGGGCCTCAAAATCGGGCGGCCGAACAGCTCGCGGGAGACTTCGCCGCAAAGGCCGGGAGCTGACGGCCGAACAGCCCGCGCGGCACGACAAACGCGGCAGCGGACACGGCGCCGGCCATCGCCGCACCGCTCACCGAAGCGTCCGGAAACCCCGCAGCGGGCATGCGGCCGCGCCACACCGGCCCCGCCCGGCCGAACCCTCCGGACAGCCGCTACGACTTGGCGACATTGTCCAGAATCGTCTGCGTCAAGGCCTTGATAATCGAGCTCTTGACGTAGGTGCGGCGCACCGCCACGGCGATTTTGCGCGACGTGGCCCCCTTGGCCAGCGTCTTGAGCCGGTCGCGATGGTCGGCCGGGATGTACTCGATGGCCATCTCGGGGATAATCGTCAGGCAGGAGGTGCAGTCGACAATCCGCATCAGCGTGTCGAGCGACCCCGATTCGAACGAATAGTGCGACGGCATGTCGCGCTTGGCCTGGCAGAGTTCGATAATCTGGTCGCGCATACAGTTGCCGGCGCTCAGAATCACCAGGTCGCGCAGGTCGATATCCTCGATGCGGATGTTCGAACGTTCGTAGAGCGGATTCTCGGGCGAAACATAGGCATAGAACCGGTCGTTGAAGAGCTCCTGTTCAAGAATACCCTCGCCGCAGGTGCCGCTGGCCACCAGCGCCGCGTCGATGCGGTCGCGCCGCAGCGCGTCGACGATGTCGGCCGTTATCATCTCCGAAATCTCCAGCTCGACCTTCGGATAGTCGCGCACGAACGACGGGATGAACTTGTGGAGCAGATAGGGCGCTATGGTCGGGATAACCCCCAGCCGCAGCCGGCCCGACGTCTCGCCCTTGAGCTCGGCCACCGACTCCTTGATGTTATTATAGGCACGCAGCGTCTCGCGGGCCCGTTCGAGCACCACCTCGCCCGCTTCGGTCGGGATGACGGGTTTCTTCGAACGGTCGAGCAGCACCACGCCCAGCTCCTCCTCGAGCGACTTGACCTGCATGCTCAACGAGGGCTGCGTGACGAAACAATGTTCGGCCGCAAGCGAAAAACTGCCGCAGTTGGCCACGGCCAACAGATATTCAAGCTGGATTATCGTCATAATGGAGTTCTATTTGCGAATACGAAAATATAAAAAAAATCTATATGTCCCAAATTTTTGGGTACGGCATCCGGATTTTCGTATTTTTGCCCGTAAAAGTGCAGGAACCGGCCGCAAACGAAACTGCCGGCCGAGGTTCCTTCACGACGGCACATGAAGTGCCCCCTCCGCAAAGCGGGTGTCGCTCAGACACCGGAACCGGGTGAGACGCATCTTGCGGAGCGACGTTCGAACCGAAACAAGTAACAACCATCACACCCGCCAGAAAACTATGGGAAAAATCATACTCACGGGGGACCGCCCCACCGGAAAACTCCACCTGGGACACTACGTAGGCTCGCTGCGCCGCCGCGTCGAGCTGCAGAACTCGGGCGAATACGAACGCATATTCGTCATGATTGCCGACGCCCAGGCGCTCACCGACAATGCCGACAATCCCGAAAAGGTGCGTCAGAACATCATCGAGGTGGCGCTCGACTACCTCTCGTGCGGACTCGACCCCGAGCGGACGACCATCTTCATCCAGTCGCAGGTTCCCGAACTCTGCGAGCTGGCCTTCTACTACATGAACCTGGTCACCGTGGCCCGTCTGCAGCGCAACCCGACGGTGAAGGCCGAAATCCAGCTCCGCGGCTTCTCGGAGTCCAACACCGAGGAGGAGGGGACGCAACGCCAGGGCATTCCCGTGGGATTCTTCACCTACCCCATCAGCCAGGCCTCCGACATCACGGCCTTCCGCGCCACCACCGTGCCGGCCGGCCAGGACCAGGAGCCGATGATTGAGCAGACGCGCGAAATCGTCCACAAGTTCAACTCGGTCTACGGCCCGACGCTCGTCGAGCCGGAGATTCTGCTGCCCGAGAACGTCGTCTGCATGCGTCTGCCGGGCACCGACGGCAAGGCCAAGATGTCCAAGTCGCTGGGCAACTGCATCTACCTGTCGGATTCGGCCGAGGAGGTGCGCAAGAAGGTGATGAGCATGTACACCGACCCCGACCACCTGCGCATCGAGGACCCGGGCAAGGTCGAAGGCAATGCCGTCTTCACCTACCTCGACGCCTTCTGCCGTCCGGAGCACTTCGCCAAATACCTGCCCGACTACCCGTCGCTCGACGAGTTGAAGGCCCACTACCGCCGCGGCGGACTGGGCGACGTGAAGGTCAAGAAGTTCCTCATCGCCATCCTCAACGAGACGCTCGAACCCATACGCGAGCGCCGGGCAGAGTTCGAGGCCCGCATCGGCGACGTATACGCCATGCTGCGCGCCGGCTCGGAAGCCGCCCGCAAGGTTGCCGCCGAGACGCTCCACGACGTGCGCAACGCCATGCGCATCAACTACTTCGACGACGCCGAGCTCATCGAGGAACAGACCCGCCAATACAGCCGCCACGCATAGTGACTGCCGCAAAGGCGCAACGCAGAATGCCATGAGGAAACTCCGTCCGGAACGTATCTACCTGCTCTTCCTGAAGCTCACCAAACGGTTGAACGACCGTCAGATGATGATGCTTCTGGCCGTCATCGTGGGTGCACTGGCCGGACTGGGCACCTATTTCTTCGAAATCCTGCTCTACGCCATCAAGAACGGGCTGACGCGGTGGTTCCCGGTCGACAGCGCCCACTTCCTCTTCCTGGTCTACCCTGTGGTGGGCATCGTGCTGGCGTCGCTCTTCGTCAAGTACATCGTCCGCGACAACATCTCCGAAGGAGTCACGCGCGTACTCTACGCCATGTCGCGCCGCAACTCGCGCATCGCCGCCCACAACTGCTGGACGTCGGTCGTCGGCGGCGCCACGACCATCGGATTCGGCGGTTCGGTGGGTCCCGAGGCCCCCATCGTGCTGACCGGCGCCGCCATCGGCTCGAACGTCGGACGGCTCGCCCGCCTCAACTACAAGCACACCACGCTGCTGCTCTGCTGCGGTGCCGGTGCGGCGCTGGCCGCCATCTTCAAGGCCCCCATCACGGGCGTGGTCTTCGTGCTCGAAATCCTGATGCTCGACATCACCGCGGGCTCGGTCATTCCGCTGCTCATCGCCTCCATCACCGCCACCACCTTCGCCTTCATGCTGCGCGGCTTCGACCCCATCCTGGCCGTTACGCTGCAGCCGGCCGACGCCTTCGAACTGTGGCAGATTCCGCTCTTCATCCTGCTGGGCGTCTGCTGCGGACTGATGGCATGGTACTTCACCACGATGAACACCCGCGTGGGCAACATCTTCAAGCGCATCGACAAGCCCTACAAGAAGTGGATGCTCGGCGGTGCCGTGCTCGGCATCCTGATTTTCATCTTCCCGCCCCTCTACGGCGAAGGTTACGAGGGCTTCACATCGCTCATGCACGGCAACGCACAGGCGCTCTTCGACAATTCGCTCTTCTACCGCTTCCGCAACATCGACTGGGTGGTGCTGCTCTTCGTCATCGCCACGATGTTCTTCAAGGTCATCGCCATGGCCTCGACCAATGCGGCGGGCGGCGTGGGCGGAACCTTCGCACCGTCGCTTTTCGTCGGCGCCTTCACCGGCGCGATTCTCGCGCTGCTGTGCAACATGCTCTTCGACTGGCAGGTCTCGCTCGTCTCGTTCACGCTCGTGGGCATGGCCGGCGTGATGGCCGGCGTGATGAACGCACCGCTCACCTCCATCTTCCTCATCGCCGAACTGTCGAACGGCTACGGGCTCTTCATCCCGCTGATGATTACGGCCTGCATCTCCTTTGCGGTGAACTATTACCTCGACCCCGACTCCATCTACACCAAACAGCTGCGCCAGAAGGGCGAGCTGCTCACCCACGACAAGGACCAGTCGGTCTTCGTCTTCCTGAAGCTCGACGAGCTGATGGAGACCGACTTCTACCGCATCAAGGAGAACTACACGCTGGGCGACATCGTCCACATCATCTCGACGGCGCGGCGCAACATCTTCCCCGTCATCGACAACTTCGGCCGTCTGCAGGGCATCGTCCAGCTGGACGACCTGCGCGAGGACATGTTCAAGCGCGAAAAGTACGGCACGCTCATTTCGCACTACATGATTGACCCGCCCGACCGCATCATGGAGCATGAGGCCATCCAGAGCGTGCTCCAGAAATTCGAGGACAAGCACACGTGGATGCTGCCCGTGGTGGACAAGCAGGGCCACTACCTGGGCTTCATCTCCAAGTCGCGGATTCTGAACGCCTACCGCGAGCAGCTGGTCAAGATTCAGCAGTAACAGCCCCGGCACCGACAGCACAGGCAGTGCAGGTTGTGCAGGCAGCACAGGCGGTGCAGCCTGCATCGACCACTCAGGCAGCACCGGCGGCCGGAGCTTTCCGAAACAAGCCATTCCGATTAAACCCATATCGTCATGAAACCCGAATTCAACGCCCCGGCGTGGAGCGACGAGCTGGACTGCGCCGTCACGCTCTGCGACACCGAAGGGGTCGTACTCTACCAGAACGAACGCTCGATTGCCGTCAACGGCGACGTGCGCGGGAAGTCGATGCTCCCCTGCCACAACGAACGCTCGCGCGTCATCATCGCACGGCTCATCGCCAAGGGCGGCCGCAACGTCTACACCATCGAGAAGCGCGGCGTACGCAAGCTGATTTACCAGACCGTCTGGCGCCGCGAGGGAGCCATCGGCGGACTGGTCGAGTTCTCGCTCGAACTGCCCGACGAGATGCCCCACTACGTACGAAGCTGATTCCATCCAATTAAACACGCTGCACAATGCTTCATTTCGATTGCGACTACATGGAGGGGGCCCATCCCGAGGTGATGCGCCGCCTGGTCGAGACCAACCTCGAACAGTGCCCCGGATACGGATGCGACCCCCATACGGCCCATGCCCGCGAGCTCATCCGCCAGGCGTGCGGAACGCCCGAGGCCGAGGTCTATCTGCTGGTGGGCGGCACCCAGACCAACGCCACGGTCATCGACGGCCTGCTGCGCCGGCACGAAGGGGTGCTGGCCGCAACGACGGGACACATCAACGTCCACGAGGCGGGGGCCATCGAGGCGGCGGGACACAAGGTGCTCACGCTGCCCGAACACGAGGGCAAGGTGCGGGCCGACGAGGTCGCGCGCTACATCGAGGACTTCTACCGCAACGAGACCTGCGAGCACATGGTGGCTCCCGGGATGCTCTACATCTCGCACCCCACGGAGTTCGGCACCCTCTACACCCTCGCCGAGCTCGAGGCGCTGCACGACGTCTGCCGGCGCCACTCGATTCCGCTCTACCTCGACGGCGCCAGACTCTCCTACGCACTGGCGGCGGAGGAAAACCAGCCCTCGCTGCGCGACATCGCCCGGCTGTGCGATGTCTTCTACATCGGCGGCACGAAGACCGGACTGCTCTTCGGCGAGGCGGTCGTCGTCACGCGCTCCGCACTGCTGCCCCACTTCTTCACCCTCGTCAAGCAGCACGGCGCCCTGCTGGCCAAGGGCCGGCTGCTGGGCATCCAGTTCGAGACGCTCTTCACCGACGAACTCTATCTGCGCATCGCACGGCAGGCCATCACCACGGCCCGGCGGCTCAAGGAGGCGCTCCTCCGAAAGGGATACCGCCTGTACATCGACTCGCCGACCAACCAGCAGTTCTTCGTACTGCCCAACAGCGAAATCGACCGGCTCGGCCAGTATGCGACCTTCGAGCTGTGGGGAGCCCGCGGCGAGCGGGAATCCGTCGTCCGCTTCGTCACCAGCTGGGCCACCGGGGAGCAGCAGGTCGACGAACTGATTGCCCGGCTGTGACGACCGCAGCCATCTCATGCGACGCCTGATGCGGAGGATTTTGCCACAGATGGCGTTTTTTCAGCCGACAGAGGATTATTTTTGTCGTGTATACTTGCTAAAATGTAAAATATTCTTTACATTTGTAACAGCAGACGGGAGCAGTGCGCACCTCCGCCGGTCTGCCGACACCAACAAAAACGGACAACCATGGACAAAACACTTCTGTTGCCCTATTCGTTCAAGAAAATCGGATGGGTGCTTTTCATCCCGACGGCTCTCCTCGGGCTGCTGATGGCAATCGACGGATTCAACGGCTTCCCTTCGTTCCTGCTGCCCGAAGCGGTTGCACGGGGCGAGCTGCTCGACCATCTGTGCAACAACATCGTACTGTTCGGCATCCTGCTCGGAGTGCTCTTCATCACCTGTTCGCGCGAGCGCATCGAGGACGAGTACATCGGCCGCATCCGCCTCAACGCGCTGCTGGCAGCGCTCTACGCGACCTTCGGCCTCACGCTGATAACCGCCCTTGTGCTCTACGACTTCGAATTTCTCTACTTCATGATTTTCAACCTCTGCCTGCTGCCCGTACTCTTTCTCATCATCGAGCAGCTGCTGCTGTGGAGGTTCAAACAGGAGGGCCGACATGAAGAATAACATCCGGGTTGCACGCGCCGAGGTGCGCATGACCCAACAGCAACTGGCCGAGGCCGTCGGCGTAAGCCGCCAGACGGTGAATGCCATCGAGAGCGGAAAGTTCATCCCCTCGACACTGCTGGCCCTCAAGCTCGCCCGCCAGTTCGGGAAGCGGGTCGAGGAGCTCTTCACACTCGACGAGGAGGATTAGCCGAACGAGGCACTGACGAAGAGTCCCCGCCGCTGCGCGACGAACGCAGCGACGGGGACTCATTTCATCTATTCCGCCCCACACGGCACCGGACCGTCCCGAAGGACTGCCCCGACCGGAGGAGGGACACGCACCTAAATCGGGAAGAACGTAACGGCCTGCCCGCCGCCCGGCGCCATGCGCACCTCGAGCGAATCGGCTGCCGTCACCTCCCGCTCCGTGATGGTGTACGACGTGGGATTGCTCTGCCAGTCGGCATCGGCGCCGTCGGCATAGATGGTGGCGCGGTATCGGCGTCCCGGCTCGAGGAAATCGAGCGCAAGCGTGAGCGTACGCGCCTCTTCGTTGGTCGCCGCGCCGAGGAAACAGCGGTCGCCCGCACGGCGCACCACGGCTACAAATTCGCCCGGTTCGCCGGCCAGGGCCCGCGACCAGTCGCAGTCGGCGTCGAAGTCGCGGAAGAACTGGAAGGCGGGATGGTCCTCATAGTGCTCAATCATGTCGGAGGCCATCTGCACGGGCGAATAGAGAATCACCCAGTTGGCAATCTGCTTGGCCAGAGTCGTATTGACGCGGCTCGTCCCCTTGTCCAAGTCATTCCACTTGCGGCGCCGCGGCGAATGGCGCGTATTCTCGAACAGGATGTCAAACGTGCCGGGCGTATAGTCCATCGGCCCGCCCAGCAGGCGCGTGAAGGGGAGCATGACCGTGTGCGACGGGGGATTGCCGTCGCTCCAGGCATTCCACTCCATGCCGCGGGCCCCTTCGCGCGACATCATGTTGGGCCACGTACGGCGGATGCCGCAATCCTTGATGGGCTCATGGGCATTGACCGTCATGCGGTGACGGGCAGCCGCCTCGACCACCCGCTGGTAGTGGCGCACACCGTACTGGCTGTGGTGGAGGTAGCCGTCGGGGAATCCGCCTGCATAGCCGGTCTTCAGGTTGTGGACCCCATGTTCCGTATACCAGGCCAGCGCCCGTTCGAGCTGCCGCTCGTAGTTGGGAATATTGCCGCCCGTCTCGTGGTGGCCGATGATTTCGATGCCCCGCTCGGCAGCATAACGCGCCACCTCCTTCATGTCGAAATCGGCATAGGGCTTCGTAAAGTCGAACGACTGACGGCCGCCCCAGCTCTCCCAGCCTTCGTTCCAACCTTCGAACAGCACTCCCTGGATGTTGTTCGCCGCCGCAAAGTCGATGTAGCGCTTGGCATTCTCGGTCGTGGCTCCGTGGCGCTCGTCCATCGTCCAGCTCTCGACGCCGAGGTGCATGCCCCACCACACGCCGACGTACTTCATCGGCCGAATCCAGCTCGTGTCCTCGATTTTGCAGGGTTCATTGAGGTTGAGAATCAACCCCGAGTTAATCAGCCCAACGGCCTCATCGGCCAGTTGCACCGTACGCCAGGCCGTCGTGAAGCCACCCGCCGTGCGGGCCTTCGTGCCGTCGGGCAGCGGAGCCAGCTCCGACTTGAAGAGCAGCGGAGCCTTGCGCCGGAGCGTCATCTCGGGAAAGTCGTAGAGCGCCGCCTCGTGGATGCTGCCGTAGTGTCCGCCCACGCGGAAGGTGGCCGGCGTATTGGCATCGGCCAGCTCGCTGAGCGGCAGATGGCGGTAGAGCAGCTCGTAGGTCTCGAAGTTGGCCGGAATGGTCCACGAATCGCCGTCGGCGGCAAAGTGGAATTCGGTCCGCTCGTCGGTGACGGTGAGCGAATCGACGCCGGGGACCTCATACTCGTAGCGGAAGCCCATGCCGTCGTCGAAGAGGCGGAAACGCATCGTGAGCCCCGTGCCGGCGTCGTTCGAAAGACAGACGGTCATCTCATTGCAGTGGTTGCGCATCTGCTTGTTCTCGCCCCAGGGCTGGCTCCACTCCTCGTCGATGGTGCGGCGCTCGATGCCGCGGATACGGAAACCCGAATCGAGCACCGCCTCGCGGCACTCGAAACCCAGAGCCGAGGGCAGCAGCAGCTCCCGGCCGTCGGCCCGAAGCGTGTAACTCATGCGCCCCGCATCGTCCACATCGAAAAGGAGTTCATAACGCCCGTCGGGCGAAGTAACGCGCGTGTCGGTCGCACAGGCTGTGCACAACAGTACGGCCGAGAGCGACAACAGAAGAAGTCGTTTCATGGTATCAGCAGGTTGTTGGTTGTCATTGTCCGTATGGCGCGAGGCGGGCACGCCGGGTCGCATGCCCCTGCGGTGCGTTTACGATGCAGGCGGCCTCCGCCGCTGTCCGCGAAGGTCGCCTGCATGGCGTTGCGGCACGCCCGCCGCCGTCAGAGTTTGATGTCGTAAATCTGGATGACGCCCACCAGCTTGCCGGCTTCGTCGTTGACCAGCAGCGAGGTAATCTTGTTGCGCGTCATCATCTTCTCGGCCTCGATGAGCTTTTCGTTCACACCGATGCTCTTGGGATGGGGTGTGGCGATATCCGCCGCACGGATATTGAAGAAATCGGCGCGGCGGCGCTCCATCGTACGGCGCACGTCGCCGTCGGTCACGATACCCTCGACACGCTCTCCCTCGCAGATGATGATGAGTCCCAGACCGCCCTTGCTGATGGCATGAATCATCTCGGTAGCCGAGCAGTCGGGCCCCACGATGGGCAGGTCGTGCGAACGCATCACGTTGCCGACGGTCATCAGCAGACGGCGGCCGAGGCTTCCGCCCGGATGCAGCCGCGCGAAGTCGATGCTCGTGAAGCCGCGCAGCTTCATCAGCGAGACGGCCAGCGCGTCGCCCATGGCTATCTGGGCCGTGGTCGAGGAGGTGGGGGCCAGATGGAGGATGCAGGCCTCCTCTTCGACCCGCACGTCGAGGTGGATGTCCGAATTCTTAGCCAGCGTCGATTCGGCGTTGCCGGTCATCGAGACAAGCGTGTTGCCGTTGGAGTGGATGAAGGGGACAATCTTGAGGATTTCGTCCGTCTCACCCGAATAGGAGAGCGCCAGCACGATGTCCTCCTTCGAAATCATGCCCAGGTCGCCGTGGAAGGCCTCACCGGGATGGAGGAAGAAACTCGGCGTACCGGTCGAAGCGAGGGTGGCGGCGATTTTGCGCCCCACCAGTCCCGATTTGCCCATGCCCGTCACGATACACTTGCCGCGGCTGGCGAGAATCGCCTCCACGGCCTGCACGAAGCTGTCGCCCAGCGTCTGCTCGAGGCGGCCGAGTGCGAGCATCTCGGTATGCAGGGCCCGGCGGGCCACCTCCAGAATCTGGGACTTGTTGTTGTCCGTCATGTTACAGCAATGATTTGATTACGTTCTCCAGTTCGCCGAGCGGCAGCATGTTGGGCCCGTCACTCAGGGCATGGTCGGGGTCGGGATGCACCTCGAAGAAGTATCCGTTGGCACCGAATGCCTTGGCCGCAAGCGCCATGGCGGGAACGAACTCACGGTTGCCGCCCGTCTTGCCGCCGGCCGCTCCGGGACGCTGCACCGAATGCGTGCAGTCCATCACGACCGTCGGAGCGATGTGCAGCATGTCGGCTATGTTGCGGAAGTCGACCACCAGGTTGTTGTAGCCGTAGATGTTGCCGCGCTCCGTCAGCCAGATTTCGCGGGCGCCCGACTCGCAGGCCTTCTCGTAGGGATAGCGCATGTCGGCACCCGAGAGGAACTGCGCCTTCTTGATATTGACAATCCGGCCCGTGCGAGCCGCGGCAACCAGCAGGTCGGTCTGGCGGCAGAGGAAGGCCGGAATCTGAATCACGTCGACCACCTCGCCTACGGGAGCCGCCTGCCACGCCTCGTGGATGTCGGTCAGCAGGCGCAGCCCCCACTTCGCACGCACGTCGGCGAGCATCCGGAGCCCCTTCTCCAGACCGGGACCGCGGAACGACGAGAGGGAGGTACGGTTGGCCTTGTCGAACGAGGCCTTGAAGATGATGTCGGTCCCCAGCGCCCGGTTGATGGCAACGAGGCGCTCCGCCACTGCGTCGAGCAGCTCGGCGGATTCAATCACACAGGGACCTGCGATGAATTTGGTTTCCATAGGAACAAATATAACGCAAAAAGCCGAATCCGACAAATTTATTCACACCCCGTCGCCCTCAATCTCCTCCCCTCCGGGAGCTGGGAGCCGCTGCAGCAGAGGGACGGCGGTCCGACACAAGCCGCCCGGGCGACGTGCGGTGCTCCACGGCTGCACAAAAAAACGGCTTCCCGGAGATGGGAAGCCGCTATTGAGTCGGCCGCCTGCCGCGCATCGAGCCGCACACGGCCGTCAAGCGCAGGGATGCCGCACCGCAAAGCCGCTAATGCTTCAGGCGGGCGAGGAACTCCTCGGCGCGGGCCAAATCTTCGGGCGTATCGATGCCGATGGTCTCCACGTCGCTGATGCCCACACCTATCTTATAGCCGTTCTCCAGCCAGCGCAGCTGCTCGAGCGACTCGGCAAGTTCGAGCGTCGACTGCGGCAGCGCCGTCACGGCGCGCAGCACCTCGGCACGGAAGGCATAGAGTCCGATGTGCTTGTAGAAGGTGTGTTTCGAGAGCCACTCCTCGCGCGGAACGCCCCGCAGGAAGGGAATCACCGAACGCGAAAAGTAGAGTGCATTCGACTCGCGGTCGAGCACCACCTTGGGCGAATTGGGATTTTCGAACGCCGACAGGCCGTCCGCCTCGGTGAAGGGCTTCACCAGCGTGGCGATATCGGTTCCGGGACGGTCGAAGCAACGTTTGACCGCCTCTAACTGCGAGCGCTGGATGAAGGGTTCGTCGCCCTGCACGTTGACCACCACGTCGTAGGAGACCCCTTCGCGCGCGCAGATGCGGTCGAAGGCCTCGCGGCAGCGGTCCGTACCGCTCCGATGGTCGGGCGAGGTCATCTCGACCCGGCCGCCGAACGCACGCACGGCTTCGAAAATCCGCTCGTCGTCGGTAGCTACCACGGCGTCGTCCATCACGCCCGCCACCTGCTCGTAGACCCGCCGGATGACGGGCTTGCCCCCCAGCACCGCCAGCGGTTTGCCGGGAAAACGCGTCGACGCATAGCGCGCCGGAATGATTGCAAGAAACTTCAGTGCCATATTCATTCTGATTTCCGAATCCAACCTTTCCTCCAGTCCCACGCCGTCCCGCATGGGCCGGGCCGCAACCGGGGAAATACTACTCGAGCGCCAGCCGCAGCACGTCGTCGTTCGTCCGCACGTAGTGGAACGTCAGCCCGGCGATGTACTCGGGCTTGATTTCGGCGATGTCCTTGCGGTTGTCCTCCGAGAGAATCAGCTCGGTGATGCCGGCACGCTTGGCGGCCAGAATCTTCTCCTTGACGCCGCCCACGGGCATCACGCGGCCGCGCAGGGTCGTCTCGCCCGTCATGGCGATGCGCTCCTTCACCTTGCGGCCCGTATAGGTCGAGACAATCGAGGTGACCATCGTAATGCCGGCCGAAGGTCCATCCTTGGGGATGGCACCCTCGGGCACATGGATATTGATGTCGTTCGTCTCGAAGAGCTTGGGGTCGATGCCCAGCTCGGCATGGTGGGCCATCACCCACTCGTGGGCGATGGTCGCCGACTCCTTCATCACGTCGCCCAGATTGCCCGTCAGGCTCACCTTGCCCTTGCCGGGCGTCAGGCACGACTCGATGTAGAGGATGTCGCCGCCCACCTCGGTCCAGGCAAGGCCCGTCACGACGCCCGTCATGCCGCCCACTTCGTACTCCTCCCTGAGGAACTTGGGCATGCCGAGTATCTTCTCGACCTCGGCGGCCGACATCTCCAGCACGTAAGGCTCCTCGAAGGCTATCTGCTTGGCGCGGGCACGGGCCAGCTTGGCCAGATGCTTGTCGAGCGAACGGACGCCCGCCTCACGCGTATAGCCCGAGATGAGCTGCTCGACCACTTCGGGCGTCAGCGTCAGCTGACCTTCGGCAATGCCGTGCGCCTCGCGCTGCTTGGGCAGCAGATGGTCCAGGGCGATGCGGACCTTCTCCTCGAGCAGGTAGCCCGGGATGTTAATCATCTCCATGCGGTCGCGCAGCGCCGGGGCGATGTTGCCCACGTTGTTGGCCGTGGCGATGAAGAGCACCTTCGACAGGTCGTACTCCATGTCGAGGTAGTTGTCGTGGAAAGTGGTGTTCTGCTCGGGGTCGAGCACCTCCAGAAGGGCGCTCGATGGGTCGCCGTGGTTCGAGACCGTCACCTTGTCGACCTCGTCGAGGATAATGACCGGATTCGACGAGCCGCACCGCTTGATGGTCTGGATGATGCGGCCCGGCATGGCGCCGATGTAGGTGCGGCGGTGTCCGCGAATCTCCGACTCGTCGTGCAGGCCGCCCAGCGAGATGCGGCCGAACTTGCGTCCCAGCGCCGCCGCCACCGACTTGCCCAGCGAGGTCTTGCCCACGCCCGGAGGGCCGTAGAGGCAGAGAATCGGCGACTTGAGGTCGCCCTTGAGCTTGATGACGGCCAGATGTTCGAGAATCCGCTCCTTGACCTCTTCGAGTCCGAAGTGGTCGTGGTCCAGCTGTCCGCGGGCGCACGCCAGGTCGAGGTTGTCCTTCGTCACGTCGTTCCACGGCAGCTCCAGAAGCAGCTGGAGGTAGGTCATCTGGACCGAATACTCCGCCACGGCGGGATTCAGCCGCTCGACCTTCCGCAACTCCTTCTCGAAGGTTTCGCCCACCTCCTTGGGCCAGTTCTTCTTCTTGGCCTCCTCGCGCAGGCGCTCGATGTCGGCATCGGCACCGTCGCCCAGCTCCTCCTGGATGGTGCGCATCTGCTGCTGGAGGTAGTAGTCGCGCTGCTGCTTGTCGATTTCCTGCTTGACGCGCTCCTGGATTTCGTTCTTGAGCTCGGCCAGCTGCTGCTCGCGAATCAGGATTTCGAGCAGCTTGCGGGCACGCGCCAGCAGCCCCGGAGCCTCGAGCAGCGACTGACGGTCCTCGTCCGAGAGCTCGAGGTTGGTGCAGATGAAGTTGATGATGCCCCGCTTCGAGTCGATGTTCTTGATGGCGAAGGCGGCCTCCTTGGGCATGTTGGGCGAAACGTTGATGATGCCCAGCGCCACGTCGCGGATGGAATCCACCAGCGCCTCGAACTCGATGCTCCGCACGTCGGGCGACGTATCGCGCAAAGCCGTGACACGCGCCTTGAAATAGGGTTCCGTGGCAACGTATTCGGCGATTTCAATCTTTTCCAATCCATTGAGAATCACCGTCAGGTTGCCGTTGGGCATCTCCAGTATCTTGATGATTCGGGCGGCGGTTCCCACCTTGTACATGTCGTCGGGCGACGGGTCTTCGACCTCGCTCTCGCGCTGAAGCACGGCGCCCAGGATGCCGTTTTCGGCATTGACCGCACGCACCAGCGAGATGCTCTTGTCGCGCCCCACCGTAATGGGGGTGATGGCACCCGGGAAGAGCACCGACGAGCGGAGCGTGAGGATGGGAATCACATCGGGGATTTCGGTCTCCTCCATCGGCTCGTCCCCGCCGGTCACGATGGGAATGACACGATGCTTGCCGTCGAGCACCTCGGGCAAAACGTTCACGTCGTCGATTTCGACGGCTTCAATCTTCTTATCTTTTTCGTTCATGGTTCCTGCACAAAATATATATGGTCGCAAAGGTAACGATTTTTCAAGAAATTTTATTTTATCTTTGACAGATTGTTAATAACTTTGCACGCCAAACCCTGTAAAAACTCGAATCATGCAGCTCGCAGACAAATACGCGCCTCAGGAAATCGAGGCCAAATGGTACGACTTCTGGATTCAGCATCGGTTCTTCCACTCGGAGCCCGACGCACGTCAACCCTATACCATCGTCATCCCGCCCCCCAACGTTACGGGTATGCTCCACATGGGCCACATGCTCAACAACACGCTGCAGGACGTGCTGGTGCGCCGCGCCCGCATGACGGGCCGCAACGCCTGCTGGGTGCCGGGCATGGACCACGCCTCGATTGCCACCGAGGCGAAGGTGGTGGCGATGCTCCACGAAAAGGGCATCGAAAAATCGCAGCTCACCCCCGAGGAGTTCCTCCGCTACGCCTGGGAGTGGAAGGAGAAGTACGGCGGCATGATTCTGCGCCAGCTGCGCAAGCTGGGCGCCTCGTGCGACTGGGAGCGCACCTGCTTCACGATGGACGAGCCCCGCACCGAAAGCGTCATCCGCGTCTTCTGCGACCTCTACGAGAAGGGGAAAATCTACCGCGGCGTGCGGATGGTCAACTGGGACCCCGCCGCAAAAACGGCTCTCTCGGACGAGGAGGTGGTCTTCAAGGAGTCGCACGGCAAGCTCTACTACCTGCGCTACAAAATCGAAGGTTCGGAGCAGTACATCATCGTGGCCACGACGCGTCCCGAGACCATTCTGGGCGATACGGCGCTCTGCGTCAACCCCAATGACCCGCGCTACGCCTCGCTGCCGGCCGACGCCCGCGTCATCGTGCCGCTGGTCGGCCGCTCGATTCCGGTCATCCGCGACGAATATGTCGACATCGAGTTCGGAACCGGCGCGCTGAAGGTCACCCCGGCCCATGACGTAAACGACTACATGCTGGGCGAGAAGTACAACCTCGAGGTCATCGACATCTTCAACGACGACGGCACGGTGAACGACAAGGTGGGCATGTACGTGGGACAGGACCGCTTCGACGTACGCCGCCAAATCGAGAAGGACCTCGATGCGGCCGGCCTGCTCGAAAAGACCGAGGAGTATACGAACAACGTCGGCTATTCGGAGCGTACGGGCGTGGCCATCGAACCCAAGCTCTCGATGCAGTGGTTCCTCTCGATGCAGGAGCTGGCCGAGCCGGCTACGAAAGCCGTCATGGAGGATGTCATCCGCTTCGTCCCCGAGAAGTACAAGAACACCTACCGCCACTGGATGGAGAACATCAAGGACTGGTGCATCTCGCGCCAGCTGTGGTGGGGCCAGCGCATCCCGGCCTACTACCTCCCCAAGGGCGGCTACGTGGTGGCCGAGACGCTCGAAAAGGCGCTCGAGAAGGCCCGCGCCAAGACGGGCGACGCCTCGCTGCGGGCCGAGGACCTGCGCCAGGACGACGACGTGCTCGACACGTGGTTCTCGTCGTGGCTCTGGCCCATCTCGGTGTTCGACGGCATCCGCAACCCGCATAACCCCGAAATCGAATACTACTACCCCACCAACGACCTGGTGACGGGCCCCGACATCATCTTCTTCTGGGTGGCCCGCATGATTATGGCGGGATACGAATACCGCAACGAGAAGCCCTTTGGCAACGTCTACTTCACGGGCATCGTGCGCGACAAAATCGGCCGCAAGATGTCCAAGCAGCTGGGCAACTCGCCTGACCCGCTGGACCTCATCGCGCAGTACGGCGCCGACGGCATGCGTGTGGCGATGCTGCTCTCGTCGTCGGCCGGCAACGACGTGATGTTCGACGAGGCGCTCTGCGAGCAGGGCCGCAACTTCGGCAACAAAATCTGGAACGCCTACCGTCTGGTCAACGGCTGGGAGGTCGACGCAACGCTCGCGCAGAGCGAGGTGAACGCCGCCGCCGTCGAGTGGTTCCGCAACATCATGCGCCGCAACATCGCCGAGCTGGAGGCAGACTTCCGCAGCTACCGCATCTCGGAGGCCTTCAAGCGGCTCTACAAACTCTTCTGGGATGACTTCAGCGGCTGGTACCTCGAGCTGGTGAAGCCCGCCTACCAGTGCCCCATCGACGCCGAAACGCTTGCCCGCACGAAGGAGTTCTTCGACGAGCTGCTCCGCCTGCTCCACCCCTTCATGCCCTTCATCACCGAGGAGCTCTGGCAGCACCTCGCACCGCGCGGCGAGAAGGAGACCATCATGCTGGCACAGCAGCCCGCAGCCGGCGAGGCGGCGGACGAGAAGCTGCTGGCCCGCTTCGAGCTGGTGCAGGAGGTCATCACGGCCGTCCGCAACATCCGCAAGCAGCGGAACATCCCACAGAAGGAGACGCTGCGGCTCGAGGTTATGGCCGACGAGAACTACCCTGCCGAATATGCGCCCGTGCTGGTCAAGATACTCAACCTGAGCGAGGTGAAGAGCGTCTCCGAGAAGGACGACACGGCCGCTGCGTTCCTCGTCAAGACGACGCGCTACTTCGTCCCGATGGAGGGCCGCATCGACGTGGAGGCCGAGCTCAAGAAGCTGCAGCACGACCTCGAATACTACGAGGGCTTCCTCGCAACGGTGATGAAGAAGCTTTCGAACGAGCGCTTCGTGCAGTCGGCACCCGAGAAGGTGGTAGCCAACGAGCGGGCCAAGCAGGCCGACGCCGAGGCGAAAATCGCCGCGCTGCGCGAACAGCTCGCCGCACTGAAGAAATAGGGTCTCCGCAACGGGCGACACGCCGATGCCGCCTGCGGGCCTACACAATCGGATGCTCCTCGCCCCCCCTCGGGGACGGGGAGCATCTATTTGGGAATCCGAAACAGGCAACTCGCCCCCCCGACATCGGGCGGAACGGGGAGAGAAGCCCGAAAAAACACAAACGCACGACTTTGGAAATCACAATCTATACCGACGGTTCGGCGCTGGGCAACCCGGGGCCCGGAGGCTACGGCGTGGTGATGCTCGCCGGCCGCTTCCGCAAGGAGCTCTCGCAGGGCTACCGTCTGACGACGAACAACCGCATGGAACTCATGGCCGTCTGCGTGGCACTCGAGACGCTCCGCTTCGAGGGCTCCGACGTGACGCTCTACTCCGACTCGAAATACGTGGTCGACGCCGTGACCAAGGGATGGGTCTTCGGCTGGGAACGCAAGGGCTTCGCCGGCAAGAAAAACCCCGACCTCTGGATGCGTTTCCTGCGCATCTACCGCCATCACCATGTCCGCTTCGTCTGGGTGAAGGGGCATGCCGAGACGGTCGAGAACAACCGCTGCGACCAGCTGGCCGTCGCGGCGGCCAACGACCGGCTGCATCTGCTCGAGGACACGGGCTACACGCCGGGAGCCTGACGGCTGCCGCTGCGGAGAGAGCCGCCTCCGCAGGCCCACGCCGCACAGAGAGGAGCGGTCGAGAAGAGAGGCCCGAGCGGCAGCGAAAAGCCCCGACCGAAGGGAGCGACCGGACCGGACAACAACGCACAACCCGGGAGGAGCCACAGAGGCTTTCCTCCCGGGTTGTCGTTGTCAGCAGCCCGCAGGGGCCCACGGGTTACTCGGCCCGGCGCACGAAGGCCCGTTCGATTTCGACGATGTAGCAGTAGTGCAGGTCACGGTCGGGATACCAGCGTTCGAGCAACTCGGGCTGCAGGAACCCGTCGGCCCGCAATTCGCCGACATACATCTTGCGGCACTCGAGCACCAGCCGCGCCTCGCCTACGGCCGGCGTACCGGCATCGGTCCGCACGACGGTAAGCCCCGAGGCGGCGAACTTGTCGCCGTCGCGCCCCGAATGGGTGCCGCAGTAGCGCAGTGCATCGCGATAGCGCTCCTCGAAGAACGAAAGCGTCAGCCGCTCGTTCTCCTCGACGAACCGGCGCGTATGGCGCGTCGGACGGATGACGACCATCGCTGCCGGACGGCCCCACATCTGGCCGACGAACCCCCAGCTGGCGGTCATCGTATTGCACTGCACGGCATCGCCCGCCGTGATGAGCATCCACTCCTGACCGATGGAGCGGATGAAATTGTCGGTAATCTCCAGAGGTGAAATTTCGATAAAATGTTCCATGACGCATGTTTTTACTGTCACAAAGGTAGAATAAAATCCATATTCGTGCGTCTGAATTCCGAAAATCGCATTATTCTCACTATATTTGTCTGCTGATAGAGTAACATAACCCCATCACCCGATGTTCAAAACCTACCTGCGGCTGTTAGGCTTCGCCAAGCCCATCGAGAAATACGCCATCCCCTACTTCTTCTATGCCGCATTCTACGCGCTGTTCAATACCATCAATTTCGTCCTGATTATCCCGATTCTCACGACGCTGTTCGACCCCGAATACGAATTCAGGCCCGTCTACGAACTGCCCCACAATCTGGGCATCGACCAGGAGACCTTCGCGCAGCTAATCGGATATCTCTACACGAAGCTCTTCGGCACCGACTTCAGCGTCTTCCGCATCCTCGTGCTGCTGGCCCTCACGGTGATGACCACCAGCCTGCTGAGCAACGCCTTCCGTTACCTGAGTTCGTGGACCATCGAGAACATGCGCACGCGTACGCTGCAGCGCATCCGCAACGAGGTCTTCGACAACGTGATGAACATGCACGTGGGCTTCTTCAGCGACCAGCGCAAGGGCGACGTCATCTCGAAAATCACCAACGACGTCTCGGTCGTGCAGTTCTGCATCACCAACACGCTGCAGGTGGCCTTCCGCGAACCGCTGCTCATCATCGGCTACCTGGTGGCGATGATTCTCATTTCGTGGGAGCTGGCCCTCTTCTCGATACTCTTCCTGCCCATCGTGGCTCTGCTCATCGGCCGCATCGTCAAGAAGCTGCGCCACCCGGCCAAGACCAGCCAGAAGCGTATGGGCGACATGGTGAGCGCCCTCGACGAGTCGCTCTCGGGCATCAAGGTCATCAAGAGCTACAACGCCACCGAATACATCAAGTCCAAATTCCACGCCATCAACGCCGACTTCACGCGTCTGCTGCTCTCGATGGTGCGCCGCCAGCAGCTGGCTTCGCCCATGAGTGAATTCCTCGGCATCTCGGCCGCCGGCGTCATCCTCATCTTCGGCGGCATGCTCGTCGTGCGCGGCTCGCTCGACGCCGGCGGATTCGTCGCCTTCCTGGCCATGTTCTCGCAGATTACGCGTCCGGTCCGCACCTTCATCGACCAGTTCGCCACCATCAACCAGGGCATCGCCGCCGGTGAGCGCATCTTCACGCTGCTCGACGCCCGCAGCGAGGTCGAGGACAAGCCCGACGCCATCCCGATGGAGGGGCTGCGCGACAAAATCGAGTTCCGCAACGTCCACTTCTCCTACGACGGCAGCCGCGAGGTCATCGACGGCGTATCGTTCGAAATCCGCCGCGGCGAGACGGTCGCGCTGGTGGGTCCCTCGGGCGGCGGCAAGTCGACGCTCAGCGAACTCATCCCGCGCTTCTACGACCCCACCGCGGGCGAAATACTCATCGACGGCATATCGCTGCGCGACTATCGGCAGGAGAGCGTCCGCGCCCACATGAGCGTCGTGGCGCAGGATACGGTGCTCTTCAACGACACCATCGAGAACAACATCGCCATGGGTCGTCCCGACGCCACGCACGAGGAGATTGTCGCGGCGGCGAAGGTGGCCAACGCCGACAGCTTCATCCGCGAAGCCCCCGAGGGCTACGCCACCAACATCGGCGACCGCGGCTCGAAACTCTCGGGCGGCCAGCGCCAGCGCCTCTCGATTGCCCGCGCCGTGCTGAAGAATCCCGAAATCCTGATTCTCGACGAGGCCACCTCGGCTCTCGACACCGAGAGCGAAAAGCTGGTGCAGGATGCCTTGAACAACCTGCTGGTCGGCCGCACGTCGGTAGTCATCGCCCACCGGCTGAGCACCATCCACAACGCCGACAAAATCATCGTTGTCGAGCACGGCCGCATCGCCGAGCAGGGAACCCATGCCGAGCTGATGGCCCGCAACGGCATCTACGCGAAGCTCATCGAGATGCAGTCGTTCGACTGACCCCGCAAAAACACACGACGCCATGACCGAAAAGGAGAAGATGCTGGCCGGCGAGTGGTTCTCGTCGCCCGACGAGGAGCTTACCGTCGAACGCCGGCGCGCCGAACGGCTGCTGCACCGCCTCAACGTCGAGCTGACGACCGACGACGAAGCCTACCGCACCACGCTGCACGAACTGCTCGCGCCGGACTCCGAGGGCTTCATCCGCGCCCCGTTCCACTGCGACTACGGCTACAACATCTCGCTGGGCGAAGGGTCGTTCCTCAACTTCGGCTGCGTCATTCTCGACCTGGCTCTGGTCCGCATCGGACGCCGCACGCTCATCGGTCCCAACGTACAGCTGCTCACGGCCCATCACCCCTTCGACGTCGCACAGCGCGCGGCGGGGCTCGAAGCCGGACGCCCGATTACCATCGGCGACGACTGCTGGCTGGGCGGCGGGGTGATTGTCTGTCCGGGCGTCCGCATCGGCGACCGGGTCATCATCGGCGCAGGCGCCGTGGTCACGCGCGACATTCCCGACGATTCGGTAGCCGTGGGCAACCCCGCCCGCGTCATCCGCACACTCGCCAAACAGCCCGCCCGATAACCGGGCAGGAGAGCAGGCCGGCACCGGCACAATCGCGCGGACGGCCGACGGCAGCCCCCCCCTCCGAGGGGCTGCACCGCATGCTCGATACCCCGCCGCAATCCCCGCCGGCAAGGTTTCGGCCCGGCGGAGCACAATTTCAGCCCCCGGATTCCCCGATTTTCCGATTCTTTTTCCTATCTTTGCGTGTTTCAACGACAATCATAAACACGCCATATGAAATTCAAGGAGTACAAAGGCCTCGACCTGGCGGGTCTGGCCTCCGACGTGCTCGCGGAGTGGGACTCCGACGACACCTTCCACAAAAGCATCTCCACACGCGAAGGCCATCCGACCTTCGTCTTCTACGAGGGTCCCCCCTCGGCCAACGGCATGCCCGGCATCCACCACGTCATGGCCCGTACCATCAAGGACGTCTTCTGCCGCTACAAGACCCAGCAGGGCTACCTCGTCCACCGCAAGGCGGGTTGGGATACCCACGGACTGCCCGTCGAACTGGGTGTCGAGAAGAAGCTCGGCATCACGAAGGAGGATATCGGCAAGACGATTTCCATCGAGGAGTACAACCGCACCTGCCGCGAGGCGGTGATGGAGTTCAAGGGCGTGTGGGAGAAGCTCACCCGCCAGATGGGCTACTGGGTCAACATGGACGACCCCTACATCACCTACGACAACAAGTACATCGAGTCGCTGTGGTGGCTCCTGAAGCAGCTCTACGAGAAGGGGCTGCTCTACAAGGGATACACCATCCAGCCCTACTCGCCGGCCGCCGGAACGGGTCTCTCGACCCATGAGTTGAATCAGCCGGGCTGCTACCGCGACGTGAAGGACACCACCGTCGTGGCACAGTTCCGCATCCGCAACCCCAAGGCCGAGATGACGGGCTGGGGCACCCCCTACTTCCTGGCATGGACCACCACGCCCTGGACGCTCCCCTCGAACACGGCTCTCTGCGTCGGTCCCCGAATCGACTACGTGGCCGTCCGCACCTACAATCCCTATACCGGTGAAAAGCAGACCGTCGTGCTGGCCAAGGCGCTGCTCCACGCCCACTTCAACCGCAAGGCCGAAGGGCTGGCGCTCGACGCCTACAAACCGGGCGACAAGCTCGTCCCCTACGAGGTGGTGGCCGAATACAAGGGCCCGGAGCTCGTGGGCATGGAGTACGAACAGCTGCTCCCGTGGGTGAAGCCCGTCGAGGTGGACGAGCAGGGTGAATGGCACGACGCCTCGGCAAAGGCCTTCCGCGTCATCCCGGGCGACTACGTCACCACCGAAGACGGTACGGGTATCGTCCACATCGCCCCGACGTTCGGTGCCGACGACGCCAACGTGGCCCGCGCCGCAGGCATTCCCTCGCTCTTCATGCTCAACCGCAAGGGCGAAACCCGCCCGATGGTCGACCTGACGGGCAAGTTCTACCTGCTCGACGAGCTGGACGAGCGCTTCGTCCGCGAGTGCGTCGACGTCGAGGCCTACCGCGAATACGAGGGCCGCTGGGTCAAGAATGCCTACGACCCGCAGTTCACCGTCGACGGCCGCTACGACGAAAAGGCGGCACAGGCGGCCGAGTCGCTCGACATCTACATCTGCATGCGTCTCAAGGCGGAAGGAAAGGCATTCAAAATCGAGAAGCATGTCCACAACTACCCCCACTGCTGGCGTACGGACAAGCCGGTGCTCTACTACCCGCTCGACTCGTGGTTCATCCGCTCGACGGCCGCCAAGGAGCGCATGATTGAGCTCAACCATACCATCCGCTGGAAGCCCGAATCGACCGGCTCGGGCCGTTTCGGCAAGTGGCTCGAGAACCTCAACGACTGGAACCTCTCGCGTTCGCGCTTCTGGGGTACGCCGCTGCCCATCTGGGCCACGGAGGACCGCTCGGAGATGAAGTGCATCGGTTCGGTCGAGGAGCTCATGCAGGAAATCGAGCGTTCGATTGCCGCCGGCCTGATGACAGAGAATCCCTACCGCAACTTCAAGGTGGGCGACATGTCCGAGGAGAACTACTCGACCCGGAACATCGACCTGCACCGTCCCTATGTGGACAACATCGTGCTCGTCTCGTCGAAGGGCGAACCGATGCGCCGCGAGCCCGACCTCATCGACGTGTGGTTCGACTCGGGTGCCATGCCCTATGCCCAGCTGCACTATCCCTTCGAACACGGAGGCGACTATTTCCGCTCGGTCTACCCCGCCGACTTCATCGCCGAGGGTGTCGACCAGACGCGCGGCTGGTTCTTCACGCTGCATGCCATCGCCACGATGCTCTTCGACTCGGTGGCCTTCCGCAACATCATCTCGAACGGTCTGGTGCTCGACAAGAACGGCAACAAGATGTCGAAACGTCTGGGCAACGCCGTCGACCCCTTCGAGGTGCTCTCGACCTACGGTCCCGACGCCACGCGGTGGTACATGATTTCGAACTCGCAGCCGTGGGACAACCTCAAGTTCGACCGCGACGGTGTGGACGAGGTGCGCCGCAAGTTCTTCGGCACGCTCTACAACACCTACTCGTTCTTCGCACTCTATGCCAACGTCGACGGCTTCACCGGCCGCGAGGAGGAGGTGCCCGTCGAGCGCCGTCCGGAAATCGACCGCTGGATTATCTCGCTGCTCAACACGCTGGTCAAGAACGTGACCGAGTCGCTCGAGGGATACGACCCGACGCCGGCCGCCCGCGCCATCCAGGAGTTCGTGGGCGAGAACCTCTCGAACTGGTACGTGCGTCTGAACCGCAAGCGCTTCTGGGGCGGTGAGATGACCGAGGACAAGCTGGCCGCCTACCAGACGCTCTACACCTGTCTGGAGACCGTTGCAATGCTGGCAGCACCGTTCGCACCCTTCATGATGGACCGTATCTTCCGCGACCTGAACGCCGTAAGCGGCCGCCACACGGAGTCGTCGGTCCACCTGTCGACCTACCCGAAGGCCGACGAGGCACTCATCGACTCGTCGCTCGAGGAGATGATGTCGCTCGCGCAGCAGGTTTCGTCGATGGTGCTGGCCCTGCGCCGCAAGGTATCCATCAAGGTGCGCCAGCCGCTGACCAAGATTCTCATCCCGGTACTCGACCCCGCCATGGCGCGCCACATCGCCGCCGTGCGCAACCTGATTCTGGGCGAGGTGAACGTCAAGGAGCTGGAGCTCATCGAGCAGACGACGGGCATCATCACCAAGCGCATCAAGCCCAACTTCAAGACGCTCGGACCGAAGTACGGCAAGTACATGAAGCAGATTGCCGCCCTCACGGCCCAGTTCTCGCAGGAGCGCATCGCCGAAATCGAGGCCGCACCCGAGAGCGTGCTCGAAATCGACGGACAGCAGATTGTCGTGACCCCCGCCGACTTCGAAATCACCTCGGAGGACATGCCCGGATGGCTCGTCGCCTCGGAGGGCAAGCTCACCGTGGCGCTCGACATCACCCTTACGGACGAGCTGCGCGCCGAAGGCGTGGCACGCGAGTTGATTAACCGCATCCAGAACATCCGCAAGGATTCGGGATTCGAGGTGACGGACAAAATCCGCGTCGAAATCGAGCAGAAGGAACTCGTCGCCGAAGCCGTGGCTCGCTATGCGGACTACATCGCTTCGCAGACGCTTGCCGTCGAGGTGAAGAGCTCGGCCGAGCCTCAGGGTGAATCGGTCGTCGCAACCGACATCGACGAGGAGCCGCTCCGCATCGCCGTGACGCGCATCCGATAGCTTCCGGTGCAGACGGAGCTCCCGAGACGGGCGCCTCCGCCGCAAGAACCTCACTGCATGCGCGGGGGCCGCAGTTGCGGCCCCCGCGCTGCAAACCGGGGTGTATAAATGACCGGAAAATTTGGTTTTCTGAAAATAAATCGTTACTTTTACATAAAACCAATAGCAAACGATACAACCATGGCAGACGAAAGAACACGATACAGCGACGCCGAACTCGAAGAGTTCAAGCAGCTCATCCTGAAAAAACTGGAGAATGCGCGCGCCGACTATGAGCTTCTGCGTGCGACCATCACCCATACGGCCGACAACGATACGGAGGACACGTCGCCGACGTTCAAGGTGCTCGAAGAGGGAGCCACTACCCTCTCGAAGGAGGAGAGCGGCCGTCTGGCAGCCCACCAGATGAAGTTCATCCGCAATCTGGAGATGGCGCTCGTCCGCATCGAGAACAAGACCTACGGCATCTGCAAGACCACGGGCAAACTCATTCCGAAAGAGCGTCTGATGAAGGTGCCCCACGCCACGGAGTGCATCGAGGCCAAGGAGGCGCGCAAATTGTGACCGCAACCGCGCCCGGACGCAGCCGCAGCGCCCGGGAAAATCCCGCCCGTGCAGGAATGCAGCGGCGGAATGAAGCGGGCCTCCGTCCCAGGTGCGGCCGCATACCGAATCGAAAGAGCCATTCCTCTGAGGAGTGGCTCTTTTCCGTCTGCAAACCGGCATGACGCAGCGCGGGGCGACGGGCGCAGCCCGCTCCGGCTGTGGCAGCGGCGCAGGCATCGGCAGAGCCGATTCGGCCGGGGAGGGACATCGGGGCGGAGCCGGGAACGGACCGGACGAAGTGCAACGGCGCTCTCCCGAGCGGCACGCAAACGGGATAGTGCCGGTTTTTTATACTTTTTCGTCAAAAAAAGCGTTATCTTTGACATTATGGTTGGGAGGTTTTGCATATTCGCCGTCGGGTTGATACTGGCGGTGCAGACCGCTTTACCTCAGATGAGGTGGTCCGAACCTCCACGCGCCGAGCTCTTCACGCCCGACTCGGCCCGCATGCGAATTCCTCCGTCGGAACGCACCGAGCGACTCTACGACAGCATCCGCTCGAAAACCAGCCGCCGGGCCGTTCCCCGCATGCTCTATGGGCTGCTCTTCACCGGCCGGCCCGTCCGTGATACCACGCGCAGCGGCCAGGTCGAGGACGAAAGCAAGCGTTTCAAGCCCTATGAGGGTCGGACCATCGGCTCCATCACCATCGAACGCAGCCAGGTATTCGACCAGGACGGCAACTGGTTCGAACGTGCCGGCAATAAGGTACACATGCTCACCCGCGAACGGGTACTGCGCCGCGACCTGCTCTTCGAACCGGGCGACACGCTCGATGCCGAGCAGCTCGTGCGCAACCAGCAGCTGCTCCGCTCGCGAAGCTACATCTCGGATGCAGAGCTCGAGATACGCCCCGATTCGCTCGACTCGACCTTTGTCGACATCGTTGTCCACACGCGCGACAGCTGGACCATCGGCGTCGACGTGGGCATCCACTCCGAGGGGCACACCATGTTCGGACTCTCGGATGCCAACATCTTCGGTACGGGAAACCTGCTCCGACTGAAGACCAATTTCAGCCGCAAGGATTTCTCCTACGGCGGCAACATCGTCGAATACGAAATCCCCAACATCTTCGGTTCGTTCTATTCGGCAAGCTTCTCGGCCGGGCGCGACTTCTACAACTCGGAACTCAAGCTCAATTTCGGCAAGGAGTTCATCCGCCCGACCGACTACGAAATAGGCGTCAGCTACGAGAACGTCAAGTCGAAATACTACCTCATCGACCGCGACACGTCGGACCTGGTGAAGGTCAAGACGTTCGACCTCTGGGCCGGACGCTCACGCTACATCCGCTCCATCGGGTCGAGTTTCTTCTTCACGGGGCGGTACGGATTCTCGAAGTTCAGCCTCCGGCCCGAGGTGCGCGCCGACTACAATCCGGCATTCCACAACAGCGAAAACCTGCTCTTCGGCGCCGGTCTCTACCGCGAGAAATTCTACACGGCCAACATGGTCTACGGATTCGGTACGCGCGAGTATCTGGCCACGGGATACAAGGCCGAACTGGTAAGCGGCTATTCGTGGGGAGAGTTCAACGACGAGATGTACCTCGGCGCCTCATACAAGGTCGGTAATTTCACCTCGGTGGGCTACCTCATGGGCGGCATCACCCTGGGAAGCTACATCGACCTGGACAACGGCATGTGGCACCACAGCGCCGTCGACGTCGACCTGCAGTGGTTCTCGAACCTCTTCATCTACCGCCGCAACCGCATCCGTCAGTTCCTCGCCCTGAACTACACCCAGGGATGGAACCGCGACTCCGGCAGCTACGAAATCATCCGCTTCACTTCGGACAACGGTCCCGAGGCGCTCAAGCAGCACATCACCGGCACGAACCGCATGGTGCTCAACACCGAAACGGTGCTCTTCACCCCCTTCCAGCCGCTCGGCTTCCGCATCGCCTTCTTCGGTTTTCTCGACATGGGACTCATCGGATACTCGCCCAACATCTTCAAGAACGACTTCTTCACCTCGTTCGGACTGGGCATACGGCTCAAGAACGAACGACTGATATTCAGCGCCGTCCAGCTTCGGCTGGGCGTGGCCTTCGGCAAACGGGGACTCGTCGAGAGCGAATATTACCGCATCTCGAGCCAGACGCGGCTCGAACAGTACCGCTATCGGCCGACGCGACCCGAAATCGTCGGGTTCCAATAACCGGACGGCCGGACACGACAACCGGACAGCCGGACGGCCGGACACGACACAAAAAAAGACGGGAAGCGCCTCGCACGGTCGCTTCCCGTTTTCCGTATGTGGGCCCCATCCCGGCCGAAGTCGTGCAGCAGCGCCCCGCCCGGCAGAAGCCCGCGGAGCAGGCCGCCCACGTCAATGCCCCGCCACGGTCACCTCCTGGCCCTTGGTATCGATGCAGAAATCACGGCCGTCGAGCCGGACGCGTGCCGTGAAGTCGGAGAAGTCCTCCGCCTGCTCGAACTGGCAGGGAAGCACCTCCGAACCCGAACGGTCGACATATCCGTAACCGCGGCCCTCGATATAGACACGCGCCAGTCCGCAACGGAAAGGCCAGGCTTCGTCGTACCGGTAGGGAACCATCAACTCACCCGTCGTCGAGATATAGCCCCAGCGGGGTTTGTAGAAGTCGTCGCGCACCATGCCGAAGCGCATCACGGCGGCTCGCCGTTCGCTGAACTCGCGCGCATCGTCGAAACTGGCCGGTATCACCTCGCGCCCCTCGGTGTCGATGTAGCCGCAATAGTGGGTCATGGCGGGGAAAATGGCCCCGCGCATATTCTCGTTGAACGGAGCGAGCCCGTCGTGAAAATCGCCGAGTGACTCGAACCGAAACGAACTGATTTCACGCCCGTAGCGGTCGATTGCCCCATAATGCTGACCGTCGAGACTCACCACGGCGACCCGCTCGCTGAACCGGCGCGCCACGGCATAGCGCGGCGCCAGCACCACACGGCCCGTCAGGTCGAGATAGCCGTACCGCCCGCCCGGAGCCCGGAAAACGAGCAGGCCGTTGCCCGGCTCACCCAGCTCCTCATACCGGCAGGCGATTGTCTCCCGACCGAGCGAATCGACCACTCCCCACAACAGCTTCTGCTGCGATGTGCGGGCAGCCAGCGCATACCCCGCCGCAAAGGGTGCAATCGTATCGTAGCGGCACGGCACCACTTCGCGGCCCGTGCTGTCGATGAATCCGCGTTTGCCGTCACGAAAGGCGGCCATCCATCCGCGTCCGGCAACCGGGCCGATTGAGTCGTAGAGGCAGGGGACCACCTCACCGCCCCACGACGAAAGGTAGCCGCGACGGCCGTTGCGCAGGGCAGCGCGCCATCCGCGGGCATCGGGCTCGCCGATTTCGGTATAGAGACAGGCGATTACCTCGCGTCCGTCACGGTCGATGCGGCCGCGCAGTCCGCCGGGCAGCTCGACCCAGGCCAGGCTGTCGGCAAAAGGTGCAACGACGGCATATTCGGGGGCAATGACCATCAGCCCCGTGGTATCGATATAGCCCCAACGCTCACCGGGAATCTGCACGGCGGCACGTCCCTCGCTGAAAGGGGCGGCAGCGGCATAGCGGCACGGTATGACAAGATGCCCTTCGGGGTCGACATAACCCCAACGGGGAGCACCGTCCACCGTATCGAGCACGGCGGCACGGCGGTCACAGAGCTCTCCGACCATTGCATAACGGGCCGTACGGCTGCGAAAGTCGGATTTGCAGGCGACGACAGCGGTCAGTACGCACAACAACAGAACGACTCTTTTCATGACTGGCAATTTTTCTCAGGACAAAGATAGGTAAAGGCGGGGGCAGAGGCAAATGAAAACGGAGTTTTCGCAATTTGACTCAGCCGAGCCGCATCCTGACTTCTCCAAAGATACGAAAAGACCGGCGCATAAGCCAGCCTCGACGGGGATTTTTGCCTTAGGGGCAGCATCGCGCCGATCTTCCCTCCGCATTGCCGCGCCTGCAGACAGACGCCACGCCTGCGGCCGGCTGCGCCGAGACAGTGCCGAAACAAAGCCGAGACGGCGCCGAAACAGCACCGAGACAGTACCGAGACAGTGCCGAAACAGCGCCGAGACAGGCCGACGGCCAGCAAAACGGGGAGCATCCCGAAGGCTGCTCCCCGACTCGAACTTTTATTCTGACTGCTTACGGTTACTTGCGTGTTTCGACAATAATCGCGCCATTGCGCGCCTTGCGCCCGTATTTTTCGCGGGCCGAGGCATCCTTGAGAACCGATATCGAAAGGATGTTCGAGGGGTCGCCCACCAGCGCGTCGATTTCGCCGGGAGCCATCTTGTCGGCACGGTACTCCTTGCCGTCGATGACCCAAAGCACCCCCTTCTGCGACATCTGTTTCGTAGCGCCTCCCTTCACGGAGATAATCGGCTCGCCCTTCGGAACCTCCTGCCCTGCGGCCGAAGCAGCGGCTACCGACGAACCGGAAGTCGAGGTTGAGGTTGAGGTGGAAACCGAGCCGGCGCCGGAGGCCGAGGCCGAGACGGAGGTTCCGTCATCGGTGATGACAATGGTCTGCGACGAGGAGGCGAGCCGCTGCCCGTCCAACTGGCGCTGCGCCTGCTTGAGCTGCTCGCTCGCTTCGCTCAGCTGCTGCTGCACTGCCTTCCACTCGTCGCTGCTCAGATACTGCCGGGCCGCCTCCAGCGAGGCATCGGTCTGCTGCCCGTCCAACTCGAGCCGCGCCTGTTCGAGCTGCTGCTGCGCCTTCTTCCACTCGTCGCTGCTCAGATACTGCCGGGCCGCCTCCAGTCCGGCACGCCCGGCCTCGAGGCCCTCGGCTCCGGCACGAAGCGACTCTTCGAGCTGTCGGGCAAAATCGGTCGTCAGGATGTAGACCACTCCCTTGACCTCCTGCCGGTCGAACTGCTCTATCACGGAGGGGTCCTTGATGACCTTCACCGTCGCAATCTCCGAGGGTTTGAGGTCTATCTCGGAGTATGCCACCCGCTTGCCGTCAACGATGTAGACATAGCTGCGGTCGCCCTTGCCCGAGATGAGCGTCTGCGTCTCCGCCCCGTCGGCCCTAAGGGTAATCCGGACGGTTCTCGACGCCGGACCGTCACCCGACTTGTCCACACTCATCGAGGCAATCCGGGACACATCGAGCGTATCGAGCACCGAGGCCGTCACCTCGCGGCCATCGATGAAATAGCGCGTCGCAGGCTTCCCGAGCTCCGCTTGTGCCGATGCGGCGAGTCCCTCCGATGCCGACAGACCGGCCTCGGTCGGGGCGTCACGCAACGCCTGGTCGACCAGTTCCGCAGCCGATGCGCCGTTTCCGACGGACGACGGTAGGAAAGTTCCGGAATTTTGCATACCTTTGTTCACCGGAAAGCGGTAGACGGTTTCGGCAAAGGCGCCGAGCGCAAGCCCGACAAGCGGCAGGAAGACCAACGCACGGGCGTAGTTCCACCGCGACGATTTTTTACGTAACATCATGGTAATACGGTTTTTAAGTTTACTGTGATTGAAGCTGTTGGCAACTGAGCACCACCTCCTGCCAGCAGCTTTCCTTATTAACAACATCTGATATTCGCGCGCATCGACGCCGCTGCGGAGCACCGCCTCGTCGGCCTCGTATTCGTGGATGGCCCGCAACTCGCGGCGCAGGAGCCACATCGCGGGGTTGAACCACTGCAGAGAACCGGCAAGGTCCGTGACAAGCAGGTCGACCGAATGGCGCAGCCGCAGGTGGGCCTCCTCGTGCAGCAAGACATCGTGCAGCAGAGCGTCGTCATCCTGCTCCGACACGACGACGTAGCGTCCCCAGCTGAAGGGGGAACCCGCCTCGGGACGACGCACCAGCACCATACCGTCCGAAAGGCGCTCGCTCCGCCCGCTGCGGACGATGCTCCACACCCTGAGGTGCGAAAAGACGACCCACAGCAACACGACGGCAGCTCCCGCCACAAACAGGATGCCCAGCACCTCCTGCCAGGGGAACCCGCCCCCGGTGCGTGCAGCCTCGGCCGGCACAGCCGCAGTGAGGACGTCGGGCTGCACGGCCGGCATCTCCGCCACGGGCAAATCGCGATAGACGGTCACCACACAGCAGGGCAGCACGAACGAAAGCACGAGCATCGCAAGCAGCAGGACGCGGTTGAAGCGATGGAAGGTCTCGCGGCTGAGCAGCAGCTTGTAGAAGAGGTAGAAGACCGCCAGGCAGGCTCCCGTCTTGAGGCTGTATAACATCAGGTCGTACATGGCTACCGGCTGTTTTCACGTTCGATGCGCTCGATGAGCTCGCGCAACTCGTCGACCGAAATCTTCTCCTCCTCGACCAGCGCCGAGACGGCCCCCATGTAGGAGTTCTCGAAATATTTGCGTATCACGCCGCCCAGCGTCTGCCGCGAAAACTCCTCCTCGCTCACCACCGGATAGTACTGGTAGGTCGCCCCGAAGGCCGTATGCGAAAGATAACCCTTCGCCTCGAGCGTACGGACGATGGTCGATACGGTGTTGAAATGCGGCCGCGGCTCGGGACAGAGCGCCACCACCTCGCGGACGAACAGCGGGCCGTGCGCCCAGAAATGGCGCATCAGCTCCTCCTCCTTTTGAGTCAGTTTTTCCATGGCAATCGGCGGGACCTTTTCCTCTTTCGCTGCCCCGCAGAACAAAGGTAGCAAAAAAATTCCGCCGTGCAACTATTTTTCATAGTTGTTTAACTAAAAAATATAGTTACTTGTCGAAATACCGCGGAAACCCCACCCTGCCACCCTCGCACAGGCATAAAAAAAGGAGTGAAGCCTCACGGATGGGCTCCACTCCTTCGGAAAAGATGCCTGCAGGCGGGATAAGCCGCCGGCCTCGGGTCCGCTGTCAGCGCAGCAGCACCTCGACGCTTGCATTATCCATGTCGGGCATCGTACGGCCAATACCGGCGCCGATATAGGTCGGGTCGCAGACCGTATAGCGCTTGCCGCGCACGACGACGTAATCGCCCGGAGCTTCACCTGCGAAGCGGACTGCAGTCGCCACGTGACCGGGATACTGCAGCAACACGACATCGAGGCCCAGCAGCTCACGGACCAGCAGAGCATAGAGCACGGCTCGGTCCTCGCAGTCGCAGGCGGGATAGAAGAGCGTCTCCTCGGCAAAGAGCGGACGCTCGTAGCCGAACTGTTCGTCGTCCGTAGCGTAGGGGAATGCCGTCTGTACGAAGTTGAGCAGCATGTCGGCCGCCTCGGTCTCGCTACGGCCGGCGATGGCCTGACGCAAGGCGGGATAGAGGCTCTGCCGCACGGTATTGCCTACCGTGGGGATTTGATAGACTGCCACATCGCAGCACGGGAAGAGGTTGTAGTAGTCAATCAGGCTGCGGTCCACCACCACATCGGCCTGCATCGCGGGATAACGTTCCGAGACGAGGTGACGCGGGGCAACGCTGCGTTCGGGAAGCGCCGGAACCGACGGCTGCAGCGCAAGCTGCCGCTCGCCGGGGAAGGCGCGATTGAATACGTAGTAGCCGCCCGAGCCCGGCCGGTTGCCGACGACAAAGAACTTCTCGCCGCCCAGCTCCAGGTAGCGGTATCCGTAGAGCATGCCCGAAGCGGGGACAAGCAGCACGAGTCGCTGCCCCGTGCGGGCTATACGCACCTTGTAACCCGACTGCGCCAGAAGGAAGGTCTGCAGCAGCACCGCCTCGTTTTCGGCGTCAGCATACCAGGCCGAGGCAAGGAACTCCAGCATCTTGAGGTATCCCCAGTCGTCGAGACGCAGCTCGTCGCGTAGGCGCAAGCACTCCTCCGTTACGGAACGGTAGGCCGGGGCCGAGAATGCCTCCCACAGCGTAGCCACCGAACCCTCGGCAACGTCACGCAGGCGCGGCTTCGAGCCCGACACGGCCGGCACCGAGTATTCGGACCCGACAAAAGTGAAACGCAGCTGCGGCCCCTTGGGCTTCGACGGACTGGCTGCCCCCTTCTCGCCGCGTCCGGCTGCGACATCGTCGGCAGCGGGCGACGGAGGAGCCACCGGGACCCCCGCAACGGCATCCGGTGCCGCATCGGGAGTTGCAGGCCGGACAGGTTCCGACGGAGCGGCAGGAGCGGCGGGTTTCGTCGGAGCGGCAGGCTTCGTCGGAGCGGCAGGCTTCGTCGGAGCGGCAGGCTTCGTCGGAGCGGCAGGAGCAAGGGAGGAACCGGCATCGGGCGCCAGAGCGGAAACCGAATCGCCGCCAGTGCCGGGTACCGATACCGGGGCCGACCCGGCATCGGGCCGCAACGACCCGACATTACCGCCCGACACTCCGGATACGACTCCGCCACCGTCGGGCGACAGGCCCGGAGCGGGAGCGGGACGCAGCGTCGTCGCGACATCGGGGGCAAGGTTGCCCTCTCCGGCCGACGGTCCGACCGTAGAGGCGACGTCGGGCTCCAGCGCCGGAGCGGGAGCGGGAGTCAGCGGCTCGACCACCTCGGCCACAGGTACGGCACGCGGCGCAGCCGGTTCGGATACAGGCGGCGTCAGCGGAATGGAGGGTGCCGGCTGCGATTCGGGCTCGACGGCCGGCTGCTCGTCGGCAGCCGTCCACCGCTCGCGCATGTAGCGTATGTACTCGGCATTGCGCGAATCGACATACTGCCGAAACTCCTGCTGGCGCTGACGCAGGTACTCCTCGTAGCTGCTGCGCAAATCCTGCGCGGCAGCCTGCGAGAGGGTCAGGAGCGCTGTCGCGGCGACCAGCGCCGCACGTATGGGTCGGTTCATGGAAACGGGTCATTTAAGGCAAAAGCGGCATCCGCCCCACTGCCGGGAGCCGGACACCGCTCTTGCAAACATACAAAGACTACTGCTGCGAGTACTCGGCGAGCTTCTGCTCGTAGAGCTTCTTGAACTGGTCGAACTCGAAATCCGACATCAGCTTCTCGTCCTTCTGCATCTGGTCGAGCACACGGTCCTTCATCTCGCTCTTGCTCAACTCCATGCATACATAGTGGCGATAGTCGCCGTTGGCCTCCTTGAAGAGTTTCTCGTCAACGAGCGTCATACCCGACACCGACTGCTTGACAATGGCGTAGGTGAGTTCCGTCACACGCTCCTCGTAGCTGCGCGAGGTCTGGCTCGGAAGCTGCTGCGACTTGGCGTAGTTCTCCATCACGGTAGCGATGTCGGTCTGCACGGCAGCGGCAATCTCCTGACGGGCATTCTGCATGGCAATCTTCTTGGCCATCGACTGCTCGGGGCTTACGCCGCTCTGCACGGCACGATAATACTCCGCATCGCTGCGGTACTGGGGACCGCTCAGCGGGAGTACCTGCTCCACCATATCGGTCTGGGGTTTGCGCGGCGCCTTCGAGGACGACGAGCAGGAGGTCATGGCGGCCAGCATCGCCAGCGCACCCGCCATAAGCATCATCTTTTTCATCTTTACGGGATTTTAACGGTTAGTAAAATTGATTCTGTAGGGAAGATTGAAACGCACGTCGGTCTGACGGCCGTCGGCTCCGACGATGCGCAGCGTACCGCTGAGCAGCACGCTCCGCCGCGCAGGGGTTACCTGCGGCACCGAAGCCGTGAAGCGCAGCGTATGGACACCCTTGCCTTCGAACGCATAGCCCGCCAGCGAACCCTGGGCCGCGGCGCCGAACTCCGGAACACGGATATCGACGTGACGCACCTCGAAACGGGTGTCGTTGTTCGACCGCAGCGGCACCGAAATGCGCCACGTGGCCATGCTGTCGGCTCCGGGACCCACCGCGTCGATTTCGACCGTACCGAACGGACGTACGGCCAGCTTGCCTTCGGTAGGGTCGAAGACCACGCGGTGCTGCAGACGCCGCCCGCCGAAGGTATAGGTCATCGTGATGAAGTTCTCCTCGCCCTCGATACCGGCCTCGTCGTAGAGCAGCGCATAGCCTCCGTCGAGCGGCACGACGCGCAGGTCGGTGGCATAGTCACTCTCGAGACGCGGCTGACGGTCCGACGTCACACGACGGCCGTGCAGCGCCAAATGGTAGCAGTAGCACCCCAGCGAAGCGCTGTCGGGCACGATGGCCACCTCGCCGCACGCCTGACGGCAGCGCTGCTGAAGGTTCTCGGCCCGGTTGCGGCGGTCGGTGTCGAAGAAGTAGTCGATGAGCGGATTGAGCGCCGCGGCCGTCTGGTCGAGGAAGCTCAGGTCGGTAAACGTACCGAACTCCTGCTCGAGACGCTGCAGCCGGTCGAAATGCTCGTCATCGATAGCCCGGAAGGCGGCAATCGCCTCGCTGCGGTCGGCATCGGTGAAGGGGTACTGCACGTGATAGATGTAGTAGTACGACTTCTTCTCCTTGACGAAGCGGCGCTCCCAGTAGACATCGAGCGCCTGCGAAAGCGAGATGTTGCACAGATAGGGCATCGACGCCCCGGTGGTCCCCACCTCGGAGGCATAGCTGTTGAGCAGCGAGACCACACCGTTGCGGGCGGTCTGCTCCTGATAGAGCTGCTCCTCGGAGGTGATGTTGGAGGCAATCGAGGTGATGATGTGCTGACGGATATCCGCCATGCACTGCTTCTGCGCCTCGTCGAGCGTCGCGGCCGTAGCCGAAACGGTGAAGTAGTCGGGGCACGACATGCCGAGCCACGCGGGCGCCTTCTTGGCGCTGCGCTCGACCACCTTCTCCTTCTGGGCTGCGGCGGGAAGCGTCACGGCCAGAAGCAGCAGAAGCATTAGGAGCCGTTTCATGACTTCTGGTTTTTGACGTTGCCCGAAAGGGCCGCATAGAGTGCGAAGAGCCACCCGATGACGGCCAGCGCATTGACGATGACAACCACGGGAAGCGCCACGTGGAGCCATGCAAAGAGGATGTTGAGCAGGAAGGTGACAAGCAGCAGGATGCTCGAGACGGTCGAGAAAAGAACCGTCCGGTTGGGACCGGTCGTGAAGCCGATGCCCAGCACCGAAACCAGGAAGAGCAGCGCCACTACCGTAGCGATGACGGTAATCGCCGTCTCGGCGCCGCAGGCAATGTAGCCGTAGCATACGAGACCGCCGAGCAGCAGCGCGATGACTGCGGGAATAGGTCTGAATTTCATGGTTCGTTACATTTGAGGTGGAACAACGGGAGGAACGGGCGGTACGGGAGGCACCGGAGGAGCGGGCACGAAATAGGGCGCCAGCTCGGTCACAGCACCGGCCTGCTCCCAGGCAGGCATGCCCTGCTTCCAGACAAGCGTATCGCGCACGATGCGGCCGTCGGCAATCATCTGGCGGATGAGTTCAAGCGCAAAGGGACCCGTCTGCTGGCCGTTCACCGCCACATAGTACATCGTCGTGGTCAGGGGCGGCGGGGTCTGCGCGGGCTGGGGAGCCATCGTACCCTGCATGCCGCCCATCATGCCATTCATCATGCCGGCCATGTTGCTGCCTACGGCACCGCCCAGCATCATGCCGGCCATCATGCCGGCGGGGTTGAGTCCGTCGCCGCCGCCCATGCCGGCACCGCCCAGTTCTCCGAGGCTTTCGGCCGCAATCTTGGCCACCTCGGTCTGCTGGTTGAGCCGGTGTGCTGCGAAGAAGTCGGTCTCGGCACCCAGGTTCTGGCGCTTGAACTCCACTTCACGTCCCATGCGCAGGCGCTCGACGGTATCTTCCGTACGGGCCCGGGTCAACTCGGTCATCTGGGCCGTGGTAACCTCGTAGAGGTCGGCATAGCCCTCCGACTCCTTGTCCAGTGCGATTTCCGAGAGGTCCAGTCGCTTGAGGTTCACACCGAAGTCATCGGCAAGCACCGACCGCAGACGCTCCTCGACCATAAGTGTCACCTCGTCGATATGGCGCTCAATCTGCAGGACGGGAATCTGTCCCTTCGACGGAGCGTTGGTCACGGCCGACTTGGTGTAGCGGACCACGGCGGCACGCACCTCCTCGGCGAAATCGTCCATGTCGAACTGCATCATGCGGTGCAGCGAGATGAACGACTTGTAGTCCGTGATGTTGAAGAGCAGCTGCCCCTTGACCGTCACCGGCACGGCGTAGTCCAGGAACCGGGGGTCCGAAACGTCGAACTGCGGGACGAAGAAAGGCAGCCGTACGTTGCCGGCCAGGTTGATGAAGTAGACCTCCGCCTGGAAAGGCGTCCCGCCTCCGTAGACCGACCCCAGGATGCCCGAAAGCACGGGGAAGTTGGCCGTCTTGAGCGTCGTGTCGAGCGGACCTTCGAAGTAGTCCATCTCCTTGCCGTCGTTCTGCCGATAGACAAACACGGCTACCTCGCCTTGCTTGACGCGGAGCGTAGAGCCCCAGCGGATGGCGTTCTCGCGGCGGCTCGGCACACCTGCGGGCGACCATTTCCACACCAGATAATCCGGTTCGTCGCAGCGGATGACATCCAGGATGCCGCCTTCCGTCTTGTTTTTGCTGAAAAGTCCCATCTTATTCTACCATTTTTTTCAGTTTGGCCGTATCCGACCCATAGCGCAGCGTAACCCGGCCGGCAAAAGCGGCCGCGTCGGCCTTGCGGTCGGCGGCAAGATAACTACGTACAATCTGCTGTGCGCACTCCAGGTCGCCCATCTTCCCCTGGCAATAGGTGAAGAAGAACTCCTCGGCGGCATCGAAAGCGTTGCACTTGATAATTTCGTCCAACACGGCCAGCCGGGCGGCATTGTCGCCATATTCGCTGTTGTCGGACGAAGCGGCGAAGGCCACCACTTTGGCCTTCCACGGCGCGGTTTCGGCATCCCCGTCCTCGCCTGCAGAGGCAGTCTGCTCCGTCGCCGGAGCCTCATCGCGCGAAGCGACGTCGGTCGAGAAGATGCCTCCGGCAGCCACTACGATGACCACAACGGCGAAAATCAGCCACATCGAACGGCTGCGACGCCGGGCAGCGACATGCTCGGCCTCCACAGCAGAAATCTCGGCCGTGATGTCCTTGATAAGCCGCGACACCTCGACGTTCTTACCGAAGCTGCGCCGCGCGATTCGCTCGTTGTATTCGTACTCGTTCTTCAGTTTCTCGAACGCACCGGCGCCGGTCGAGCCCTTCGTGAGCTTGCGGACGAGCAGGTAGAGCGATACCACGCCGCACACGATGCCCAGCAGCCAGAAGAGACCCGCTTCGCTGATGAGGGCCAGTACGATGAAATAGACGGCCAGCACCAGGAACAACACGAAAAGCATGTTGCGCAGGCTGGCGGCAAACGAGGGTTTGGGCATGTTCTTGCTGCGCAGCAACAGCGCCTCAAGCTTGTTGACCAACTCCTCGGCCGTAGGCGAATCATCGCCGTCGTTCACTACGTATCCGCAAACGGGACACACTTTCGAGAGCAGGGGCATCTCCTCCTTGCATCGGGGACATTGTGCCATAGTAGTCTTCGTTTTTCGGGTTATTACTTCAACTTGCCGAGCAGCCATGCGCTGACGCCCGAGAGCGACTCTTCAGCCATGGAGCTCTTGGCCGACTCGGCGGCCTTGGACGACGCCTCGAGACGCATCTTCTCGAGCATCATCTGGTTGTCGAACGCGCGCTGCGACGCCTCGCGCTCGCGTTCCAGGCGGGCCAGTTCGGCCTCGCGCGCGGCACGCTCGGCCTCGCTCATCTTCGCCGCCACCTGGTCAATCATCGCATAGGCCTCCTTGGCCTTGTTGCTGGCGGGGTTGACCGCCACCAGGGCATCCATCGCTTCGGCGTAGTTGCCCTTGACCATCTCGACCTTGGCGCGCTGGATGGCCGTCTCGGCCACACGGTCGAGCAGCTGCGTGGCCAGGTCAACCTTGAGGCTTGCCACCGAGGCATACTCGGGCACGCTCTCGGGAATGGCGTCGAGTACCGCAACGGCCTCGGCATACTGTTCGCGGTCGGCCAGCGACTGGGCCTTGGCTATCAGCACGGGAACGCGCTGGGCATAGTAGTCGACAATCCGCTCGCGGCACCCGTTCATGAAGTTGCGCATGGAGGGCGTACGGGGCGAAAGGCGGTTGATGGCGCTGATGTAGGCCTTCGACTCCGAGGCTCCGATGCCGCGCACCGGCACGGCCGTCTCGGCGATGATGGTCTGCTCGGCAAGAGCAACCACGTAAATCGAAATCTCCAAATCGACGATGAATTGCGCCGGAGCCGTGGCCGTCACCTTCTTGTCGAGCACGAGCACGTTGGGCGTCAGGATGAACTCGCCCGAAAGCGAGCCGTATCCGTTCTGCGTCGCCAGCTGCAGCAGACGCTGCTGGAGCGTATTCTTCACGCCGGCAGGCAATTCCAGTTCATCGCAAACGTAGGGCGTCACGGCCACCAGGTCCGTCTGTGCAAACGACGCTGCGGAGAGGAACAACGCCGCCACGACCCCGATAAATCTCTTCATCATGATGTTTGAGTTTTGATGCGGCGAAGGCCCGACGCCGGACACGGGTGTCCGTCGTCGGGTCTGCCGCGCAGTTCATGCTACCGTTTATTTGCCTCCGATGGTCAGGATGGCCTGCCCCAGACCGCGAATCGTGAGCTTCGACTCGATGCCGTACTTCTCGCGCAGTTCGCGGCGCAGGCCGTTGGCCCACGAGCGGGCGTCGAGCGCGCGGCCGCTCTCGTTGAAGAGCGGAATACGCACCTGCTCGAAGTACATGCGGCTTTCCGAGGCATCGGCCGTCGTGAAACGGCCCTGGACCGTATTGGCGGCCACCCAGTCCTCGATGACGAAGCCCAGCTCGTCGTAGCCCACCTCGCTTTCGAAGTCGTATTCGCTGTCGCTCCAGCAACGGCACGTCAGGGCGATTTCACGTCCCTTGGTCTCCATATCCTGGAAGTGCGCCATCAGCTGATTGCAGAAGTCCTCCAGATTGGCGTTCACGGCCTCCGACAGCGTCACGGGGAGCTCCATCCAGGCGGCAGGCTCCGGAGCGCTCGTACCCGAGCCAGCGGCGACCTGCTTATCGGTGTAGGCATCGAGACCCTGAAGGTTGAAGGTCACCGAGACGTCGCGTCCGATGCGGTTGACGGTCCACGTCACCTGCATCCAGATGTCGGCGCGGGCCACCCGCTTGAGCTTGTCGAGCGGCGACTCGGCCAGCTCGGCACCCGTCTCCTTCGACATGGTGAGCGACTCCTCGGCCTCTTCAGTCTTCAGCCGCTTGAGCATGGCCTCCATGCTCCGCAGCGGGAAGCCCCGCTCGGCCATCAGTTCACCCAGCTTGCTGGTCACCAGCAGCAGGTCGGCATCGCCCTGGATTGCCTTCGTGTAGTCGGGCACCTTCTCTTCGGTCCCCTGGTTGTCGAAGGTGGTGTAGTAGCCGTTCTGGATGCACCACACATCGCTCGGCACGACCATAATCGTCGGCTTCTTGGCACCCTGCGCATAGCCCAGCACGGCGGCCAGGAGCAGGGCACACGACAAAATCACTCGTTTCATATCCACAACGGTTTACAGGTTAGAAGATGGAATCCAGGCTCTTGATAATTCCTTCGCTTTCGAGGCGGTTACGCAGCTCGGAGTACTGCACCGTCACGTAGACGGCCACCTTGTACTCCTTGCCCATCTTCACCACGTTGCCGGCTCCCGAGCTGTTGGCAACCGATACGTAGCGGGCATAGTCGCCCCCGTCGGCGAAGAAGCTATCGAAGAACGCGGCATAGGTCTGCTCGGCGGTCGGGTCGCTCACCAGCGGCTTGAGCGCACGGGCACGCTTCGCGCGGTCGTTATTGGCAGCCGCTCCCTTGAAAATCAGGCCGTGAACGGCGTTCTTGAGCGCCTGCTTGCGGGCCACGTCGACACTCTTCGAATAGCTCCAGACGCGGACCAGCACCGTCTTGTCGGCACCCACCGCCTCGTTCTGGATTTCATAGCGCCATGCTGCGGTCTCCGCATTGGCCTTCTTGGTCTTGTTCTTCTGACCCGCGAAGAGCATCGCGGGCAGAAGGACAAGCATCAGTATGACAACAAATCTTTTCATATACTTTATTATAAGGTTGTCGGGGGATACGGAATCAGACCGTTACTTCTTCTTGGTCTTCATGCGCAGGAGCAGGCCCTCGTAGTAAGCATCCTTGCTCTTGCCCACAAGCAGCGTTTCGCCCGCCTTGTTCTCTTCCGACGGAGCGCCGGCCTCGGTGCTGTAGGAGTTGTCCCACACGTTCTTCTTGTCGACGGTCAGCTCGCCCTTCTTGACGTAGGAGACACGCTCCACCGAATCCTTCATCTCGATTTTCTTCTCGAGCACTTCGAATACCTCGCCGCCTTCCAGACCGTCGCGCGTACCGATGCGGGCTGCATAGGTACGTACGGGACGACCCTTCTTGTCGGTTCCCTCATGCACGATGAGCGGGGTCTTGGTCTTGAACTCGTCGTACTTGCGCTCGAACTTGGCCAGCACGCCGTCGACTGCATCGGCGGCAGCCAGACGAATCAGTTCGTTCTCATCCTTGTCGGTGAAGATGCCGGCCTTGGTCTTGGCCCATGCACGCTCGTTGCCGATGAACTGCAGCGAGAAGAGGTCCGAAGCGTTGTATGCATCCAGCTTGAACGCGCCGGTCTCGTTGTCCCACAGCTCGTTGAAACGCTCGGCGATGTTGTCGTTCCAGCGCAGACGGAACAGATAGGAGTCAACGGTCACGTAATAACCGGCACCCAGACCGGCCTTTACGCCCACCTCTGCCACCTTGAGGCCCATCTTGCCGTAACCCGAGGGGTCGAACTCGGCAGCGGCATACATCGGCAGCATGATGTCGGCAACCAGTGCATCCTTGGGCTTGTAGCCGAAGCGCGTCACCACCACAAAGGTGTTGCCCACCAGCTCCGCAAGGTCAATCTGACGCATCAGGTAGTGGTCGCCCGCCTCGGTAGCGGCAGCAACCTCGGACTCGTCGGCCGAAACGTTGAGCATACCGCGCTTCAGGGCGATGGAATCGGTATACTGGCCGTCGGGACCGATGAACCAGCCGTCGGCCAGACGCTTGGCAACGCCGTTCTCGAGCAGGTACTTGTTGGCCAGGCGTGCCACGTTGAGCTTGATGACCGTATCGACGGTCTGCGCCTGGGTGGCCATCAGCTGGCGCAGAATCTGGTTCATTGCCTCGTTGTAGTAGGTCTGCTTGGGAGCCGTACCGCCGGTCTCAAGGATGTTGAGATACTGTTCCGTCGGGGTGCAGGCGAGGTTGAAGGCAGCCTCATCCTCGGCCGTCAGCGTATAAGCCGTAGGGTCGATGACACGCAGCGACTCGTCGAGGTTATGGTTGTTGTATTTGGGGTTCCACTCGGCATGGAGGAATGCTTCGCGAAGCACATCCTTCTGGGGCACCGAGGCATCCTCCATCATTATCAGGCAAACCGAGTTGCGCACATACTCGTCCGAAGTCACCTTTTTGTTCAGCTCCTGAGCAACGACGCCCTGAGCCATGACACCGGCTGCGGCAAGAGCAGCCACATAAAGTCCAATTTGTTTCATATACAAAAGTTTAAGTTAGTAAAGTCGGCATTCTGCGGTACAAAAAAAGAGGGCGGAAGATGACCCTTCCTCCCTGAACCCCGAAATCCGCCGGTTCACGGGGTCGGCGGGGAATCCCCGAAACGGAACAGACTCGTTCAGGTCTGAGGCCAAACACTTTCACCCACCATTCTCTCCCACAATTAAAACAAAAGTAAGTTTTTTTTTCTAAAAATCACACAAAAAAGCGCAATTTTATTCCTTTTGTCACTATTTTTTCATCCGAAAAGTCCCTATACGCAAACAGCAACCCGATTGGACAGCGGCACATCTTTTCAGTCCACCGCCGGCGGATTAGGACGGCAGAGCCTTCGCACCGCAATCTCCGCAAACCCGGCCTGCGGCAGAAACCTCTGTCCAACGACCGACATCCTCCATCCAACACCAAAACGCTCAACGCGCGGCCTCCAGTCCTCAACACTCAACACGGAACCCGAAACCCGAAGCAAAAACGGAAGCAAAGACGAATGCGGAGACAAATGCGGAGACGGAAGCGAAGCCCCCCACCCGAGCGACAAAAAAAAGAGTAGCCCCGGCGGAAATCCGCCGGGGCTACCCGTATATCCGGAAGTCGGATGAGCTACTCCTCGTTGCGATAGGTGTGCTCCACGTAGATGGCGCGCTGCATCGCCTCACGCTTGGCCACCGAGGGCTTCGTGAAGTACTGACGACGACGGAGCTCCTTCAGGACACCCGTGCGCTCATATTTACGCTTGAACTTCTTCAGGGCGCGTTCGATGTTTTCGCCCTCTTTTACCGGCATGATAATCATGGTATTCTCTTTTTTAATGTTTGCTTGTAAAAAATTCAGATTGTTCCTATTGAAAGTAATCCGGAGGAACCTCGCCTCCGAACGACGTCGAATCACTCGTCTTTTCCGTCTTCCGCACCCCGAATTGCAGGTATGGAGCCAGCCGCGCTGCCTCCTCCCGGGTCAATATGTCGTCCTTCACCAGCTCTTCGAGGGTACTCCAACCTCCTTTCAATTGTCTTGTCTTAAGCAGTTTCCGCAACGTACGGGGCGCAATGTAGGGATGACGTCCCAATTCGTTCGGAGCCGCAAAGTTAATATCAATTTTTCGAATTTTACAACTATCGCAGCGAATTTGTTTCAAAATTCGTTCATAATTACGCTCCGTAACCCCCGGAACTTCGGCCAGCTGCTCGACCCGGGCGAACCCGCCGAGCCGTTCGCGGTACGCCATGATGGTGACCACGCTCTTTTCGCCGATACCGACAACGCTGCGCAGCGTGGCCGAATCGGCCGTATTGATTTCGACCGGCTCCTCGAAGGGCGACGGACGGCGTTCGGCGAAGAGCACGTAGGGCTCCAGCGCATCGGCCACCGAATCCGAAATGACGTAACAGGCGCGCAGCTCCTCCATGTCGCGGATGCCGCTCAGGTCACGCCAGCGGACAAAAGCCTGGGCCTGACGCCTCGAAAGCGCACCGATGGCCTGCAGATAGGCGGCGCTCACCGTATCGACCAGAAAGGGCTCGGGCCGCATCGGCTCGGGAACAATCCGCTCGCTGGTATAGTCGCGCGGGGCGAGGGCATATTTGCGGCCGATGCGGATGTAGGGCGCCAGCCGCAGGTAGAGCGAATCGGAGAAGCCGTAGCAGAGGGCCACATCTTCGGGAATGCGGAAAATCTTGCCCGACGCACGGTACTTGAGCAGACTCACGGCCTCGTATTTCGACAGTCCGAGGCTGCGCAGCTCCTCGTAATCCGCGCGATTGGGGTCGAACGGATGCAGACGGGCCGAGTCGACCCGCTCCTCGTATTCGTGTTCGATGCGCGCGGCGTCCTCGACGGTCGTCCGCGGACGCGCCAGCACCAGTCCGAGCACGGCCAGCCCCGCCAGCGGCAGGAAAAAGGCCAGAGCCCTCACCTCTCGTTCCGAAAAGAGTCGTTTCATGCTCCGAAAATTTCGGGCCCGCATCCGTCCGGCGACGACCGGAACCCACACTTTTTTTACAAAGATAACATATTTCTCCGAATCGCATCGGCCCCCGTGCTGCTCTTCGACACATTCGGCGACACAGCGGACACTTCGCACCGCCTCCGGCAGAGAACAAGATGCGGGGAGGCCTCCGCCACCCCGCATCCATCCACTCGCCGGAACCGCCCCGCTAACGCAGGAAGAGCAGTTCGCGGTACTTCGGAAGAGGCCAAATCTGGTCGTCGACAATCTCCTCCAGTTTGTCGATGTGGTAGCGAATCTGGTCGAAGAAGACAGCCACCGTATCGTGGTAGGCGATGGCCTTGGCACGCTGGTCCTCGATGGGGTTGGCATGCTTGCGCGCCTCAATCATCTCACCCGTCAGGCGCTGGATTTCGGCCGTATGGCCCTGGATTTTCTTGATGAGCTCGATATCGGCCGAGGCGTTGAGTCCCGGAATCTGCGACATCTTGAAGACCTTGTCGAGCAGCATCGCCTCGTAGCGCGAGGCCGTCGGCACGATGTGGTTCATCGCCAGGTCGCCCAGCACGCGGCCCTCAATCTGAATCTTCTTGGTATAGGTCTCCCACTTCACCTCGGTGCGGGCCTCAAGCTCCACCTTCGAATAGACACCCGTTGCAGCGAACATCTCGACGGAGCGCTCGTCGAGGTAGCGGTCAAAAATGAGCGGCGTCGAGGTTTCGCAGTCCAGACCGCGGCGTGCGGCCTCCTCCTTCCACTCGTCCGAATAGCCGTTGCCGTCGAAACGAATCGCCTTGCAAGCACGAATCATCTCCTTGAGTTCTTCGTAGATGGCCTTCTCCTTCTTCATGCCGCCCTCAATTTTCGCATCGACGTTGCGGCGGAACTCGGTCAACTCATTGGCCAGAGCCGCATTGAAGGTAATCATCGCTTCGGCGCAGTTGTCCGACGAACCCACGGCTCGGAATTCGAAGCGGTTGCCCGTAAAGGCAAAGGGCGAAGTGCGGTTGCGGTCCGTATTGTCGAGCAGCAGGGCCGGGATGTGCGAAATGCCGCTCATCTTGAATACGCTCTTCGCATCGAAACGAATCGCATCGTCGCCGCTCGAGGCTGCCAGCTTGTCCAGCACGGCCGAAACCTGCGAACCAAGGAAGGTCGAGATAATGGCCGGGGGAGCCTCATTGGCGCCCAGACGGTGAGCGTTTGTGGCACTCATGATGGAAGCCTTGAGCAGTCCGTTATGCTTGTAGACGGCCGAGATGACATTCACAAGGAATGTGATGAACTGCAGATTTTCAGTTGCCGTCTTGCCCGGACCGAAAAGATTGACGCCCGTATCGGTACCCAGCGAGAGGTTGTTGTGCTTGCCCGAGCCGTTGATGCCCTTGAAGGGCTTCTCGTGCAGCAGCACACGGAACTTGTGACGGCGGGCAATCTTGTCCATGATGGTCATCAGCAGCTGGTTGTGGTCATTGGCCAGGTTTGCCTCCTCATAGACGGGTGCCAGTTCGAACTGATTGGGAGCTACTTCGTTGTGACGCGCCTTGACCGGAATGCCCAGCTTCAGGCACTCGTATTCGAGGTCTTTCATGAAGGCGATGACACGCGCAGGGATGGCCCCGAAATAGTGGTCCTCCATCTGCTGGTTCTTAGCAGACTCATGCCCCATGAGCGTACGTCCCGTAAGCATCAGGTCGGGGCGTGCTGCCCACAGGCTCTCGTCCACGAGGAAATACTCCTGCTCCCAACCCAGATAGGCATACACGCGCTCGACATTCTTGTCAAAGTAGCGGCATACCTCCGTGGCAGCCTTATCGACGGCCGAAAGCGAGCGGAGCAGGGGCACCTTGTAGTCGAGCGCCTCGCCCGTATAGGCGATGAAGACGGTCGGGATACAGAGCGTCGTATCGACGATGAATGCAGGCGAAGCGGGGTCCCAGGCCGAATAGCCGCGCGCCTCGAAGGTGTTGCGGATACCTCCGTTGGGGAACGACGAGGCGTCGGACTCCTGCTGCACGAGCAGTTTACCCGAGAACTCCTCGAGCACGCCGCCCACCCCGTCGGGCTCGGCAAAGGCATCGTGTTTCTCTGCCGTACCACCTGTCAGAGGCTGAAACCAATGCGTGTAATGGTCAGCCCCGTGTTCGAGCGCCCACTGCCGCATGCCCGCCGCAATACCATCGGCAACCTCGAGCGTCAACGGCGTACGGTGCTCCATTGTATCGAGCAGTGCCTCGTAAGTTTTCCGGTCGAGGTATTTACGCATGGCGGCCCGTCCGAAGACCTTGCGGCCGAAATAATCCGAAGGACGCCCCTCGGGTGCCTTCACGTCGACGGCGGTGTGATTAATCGCCGCATCGACCATTTTAAATCTGAGAAGAGACATAAATCTGGATAGGAGAAATATTGTCGTTTGAACTTCGTTGCAAAGGTAAAAAATTATCAAAAATGTTGTTTTGCAAAAATCGACAATTTTCCGAAAATACCCTATTTTTTTCGATGTTTTCCGCAAAAACGCCCCTGTTTTTCCGTAAACAGCCCGAATTTTTCACCCATTTTCCGGAAAACAACCCTCAATTTTCGCAAAACGGCAAAATTTTCACTTTTCCGGCATTCGCCCTGTTTTATTCCATTAATGTGCTA